>Ga0302320_10003809_pt1 | contig 34669 bp, 31 predicted proteins | sample Bog_T0_3_FD_202130 | JGI IMG/M metagenome (GOLD analysis project Ga0302320, IMG submission 202130) | Peat permafrost microbial communities from Stordalen Mire near Abisko, Sweden - Bog_T0_3 | ecosystem: Environmental > Terrestrial > Soil > Wetlands > Peat | place: Sweden: Abisko, Stordalen Mire...
GTCGACGAGAGCACGACGTTTGATAGCTCTGACATTAGGAGCAAGAACCCTCGCTTCACGCCCGAGGCCATCAGGGCGAATAGAGTGGTCATCGACCTACTTGATCGCATTGCAACTAGCCAGGGCGGGACGCCCGCTCAGATCGCCCTTGCGTGGTTGCTGGCCCAGAAGCCATGGATCGTGCCGATTCCTGGCAGCCGGAAACTAGAGCGACTTGACGAGAACTTGGGCGCCGCATCGGTGCAGTTAGCAGCTAGCGAATTGTCTGATATCGACCAAGCGCTGTCGCAAATCACAGTCGTAGGAGACCGTTACTAATGGAGATCAAGCGAGCCGGGTTTATGGCATCGGCCAAGGGGCCAGAGGATTGGTTCACCGGAACGGTGCGGATCGACGCACCGTTCCAAGCCGAAGAGCCAGCGCGAATTGGCGGAGCGACCGTGACGTTCGAACCAGGAGCTCGCACGGCCTGGCACACTCATCCTCTTGGTCAGACCCTCTTCGTGGTTTCGGGGCTTGGGTGGGCTCAGCGGGAGGGCGGCCCTGTCGAAGAGATACGTCCCGGAGACATCATTTGGGTTGGTCCGGGCGAGAGGCATTGGCACGGTGCGACATCTACTACCGCCATGAGCCACATCGCGGTGGCGGAAAAGATTGACGGCAAGAGCGTCGAGTGGCTAGAGCAGGTTTCTGACGACGAATACTTGAGCACCAGACCGATGCCGCAAATGTGACCACAAGAGGTCGATTGAGGATTTCAGACATGTCCAGGATGGACATGTCTGAATCAGAATTGGTCGGTCATGAACATCTGCGGGGGGGCTTTGGCAGCCCGGCTCATGAGGAGCAGTTCGCGCCTCGGCTCGCCGAGGGGCATGCCGAGGAGGGAGGCCATCGACTGGAGGCCGAACCATTCCGTGCCGCGCTCCATCGGCCAGCTCGAAGCTAATTCGAAAGGCACGCACTCCCGCAAAAGGCCACCCTCCGCGCAGGCGTAGCCGCCAAGAAGGGGCACGCCACGGCGCATATTGAATTGCCACAGCTTCCACCGCCGCTCGTCGCGGCGTAACCGGTCGGGGTGGGCGGCGGCCCAGGTGTTGTAAATCCGCCGGACATCACTCTCCGTCATGTAGGGCTGCTCGCGATAGACCCGCGCAGCCAGAATCGGCGCGCGAATCACATGGTCAACCACCTTGAAGCCGGCCCGCTGGTACACCTGAGGCCGGTTGGCGAAAAGGAAGGCCACCGGCTCGTGGTTCTTCTCCCCCTCGCGCAGGACACGGTCCAGCAATTGGCCGGCGATTCCCTGTCCTCGGCGGTTCTGCTTGGTGGCTACCCCGGCGATGCCGAGCGCCTGGCCCCAGCCGAACTCCAACGGCGACGTGGTGAGGATCGAGACGATTTCCCGCCCCTCAAAGACGGCCCACTTGCGCGAGAGGTCATACATGGGCTCGTGATAGAACACGTGGGAAGCGCGGCCAAGGTCCAGTCCAAACACCGAACACAGCAGGTCGAGAAAGGCGTCTGCCTCCTGCTCTCGGATGGGCCTGATCTCTCTCATGGCGCCGGATTCGCGGAGTCCGGCGCCCCCACTGCCGCCGGTTGCGAAGTCTGAGCGGATCGCCGAATATGCACCGTCACCCTTACCGATCCCGCGCGCTCGGCGTGAATGCCCCTCGGAAGGTCCAGTTGCACCTCCACCGTCGAGTCATCCTTGAGCCCTGCAAGACTGATCGGCTTCGTCAGGACCGTCGTGGTCGCGGCGAGCGCCTCGCTCGGGCCGGTGATCCTAATGGTATGCGGCTGCACTTCGGTGCCCTCAACCTCGTAGCCAAAGGCTGGCTGCTGAGGACCGAACTGCGGTTCGACCAGCACAAGTTTGTTCTGGGGCGCCGGCACTAGACCCGGAGTGATGGCAACGGTGGGCGGCTCCGTTCGAAAGTCTTCGGGCTTGGCGCCATTCTCATCAACAAGCTCGACGTCGAGCGTCTTCGTCTGGTACCGCTGAACGGTTGAGAGGTCGAGGGTCACTCGCGCCTCCCTGATCTGATCCGACCGGGTCGACGGGCCGACAATCTCCACTTGTTCGGGATCGATGACCGTCTGAGCGCCATCGTAAATGTAATTCATGAAGGGCAGGCTGCCGATCAATGTGACCTTGACCGGGCGCTTGCGGCGGACGACGACGTCCACCACTACCGGCACTTTGACGCTCGTCCAAGTGATGCCCTGCGCCTCATACCGTTTCAGACCCTCAACCACCACCGAGCAGATAGTCTTTCCGGTGGTGAGGCGGCTCGCATCCACGTAAGCGAGGGGATCGCGAAGTCGATCCAGATATTCCTGGGGACCATGAGCGGTCATTTGGATCGTGCTGAGGTCGTCCAAATTCAGAGCCACCAGTCCGGGGCGCAAGCCCATGACTTGAATCTGGCATTCGAAAACCTTCTCGCCCGGCTTGGAGCCGGTTTGCACAGCCAGCCAGAGCACCAAGGAAGTCACAAAGGAGAGGAGCAGGAGCCAGGTGCGACTGAAGGTCATCCGTTCAGCAGGGCCTCCTCCCTCTCTTGCTTGGCCCGTTTACGCTTGGCTCCAAACCGGGGTCCTTTCGGGGCCCGGGGCGGTTTGTCTTCGTCCTGGCTCAGCACGTTCTTGATCTCGGCCCTCAGCCCGATCGCGTCCGTTACCTTGATGAGCCGACCCTGGTAGGCCACGCTCACGATCCCGCGCTCCTCGCTGACGACCACCCCGACGCAATCGAACACTTCGGTCGCTCCAACGGCCGCCCGGTGGCGCATATGGAGGGTGCGATCCAGCCGACTGTTGACGCTGAGCGGGAGTTGGCAGGCAGCGGCGACGATCTTATCGCCGCGAACGACCACCGCGCCATCGTGGAGCGGGTTCTGCTCATAAAAGATCGAGCCGAGCAGCGCTTGGCTCACCTGGGCATCCAATTTGACCCCGGTGGCGACAATCTCATCCAGATTGCGCTTGGTATCAAGGATGATCAGCGCACCGGTGCGATGGCGGGCAAACTCCATGACCGCGCCGATGATTTCCTCAAGAACCGCAAAATCCGTTTTTGTTCCTGAAAATTCAGGAAGGAGGTTGGGGACCTTTTCGATGGCGGCCCTGAGCTGGGGCTGAAAGAGGATGACGAGGGCAACCGGGCCGAGAAGCATCATCCGATCCAAAAGCATGGAAAGCGTCTGAAGCTCAAGCAGGTTGCTGAGACCAACCACCACAAAGAAGGTGAGAATGCCCCCCAGGATGCGCCAGCCCTGGGTTCCGCGACACACCAACAAGAGTTGGTAGATGAGAAAAGTCACCACCAAAAGGTCGACCCACTGGCGAAGACAGTCTGGCCAGGGATCCCACAGCTTCCTAAGGAGCGGACCTATCTTTTCCCAAATCACGTTGTCTACCGGTTCATTGTAGCCTTGTCAGACCTTATCGTCGTAGTGCAAAGGGCATAATCGTTGTGGATACGTTGCCAATCTATGTCGGACCTGTCGCCTGATAAGCTTGAGTCGATTCGAAACGAAATCGACACGATTGATCGCGAGATCGTGACCCTCCTGAGCCGCCGCGCCGACCTTGCCATTGAGGTTGGGAAGCTCAAGGGGCGCGATGGCAAGCCATTTTTCACTCCCGAGCGCGAGCGACAGATCTTTGAGAGTCTGGCTACCCTGAACAAGGGCCCCTTACAGACCCAGCAACTGGTCAGCATCTTCCGCGAGATCATCTCAGCGGCCCGGGCTGCGGAGAAGCCGCTGCGCATCGCGTATTGGGGGCCGGCCGGGTCCTTTACGCACCTTGCCGCTGAGCGGACGTTTGGCAAGAGCAGCGACTACGAAGCTCGCGAGGACATTCCCGACGTCTTTCAGGCGGTGGAGCGCGGCCATTGCGACTATGGCGCCGTCCCGGTGGAGAACTCCCTGGCCGGGTTTGTCCCCGAAACCGTCGATCAGTTTCCCCTCACCAACGTGCGGATTTGCGCGGAAACCTACCTTCCGGTCCACCACCACCTGCTTTCTCTTGCCCCCGATATCGGGTCGATCAAGACCATTTACGCAGGCCCCCAGCCCAGTCGTCAGTGCAAGCGCTGGCTCAGCGCCAATCTGCCGGGAGTCCAGATTCTGGAAGTCATGCCCACCAGCCGGGCCGCCCAACTTGCGACCGAGGAGCCGACTACCGCCGCCATCGGGAATAGCTACACTGCCGAACTCCTGGGTCTGCCGGTCCTCGCCGAGCACATCGAAGACAACCGCCAGAATCAGACCCGGTTCCTCATCATCGGCTACAACGAACCCAACCGGACCGGGCGCGACAAGACCACGATGATGTTCAACCTGCGCAACAAGCCAGGAGAACTTTACAAGTCACTGGCGGTGTTCGCCGACCGGGGCATCGACCTCATGCGCATCGAAACCCGCCCCACCCAGCGCACCCCGTTCGAGCAGATTTTCTATCTGGACTGCCGTTGCCACAAGACCGACGCGGTCTTCCTAGAAGCACTCGAAGACCTGCGCAGTCATTCCCTCGATCTCAACGTCCTCGGGAGTTACCCAATCTCGGGGCAGTAGATGGCCGCGATAGGTTAGCCTGGCCTGTTAGGGCCAGGATTGGTCGGCGCGGAGCAAAAGACCTGGGTGGGCCGTGATGTTGTCGTCAACGATCCTCCCGCCAGAGTTCCGGTGTCAAGCCCCCCATCCAGGGCTTAGCCCCCGCTTGACATGGCTCCCGGGCCTCCGCCTAAGGCGTCAGCCCGGGCTGCCTGATCGCGGCTCATCCCGGCCCAGCAGTGTCCTCTCGCTAGTCGAGCAGCGAGCGGAGCACGTACTGCAAGATGCCGCCGTTCAGGTAGTAGAGCACTTCCTGGGGGGTATCGATGCGGGCTTTGACCTTGAACTCTTTGCCGTCGGCCTTTACCGTGAGCAGCTTGCCATCGGCAAAGCCCGTGGCCACTGCGTTAGTCAAGCCGCTCACATCGAAGGTCTCGTGACCAGTGAGGCCCAACGACTGGGCAGAGTCGCCGGGGAGGAACTCCAGAGGCAGGATGCCCATGCCCACCAGGTTGGATCGGTGAATCCGCTCGAAGCTTTGGGCGATGACCGCTTTGATGCCGAGCAGCGCAGGTCCCTTCGCCGCCCAGTCTCGGCTAGATCCGGAACCGTACTCCTTTCCAGCCAAGATCATGAGCCCGACCCCCGACGACTGATATTGCATTGAGGCTTCGAAGATCGTCGTGACATCGCCGGTCGGCAGGTAGGTGGTAAAGCCCCCTTCGGTGCCGGGCGCAAGCTGGTTGCGTAGCCGCACATTGGCAAAGGTGCCCCGCACCATAACCTCGTCGTTGCCGCGCCGGCTTCCGTAGCTGTTGAACATGTCAGCGGGAACGCCGCGCTCGGTCAAGTAGGCTCCGGCGGGAGAGTTCAGCTTGATGCTGCCAGCCGGTGAAATGTGATCGGTGGTCACACTGTCGCCCAACACCGCGAGGACGCGAAGCCCGGTGAGCTCCTTCACCGACGTTGGCGCGCTCGCCGCCATTCCGTTGAAGTACGGCGGATTCTTGACGTAGGTCGAGGCCGGATCCCAGGCAAAGGTTTGGGAACCCTCTACGTCGATTGCCTGCCACTTCTCGTCGCCCTTGAACACGTCCTTATAACCTGACTCGAACAGACCCCGATGGACCGCCTTGCCGATGGCCTCGGCGATTTCGGCCTGGCTGGGCCAGATCTCGCGCAGGTAGACCGGGTTTCCTGCCTTGTCTTGGCCAATCGGATCATTGCTGAGGTCGATATTGATGGTTCCGGCGAGGGCGTAGGCCACCACAAGAGGTGGCGACATCAGATAATTGGCCTTGATGTCCTGGTTGATGCGGCCCTCGAAGTTGCGGTTCCCGGAGAGCACACTTGCCACCACTAGACCCTTCTCGTTGATCACCTTGCTGATGTCGGGAGGCAACGGACCGGAGTTGCCGATGCAAGTGGTGCAGCCAAACCCCACCACATTGAAGCCAATTTGATCCAAGAACCCTTGAAGTCCGGCCGCCTCGATGATGGCTCCAGCAACGCGGGAGCCCGGCGCCAACGACGTCTTGACCCATGGCTTTCGCTGGAGACCCTTCTCCACTGCCTTCTTGGCGACGAGGCCGGCGGCAAGCATGACACTGGGGTTGCTGGTGTTGGTGCAACTGGTAATTGCGGCAATAACCACCGAGCCATGACAGATCTGAGTCGCGGCGGCATTCGCCTCGGCAATTGGGTCATCAGGTCGATCAAGCACGGCGACCGCCTTTTCACCCTCCTTGCCGGCGCCGACTAGGAACTTCAGCTTCCCGAGTAGACCGCCGATCTGGTCGCCGAACACCTTTTCAAAGTTGGGGCCGACCTCGCCGAGCAAGAGTCGATCTTGAGGCCGCTTCGGGCCTGCCACGCTGGGCTGAACGTCGGAGAGGTTGAGCTCAAGGATGTCGGTGTAGACCGCTTCCGGCGTCTCATCGTCGTGGAAGAGCCCCTGCTCCCGGAAATAGGCTTCGACTAGGCCAACCTGCTCCTCCGAGCGACCGGTCAACCGAAGATAGTTGAGCGTCTCCGCATCCACCGGGAAGATGGCGCAAGTGGCCCCGAATTCGGGCGACATGTTGCCAATCGTTGCCCGATCGGCAAGCGGCATGGTGGATAGGCCAGGGCCGAAGAACTCGACAAACTTGCCGACCACGCCCCGCTTGCGGAGGATCTCGGTGACGGTCAATACAAGGTCGGTCGCGGTGACCCCCTCCCGTAGCTTGCCGCTCAGCCTAAAACCGATCACCTGGGGAATGAGCATGCTCACTGCCTGGCCGAGCATGGCCGCCTCTGCCTCAATCCCGCCGACGCCCCAACCCAGCACTCCAAGGCCGTTGACCATTGTGGTGTGCGAGTCGGTGCCGACCAGGGTGTCGGGATAGGCCGTCTTGACGCCGTCAACTTCGCTGACGAAAACGACCCGGGCCAGATGCTCAAGGTTCACCTGATGAACGATGCCGGTGTTCGGCGGCACGACCTTGAAATTTTCGAGGGCGGCTTGGCCCCACTTGAGAAACTCGTAGCGCTCCTGGTTGCGCTCGAATTCGAGGTCGCGGTTGAAGAGCAGGGCGAACTCGGTTCCGAACTGGTCTACTTGCACCGAGTGGTCAATCACCAACTCGACGGGCTGTAAGGGATTGATCTTCTCGGGGTCGCCGCCAAGCGTCTTGACCGCCTCGCGCATCGCCGCGAGATCAACGACGCAGGGAACCCCAGTGAAGTCCTGAAGCAGCACCCGAGCGGGCGTGAATGCGATTTCCTGGTCGGGTTCCTTCTTGGGATCCCAGTTGGCCAGTGCTTCAATCTGCTCGGGAAAAATGCTCTTGCCGTCCTCCCTGCGCAAGAGATTCTCCAAGAGAATCCTGAGCGAGTAAGGGAGCCTCTTGACGTCGAGACCGCGGGCCGAAAGTGCATCCAGCCGGTAGATTTTATAGACCTGCCCACCGAACGTGAAGTCGGCTTGGGCGTTAAAAGAATTCATGATCGCCTCCTGTGTGTCGATCTCCCCCGGCGGAGGGCGCTCCGGCTAAGGAACGAGGGAGTCCACTAGGCTTATACCACAAGTTGGAAGGTTGGCATCGAAACGTGAGGACCCATAGGACCCGCGTTTTGGGAGGGAAGCCGTCCTCGGCGTCCTAAGCTCTTGGGGATTCTCGCTCTCAACGAGGCCCGGGTTCCGAAACGAGCGGCTCCAAGCATTCTCGGACACTGAGGACTCCATTCCTACCCGTGACGAACTCTGACAGCTTGTGCCTAATTTGGAAAAAGCTCGTCCCGAATCATGTCTGAGCTGAGGCGGAAGTAGCCGGGGCCCTTGGCCTCCAAAATCTGCCTCTGCAAGAGTGGCCGCAGAGTTTGGATTCGCTCAAGAGTATCGGTGGTCTCAAGAAGCGCCTGCTTCTCCAGGTTGTTGATCGACAATAAGTTGGCGATCGTGAAACTAAGGGCGACGGGGTCTTGCGGGAACACCACGCGAACAGAGAACCCTTGCTGCTCAAACCGCTTCTGCACAAGGGCCTGGCACTCATCGCGGACCCGGGCGAGAACCTCGCCATTCTCGTAGTTCTCCTCCAGTTCGAGTTCGATAACGGGCTCGACGCGGCCCACGAGATAGGCGCTCGTCTCGTCCAGCGAGCGCACACGAAACCGGCGTTCACCCACCACCTGGATATCGATCCGACCATCGTCATAACGGTGAACGGTCACGATTCGCACTGCGGTGCCAACGAGGTAGGGCTCGGCGGTTTCGCCAACTTCGCCGCCGGTACGAATCAGGACGATGCCAAATGGGGCATCCATCTCAAGACAACGGTTGACCATTTCCCGGTAGCGCTCCTCGAAAATGTGAAGCTGAAGCTGCGCGTACGGGAAAAGGACCGTGTTGAGGGGAAATAGCGGCAACTCTTCCAGATGATCCACGTTACGACCCCATTATAGGTTACGTATGGTCGGCGTGTGATTCACACCGCGAACACCTCTGGTTTCCTATGGCGTGTGGTGGGCAGCGAACGGGTAGCTCGTTCGGCGTTTCTCAAGAGCCTCTTCGTAGCGCGAGATGAACCCCTCGATCTCCTCGGCATGGCGTTGCGCGTAATCCAGCGCTGCACCCAGTTCGCCGGTCGTCAAAGAGGGGAATGCATCGACCAGCGCCTCCACCGATCGCATTTTGCGGTACATGCGAACAATCTCCCAAACCGTAGCGATCCCACCGGCAACGCGAGCGGCTTGACCCGGCTCGTGCACAATCGCCGCCGGTTCATCGTTTTCGAGCGACTTGCGATACATCTTCAGCCGGGCCACGCATTCGTCTTCCGAAACTCCCAGCCGTTTGGCGCTTTCCTCAACGCTCAGATGACGCTGCTCAAGCGCAGACAGGACCAGTTGCTCGTACAGACCGGGATACTGCGTCCACACCGTATTGAGGATTTTTTCCGCATGTTCAGGATCAAGTGATGCCAGACGCTGCAGTTGAGTTAGCTGCCAAATCTCCAACCTTCGATACATAGCTTTGAACGTGTCCTCGCCAGCCAAAATTGTGGCGTCCCCGAAAGTGGGTAGGTTCGACTCAATCCCGGGCGTGATCACCGGATTTATCGACCCTCATCTTACATCAACCCATCGAATAGAATGCGGCACGCGTTGCCTCAGCGACGCTAACATAGACGCTTTCCAAAGACTTAGCGATTACTTGTGCCATAAGATTGCGAGATGTCCCCGCGATATCTGTACGCCGAAGGCTCACGGTGACCGTCGATTTTCCATCGGAAGCATTTCCGAGCCGAACGTCTTGTACCTGAGCGGAAACGCCCGGGTAGGCCCGCTCCAGTGCCTTGGCGGTGGCAAGCGCGACCGACTGCGAAACCGAGCCTCCCATGCGGGCGCTGACCCCGTTGACCAAGGCGCCATCGGCGCTGAGAATCACCGTCGTGAGGGAGTTGGGCACCGCCTCGTCCACCAATACCTCAATCACCTGGGCCGCTCCATTGATGGAACTCTGGGCGACTGGCTCGGGAACGAGCCCTTCGGCAGACGGTTCCGGCGCCGTCGGTGGCTCCCCTTGTCGGCTAACCAAAGGTTCGGCCACCGAAGCCGAATGACCGCCGTCTTGAGCAACCGCTGACTGCTTCTTCCATTGTTTGCGAGCAAGCGCCGCTTTACTGGCCAGGGTGATCAAGTTATCCAGCGTGGATTGGTAGTGATCGTTTTCGCGTTCCTTGGTCCGCTTGCCACCAAAGACCCCGGTGCTAAAGGTGACGGTTTCCGGCAAGTCCGGCAAGACCGCCTCGGCCTGAAGGCTTTCCAGCGTCTTGGCAAACGCCTCGGCTTCCTCACGGAGACGCAGCGTCCCGATCGCGAATTCATCGCCTGCGTATCGTACGAGAATGTCTTTCTCGGGATCGAGGGCCGACCCGAGGAGACTAGCCACCGATTGGATCACCCGGTCGCCTACAACATGCCCGTAGCGCTTGTTGTACTTCCCGAAGTCATCCAGGTCGATGAACACGATCGTCACTTCGCGGCCATTGATCAGGTTCTCAAGGCCCCACTCTCGCAAGTAGTCCTGCCAACTCAAATTCGTGAGCGGATCGTAGGACCGGCTCATTTCGGCGAGGAGGTCGCGAACGGTCACGAGGCCGACGAATTTGCCTCCCGAAACGACGGCGGCAAAATCGACTTGCTCCTCAAGGAACGTCTTGGCCGCCGCTCGAACCGGCGTTTCGGCGTCAATGGAGGGTCCCAGTGGGACCATATAGTCGCCAATCCTCGCAAGGTCAGTCGCCTGCGCCAAGGACGCCGAGGTCACCAGGCCAATGGGCTGCCCCTGCTCGCACACGGTTAGCGCCGGCGCCTTGAGACCGCCAAGGAGAAAGCGCGCGGCTCTTGCCGTCTGTTGGGGCTCGGCGCACTCCGGCAACTGGATGACAGACTGGACAGTTTTCATTCGAGGCAACCCGGTATTAGTCTACAGGCGGCTAAAGCGCACGTCTGTCTGCGACAAGTACCGGCTTTGCAATAGACGTGCCGTTCATAGGCATCGCACAGCGGTTTCCACAAACTTCTGGAAAACTGGCGCGGCCTCCGGGTCCGCCTTCAACACTTCGCTGAACCGGCCAACTGCATGGAAAACCTCGCCCTGGGTCACTTCGTAATACGAGGCCACCTTCGTTTCCGGAAGTTCGGCGACTTTACGCAGTGCATAGATCGCCATGTCGCGCGAACTTCGGCATTTCTTGGGGAGGAGAGCCTTATCAGACACTCGCGATAGGTGCTCACACAGATCCCAGTCCGGCGAATCCGAAAAAAACGGGTCGCAGAGACCCAGGGCTTTCAGCACCCGCTCATCTGACATCCATTCGGTGCCGTCAACCTTCAAACGGGTTACGATCCCGCTGTACGTTCGCCCGTCGCCACCAATGCGTTCAGCGAGGACCCGCAGGATGGCGTTGCTCAGATGCAATCCTTCGACCCGACCAATCTGGTCAATCGCCAGAATCTTCTCGTGAGCGTCCGGCGATTGGATATGGGCGGCGACCCACCTTCTGGGATTTGGAAGGAACAACTTGATTTGCCGATTTGGCCGTTGCCCAGTGATCGCAAGCAAGGTCGGCCGACCGGCTCGGACCCGCCGTTCAAGGGCCAACCGCAACATGGGCCGCATGCGCACGCCGGTCAACGCATCTTGGACGTTGTCCAACAGGAGCGGACCAGGAACCTCGACCCGTCCCGCTTGTCCCACCCACTCCACCGTCGAGAAACACTTTGGAGCAACTCCGCTATGACGCTCAATTTTCGCAGCGGCCGCTTCCAAGAGATGGGTCTTTCCCCAGCCACTCGGGCCTGAAATCGCAACAAAGGGGTTAAGACCGTTTGCAAAGAGCATGGCCGCGTCGACTGCGCGGATATTCGACTCAAAAGCAGCAAACGAAAGGAAACTGTGATCTGGCTCGTCAAACAGCACCTTCGATATCCTTCTTGATCCAGAAGGATGGTGCTCCGCAGAATTACCGACGGACATGCTGGTATTGCCTCCTCCCCATTCCGGACCTCCAGCTCCACAGGTCCCGCGAATATGTACTCATTCTTAACCATTCGGGCGAATGTGGGCAACGCCGTTTGTTGTCGTAAAAACGCAACACAATGTGCAATTTCGCCGGATTTCTAGCGAAAGCGCCCGAAATCGCCATCTTCGGCATTTTTCTTAACCATTTTTCCACGTGCCGTTACCGGTCTGGAGGGTGGTTCAGTGTCTAATTCGTGGCCAAAACCTGGAAAAGTCGAACTCAGGACTGTGATCGGCGACGTGGCACTGCGTGCAAGCCGCAGGCCCAATCCTCGGCATGGGGCGTTGCCTAGGCGCCCTTGCATGCCCCAGCCCGGGCCCATGGCAAGATTCACAGCCCACACCCACAAGTTGGGGCGTAAGTGACTCGCTCTGGAACCCGTGGATGCTGTCGAGTCCCACCACATGGCAGGACACACATTCGGGATCACGACCATGCCCCCCTGAGTCGAGGGTTTTCAGCGCGGAGGCGTGTCCACTCTGGGCCCAGACATGATATGCGGTCGCATGGCAAGGCGCGCAGCGCTTGGACCCGGCGAACAATTCGCTCCGCGGTCGCGGAATCTGGCTCAGGAGATTCTCTGAATCCACGCGTTGAAGGTAGTCGTCATAGAGCCGAGTGGTCGCGGGGTCGTCGCGCACCCGCTCGTCGAGCGGAATGGATATTGGTTCCGCGAAACTACCTCCCTCGTCCTCGATGACCACCGCATATTGCAACTTGCTGCCGGGAGTCGCCAGCAACGTCGTGCCCTCGCTGCTCACATCGGATCGCCCATCTTGACGATATTCAATGAGGGCTATGGAAGGATGATCCACTGCTAGTTGGCGGGCAGCCCCGAGACCGCCATCCAACATCACAATCAATCTCTGGTGGTTTGCCAGTGCAGCCGCTTCCTCGTCGCCAAGGGATGCTTCGGGAGCAACAACGATCCGATACCCCCCTGCTTCAGTGTGAGTTCGATCCCCAGTAAGCACCGCTCCGCCGAGGATGTTCTCGAAGGTTAGTCTGATCTCAGGCGATTGGGCCTCGGCCGGAGTTAGATGTACAGCGGTCGCACCGAGGGCCTTGAGAGATGCGGCCATGGTCTGGGCTTTGAGCTCCTCTTGACGGCCAAGACCTCCCGTTAAAGAAGCGTTCGCAAGCAGGATGCCCAACCTATCCCCATCGTATGCGCGCACGATGGTGGCAAGACGCTTGAGTCCTCCCACCATCGGCTTCGAGCAGCCACAAGGGCTGAGGGATCCCCGACTGTCTCCGGTGAGAATCAGTACTGTTTTCGGCGCCTTGGCGCCGGCCAGGCAAAGCGCAACAAGGCCAAGCAGAGCCGGGGCGCTCACCAAAAGTCTCATTGCAGAGATCCGGAGATGCGCACTTCCATGTTTGGCTGCTTGGGCACGTCGGTCTTGATGGCAAGAACCCCTAGGATGGGACCGCCGCCCAAGTGACCATCATAGTGCAGCAGGATCTTGTAGCCGGCGCCCGCAATCGGCTCGGTCTTGACCAAGAAATGGGGGAGGGTCACTGTGGTAGCAAGAATCTTGAAGGCTCGACCAGGTCGGAGCAACTCGATCTCGTAATCACCGGCCGTCGTGTTGTTCTGGTTGACGTAGAGCTCGGTTGGAGTGCAAACAAGGCCGTTCTGCACCATCGTCTGAATTCGTACGACATTGAAGTCCGGGTTACTCGTCGCCACCTCGATCTCGCTCATAAATCGAGCCCTGGGCGGAATGTGGGCCACGGTCGCCTCAAAATGATAGCCCGATAGGCTCCCGCTGGCGTCCTTGACTGGCTTTACGGTGACGACGCCTTTCGGGCCGGTAAGGTCCACGTCGGTCACCCGGAAAGTGGGGGCATGGGGAGCGAACTTAAGGTCGGCGCCGTAGCGTGCCTGACCCGAGTCGTCCGTGGTCACCGCGTAGTCCGCCTTGGATTCAACGGTGAAGACGGGCTTGATCTCCACGGACACAGGAACCGAAAGCGATGGTGTCTCCGGATCATTGCTGAGCAAGAGCACGTTTTTTTGAAAATCGCCTACTGCCTCGCGGGTATCGACAAAGCCGCGCAACATGATGGTCTGCCCGGGCGGCACCAGGTCGCTCTGGCCGATGTGAACGCACCCACATTCGCCGCGAGACTCGAAGACAAGGGGGGAGTCTCCATTGTTGGTGATCTGTATGGCGATATGAGCAGGCTGACCCTGAAAGACGGTTCCTGCGTCGAACGCCCGCGGAGAAAGAAAGATCGAAGGCTTGCCTGCTGCGACCTTGGTCTTGGTGCTCACCACGTTGGCGAGCTCCGCCGAGATCGCCAAGTTGCCACGAGCGGCAAAACCCTCCTCCACCGTCACTTGGCTTTGATTGGCGCTTGGCATGTCGGAACGTGACATGACTCCGCCAGAGAAGTCAGAGGTTGCTAGACCGAGATAGGCGCCGATCGCATGGGCGATCTCATTGTAAACATCAGTCTCCGTCGAGGGGGTGAGCTTTTCACCTCGGGTGAGTCCGATCACCGTTTCCAATCGTGGATCTGTAGGTTCCTCGGAAAAGAAGAAGGCAGCGCCCGCCGGCAAGATCTGACCTGGAGGCGTGGCCAGTGTCTTCTCGAAACTAAGCTGAATGTCTTTGGAGTGATCGACGACCTGAATTCTCAGACCATGTACCTTCGATTGCCACTCGGCGATCGCCCGGTCCCGAGCCCCTCGAAACGCGGAGCGCGAACCCTCGGGAACGTTGCTTTCATCCCAACCCATCTGCATCTGAAGATGGGGCAGAAGGGGGACCAGGTTCGCGGCGTCATCGAACTGCCCGTTGGAGGCAAGGGATTCCAATTTGTAGACGAGCGAGGAAAACTCGGGCCGAACGCCGGGCGCGAGCAGATCCACATGAGGTGGGACGGGAGGCTTGGCCACCTGGGGAACGGCCGTCGCCTGACCTAGGGCGACCCACAAAAGGGGAATGATCGGCAACATGCTTAGAGTTTGACGTCTGGGCTGACGTCAGATGTTGGCGTGGTCGGAACTTATCGAAGCATGGCGGCGCGATTGCGGGGCGAAACCCAATCGCCAACTTCCTGGAGGGGAGCCACCCAAACATCAGGCCGCCAACAAAGCGTCCGCACCAGCTTGCCATGATCTGGGGTCAATGGACCACAGCGCAGGATGACCCAGCCGCCTTGCCGAATGGCGACCGACATTGCGACCACCAGATCTTCATCGCGCATATCGAGCGGGAAACTGCCGAGGAATTTGGGATCGTGGCTGCCTGGGTCGTTGGATTCGCGTCGGTCCGATCGGACATAAGCAAAGCGCTCTTTGACCACCTCGAGATAGTCCCCGTCCAAACAGTGGGTGGACCATCCGGGAAGCGCGAAGCTACGAGGCCTTGAACCGAACAACTCTTGAAACAGCTCATTGGTCAGTTCAAGGTCCTCCCCGACCATCGAGCGCTTCCACGTAAACAACGCTCCATGGTCGGTGACGTTGTAGAGGCTGTGGCTGCCCAGCTCGTGGCCGGCTTCACTTGCCTCCCGCCAGCCGGCGGGGTCATCAAGCAGGAGCGTGGGGCAAAGAAAGAAAGTAGCTCGAACGCCAAGCGAGTCCAAGAGGGGCCGCGCAACATTCAGGTGCTCTGCCGATCCCCCGTCATAACACAGCGTCACCGCTGCGATCTTTCCATCCGGCCAATTCAAAGACTCCATAGAGCATTCTATAGACGTTTCGGTTCAGTAAACTGGCCCGAGGTCTATGTCCAAGTATTTGGTGAGCGTCGGCATGGAGATCCATGCCGAGCTTTCAACCCTTTCCAAGATGTTCTGTCGCTGCCCGGTGGCCTTCGGCGGTGAACCGAATACCCGTGTCTGCCCGGTCTGCTGTGGTCTGCCAGGCGCACTTCCCGTGCCAAATCAACTTGCGATCGAGATGGTTTTGCGGACCGCCCTTGCGTTGAACTGCAAAATCGCCATGCACTCCATATTTCACCGCAAGAATTACTTCTATCCAGACCTGCCCAAGGGATATCAGATCAGCCAATACGGTGACACAAACCCCTTGGGATACGACGGCTATCTTGAGATTCCGCTCCCCGATGGCGGCTCGAAGCGGATCAAGATCCGGCGCGTCCATCTCGAAGAGGACACTGGCAAGCTCATGCACCTGCCAGGCGGCGGATCTGGGGTGGACTACAACCGCTCGGGCGTTCCCCTCATGGAGATCGTGACCGAATTCCCACCCGACATTGAAAACCCCGAAGAGGCCAAGGAGTATCTATCCCAGCTCCGCAATATCCTGCTGTATTTGGGGGTTTGCGACGGAAAGATGGAGGAAGGCAGCCTGCGCTGTGAACCCAATATCTCGATTCGACCCGAGGGCGCGACGACCTACGGCACCAAGAGTGAACTGAAGAATCTCAACTCGTTTCGTGCGGTTCAACTGGGAGTGGAGTTTGAAACGCGCCGCATGGCAGATCTCCTTGACTCAGGAAGTGCAGTACTGCAGGAGACTCGGGGCTGGAACGAATCACGAAACGAGAGCTTCGGCATGCGTGTGAAAGAGGCGGAGAATGACTACCGCTACTTTCCCGATCCAGATCTCGTCCCGATGGAATTTGAAGAGGCCGCGATTGAGCGTCTTCGCGCCGACCTGCCCGAATTGCCCCTTGCCAAATCGCGGCGCTACAAAGAGGACTTTGGCCTAAGTGACCAGGATGCCGCACTCCTCGTGGCAGACCGGGCCTGGGCGGAGTACTTTGAAGCATGCGTTGCGCAAGGTGGGGCGCCAAAGCCCATCTGCAACTGGATGAATTCCGACTTCGCGGCTGAGTTGAACAAGGAGGGGCTGGCTGCCAGGGACAGTCGCATCACTCCAAGCCACTTGGTCGATCTGACCCGCCTGATTCAGGACGGGGTGATCAGCGGCAAGATCGGGAAGGAAGTCTTTTCGGAGGCGTTTGGCACCGGCAAACTTCCCTCTGCCATCGTTGAGGAGCGAGGGCTGACCCAGATTTCCGACAAGGGCGCGATTGAGAATGCCGTGAAAGCAGCGATTGCTGCCAACCCATCGCTCGTCCAAAAGTATAAGGATGGGCAAGTGAGCGTCGCCGGGTTTTTTGTGGGTCAAGTGATGAAGGCAACCGGGGGGCGAGCGAATCCCAGCGTCGTCCAGCAATTGGTAAAGGAGGAACTCGAACGATGAAGCAATTCGCGCTCTTATTCATGTCGGCTTGCGCGGTGCTTGCCACCGCACAAACAAAGCCTTCGCCCGCGCGAATGCGCATCATCGAAGAGGCCGCCTACAATCGCCTGACCGACCAGAACGACGCCTGGTTTCATGACGGCGACTACCCACGGCTGGTTGAGAATCTGCGCTACATGAACCTCATATGGCCTCATGACTATGAGACTGCAACCAATCTTGGATGGATGCTTGGCAACATTGAGCACTACGACGAGGAATTGGCCGTCTACAAGACCTACGGTCGAAACAACCGCCAAGACCCGGATTGCGATCTACCCGAGGCAAACCTCTACTCGCGCAACCATCAGTGGGCCAAGATTCCCGCCGTTTTGGAACGAGACATTCCGCGTCGTCCCCACCCGAACGCCTACCGCATTCTCGCCCATGCATACGAGCACCTGAACAGGCTGGCCGATGCGAGCCGTATTTGGAAGAAATACATCACCGACTATCCGGGCGACAGTGCAGCCGTGGCAAACCTGGCAAGGGTCACCAGAAAGCTCAAAGCCAATCAAGTGACGACGAAGGGATAGCATGATACTTGCCGCTATCCTCGCGGCCTCGGCCTTGTTCTCGCCCCTGGAACGTCGCTATGGCGACTTTGTTTTAAACCCGCCTGAACTCTTGCCTCTCGGAGGCTATACCGCCAGGCATGGAGAACTTATGAAGTCGGGCGGGGACGATCTGCATTGTCGGGTTACTCTGCTTAGCCGCGAAACCAAGCTCGCATTGGTTTCCGTCGAAATGCTTACGATTCCAGACAGTCTGACTCGCGAAGTTCGACGAAGGATGCCTCTGGGATGGACCCTCTTTCTCACTGCCACCCACACCCACAGCGCACCGGATAGCCAGATGCTGAACGACCGGATGACTTTCGGCATTCCCGGCATTGCGACCTATCGACCCTCGATGCTCGAATGGTACGCGGATCACATTGCCAAGGACATTGCAGCTACGCTTACCCAACGACCTTCAGTGGTGGGTCCGATTACCGCCGCCATCACCCATGCCGACGCGAACCGACCTCGACGCAAGTTTGGCTTTCCTGATCAAACCTATACGGTTGTTCGGTGCCCCGACTCGGTCCTATTCGCTCACTATGCGGCTCATGCCACCTTCTACGATGCCGATGAGGACCAAACAAGGGAGGATTGGCCAGGCGCTCTCGCCGCCGTGCTCAAGGGTCCGGTCCTGATCGGCGCGATCGGAGATGTCTCGCCCAAGGCGTCAGGATCGACGCCTGGCGAGAAGATCAAGAACTTTGTAGCGACATTGTCAAACGCCGTCCCGGTTCAAGTCTTGCAAGTTGCCGACCACCCGGACGCCGACCCGTTCGGGGTCGTCGTTCAGCCGATCTCCTTGGACCCCAAGACTCCCCACCCTACATTTGCCAAGGTCTACGGAATCCCTTCCGTTCTCGCCGACGTGCTCGTGGAGAAATTCGCCCCCGACTCCGCGTCCATCACCGCTTTTCGCTTGGGCCGCGTCGCTGTCGTCGGAGTTCCCGGAGAACCGAGCTCACATCTCGGCCGCTCCATTCGGGAATATGGGCGCGCGCTCGGCTTTGATTCGGTACTCGTGGTGAGTCACGTGAATGGTTGGATCGGATATCTGCTGGGCCCCGGTGACTACGATCGTGGTGGTTATGAGGCGACCCTCAATTTCTATGGCAGGTACGAGGGCGAAAAGGTGGTAAGTGCCGCCGATCTGGCCTTACTGCACCTCGCCCAGCGCGTGCGTCCCCTTTGAGCCATTGTGTCCTCGGGGTCATCCCGCAGGGCGATGGCGGGCGAACAAGCAGCTCTGTACCGACCGCGGCAACCTATATCAGATCAGTATGGAAGCACCACCATGTGGTTGCCCAGTTTTGCGCTGGGTATCGCAACAGTTTCCTGGTAAAATGAATCGCCCTGCGAAAGTAGGTCCCACTTTTTTATCTGCCGCCGATGTTTTGAGGCTAAGGACTGACGATGGTTTATCGACCGCTTCGTTATGAGCAGATGATGCGCGCAGCTCATCTACACGATGTTCGCGCCCGGAGGATGTTCACGGGAATGGGCGTCTATACGGGTGAAAAAATGTTCGCGTATCTGTACGACGAAGAAATAGGCCTTAAGTTGTCCCCACCGGACCTTGAAGAGGCCATGTCATTACCCGGCGCCGAGCCTTTGCGGCCCGATCCGAACGGGGAGCCCATGCGCGAATATGTTCGCATGCCAAAAGACATCTTGGACAACTTCGATCGATTCTGTCATTGGGTGGAAAAAAGCACGGCCTACGCACGCAGCAAAACGCATCACTAAGTTTCGTTTCCCGCCCGAACTCCCTCGTCATTGCGGCGAGGGAGTTTCTTGTTTGTCAACCTCGGCCAGAACCGACTCCCACCTCAGCTTATGCGCGGAACCCTATTGAACACCGCCGCGATTGCGGTTGGAGCCATCGCGGGGATGTCTGCAGGACGTTGGATTCCGCCGGCTGCCGAGACCGTGGTTCTTGATGGCATGGGATTGGTGGTCATCGGGATTGCGGTCCGCATGATTCTTCAAAGCAAGAACGTCCTCGTGGTCGTGGCCGCCGTGGCAATCGGCGGTCTTCTCGGTTTGGCCATGGGATTGAACAGCGGTCTGGATGGGCTTGCCGAGTGGGCAAAGGTACGACTCGGCGGTGGAGGTCGGTTCACCGAGGGACTGGTTACGACCACGGTGCTCTACTGCGTCGGCCCGATGACGATCATGGGTTGCCTTCAGGATGGACTTGAGGGTCGCTCCGAGCTGCTGGTCGTGAAATCCATGATGGACGGCATCAGCGCCGTGTTTTTTGCCGCTGCGATGGGCGGTGGCGTACTGGTGACCGCCGTGGTGGTGCTGATTTTGCAGGGAGCCCTAACCCTGTTGGCCCATCCGCTGCGAAGGCTCGCCGATGATGCGGAGGTGATTCAGGAGGCGGGAGCCACTGGGGGCACGCTCCTTCTCGGGATCGCCCTCGGGCTACTGAATATCAAACATGTGGCCGTGGCCAACTATTTGCCTGCCCTCGTCCTGGCCCCTATGCTCGTCGCCCTTTCTCGGAGGTTTCGCCGTCCTGATACTCCTCCGGCCCCGAGCGAGTGAAGTCAAAAACGCAGAAGAACCGCCAGCAACGATTTACCGGCGGCCCCATCTGAATTCATCTCTTAGTTCTAGAACTTGTACCCAACGTAGAATCCAAGAAGATTCGCGGTGACGTCATCCTTGGATCGCTGAGCCAGATAGAGGTCGGCCTCTCCGATAATGGTCTGAGTGAACTCGAGTCCAACTCCGAGCTTGCCAGAAGGCTTGATATCCGAGCCGCCGATATTGTAGTAAGTCGCGCCCAGGCCTAGATTGAAATAAAGTCGTGTCTGACCGAACGAGTTGTCCCCGCCACCCTTGTCCGTATAAAACCGCTGGTCGATGAGAAGCGGTATCACGCTTTGGTTAAAGCTCTCTCTTGCGCCCCAGAGCATGTCCACAGAGTAATACGTTTCCGCTCCGGGGAGCAGGCCCCGGCCAAATCCAAAATCAAGGCCGGCCCCATAGTAGCCAGACGCGTAGGAATTCAACGACTCATCTACGCCAAAGCCACCACCGATTCGAATCGTCACCCCGGAAGGCACCAAGGAGTCTGTCGTCGTCTGTCCGAAGGCAACAACGCTCCCCGCCGCCAAGGCGAGCACCGCAATAACCTTAATTGATCGCTTCATTCAAATCCTCCGTCGCGCGAAGTTAGGCAAAATCACCTGATCCTCGATCACGGGCTATTCTACTGTCTAACGCCATCAACTTGAGCGGGGTCTTGTGGATCGGCGCATAATTTTGGCCATGAATCTCTTGAGGCCATCCACTTCCGCCTCTGTTCTGGTAGTCGTTGACCTGCAGCCGAAATTTCTGGCGGCGATTCCCGATGCACAGCGGCTCTTGATCAAGGCTCGATTCTTGCTCCAGGTCGCCAGCCTGCTTGACGTTCCTGCTTTGGCGACCGAACAGGTCCCCGAAAAGATGGGCCCGACTGCTTCTGAACTCGCTTCATTGCTAACCGCCCCCCCGGTTTCCAAGCGAACTTTTGGCTGCTGCGAGGAACCCGCCTTCAGGAGTGCGCTCAGTTCGATCGAACGGCGCCAAGTCGTCTTGATCGGGGTCGAGACTCATATCTGCATCTCTCAGACCGCGCTTGGGCTTACGAGCCTCGGTTACGAAGTGGCCGTTTGTCCCGACGCGGTTGGGGCAAGGTCACAAGAGCGCCATAAGTTGGGAATGGAGCGCATCAGAGACGCCGGCGTAGCTCCGATTCACACGGAAGGCGTCGTTTACGAGTGGCTTCAACAGGCGGACCATCCCCGTTTCCGCGAAGCCTTGGAGTTTGTCAAGCAGTCTTCGGCCGAGCTAGGCGAGTAGTCGCTCGGCGGCGGCAACGGCGTTTGCCAAGAGCGTTGCGACGGTCATGGGACCGACACCACCAGGAACCGGCGTGATCCATGACGCGACATGGGCGGCAGCCTCAAAGTCGACGTCACCGACGTCACCCGATCGGCCTTCGACCTTGTTGAAACCTGCGTCGATCACCACGGCGCCTGGCTTTATCCAGTCACCCTTCACCAGTTCTGCCCGGCCCACCGCCGCTACCAAAATGTCGGCGCCTCGACAGATGTGCGGCAAGTCCTGCGATTTTGAGTGGGCAATGGTCACCGTCGCATTCTTTTGGAGAAGCATGAGGGCCATGGGTTTCCCAAGAATCACACTCCTTCCGATCACGACGGCATGTTTGCCCTGAATGTGGACCCCATAGTGCTCAAGCAATCGGATAATGCCGTAGGGCGTAGCGCAACGGAACCCCGGCATATCGGCAACCAGCCGCCCCAGAGAGCCAGGCGTAATGCCGTCGGCATCCTTTTCGGGCCCAAGTGCAAGGAGGGCCATGTCTTCATCCAGATGCCGGGGAAGGGGATGCTGGAGGAGAATAGCGTGGACCGCGGGATCGGCATTTAACTGGTGGATCTTCTCGATCAGTTGGCTTTGCGTCCAGGTCTCGTCCACCAGGTGGCTTTCGCTGAGCATGCCGGCGGCTTCCGCCCAGCGCCGCTTCATCTTGACGTAGGCCAAGCTGGCAGGATCTTGAGAGGCCACAATGGCATCAAGGCGAGGGACAATGTGGTATCGCCGCAGCTGTTCCACTCGGACCTTGAGTTCGTCTCGAAGGCGCCGCGAGAGGTCCTTTCCATCGAGGATCTGCGCGGTCACGGCGAGGCGTCCTCCTCGCGAAGCTTCCATCCCCCCACTCGAGCGAACCGCTTGGCCTCTTCCGGGCTCACATCGATCTCCTCAACGGCTGGCACTTCAGGAATTTCCGGTTCTTCCACCGGTCCCTCCATTTCGGCGACCTCGGTCAGGCGCGGCGCCCAATTCGACTTGGGTGACTTTTGCAGGATACGCCCCAAGACACCGTTTACGAACCGCCCGCTTTCCTCGGTCGAATACTTCTTGGCGATCTCGATGGCTTCGTTCAACGTCACCGCCGGTGGCAATTCTGTGAGATGATAGAGTTCGAAAGACGCGATGCGCATGATCGCGCGGTCCACTACGGCCAAGCGGTCGAGGCTCCAATCGTCGAGACTCAGTGACAGCACGGCGTCAAGAGACTTCTGATACTTGATCACCCCATTGACAAGCGTCCGCGCAAACTCCTCCAGATCGGGTGGGAGCTTGGCCTCGGCCAATTGGTCGTTCAAGACCCGAATCGGCCCCATTTTTCCGACCTCGACTTCGTAGAGGGTGCGCAACGCCACCTCTCGGGCTCGGCGGCGTGATTTAGCGGCCATGGGCGCCCTCTGCCAAGAAACGAGGGACAAAGGAGGTCGTGAGCCGCCCCCGCCTGAAATCCTCTGCGGCAATGAGCCGCCTCAAGAATGGAATGTTCGTTGCGATGCCGTCGACGTCGAACTCAGCGAGAGCGGCCGAGAGCTTTGCCACCGCACGCGGCCGGTCTTCCGCATAGACGATCAACTTAGCGATCATCGGATCGTAGTAGGGGCTGACGGCAAAGCCGGCATAGCAGTGGGTCTCGATTCGGACGCCGCGTCCACCGGGCGCGCGCCATGACGTGATCGGCCCCGTACTCGGCGCGAAGTCGCGGTCGGGATCCTGGGCGGTGATCCGGGCTTCGATGGCGTGGCCCTTCGGTTGAATGTCACCCTGGGTCAGTCCGAGCTTCTCCCCAGAGGCGATTCTTAACATCAAGTGAACGAGATCGATCCCGCTTGTCTCTTCAGTCACCGGATGTTCGACCTGCAACCGGGTGTTCATCTCCAGGAAGTAGAAATCGTCCTTTGCATCAACGAGGAATTCGACGGTGCCTGCATTTGCATAGCCCACCGACTGAGCCACCTTCACTGCCGCCTCTCCCATTTTTCGGCGAACTCCGGGAGGCAAGTTGGCATCGGGAGCTTCCTCAATGAGCTTTTGATGGCGCAAGTTTTGCACCGAGCATTCTCTTTCCCCAAGATAAACCATGTTTCCGTGTTCGTCACCCATCACCTGAATCTCCACGTGCCTGGGATCGACCACACACTTTTCAACCAAAATCTCTCCCGATCCGAAGCTCGCTTGAGCTTCGGCCTGGGCCGTCTTCCAAAGACCGCTGAGATCCTCGGGGGAATCGACCCTCCGAATGCCCCGGCCACCGCCGCCGGCCACTGCCTTCAGCAAAATCGGATAGCCGATTTCCTTGGCGACGTCAAGGGCCTCAAGGTCGTTCAGAACAGCCCCTTTCGAGCCCGGGACCACAGGGCATCCTGCCGCCACTGCTGCCTTCTTGGCGGCGGCCTTATCCCCCATGGCTTCAATGGCCGCGACGGGCGGCCCAATGAACTTGATTCCAAGCGACTGCAGCGCTGAGGCGAAGCTCGCCCGCTCACTGAAATAGCCATAGCCAGGGTGCACCGCCTCCGCTCCCGAGATTTGGCAGGCCATAAGCACATTGGCAAGGTTCAGGTAGCTGTCGCCGTTGCTACCAGCGCCCACGCACACTGCCTCGTCCGCGATTTTGACGTGCAGGCTCGCCTCATCGGCCTCGGAATACACCGCTACCGTCCGAACGCCCATCTCTCGGCAGGCTCGGATCACGCGGCAAGCGATTTCCCCCCGGTTGGCAATCAATACTTTCCGTAGCATTCAGTAGCCCTCATGCCCAGGATGAGGACAGTGCACGTTACCCGTTGCCGGATCGTAAATGTAGGCTTCGTGTCCCACCGGGCACGTGCGCATGCTCATCGGAACGCGGGCATCGTCTAACGAAGCTGGTGGTTTATCGTCATCGCTGCTGTTCCGGGCAAGGGTGATGAACTGACGAATCTGTTCCAGATTGTTCCGGCAGACCGTGTCAATCGCATCGTAGCGGACGCGCCCCGGCACCGTTTGACCCAGATGATCCGCGCGTGGTGGAGGCGCGGTCGAGTTGCCCCCTCCTGCCTTCTGTGAGCCATAGAAAAACATCACGGCCAGGATCATGATGATGACGATGACCACGAGCGTCGCCGCCAGGGTATTGCCTTGCCTCTTCATGGGGCTTCCTCGATTCGCAGGAGTAACTGGCCGTATTCGACTGCCTGACCATCTTCGACCACAATTTCGAATACATGCCCCGCGACGGGCGCCTCGATATCGGTGGGAATACCGAGCGCTGTAATGACGGCCACACGGTCGCCAACCTCCACCGCATCGCCGATTCGTGGAAGATTGGGTGGGCTTGAATAGTAGCCCACAAGCGTGGACTTCACATCCTTGAGAAGGTCCCGTGGAACGTCCGCGGCCGCCGCAATCCGCACAGAAGACTTGCGCTTTGGTTCGGGCTCCAGCCGTCCCCGGAAGGATTGCGGTCCGAGACTCAGTTCAACCTCGCTGAATCCATGCAGCCGGGCTATCGAAAGGGCGTGCTCAATGGCTTCCGACGATAACTCAGACATGGCTGCAAGTGTACTACCGGACCCGAGCGGGCGAGGCAAATCTATCGTCAACGCAGCATGCTGGGAGGCAAAGAAAAGGGGGAGCCGCTTTCGCGACACCCCCAAAATCGATCAAAGGTTAAGGCGTTCCCCGCCAGGGACTTACACCTGGGCAGAGAACAATGGGTTTCGAAGGGTGGGTGGGCGAAATTGTTCCACGGATACGAAAAAGCACTCATCACCTCATGCGACGCTGATAGCACGCCCGATGAGCGCCTCGATCTTGTAAGTGATTTCTGAGTTGGTGGCCACGATGTCGCAACCAGCTTGGGCGCCGAGGGCAAGAAGCTCCTTTTCCTTGTGTCCGGCGTGTCCGATAACGCGGACGCCAAGGGCCCTGAGTTTGGGCACCAGGTCGAGAGGTTCCAGCGCGCTTGAACCCAGGTTGACAATCGCGACCGGCGCCCCCTGAACTTCCGGCTTCTTCAGCGCGATCGGCTCGTGACCGAACGCGGTGAGGCTGCGCACGATACGCGACGCCCAAAGGAGGTTGTCTTCATAAACCAAAATGCGCATGAGAGGCTGTTTACCCCACCTTTCTGCGCCGAACTTCGCCGGCAAGACTGGGGTCGATGCCCCTAAATTGACAATTTCCCGACGATTGTTAGGTATTCAGATGGATGCAGCATTGCATACCCACCAGGCGTCATCTATAATTGCATCGTCTGGGTTCCCGCAAGAGTGCTGGGGACCGGACACGTTTGCGTGGTCCCAACGGGGATCCGGCAAGATATGGAGGTTTGAAATTTGATGAAAAAGACTCTCGCGATCCTGGTTGGCATCTGTGCGCTCGGCATTTTGATGGTTGGTTGCTCGTCACCAGCCCCTGACGCTTCGGCTCCGGCTCCTGCCGGTGGTGCCGCCGCTCCCGCAGCCCCCGCCGGCGGCGCTGCTCCGGCCGCTCCGGCTGCCCCTGCTCCTGACGCAACCAAGTAAGGCGCTCGCCTCACACGACAGCAATTGGGCCGCTGACCTCTGGTCGGCGGCCCATTCTATTTGCCACCGATGGGGCTACTGGTCAGTTGAGTGCGCCGCTGGTTTGTCACCCGATATTTGGGCGGCGAGCGCATCGTATCTCTGAAGCGCCTTCTGGGCGCGAATCTGCAGGTCTTTGAAATCGGCGCTGCTCTGTTCCAGCCGCTTTTGGGCATCCTGCAAGGTTTCTCCTGCCTGCCGTGCGCCCTGTATGACCTGATCAGATTGGGCTTGGAGCCGCTTCAGGTCCAAAGCCGCACCCAGGCGTTCGATTTCCGTTTCGAGACTGGCGAGGTCGTCGCCATGCACTCCTGGGGAGGTCTTCAGCTTGTTGCGAGAGGCGATCGCCTGCTTCTGAGCGGCCTTGATATCGCCCTCCTTTGAATCCGCGTTGACGCGGTCCAAATACCGCTCAAATGATCCTAGCGCGAGATCGGCAGCCTTGCCGGCGTGGTTTGCCGCCACCTCAGACTCCTTATAGATAGCGGTGCGATCCCCTGGTTCACACCCGAAAAGGGCCGTGCCCATCAAAACCAGGCTCAATGGCCCCCATAAGTGTTTCATCACGGTTCCGACGGACTGGGGGCCCGGATCGTTGTCAGCCGATGAGCACTTCGGCATCCCAGACGCGTTCGTTGACGATGTCACCGGCGCGATCGACGACGCCCCCGATTAGGGAATGGCGAATCACTCCAGTCACTTTGACCTGAGAGCCGGGCATGATCACCGCGTCCTCGATGGCCTCACATGAGACGCTGGCGCCCGGTCCGATCACCACCCGTTCGCCGATCCTGCCTGAGACCTGCCCCTCAATCAGATTCTTGCCGCCGGCAAGGAAATGCGAGGTCTCTAGAAAGGAATTGAGCGTCCCGGTGTCATACCACGTCCCCTTGAAAATGCCGGGAAGCACTGTGTAGCCGTGGTTTACGAGCAACTGCATGGAGTCTGTGATTTCATATTCACCCCTTGCACTTGGCTGAAGCTCGGGCAGAACTTCCCACAGTTGACTCCGGAAGTAATACATGCCGATGAGGCATAGGTCGGAAATGAATTCCTTTGGCTTCTCGACGAGCTTCTTCACATGACCCTGCTCATCAAGAATCACGATGCCGAACGGCGAAGGATCCTCAACCGGCATCACGATCGTGAGACAGGCCGCATCCGACTCAAGAAAGCGCTTGGCCTGCTCATAGAATGGCGAATCGTAGATCGCGTCTCCGAGGTAGAGGACGAACGGCTCGCCGTTCACAAAATCCTTGGCGTACCCCACCGCATGGGCTAGACCCTTGGCCTCTGGCTGCCGCACATAGCTGAGCTTGATTCCAAACTGGCTCCCGTCTCCTAGGGCGTTGCGCATGTACGATTCGTTTTCACCAACGACGATGCAGATGTCGGTGGCGCCAATCTCCTTGAGCCGATCGAACGCATAGTACATCGTCGGCCGATTGGCGAGGGGAAGAAGCGGTTTGGGAATATGGTGGGTGAGGGGATAAAGCCGACTCCCCTTACCGGCCGCCAAAATCACGGCTTTCATTTAGCTAGAAAAACTCCTTTGTTGGGCGCTGTCACGTCCTTCACAAAGAGGTTGAATGCCCACACGTTCGCTGAGAATACCGCAATCAGGTACCCTGCGTCCCATGCGAGCTAGCCATGGATGGCTGGGCTTGACCTTGCTTATCTGTGTGGCAGGGTGCGGGTCCGCTGAGAACACCGCGTATGTCGACTATGGGCAAGAGGCCCAGCGGATTGCACCTCCCGTTGCAACAGATCCAGCAGCCTCGTTTCCTGTTCTAGCGAGCGCCGCTCAGGACGCCGAGACGAAGGCGCCAAAAGCATGCTTGCTGACCACATTTTCGCCTTCGATTCAAGAGCGACTCAAGACGCTGCTCGCGCCCGACGTACAGTCGGTTAACGGCATTGCGGACAAGCCGACGTCGTTTGTGTATCAGCCTCGAGCCCCCTTTCAAACTCCTCCCAACCAGAAGGGATGGCGATTGATCGGCCGGGTCATGGTTTGGACGGAGGAAGGCGCTGTTGAACGGAAGGACTTTGACAAGGCGATCGCCAGCGCGGTAGACGCGACCCACTTTGGCTTCAATTTGACCACCGGGGACGCGACCGACGCCGCCCTTGGATTGACGATCGCGGATGATGCCAGGCGCGGCATCGTGACGTCTCTGGACGCCATGACCTCGGAGCAGTTGGATCGGCTTGCAGATGGTTGCGAGGCGGCCTTGAAATCCAAGCCGACGCTTCAGACCGCACTTCAGCATGAGCACGCGAACATGCTGATGGCCGTTCAATATGTGCAGGACGCCTTCGACCGAGGAGACTGGGGGCGCCTCGAGGATCAGCTAGGGCCCGGGGTTCGTGAATCGATGGAGTACCTGCAGGAAATGAAAAACGGAGACGGTCACAAGCGGATGGCGTATTTTGCTGGCCTGGCAGCAGATGCCGACGCCGAAGATGCCTTCCTGGAAGGCGCCTGTCTTCAGCCTGCCTACCGAAGACAACATCCCGCACCACCCCCAGGGAAGCGCCCCTGGAAGAACATCGGGCAGGCCTTCTTCGGCAGCGGCGAACCGTTGATGGCCATGAACGACACCACCCTGGCCAGGACGCGCATGCTGGTGATCACCTGTCGTCTCATCGCCAAGATCAAGCGTAGTGAACCGGTTCCCACGAAGCTTGAGGGCTCTTTCGATGGACGCCTCACCCAAGACCCGTTCAATGGCCAGCCCTTTGAATACCACGCGGTAGGCCAAAGCTTCCGCCTTTACAGCGTGGGGCAGGATTTTCGGGATGATGGTGGAGAAACCGATCCCGAGACCTACTCAACACCCGACCTTACGTTGGAACGTCCTTCCGAATAGTCTGAAAGGTGTCGGTTCGGGCCCCGATTAGGCGTCACCTAAAAGTCCTTCTGAACGCCAGGGTTGGGGCTGTAAAGGTCAACGTTAGCGGTCGGACTCCATGTTGACGAGAACACCATGTGGCGAGCGTGACCGTCGGCGAACGTGTAATTCGCCCCCGTGTTGTGCCGCGTCGTTGCCATTGCCCCAACGGTGGGATCCATCTCGTTGTCCACCCCGTTCGCATTGCCCAGATTCGGATTGAGGTTGTTGAACCAGGGATGATAGATGTCGTCGCAGTAAGGAGGCACATTGTCGGCGGTCACGCTTCGCCGTTCAGCGTATTCAATCACGTTCGCCGGAGAGGCGATTTCGGTTTCATTCAGGCCCCACACGTAATAGCCGTTGATCAGGTAGGAGATGACGTGTGGCCCACCAATGTTTAACACGTCGGGGCAGTTAAGATCGAAAGGATTGGGGTCGCTCGGGCACGCAAAGAGGTGCTGCTGGTACATCACGTCTTCGGCGGTGGAACTGCCATGTCCCGTGTAGGGCAGCAACTTTGCAAAAATTGACCCGTTGTCAGGATTCTCAATGCTGCCGTCGTAGTCATCAATCTGGGGATTCGCGTCGGTGCTCTTTGACTGCGGATAGGCATCGTCATAATCGGCCACATAGAGCTGGGTGGCCAAGCCAATCTGGCGGGCGTTAGAAAGGCATGCGGTTGACTTGGCGGCCTCCTTCGCTTGGGAGAACACGGGGAAGAGAATTGCCGCCAGAATCGCGATGATTGCGATCACCACTAAGAGCTCGATCAGGGTAAAGGCTCGACTCAAAAACGAAGACCGAATCATTTGGGATCTATGCATGTTTAACCTCGCAATCTGGTTGGTAAAATCGAACCTCTTAATACGCTTAAGGTGGGGCGGCGGCTACTGCGGTGGGTGTGAAAATCATCGTATACTAGCCGAGTTCTTCGAGTGATTTTAACACATGAGGCTTTCTAGATTCATCGCATTTGGCGTCGCGTTCACCGCCGCGCTGACCTTTGGCATTTTCGCGTTCGGACAACCGCCCACCCCTAAAAAGGTCACGCCAGGTGTGAAGGGAGCCAAGCAGAAGAGGGTCGTCAAAGATCCGGGGGATCGTGATGGCGATCACGACCGCGAGAAAAAGGGAGGCTACGGCTTGGAGGAAGACGCCCCGGACAAAGCCCATGCATGGCGCATGCTCGCGTGGCGCGGCTCTAATGGCCGCATTCCGGCCGATGGTCGATTAAGAGCCCTTGCTCAGCGTGACGCCAACCTGGCGGCGCTGAAATTGAAACCCTCCCTCAAGCCGGTGCTTCCCCCCCTTACTCCGGTGTGGACTTCGGCGGGGGCCAACAATGTCGGCGGCCGGACCAATACGATCGCCATCTGCCCGACCAACACGAACCTCATTTTCGTGGGCGCCGCTGGCGGAGGCGTTTGGAAGAGCATCAATAAGGGCCTTACCTGGAGCCTCGTGGATGACCGATGGGCATCGCTCGCCATGGGCGCCATCACCTTTGATCCCAGCAACTCGAATGTTATCTACGCAGGGACCGGCGAAGCAAATCTGAACGGAGACGCCATCATGGGTGGCGGCATTTTCAAGTCCACCGATGGAGGCAACACCTGGAACCTCATTCCGAGTACGGCCGCCTTCCAAGCTGTCGGGAGCATCGCAGTGAACCCAAAGAACAGCAACGAAATCCTTGTGGGAACGGGGGTTGGCGGTGTTGAACTTACCACCGACGGAGGCACAACTTGGAGCAATTCTCTTCCTGCTTACACCTGCTTCGATATTCGCTACGCTTCCGATGGCAAGGGCGCGATCGCGTCCATCCTCGACGATAACTTCGATAACTACGTCGCCTATTCAAGCGATGGGGGACAGACCTGGGCCCAGGCTTCGGGAACCCTTGACACTTCCGACTCAATCTACGGGCGGACTCAGATCCAGTACGCCCCATCGGATAACACGATCGTCTACGCCGTTCAAGGTGGATTTGGAACCGCCACGCCTATGAAGTCCACCGACGGCGGCCATACGTTCACCTCGATGACGCAGAATCAATGGGGCTTCCAGGAGTGGTACGACAACTCTCTTTGGGTCGATCCCACGAACGCCAATCACCTGGTGGCGGGCGGCATCGACCTCTGGCAGAGTCTGGATGGCGGGCAGACCTGGACACAAATCTCGGAGTGGGCACTTCATTACGGCGATGCCGACCTGCCCCATGCCGATCAGCACTCCATCGTGTCTGACCCAGGCTACGATGGGAAGACTGACCGCACCGTCTATTTTGGCAATGATGGCGGCGTTTATGTGGCCAACGACATCCTGGCCGTAACCCCAACCGGTGGCTGGACCGGCTTAAACGCCGGTTACACGACCACCCAGTTTTATGGGGCGGTTGGTGAATCGGCCATGGGAACACTGCTCGGAGGAACTCAAGATAACGGCACTCTGCAATTTGCGATCGGCTCGCCTACTGGCGCTGAAGAAGAGGGTGGGGATGGCGGCTTTTGCGCAATTGACACCACCGACCCGAACTATCTGTACAGCGAGTATGTGTACGGCGACGTCAGCGAATCGCAAGATCACGGCCAGACGATAACTGACATTTCCGGTGGCATTTCGGACGTGCAAAACGGGAATGCGAACTTTATCTCACCCTTTATTCTGAGCCCCAATAATCCCAATGTGCTTTGGGTTGGCTGCCAGAATCTGTGGCAGACAACCAACGTGAAGACCGACAATCCCACGTGGACGGCAGTTTCCACAACGGGTGTCAATATCTCGGCAATTGCCGAGGCGCCTGGCAACGCAAACGTCGTCTGGTACGGCGATAGTAGCGGCAACGTTGAAAAGTCGATCAACGCGACCGCGACGCCGCCCAACTTCACACCGGTCTCGACGCCGTCGGCAGGGCGCTATGTGGGGCGGATTGCCATCGACCCAACCAATCCAAACATTGTCTACATCGGCTTCGGCGGCTTTTATACCGGCGAAGGTGGCTTTGGCTCCAACAACCTCTATAAAACAACGGATGGTGGCTCAACGTGGACCCTGCTGGCTGGCTCTGGCGCAACTGCTCTGCCGGAAGCTCCCATTCATGGCATTGCCATTGATCCCCTGAACACGCAACAAATTTTTGTCGCCACCGAAGTAGGTCTCTACGCCACTTCCGACGGGGGCGCGACGTGGACCACCAATGCCTTTGGCCCGAACAACGCTTGCGTTGACGAGGTCAACTTCATTGCGGGAACCCACACACTGCTCATTGCCACCCACGGCCGGGGCTTATGGACAGCCCCAATCGCCATACCGGGGCAGGTTAGTACGCTTACCGTTTCACCAACTGCGGTGGTGGCCGGCGGAGCTTCGACAGGCACCGTCACGCTTGCCTCGCCCGCGTCGACCGGTGGTCAACTCGTCGATCTTACGTCTAATCAACCTTCCGTCGGCCTCGTCCCCGCAACCGTCACCGTTCCGGCGGGGGCAACCACCACTACTTTTCCAATCGCCACCAGCGGTGTCGATTCGGCAATCTCGGTCACGATCAGCGCGATTGCCGACCAAACGGGGCAAGCACCAGTAACTGCGACACTTCAAGTCAATCCTGCGTCCCTCGCCTATGTGATTCCCGGACCGAGCACGGTTTACGGGGGACAGGCATCAAACCTAAAAGTCGTTCTGAATGGCGACGCCGGGCCTTCGCAGTTGGTGGTGAACATCACCGATTCGACGCCGTCGGTTGCTTCCACCGGGGCGACCCTCACGATTCCCTACAATGCGACGAGCGCCACTGAGCCGATAACTACATTCCCAGTCAATAGCTCAACCCTGGTCACATTTGGCGCGGCAATTGGCAATGACAAGCCAATCAACGGGAGCCTCCTCGTCGTTCCGCCGACCTTGTCAAGCATCTCCGCAGCTCCCTCGGCGATCGCAGGCGGCGCCTACGGCAAGTTGAATGCTTTCTTGGCTGCCGGAGCCGGTCCTTCCGGTGTCGTGTTGAAGCTGACTAGCAGCTCGCCGACCATCGCGAGCGTTCCTTCCACCATGTATTTGGCTCCGGGAACCTCTTCAGGATCGGTACCCATCACCACAAAGGCGGTGTCAACGGCAACCCCCGTGACATTTACCGCCCAGTTTGGCTCGGGAGCGATTCGGACATGCACCTTGAGTATCCTTCCTGACTCGGTCACCGCGACAATCCTCGCTCCCAACACCGTGACCGGGGGCGTAGGCTCGACGCTCAAGGTGTACCTGGCCGAACCCGCAGGTCCCTCGGGATTGACGATTCCGATTACCGACACCTCGCCCGGTATCGCCTCGGCAGGTAGCACGATCTTCATTCCCGCCGGGGCATCGCAGGGCAGCGAATCGGTTACGACGGCTCCTGTGAATGCATCGACGGCGGTCATCTTTGGAGCGTCTCTCCCAGGTCAGAACCCGGTCACCGCAACATTGACCATCGTGCCGGCTCAGTTGGCATCCATCAAGGTGGTTCCTGCAACGGTTCCCGGCGGCGCCAAGACCGTACTCTATATTTTCTTGAACGGATATGGCGGACCCGGTGGCACCGCGGTGAGTCTTACCAGCAACAACCCGAGCGCTGCGGCGGTACCGGCAACAGTGATCGTTCCTTCGCGGAAGTCGTCCACCTCAGTGGTGATCACAACTAGCGGCGTCAATTCAACCAGTGCGGTCACTTTCAGGGCCCAAATCGGTTCGGGAACACCTCAAACGTGCACCCTCACGGTCACGCCGCCATCAGTGACTTCCGCCATCCTGTCGCCAGCTTCGGTAGCTGGCGGGAATCCATCGACCCTCAAGGTTTCTCTTAGTGGCCCAGCCGGGCCCGGAGGCGTCGCGGTGACCGTCACCGATGGCAATCAGATCGCCACATCAGCGGGAACACTAATTACCATTGCAGCCGGGGCAACTTCGGGATCAGAGCCGATCACGACCTACCCCGTCAGCACAACGACCAACGTCGCGTTTACCGCTTCGAGCAGCCTTGGATCGGCGGGCGCCACGCTTGCCGTGACCCCTGCGTCCGTCTCAACCGTTTCCGCAAGCCCAGTATCGGTGGTCGGTGGCAACCAAAGCACGATCACCGTGTCACTGGCCGGCGTTGCTGGTCCCACAGGGCTGACCATCAACCTCAGCAGTGGAACGCCGGCGGCGGCGAGCGTTCCATCGACCCTCTTCATCAGCGCGGGCTCCTCCTCGGGGACTGCGACCATCACGACCCATGGCGTGTCGGCCAGGACGACGGTTGCGCTCTCTGCCCATTCAAGCACGGGAGTCGTCAAATCGACCACCCTCACGGTGGTGCCTGCGTCCGTCGTAAGTGTCACCGCTACGCCGAGTTCAGTGACGGGTGGCAACGGGTCCACCCTCAGCGTCACCTTAAATGGCCAAGCCGGCCCCACTGGCTTGGCGGTATCGATCACGGACAGCGCGTCATCGATAGCCACCGCCGGGGCATCCCTCACGATTGCCGCAGGGGCAACGTCCGGCAGTGAGCCCATCACGACTCAACCGCTGAACAGTTCGACGGTAGTCACCTTCGGCGCATCGACCGGGGGCGGGACCCCCGTGAAGGGATCCTTGACCGTCAATCCTGCGGGCTTGGCATCCATTTCGGCGAACCCGAGCTCGGTGATCGGCGGTTCGACCAGCACCCTGCACATCAATCTAAATGGTGTGGCTGGTTCAGCAGGGGTGACCGTGACCCTCATCAGCAATACCCCGGCCGCCGCGAATGTCCCCGCCAGCGTGTTCATTCCGGCAGGCGCCACCTCTGGGTCGGTCCAGATCACAACCAACCCAGTGGGTGCGGCAACGATCGTTTCGTTCATCGCGCAAGCTGGGTCCACGGTGGCGAACTGCTCGTTTACCGTCAACCGGACGATCAACTAACTGTG
>Ga0302320_10003810_pt1 | contig 34668 bp, 30 predicted proteins | sample Bog_T0_3_FD_202130 | JGI IMG/M metagenome (GOLD analysis project Ga0302320, IMG submission 202130) | Peat permafrost microbial communities from Stordalen Mire near Abisko, Sweden - Bog_T0_3 | ecosystem: Environmental > Terrestrial > Soil > Wetlands > Peat | place: Sweden: Abisko, Stordalen Mire...
AGCCTGAACCGCAACCGAAAACTGCAAACTCGCCCCGGCACGCCCTCAAAAAACAATCGCTTGCCGGAAAACCCTAACCAGAACACCTTGTTCAGTCGGGCTGCGGACGTTCTCACGCAGACACTAAGGCCCACTCGTTTGTTGATCTGCTGTGAAGCCGTGCCCTGTTACAAAGCAGAGTTGTGCAGAGTTTCCTTACGGTCTTTGTTGCCCATGGTAGGCTTGAATTAACAGTTTCAAACCTGCTAATTTCTCACTCCATGGTGTGCAGGCGAATTAGAGCCAGCGTGGTCAAGAGAGCTCGCAACGCAAACCTGCGGGCATTTTGACAGATGAGAGGATCGTGGAAGTTCTTCTTGAAGAAGCGTGTGGAACCGCTCAGGCAGCGGCATCGCCGCGAAGCGCGATCGACCTCGGCATCGTTTGCCCCATGGCGAATGAGGGCGACGAGGCGGTAGCGTTCTGCCAGGACGTTCTAGAGCAATGCTCGGGATTTCATCAGGTTACATTCTTTGCGGTTTTCGATCGCGTCACCAAGGACAACAGCCTCGATCTGATGCGGGAACTGGAGCGGAGCGAGCCGCGCTTGCGTGTGGTGTGGGCTCCTGAAAACCGCTGCGTGGTAGACGCGTATATGCGCGGCTTCAAAGAGGCGCTGGCGGCCGGAAGCGACTGGATCCTGGAGATCGACGCGGGCTTCAGCCATCAGCCGGGCGACATTCCGCAGTTTTTCGATGCCATGGAACAGGGGTTGGATTGCGTCTTCGGAAGCCGCTCTATCGGCTGCTTCAAAGACAGCTCTATAAAGCGCCGGTTTGTGAGCATGGGTGGAACCATGCTGGCCAACCTGCTGTTGGGGACGCGGCAGACAGACATGACCAGCGGATTCGAGTTGTTTTCGCGTGAGACGCTTCAGATGGCCATCGATCGAGGCATTCAGTCGAAGGCGCACTTTTTCCAGACCGAGATCAAAGCGTATTGCAGGAATCTGCGGTTTGTTGAGGTGCCGATTACCTATCGGGCTGCGAGCCCGCGCCTTGGGTCATCTGCGATAACTGAGGCATTCCGGCAGCTTTGGCGCTTGTTCCGGCTGCGCCTGAAGGAGCAGCTTTAGTGGCTTCAGTGTATGAGGGCCCCGCCAGCGTAGTTGTTACATCGATCTCAGCGCCCAATGCGGCTTTGCGGGAGTTGGCGGGTCAGAGCAAGGCGCGCGGGTATTCGTTTTTTTTGATTGGCGATGTGCCCAGCCCGGCCGATTTTTCGATCGATGGGTGCGAGTTTTATAGCCTGGCGCGGCAGCAGGCAACGGGCTTGAAGATTGCGGAGCTGCTGCCCACACGGCATTACGCGCGGAAGAACATCGGCTACCTGCTGGTGATGCGGACGCGGTCGAGGATGCTGCTTGAGACCGATGACGACAATATGCCGTTGCCGGGGTTCTGGGCCGCACGCCAGCCGGAGCAGCGCGTGGCGACGCTCGCTGGAAGCAGTTGGACCAATGTCTACGCGTTTTTTTCCGAAGCGAATATCTGGCCTCGAGGGCTGCCTCTGGATGCGATCCAGACGCCGCAGCCGGCGTTCGAATCGCTGCCGGTGATGGAAGCGGACTGTCCGATTCATCAGGGACTGGCCGATGGGAATCCCGATGTTGACGCCATTTACCGGCTGGTGCTTCCGCTGCCGATCACATTCCGCCCAGACCGACGGGTAGCGCTCTCGGCCGGTGCATGGAGCCCATTCAACAGCCAGAGCACGGCCTGGTTCCCAAAGGCGTATCCGCTGCTTTATCTGCCTTCGTATTGCTCATTTCGCATGACAGATATCTGGCGGAGTTTTGTGGCGCAGCGCATTGCGTGGGAAAACGGGTGGAGCGTGCTTTACACGAGCCCGGACGTCTTTCAGGAGCGGAACGAGCACAGCCTGATGCGCGACTTTGCCGATGAAGTGCCGGGCTACCTGCACAACCGCACCATCGGAAGCCGGCTGGAGGCGCTGAAGCTGGAAGCCGGACCGGAGAATATGGGAGAGAACCTGATCCGGTGTTACGAAGAGCTGGTGCGGCTCACCGTGGTGGATGCGAAAGAGATGGCTCTGGTGAAGGCTTGGGCGCAGGATTTGGCCGAGCTGGCGTAACGCGGAGAACCCGAGACCGGATCGAGCGGGTCAATCGGATCAAGGGCAACACGTAAATTGCAGATTGTATGGTGGAGCTGAGCGGGATCGAACCGCTGGCCTCCTCGTTGCGAACGAGGCGCTCTCGCAGTTGTGTGTCATGCAGAGAAGATTTGTTTGACGAATCGAACGAATCGCATCATCCTTTCCCTTATGTTAGACACACAAGTAAGCCGGCTGATGGCGGCCTATCCAACCATCTTTCTTGCCTGTCATCGCGAACACACGCGCACCGATGAGGCAGGCAACACGCTCACGGAAAACCAGGTGAGCGTGTTGGATCACCTCGACGCGGCCCGCCCCACAACCCTGTCGAAGCTGGCCGAGCACATGGGGGTGGGCCGTTCGACCATGAGTACAACTGTATCCAGGCTTGCGCGGAGCGGTTACATTGCGCGCAGACAGAATCGCAAGGACCGGCGCCTGGTTGAACTTACCTTGACCCCGGCCGGCAAGCGGATTCAGGAACAGAATACGGTTCTCAATCCGCAACTGGCGCGCCAGATCTTCAAGTTGATGGGGCAGGAAGAAGCCGAGCTGGCGCTCGCCGGGATTGAGTGCCTGGCCCGGGTCGCGGCAATTCTCTTGAAACAAAGAAAGCGAGAAAGGGACGTATGAAGATTCTTCTTAGTGTTGCCGGAATCTTGTTGTTGCTGGTCGTGGGCGTGGTGGTGACTGGGTTCTTGCTGCCCAAGCGACATGTCGCATCGCGCAGCGCTTTCATCCAGGCGAGTCCGGAGAGGCTCTTCGCGTTGATCTCGGGAAGCCAGGAGTGGAGGCCGGAAGTGAAGTCGTGCGAATTGATTGTCGGAGACGCCGGCGAGCAATTCCAGCGGGAAACCTCGCGGCGGGGAAAGACGGTTCTCTACGAGATACAAGGAAGCAGGCCTCCGTTGGCCATTGAGCGACGGATTGCGACCGAGGGTCTGCCTTATGGCGGGAAGTGGAGCTTTACGCTGGAGCCGATCAACATTGGAGCAAACAAAGGTACCAGGGTGCGAATCACCGAGGATGGCGAGGTCTACAACCCGGTCTTCCGGTTTTTCTCCCGCTTCGTGATGGGACAAACGGCAACGCTGGATGCGTACCTGAAGGCAATGGGGAAAGCCGTGGGTGAAGACGTCTCGGTGGAGAACTAAGGAGATTCTTGATATTGGACCTGAGAGGGTATGGTGGAGCTGAGCGGGATCGAACCGCTGGCCTCCTCGTTGCGAACGAGGCGCTCTCCCAGCTGAGCTACAGCCCCACGACTTTACTATCTTATCAGCGAATAGCAAATCCATCCAGTTCATCGGCTCTGCAATCGCGCGGCTTGAGCCGGTTCCCCGCAAGGCGCCGGGGTTGCGGGTCGCGGTACCCTACCCGGCGGTTGTGACACTTTTGAAAGTGTCTGCATCGCTTCCTACGCGCCTCAGGCTGTCGCCTACGATGACAGCTATGAGGGAGGCTATTCCGTTATGCGCGTGGCTCCGCAATCGATTCTCTGTGTGGTCCTCTGTATTCTGCTAGCGGCTCAATCTGGCGGCGCAAAGACTTTGGGCTCCGAACCGGCTCCCAGTTCGATAATGCTCAAGATCGAGCGCGACAGCGAGTTGAGCCTTGTGCTGGCCGAGCCGGTTTCCTCGGCAACAGCGAAAAAAGGTAAAAACTGTCCGGCTGGAATTAGCGGAGCCTTGGATTGTGGAAGGCCACGTCATTTTACCGAAGGGTACACCGGCCACAGGCATCGTGGGGAAAGTGCAGCGCGCGGTCCCCGGCAAGAAGGATGGACACGTCGTTGTGACTGCGGGCTCGATTCAGCTCCCTTCAGGCCAAAGCGTTCCCATGGAGCTGTGGATGACGGACCGGGAAGATTGCGACGGCGAGGCCGGAGCGTGCGCGACACTTGCGGTTCTCGCCGTGATTATCCTTGCACCGCTCTTAGCGATCCAACTACCAGTGATGCTTGCCCATCCCAAAAAGACCTTTCGCGGGGATCGCGATGAAGGCGTGGAAAGCATATTGCCAGCTGGAAGTGAGGTCCGTGCGTTCATCAGGCGCAACGTTAAGGTGCCTACACCGAATGCGGCAATCGCAACAGCTTCACGGTAGTGTTGAGCATCGAACAAAATGGCACCCGTGAAGGGTGCCATTTTCCTTTTCCTCGACTTTCAAGCGCTGCGCGGTGGCGTGAAGCAAGTCCTCCCGTGCGGCCAGCCCTACAGCTGGTTCATGTTTTGCAGGAACTCGGCGTTGTTGCGGACCTTTTCCAGGCGCGCAATCAGCAGTTCCATGGCCTCGACAGGCGAGAGCGGGTTGAGCACGCGGCGCAAAACAAAGATGCGCTGCAAATCCTCTTTGGGGATGAGCAGCTCTTCCTTGCGGGTGCCGGAGCGCTGGATGTCGATGGCCGGGAAGACGCGCTTGTCGACGAGCTTGCGGTCCAGGATGATTTCCATGTTGCCGGTGCCCTTGAACTCTTCAAAGATGACTTCGTCCATGCGCGAGCCCGTATCGACGAGCGCGGTGGAGATGATGGTCAGCGAGCCGCCCTCTTCGATTTTGCGGGCCGCACCAAAGAAACGCTTGGGCCGCTGCAAGGCGTTTGAATCCACGCCGCCCGAGAGTACCTTGCCCGATGGGGGCACGATGGTGTTGTAGGCGCGCGCCAGGCGAGTGATCGAATCCAGCAGGATCACGACGTCGCGCTTGTGCTCCACCAGGCGCTTGGCCTTCTCGATGACCATCTCGGCCACTTGCACGTGACGAGCTGCCGGCTCGTCGAAGGTTGAGCTGATGACTTCGCCCTTGACCGAACGCTGCATATCCGTGACCTCTTCAGGGCGCTCGTCGATCAGAAGGACAATCAGGACCACCTCGGGGTGGTTGGTGGAAACCGAATTCGCGATCGACTGGAGCAGCATAGTTTTGCCGGTGCGGGGCGGGGCGACGATGAGGCCGCGCTGGCCCTTGCCCACCGGTGTCAGCAGATCCATGACCCGCCCGCTGATGGCTTCGCGAACCGTCTCCATCTTGATCCGCTCTTGCGGATACAAGGGAGTCAGGTTGTCAAAGAGAATCTTGTTGCGCGTCTCCTCAGGCGACTCAAAGTTGATGGCCTCGATCTTGACCAGGGCAAAATATTTTTCGCCCTCGTGCGGCGGGCGGACATTGCCACTGATCGAGTCGCCGGTTTTGAGATCGAATTTACGAATCTGCGACGGCGAGACGTAAATATCGTCGGGGCCGGGCAGATAGTTGTAGTCGGGCGAGCGCAGGAAGCCGTAGCCGTCGGGCAGAATCTCCAGCACGCCCTCGGCAAAGATGTGGCCCTCCTTTTCGCTCTGTGCCTGAAGGATCTTGAAGATCAGGTCCTGTTTGCGAAGGCCGCTGGCGCCTGGAATCTCAAGGGTGCGCGCGATGCGGCTCAGTTCGGTGATGTTCTTTTCTTTTAGTTCAGCGATGGTCATGTTCACCTGCAATATGGAGGGATGTGGTTGTGAAGGGATATTTGAAGGGAGTTGCACCAGGGGGAATGTCGGGTGAGTATTCAAAAGGCTGCCGGCCTGGGCCAGCCTTACGTATCTCCCGATTTCAAGGGCAGTATGGAAACATCGGCGATCAGCAGCCCTCTTCGACAGGAAGCCGCCTTAAAACTGTTGCCTGACTCAACTATACCTTGGGCGGGAGCGGTCAGGCGGCGCGGCGCTGCTCCACCGGCAGGGCGGCGGACGCCGATACCGGCGCCAGAGACCCTGGATTGGTGGTTTGAAAGCGGCCCAGAACTTCATTGGTGGTATCCTGCAGCCGTGTATTCGGCTTGTGCAGCTTGCGGGTTGCTTTGCTAGCCAGTTGACAGAGCTGGTAGCGATTGGACACATGAGAAAGTGCCCCAAAAACTAAATCGGAACGCATTGTGATTCTCTCCTTCTTGATTTGCCCGCCCGGCTGGAACTCCTTGGCGCCGCCGGTGCAGCAGGGGAGCCAACGCGACCGATGGCAGCCCCAAAATTTCCACTCCCAAAACTTAGACGTTCAAACTGTGCGTCAAGTTCCATATTTTGACGCAGAATCGCACGCCATGGAAGAGGCTTCATGCGATAACACAGAAACACATTTCCGCCTTGGGAATCCATGTTCCCCTGCATTCCCACTTCCGGCGAATCGCAAAACGCACAGATGCATCAAGGGATGAGCATCTGCTCAAATATGATGCGGGAAAACACAGATGGGCTGTGCAAAATCGCTCATTGCAGCCTGCCCTGTATGGATAGCACTCATGAATGTATAACGAGTTTGGATTTGGGTCAACTGTTTTTTTGTGCTTTTCTTCCCCAGGCGCCTGAATATGCACTCTCTGCAACTTTAGTTGCAAATCTCTTCTAATCAATCAGATAGGTTCTACAATCCCGCCGGAACCATCCCCTGCGATCTGTCAAGCCCAATAACTGCGGTCCAGAGTGCGGTACTGGATGGCCTCGGCCAGATGCGCCACGGTCAGATGCTCGGCTCCTTCCAAATCCGCGATGGTGCGCGCCACTTTGAGGATGCGGTCATGGGCGCGGGCGGTGAGACCCTGCTGCTGCATGGCCCGCTCCAGCAGGCGCTCGGCGTCGGCGCCCAGCTCGCAGTGGGCGCGAATCTGGCGTGTGGTCATTTGCGCGTTGGCGAAAATCTTTTCACCGGCCTTTTTGAAGCGTTGCCGCTGCCGCTCGCGCGCGGCCATCACCCGTCCGCGAATCTCCGCCGATCCCTCGGCCGCGGCGCCGCCGCGCAGTTCCTTGTATTGCACCGCAGGAACCTCGATATGAATATCGATGCGGTCGAGAAGCGGGCCGGAGATTTTGGCGATATAGCGCTGAATCACCGGCGGGGTGCAATGGCACTCGCGCGACTTGTCGTTGAAGTATCCGCAAGGGCAGGGGTTCATGGCCGCCGCCAGCATGAAGCGGGCCGGAAAGCTGAGCGACATGGAGGCGCGCGCGATGGTCACCGTGTGATCCTCAAGCGGCTGGCGCATCACCTCAAGCACGTTGCGCGGGAACTCCGGCAGCTCGTCGAGAAACAGCAGGCCATTGTGCGCCAGAGAAACTTCGCCGGGACGGGGAACGATGCCGCCGCCGATCAGACCCGCGTCCGAGATGGTATGGTGCGGCGAACGAAACGGCCGCTGCGTCACCAGGCCGGCCGCCGCATCCAGCACACCGGCCACGGAGTGAATCTTGGTGGTCTCAAGGGCTTCATCAAATGTGAGCGGCGCAAGAATCGAGGGCAGCCGCTTAGCCAGCATGGTTTTTCCGGAGCCGGGCGGCCCGATCATCAATATGTTATGGCTGCCGGCCGCGGCCACTTCGAGAGCGCGCTTGGCTGTCTGCTGCCCGCGCACATCTTTGAAATCCACGGCGAAATGTTGCAGCTCATTGAGCAAATGCTCGGTGGCGACATGGAAAGGCTCGCGCTGGATGACTCCGACAACCTGGCTGTTGAGCAGCTCCAGAACATCGAGCAGCGAGGAGACCGGGTAAACATTCACGCCCTCGACTACGGCGGCCTCGGCGGCGTTGGCAGCGGGAAGAATCAGATTGGGAATATTTTTCTCGCGCGCCAGAATTGCCACGGGCAACATGCCCGGCACCGCGCGCACGCTGCCGTCGAGTCCCAGTTCGCCCACCAACAGAAATTGGCGCAGGTCGCTGGTCTGCAACGCGCCATACGCGCCCAGGATGCCGAGAGCGATGGGTAGGTCGAAGCCCGCGCCTTCCTTCTTCATATCGGCAGGCGCCAGGTTGATGGTGATGAACGTGGGCGGAATCAGATAGCCGGAGTTCTTGATGGCCGCGCGCACGCGGTCGCGGCTCTCGCGCACGGCTGCATCTGGCAAGCCGACGGTATGGAATGTGTCTTTCTCCGCAACCACGCCGCTGTAGTCCACCTCGACATCAATGAGGTTGGCGTCGATGCCGTAGACCGCCGCGCTGAGAACTTTAAAAAGCATGATTGAAGTTGCAGCGAGTGTAACAGACGCGAGGGAACAGGGAATAGGGATTAGGGAATAGGGAGTAGGAAAGCCAAGTTCATCGGGGTTCCATTGAATGCGTTCGAGTGCTGGGCGGTGCTTCGCCTTGGAAGGTATGTGCTGAACAGGCCACAAAATGTCTCAGGTCATCATTTCAGCCGTATCGAAAGCGACTGCCATGTGCAGAGGACTTTGGCTGCCGCGGATCTCCAAAACTTTCCCGCATTCATGTGCCGGTCGCACTTGCGCGCGCTCAAACAGATGCAGTAACTTTGCCTGCGAGGATGCCCGTCATGTTCTTGCGCATGATTTCTGCCGCTCTCGTTGGCTGCGCTTTGCTGTTTGTGCCCATTGCCTCAACCGCCGCCGATCGCGGACCATCGACGCCCGAGGAACGGAAGCAGGCGCTCGAGTACATTGCGCACTTCGAGGCTGATCCTCTTAATCCGAACCTTAAGCCGGAGATTCAGTGGGTTGTGAAGTGGATGATGGAGATTCCCGATGTGCATGTGGACCTCTGCCCGATACTCGATAAGCTGCCGAAGGGCGATAAGAAAGACGGCCAGACCCTTTTCACCGCGATGGTGCTGGCGCAGACCGCGTTCGTACTCGAGAATCCAGACAGGCAGAGCGATACTCTGGCGCAGTATCAGGCCGGTGTCGAAGGCGTGCTGCGCATTTATGAGCTTCTGTTGAAGGCCAACCCCAAAGACCGTCAGCCTTATCTTGACGAGCTGATCCAACGGCGCGAAGCCGGAACGCTGGCGCAGTTTGTGAAGGAGCGCGCGGAGATCGCCTGCAAGAAATGATGCGCTGCGGAATGCGCGATGGATGCATCGGTCTCCACTTTCTTACGGCCCGTTGTGCTCTCCTTTTGCTTTTTCAAATGCGCTTACCCATTCCGTGTTGAATAATTGTTTACCTTTTTTCCACCGATGCTACGTTTTTTCCTTGACACGGATGAAACATAAATCTATACATTCTTCAACTGCAATATGTTTATTGCAGAATCGATGCAAACCATCGAAAGGGAGAATAGGCAAATGGCAACCAAGAAGGCACCCGCGAAAAAGGCCGCCGCCAAGAAGGCGCCCGCGAAGAAAGCCGCAAAAAAGAAGTAGCGGATCGTTCAACCAACAAAAGGCAACACGCGAGGGGGACGCTTAAAAACGTCCCCCTCAGTGTTTCTGGAAAAGGATTAGACTTGTAGGCGCTGATCGAAATGGAGACACCTGTGACCCGCCGACGCTGGATTGCCGAACATTGGGATGAAGCCACTGCCACCATTGTTGGCGCGCAGGCCGAACACATGGCGCGCGTGCTGCGCGCAGAGCCGGGCATGGAAGCGGATGTGGTCGCGGGCGGCCATGTCTTTCATGCCGAGGTTGCCGCGGTCACACCTGCTGAGGTTCGTTTCAATCTGATCGCCGAGCTGCAAGCCGATCCCGCGCTGCCCGTTACGCTGACGATCTCCATCTATAAGTTTGATCACATGGAATGGGCGCTCGAGAAGGCCACAGAGCTGGGGGTTGCCGCGGTGGCGCCGGTGATTGCGCGCCGTACTGAGAAGCATCTGGCCCTGGCTGCGGAGAAGCGCGTGGAGCGATGGCGCCGCATTGTGCATGAAGCGGCGCAGCAGTCGCGGCGCAGCGATGTGCCGATTGTTTACGAACCAGCGCCGTTGGCTTCGCGGGTGCGCGCAGCATCGCAGGCCTCGCGTATTGTGCTTGCCGAGCAGGAACGCACGAAGACGCTGAGCCACGCTCTCGACGAAGCCATATTGGTGGCCGCCGATGAGATGCCCCAGCTTGAAATCGCGATCGGCCCCGAAGGCGGATGGGCTCCCGAGGAAGAAGCGCTCTTCGATGCCAATGGCTGGCAGGCCGTATCGCTGGGTCCACGCATTCTGCGCGCGGAGACGGCGGCCATCGTCGCGCTTGCGGTGGTGGGCTCGTGCCTGGAGTAGAGATAGGCGGATTTGTCGAGTGAACCGAAAAGCAAGAACGACTAAACCCGCGTCATCAACTGGGCCCTATGAGATGCACAGGGGAACACCGGTCTGGAAACTCGTGGACAAGGCCATCAATGATTTGGTGGAAAACAAAGACCTCGTGGAGACCACTCGGAGGGACTACATCGTCGGGTATATCTGCGAAAAGCTTGAGCGCCTGTTGCCGAAGACTGATGCCTGAACGACGCCTCAATCACAGATGCGCATAGCGCAGCAGCAGCCCGGCCAGCACCGCGCCCGCGAGGTCGCCGATCAGCGGGATCGGCGCATAGCGCCAGTTGGAGCCGCCTTTGCCGGGAATGGGCAATAGCCAATGAACGATGCGCGGACCCAGATCGCGCGCGGGGTTGATGGCGTAGCCGGTAGTGCCACCCAGTGAAAGCCCGATACCCCACACCAGGCAGGCCACGAGCCACGGCCCCACGCCTGCCGCTGGCCCGGTTGCCGAAACTCCACGCGACCCGATCGCCACAGCCACCACGACTAATACTGCCGTGCCGAGCGCTTCGCTCAGGATGTTGAAGAATGGGCTGCGCACTGCCGCGTTGGTGCAGAAGACGCCCAGCTTATCGACTGGCCCCGGCGTGAGTTTCCAGTGAGGCCCATAGTGCAAGGCCATCAGCGCGGCTCCGATCATGGCGCCAACCAGCTGCGCGGACCACATGCTCAGGACCTGCGCATAATCTCCGCCGTTCACAGCAAGGGCCAGAGTGATCGCCGGATTCAGGTTGGCTCCAGGACTGCCAAAGGCTTGCGCCACCAGCACGCCGCACAGCACGGCCAGCGCCCATCCCGTCGTGATGGCAATCCAGCCTGAATCCGCCGCGTAGGACTTGCGCAACGTCACGCCGGCATTGATGCCGGTACCCAACAGCACCAGAACCAGCGTGCCTGCAAACTCACCCATCCAGACTGAATGCATCGAGGCTTCCTAGCGGTTGCGCTTCCACTCTCCGCCAACGGTCTTGGCAACCGTGGAATGCAACTCATTCAAAGTTTGCTGAACTCCAGCATTGTCCACTCTCGACCTCACATCCGCCAAGGTCTTTCGTGGATGGCGGCGCTTTGCGCTCGGGCGTGCGGTTGCCGCGCAGCGCAAGTTATGGCTGTGGCCGATCACGAACACGTGGCGTTTGCCACCGTCCAATTCAGAATGGCGTCAAATCGTCCTTGGTCCAGCGCGTGCGGGCCAGGAACACGGAGATGTTCAAGGCGATCTCCACATTGCTGCATTTCGAATGCTGGGAGTGCAGTCTTGACGAGATCGCTCGCGTCCGCCGAATAGGGGTCGCTCTCGGACGACACAACGAGAATTCTCCGAGGCGCAACGCATCGAAGCAGATCATCCAAATCAAAGCGCTCATGAAAGCCCGGAATGATGAGCGACCCCTCCAGAGCTGTTCCGGCTGCCAGTTTGTGCCGAAACGAACAGACCGCTCCGCTCGCGCATGCAAAAGCGACTCGGGTGTCCAGCGCGGCCAAGAATAGCGCAACCGTACCCCCGAAGGAATGCCCGACCACCCCGAGATGCGAATTCTTTGTTCGGCCGTGAAGGATTGACAGAGCAATTTCGCAGTCTGCCAATATATCCCGCATCAGCAGTTCCCCACGCACAAGGCGATGAGCCACATGGGTGTAGTACTGTAGCCAGCCCTCTTCCGTGCTGTGAGATTTACTGAGCGCGGGCGCCAACGTCGTTCCCCAGCCCGCCTTTTTCATCCGCGACTCGAATCCAATGGAATCGGGTGCAAGGACAGTGATCCCCCGACGTGCAAGAGCTGGACCGAAGGCCTGAAGTGGGTCGCCCATCAGGCCGGCGACTTCACTTTTGCCGATTGCCCATTGGCTATTGTGTTGGTGCAACGCGAGAACCGCCCCCCGCGGCTCCGCAATCTTTGGCTCAAGGAGAAATGCCTCAATCTGTTCTCCATCGTGGGCGGAATAGCGAATGAGACTCCGCCTGAAGCCGTCCCCCTCCGCTTCGTTGACGATATGAATGGCCGGCGGATTGGGCAACGGCGACAGTTTAAGAAATGTCCGTATGCTTTCGCGAAGAAGGTCCATAGGGTTCCAGAGCGTCCCGGCTGGGTTCAGAGCTTCGACAACCGGCATCCTTGATCATACGCAAGGCTAATGCTTCGGCCCGACCCCGCGATCTATTCCAATGGCTTCTTGCTCATACTTTGGCCAATGGGTGAGCAGTTCATTCACCACCGTGTGCCCAACGGTGTAGGCAGCTTCAAGCGAGGGCAGGTAGGCGCTGTACTTGCCGATCCGTTGTCTGGTAAGGCTTTCGGCCGCCGACATCCCGCGCGGCTGCCGGTCAAAGTTGCTTACCGTACGCAGGACCATAATCCTTCGCCCATCGATCTTCGCGGCGTTCGCCAGAAACTGCAACGACAGAAGCGTTCCCGTATCCTCCATTGCCGTGGTCGCAAACTCTCCCTGCCCATTGGTGAAATAGGTCATCCACTCCGCTGCCCACTCATCAAACAGCTTCCCGTGCCAATACCTAGAAGACGAAACCTCGTCTCCCATGGTCACAAACGGAGGCCGCTGCGCGGCGACGCCATCGAAGCCGCCGCGGATTTCCTTCAGACTGTCCGAATCAGCAAGCGGCGTGGCGCGCGTCAAATTGTAGGCCCACTCCGCGAGGCCTCGATTAAGCTCAAACACCTGGTCGTCGAGCGGAGCAGCCGGCGCCTCGAAAGGCCGCGATTTGCGCAGAGGCAGATAGCCGGTCGTCCAGTCCGGCGGAATCTCGCGCGCATCGATCTCGTAGCCCAGATCCCCATCCACCACCCACCGCGCCCATACCGCGGACCCCAGCGAGACCCGCTCCGGACTGCCACCCGCAATGCCCGCAACGATCCAGTACGCGTGGGTCAGATCGAAACGCGGATCGAGTCCCAGCGCCATGACGGTTGCTACCGCGTGCGCTGTTCCCTGCCCGGTCAGCACTGCCATTTCGCCCGCGTCATTCATGCGTACCGCATGGTAACCCGCTGGGAGCGGATAGACGCGGTCCAGGTGATCGCGTTCCACCCAATACTGCAGTTCGCCGGGTGAATCGCCGGTGTCGGCGCCGACTTCAAACATCGCCAACACCACGACCTTCACCTCAATCGGCCGTGGCCCGGCATGGACGGCGGCAGCCAGAGGAATGAAAACCGATAGGACGAGAGAAATTCGCGCGTAAGTCATCATTGATTGCGATAGTATCCGAGACCGGTTGAAGAGCAAAAACAATTCGTCCCACGAGAGGCGATACCATCAGAGAAGCCGGGGGGTCACTGGCGTGCATAAGACAATAAGATTCCTTGTCGCGGCTGCAATGGCAGCCGCATTGGCAACGGCGGTAACGGCGCAGCCGCCGGCTCCGCTGAAGGTTATCGGCTTCATGACCGACTTCGACGTGAAGGACGATGCTGTGGGCATCTGCAAGGCGGTCATGGATGGCGTTACGCCGGGCGTGCGCATCATCGACATCACACACCAGTCCGAGCCTTATAACATCGCCATGGGCGCGCGTTTTCTGGCTGGATCGGCTCTTTATTTTCCCAAGGATGCCGTCTTCGTCGTGGTCATCGATCCGGGCGTTGGTTCCACGCGCAAGGCCATCATCGCCCAATCGCGTGTGGGTCAGTTCTTTGTGCTGCCGGACAATGGCCTGCTTACGCTGGTGCAGGATCGCGATGGAATTGTCGCAGCTCGCGAGATCACCAACCCCGCGTGGATGATTGGCTCGGGTATCTCCTCGACCTTTCATGGGCGGGATATTTTTTCGCCGGCTGGGGCGCACCTGGCTCGCGGAGACGATTGGACGCAGGCCGGCCCGGCGCTCGATGTCGCCAAGCTCGTCCGCCTCGATCTGAAAAATGCGACGATTGACGCAGCCGGCCTGCACGGCTTGGTCATCGGCACCGATGGGCCATTCGGGAATCTGGTGCTTAACGTTCCCGCCGAGACCTTTGCGCAGCTGGGCTACAAACTCGGCGATCTGGTGCCCGTGATGCTTGCCGGCAAGCGCTTTGTCTTTCCCTTTGTAAAAACTTTCAGCGATGTACCCGTAGGCAAGGAGCTTTTCTACATCGACTCACGGGGACGCCTCTCGATCGGCATCGACCAGGGCAACTTTGCCGAGACCTACAAAGTCGGCGAAGGCGCGGAGCTGTCGATTCCGAAGAAGTAATGGAACTTACCGGATAATCTCGAAGCGTTCCCATGGGCAATGGCACACTGGGCAGCGCTCGTGCTCCTCTTCGGTCTCAGAGGTATAGCCGCAGATGGGGCACACGTAGAAGTCGCGCGTCTCACTGATCCATGTGTCCTTTTTGCCGCCAACCAGCAGCGCGATGGCCTCACCGTAGAGACGCGCGTGAGTTTTCTCGGCCTCCATCGCTCCGGTAAAGGTGCGAATGGCGGCGGTGTTTTTGTGCTCGGTAGCCTCTTCAAGAAAGCCGGGGTACATGGTGTCGATCTCGTACTGTTCGCCGCCGAGCGCGGCCTTCAGATTTTCGAGCGTGGTCTTTACCTCGACCGCGTGGATCTCGCACCTGGCCTCGCCGCCCAACTGCTTGATGACGCGCGCGTGATTGGCCGCGTGAATCTGCTCGGCGCGCCCAGCGGCCCGGAACAAGCTGGCAGCGCCGTGCAGACCATCGGCGTCGGCCTTTACCGCAAAGGCCGTGTACTTGGCGTGCGCATTGGACTCGCCCTCAAAGGCGACCAGAAGGTTCTGAACGGTAACAGTAGTTTGCGCGGCAGTGCTCGGCATCGGTCTTCCTCTCAATCACCGAGGAAGAGACTACGGTGCCCGGTCGGGCTGCGCTGTGACGCCGGGTACAAGGGGATGCGAAGGTTGCGGGCGGGATAAAACTGCGCCCAGGACTGAGTGCCTGGCGCGGAAAGCTGGAAGTTGAGGGAGAATGCGGAAGGCGTCAAAACGGACGTGGGTTGAACATGTATGTTTTTTAGGGGAAAGCCAAAACCGGACGATTTTGACTGCTGCAAGTGTTTGGAATGTGGTGGCCAGAGACGGGATTGAACCGCCGCCGCCGGCCTTTTCAGGGCTTTAATAATTTGTACTTCCAACTACTTAGAAGACTTCGTGGCCTGCCTAAATACGGCGAAATGCGGGGAAGACGGTCCAATCACGGGTGAGCGAACACGGGCGGAGATTTTCTGACCCGCGCGGCGCCTTTGCGGCTGAAAAACGGAAATCGAGAATCTCAAAGTGGGAGTAATGCCCGTATGGGCGCTCGCTCGAAACCGCTGAATCTAAACCCAGACACTGGCGTCGTGCATCGGCTATTTTGCGTGAATCCAGAATTGCTCCCGGCTACATCGGCGTTTATGGGAAACTATCTTCGGGAAATTTCCGGATAGGCGATGAACCGACCGGAATGCGAACTCTGCTGCGAGGAGCGCTCCGAGCCAGAATCTTTCATTTTGTGCAGCCGACTTCACGCATGCCGAAGGAGGGCTTTTACATTTGAAAGGGCGCGCCAGAGGATTTGAGGTCGATCCAGATTCCTGCGCTGCGGCGGAATTCCATAAGAACGCCGCTCGATTGGGGGGTAAGATTCCGATCTGGCGAATGGCAGCACGCGACTGGAGCAATCGCTCCGGTCGCGTGCTGTGTGAACCAAGGGTGTGTCCATTGAGGACTTATTCACCGTTCGCGTGAAACGATTATGGCGCGACGGCAGTCCAGATATTCAGTGTGTTTGCGTTGTCGTCCACTGCGGCCAGCCGGAATGTTCCCCAGCCAAGGGTATAGCTGGCGACGCCGAATGCGCCTCCGTTGTCGGGATCCACGGACTGCTGAGCTAGAAAGGTCCCTTCCGGCGTGTACTCCACCAGTTCGCTGGGCTGATTCGGATCGGCGTTTGAACCGTCGCTATTGGCGACAACGAGATTGCCATCCGGCAGGATTGTGATATCGAGCGGCCCGTGTAGATGCGTCGTGTCCTGAACGAGCAAGGTCGCCCCTACTGTTGAGGTTGCCTTGGTTGCGCCGGTAATCTCGTAGATCGCATTATCGCTCGACGAAGCAACATACAGCGTGTCGTTCGAGGCGCTATAGGCCATGCCGGATGGTCCCAGCACGATGGCTGCCGGGTCGGTCCGGTGATTGAAACCGTCAGCCAGAACCATCACGGTGGCGGAGAGGTTGGAAGCAGTGTAGTTGATGGTGAAGCGCGAGATCACGCCGCTCAGAACATTGGAGACAAAAACCTGCGCGGTGCCAGTAACTCCGTTGCCGGTATCGTGAATCGCCATTCCCCAGGGGCCGTCGACGTTTGCGGGTACGTTGCCGATCGTTCCCAGAAACTGTCCGTTACTGCTCAGCACGGAAAGACTGCCCGGCTGCACGGTAGCCGGAGTTCCATCCAAGGTTGGTAAGTTGCCTACCAGTACAACACCGTTGCTGAGAATGCCCAGCGCGGCGGTGAGCCCACTTTGATTCCCAGGAGCCGTGAAAAACGTTGAAGTGTTGCCGGCCTTGTCCACGCGAGTGATGGTGGTCCCCAGGCCCTGGAGGTTTGCAGAATTGTTGAAGTTCGAAACCAGGATGTTGCCCGGCTGCAGAACGCCGGACTTGGGTGTATTGCCGGGCGCAAAGGCGACGCCGTACGGGTTCACATCGCCATTGGATGGAACGGTAGAGACCGACGGCGGCAGCAGCGGGAAGATACTCTGCGTCACCTGCGCGTCAGCCGGAGCGGCAGCCGAAACCATCCCGACGAGCGCGACGACGCCAGTGCCGAGCAGCGGGCGCAGCGAGTGCGCTCTCCTCGCGAACAGACCCAAGAGAAGCAGACCGCTTCCCAGCAACAGCAACGAGGAAGGCTCGGGCGTGGCCGCGATGTTCACCGCGATGTTATCGACGGCGAAGTCAGGAGAGTCCGCCCCTATCTCGAGTTCATTGAAATCTTCGCCGCTGAAAGCGATTTCCCCCTCGGGAAAGGTGAATCCGGGCAGGAACGCTCCGACGGAGAGTGCCTCTGCTACAGGAAAGCCGTTGTTCAACGCGAAGAGCCCGAATAGCGATGGCGCGCTGGGATCCGAGGTCGCAAAGTCCAGATCGACTGAATTCAACGTCTGGCTGAAAATCACGTCGAGAAACTGATTGCTTTGTTCCGCGGGTCCCGGATCTCCGAGCACATTACCGGTCAGAGTGTCGAAGATGCTTGGGAATACAACGAAGCCGCCGGGATCGGCGTCGCTTGAGAAAGTTGCCGAGAGGCCGCCCACAGTGTCAGTGAACGTTGTAGACGTTCCAGGGGCGTCGCTGTCGAAGTTGAACACGGTAGATGCACTTGAAGGAACGCAAAGGCACGCGGAGGCCAGTGCGAAGGTCAGCAGTTTGAGCTTTGTGGGGATCACGTTTTGAACTCCTCTGCACTGTTAAGCGACACCGAAGAGGAAATCCCCTCATCGAATGTCATTTTTTCGAGCGCGCCCTGCATAGCCTCTTGGTTTTGGCAGCGGTGACTCATCCAACTCGCGCCTGAGAAGTGCCGATCCGCATCTCCCAGCTAATGGGAAATCAAACATCCAATTAGGCTTAATGAGATTCAGAGGCAATCTGCGCTATAATTCCGCTTAACCGGCAGCAGGATGCTGCTTCCTCATTCCCCATCTCTACCCGCGCAGGAAATGCACTCCCTGGAAGCCCCGGCTCCAAGGGCAGGACGAACGCCACTCATTACCAGGGTCGGACAGGCCGGACAGGAGTTGGCAGCATGGAGATTTCTCCGAGTAGCTCCCCAATGACCCAGTTGCTCAGGCAGTGGAGCGGCGGCGACAAGTCTGCCCTAGACAAGCTCACGCCGGTGGTCTACGACCAACTCCACAGGCTGGCTTCCAGATGTTTGCGCTCTGAGCGGCCCAACCATTCCCTTTGCGCCACCGCCCTAATTCACGAAGCTTACCTGCGGCTGATCGATGCCGATGTGGCCTGGCAGGATCGAATCCACTTCTTTGCAGTTTCTGCTCGTCTGATGCGCCGCATTCTGGTGGACCATGCCAAGAAGAACGGGCGAGAGAAGAGAGGTGGGGGCGCAGAGGTGATTCCGCTCGACGAGGCAATCGTCGTCGGCCCTGACTCGACTGCCGGCCTGCTGGAACTGGATACCGCTTTGGAACGCCTTGCCACACAGGACCACCGCAAGAGCGAAATTGTGGAACTGCTCTGTTTCGGCGGGCTGACCTATGACGAGACCGCTGCCGCGTTGAAGATTTCGCCGGCAACGGTACATCGCGAAATCAAGCTCGCCAAGGCCTGGCTGCATCGCGAACTTATACGAGGCGCCGCATAACGGGGAAGATATGCTCCACTCGCCGCAACGCTGGAAGCAGATCGAGAATCTCTTTCACGAAAGTCTGGCTGTGCCCGCGGAGTCGCGCGCAGGCTTTCTGGTTGAGCGCTGCGCCGGCGATGCCGAGTTGCGAGCCGAAATTGAGACGCTGCTCGAATTCGAGGGAGTGCCGATGGATCTCATCGAGCAGCCGGTCATCAACGCGGCTCATGACTTTGCCACCGCATCGGCAGGCCAGCGAATCTCACCCGGCGATGTAATAGGTCATTACAAAATTCTGTCCTTCATTGGCGCGGGCGGCATGGGCCAGGTCTACCTTGCGCAGGATGCGATGCTTGACCGGATGGTCGCGCTCAAGGTTCTTGCTCCGGCGCTGGCGAACGATGATCGCGGATTGCGGCGTTTCGAAAAGGAGGCCCGCGCCGCCTCGGCCCTCAACCATCCAAATATTCTGACCATCTATGAATTCGGCCAAGTCAATAGGCTTCATTTTATCGCTTCGGAGTATGTCGATGGGCCCACGCTGCGCCAAATGCTGGCGGGCCACGGCCTGTCTCTAGAAACTGCAATCGACATCGCCCTGCAGATCGCCAGGGCGCTCGAGGCCGCTCATGCCTCGGGGATTGTCCATCGCGATATCAAGCCGGAAAACATCATGGTCCGCGGCGACCGCCTGGTAAAGGTCCTCGATTTCGGCATCGTCAAGCTCATTGAATCGCAATCGCAGCAACCCGGCAATCCAGCAGCGCTCGCGGCATCCGTCTCCATCAGTCAGGTAGGTCTGGTCATCGGCTCGGCCAGATACATGTCTCCTGAGCAGGCTCGCGGGCTTGAGGTCGACCCGAGAAGCGACATCTTCAGCCTTGGGGCGGTTCTCTACGAGATGATCGCCGGCAAGGCCGCATTCGATGGCGCAACCATCAGTGATGTTATTGCCGAGATCCTCAAAGGAACTCCCGAGAGTCTCAGCGAAATCGCCCCAGACACACCTGCTGAAGTTCAGGAGATCATTGGCAAGGCGATGAGCAAAGATCGCGAGTCCCGCTATCAGACCGTGAAGGAGATGCTCGGCGATTTGCAACTTGCATCGAGCGCCAATTCGCCCCAGGCCGGACACTCCAGCGCCACGGGGGACGGTAACATGCGGCCGCGGTTGGCAACACGGCCTACGGCCCGAAACGCCGGGACTCCACTGGCCGCCAACGCCAAGCCCGGCCCGTCTGGGGTCCGTTTTGGCTGGTTGAGCACGAAAGCAAGGTTGTTCGCTATTTCGGTTGCGCTTGCCGTGCTCGCGATCGCATGGGTAGTTCTGTTTCTGCGGTCCAGAAACCCTGCTCCGCCAGGCGCGCAGGCGCATTCACACACGCTGGCCATTCTGCCATTCCGCAATCTGCGCCAGGATCCGTCGCTCGACTATCTCGGATTTTCGCTTTCTGACGCGGTAATTACCAAGCTCGGCTCCGTCGGCTCGCTCACCGTGCGGCCGTCCTCCTCAATTGAACGTTACCGGAATCAAGACGGCGACCCCAGGAAGGTTGGCGATGAACTCGACGCCGACACGGTGCTTACCGGCGCCTTCATTCGAGACGGCGACGACCTGAGAATCACCACGCAGTTGATCGACGTGAAGCCAAACAGGATCCTGTGGCGGGACTCGATCGACGTCAAGTTCGATAAGCTGCTGACGGTTCAGGACCGCGTCTCACAAGAGATCGTAAAAGGGCTGAAGCTGAATCTCACGCCTGCCGAAGTCGAGACGCTTTCTCCAGAGAAGCCGGTCGATCAGGAGGCCTATGAAGACTATTTGCGCGGCATCGACCTCTATTCCATGAATGATTTTGGCGCAGCCATTGCGATGCTCGAGAAATCCGCTTCAATCGATCCGAATTATGCTTTAACGTGGGCGCATCTCGGCAAGGCGTATACAACCAGCGCGACCCTGCGCATGGGTGGGCGTGAGGAATACGACAAGGCGCAAGCCGCGTACCTCAAGGCAATTGCCCTCAACCCCAAGTTGCCCGAGCCGCGCATTTACATGGCGAACATGCTCACGGATACTGGCAGGGTTGAGCAGGCAGTGCCGCTGCTGCGTACGGCCCTGGAAACCAGCCCCAACAACGCCGAGTTGCACTGGGAACTCGGCTATGCGTACCGCTTCGCAGGCATGTTACCGGAATCCGTTGCCGAATGCGAGAAGGCTCGGCAGATTGATCCGGATGTCAAGATTAACAGCTCTGCGATGAACAGCTATCTCTATCTGGGCGAGTACGACAAGTTTTTGAAGAGCTTGCCTGAGAACGACTCAGCTTTCATTCTGTTTTATCGCGGCTTCGGCGAATACTACTTGCACCACACAGACCAGGCGGTCCGCGACTTCGACCGCGCGTACGCGATGGAGCCTTCCCTGCTTCCCGCCAGAGTTGGGAAGGCGCTGAGCGACCTGAGTGCAGGACGGAAGGCTGATGCCAACGAACTGCTGCATCGAACCTGGGACGAAATGGAAGATCGAGGGGTCAGCGACGCCGAGAGCATGTACAAGGTAGCGCAGGCGTTTGCCGTGGCGGGCGACAAACAAGCTGCGCTCCATAGCCTGAGCCACGCCATCGACGGCGGGTTCTTCTGCTACTCGTGCTTTGCCACAGATCCACTCCTTTCCAGCCTCCGGAGTGAACCGGAGTTTCAAAGGCTGAAGGACATAGCCCGGCATCGACAGGATGAATTCAAGTCCCGGTTCTTTTGAGCAAAGTCATGCCCAAGGATGACATCATCGCCAACGGAAACGCAGCGAATCATAAGACCCATGATCTGCAGCACTTGAGTTTTCTCAAGTGCTGCAGTCATTACACTACCTTGGCGGAAACGAACGACCCAAGGGAGTTGCAACGACTAATGGATGCGGGTTGCAGAACCACCGTTCTCATTCTCCTGTGATTGCTCCACCCGTGTCAGCAGAGAACTTGAGGCCTAATCAAAACTCGGTCAACTTGCCAGTTTGATTTTGGCTGGCGTTCGGAGGTACGCATCCATATGGAGGTCGGGAGAATCGGAGGCGCAGCCTGAGTGCAGTTGGCCCTTGCTCCTCGCGAGGGAGAGTCGAGGCCGTGAGCCGATTGCGCCTGGCCCATCGGGCAAGATGCGGGCCAAGTCCATGAGGTGGTGCGGGAAAACCTCGAAAGCGACCCAACCCGCCGTCACTCAAACTCCTGAAATGCTCGTCGAGAATTGGTCAAACGCACCTTGACTAATTTGCGCTCCAATCGGTCAAACGCACAACGACACAACCGGATCGGTTATTGGTCAAACGCACATTGACGGATTGGGACCGATGACTGGTCAAACGCCGCGCAACTTTGCCAAAGATGCTTATCTGCTCCACACAGAGGCCAGGATTGGCACGAGACTCTGCTCAAGCGCAGATGCGGCGTGATTTCATTTCTAAAGCTACAATGAATTGTGCGAAAAACCATTGTTGCCGTGATCTTAATCGCTGTGTTTTTGCCGATTGCCATTTTATTTGTGCGGTCGGCAACGCCCCTGGTTGACATGCCAGTTCCAACCCCGGTCCTCGGACAAGCCACGCCAGTTACGGTCCACGTGCAAGACCCGCATGGCGTCCTCAGGGCCACAGCATTTGTTGAGCAGAATGGCGCCCAATTTCCAGTGTGGGAACTCGCTCAACCTTCGCGCGCGACCGACAGCACCTGGAGCTTCGTGGTTGGTGTCAAGTCCACGCCGCAACTTCGAGATGGCAAGGCAACATTGATCGTTGAGGCAACCTCGAACGACTTGCGCCGCAAGACAACTCGTTTTGAGCGCGATGTCACGGTGGTGACGCAACTTCCAACTGTGAGTGTCGATTCGGAACAGCACTACCTGTATCTCGGCATGGCCGACTTGGCAACCTTCAGTGTTTCCGGCAGTTGGACCGAAGCAGGTGTGCGAGTCGGCGATCAGACATTTCGGTCCTGGCCTATGCCGGGCGGCAAACCCGGAATGTTTTCGCTCTTTGCCTTTGCGTGGAATATGCCCGCTGACACGATTCCGCAGGTCTTCGCCGGCAGTGGTGCAGGGAGCGATGTGACCAGCCCGATTGCGTTCCAGTTCCCAAAGAAGGAGCAGCCGAAGTATACCGTTCACGACTTGCAGGTGAGCGATTCCTTCATGCAGAAGGTGGTCAACGAGCTTGATCCAAATGGCTCTGGCGATCCCGTCACGCGTTTCGTCAAGATCAATAACGACATGCGCCGCGCCAATAATAAAACTCTCTCCGATCTTAGGCTGAAGACCGCTGACAGGTTCTTGTTTTCGCAAGTGTTCGCGCGGCAGTCTCATTCGCAGGCTGAAGCAACGTTTGCCGACGTGCGGAACTATATGTATCACGAAAAAAAGATCGATCAGCAGGTCCACCTCGGATACGATCTCGCGGTCACGCAGCACGTAGGCGTGGAAGCGTCCAACGACGGCCGGATTGTCTACGCCGCACCGCTCGGCATCTACGGCAATTGCATCGTCGTCGATCATGGCTACGGGCTGCAAACTATCTACGGGCATCTCAGCCATATCGATGTGCATGAAGGCGACATGGTCAAGCGGGGCCAGGTCATGGGCCAGAGCGGCATGACCGGAATGGCAGGAGGCGATCACATTCACTTCGCCATGCAGCTCGACGGTGTGCAGATCGACCCGAAGGAATGGTGGGATAGTCACTGGATTCAGGACCACGTAGCTCGACGTGTAGACTTGCCAGGATTCAAGGAGTGAAGGTGACTAAACTGGCCGGTCGAACCGCATAGTCCAGGTTGAACGAGTGACGGGGCCTGAGCGGATCACCGGCAATCCAGAGATTGCCATGAAATGCTACCAAATTCAGTTTTTCGGGAGATTCCCAAGAACTCAAGACTGGAAACCCTTGGAACAGGTGGCAGGAAGGACTGGATTCAACAGGCACCGGGGGTCGAAGAGTCCTGCGAGAGATCTGCAGGTCTTCTGAAATCTGATCCAGGTGGAGGGTCACCGGCGCGCGGAGAAGGGCGCCAGATGCGTCCTGCGAGTGCGGATGGTAGATTTCAAGATAGGTGAAGACCAGCGAGGCCGTCACTGATCGGAGTACTGCCTTCAGGTTCGGATAGTAGGGCATGCGACCCGTTGTTTTTAGGATCACGAGTGGCGCGAACCAACCTGCACGGCCAAAATCTGACCGGCTTGCTCATTTCCTAAGCTCGAAAAGAGTAGCACGCACGAATTTGGCGGTACCGTGTAGAAGCGGGGTAAGGCCACCACCCCAGTCGCTGCTCATGAGCTAAGCAATCTCTGCCCGAAATTACCTCGCGTCGGTGAGTACGCGAAGGCAAAAAACCCCCGCGAAGCTACCAAAACCCCAATGCTCCGCCTTGACAGAGACGAACCATAGGCCTCTCTCCGAATCCCCCCTTCTTTCCCCGTTCGAACCGAGCAAATCTGGCCAGCATTCCCGCGCCGACTGGCTCAAGATGAATTGCATAAAGGCTTCCCGAATCCGCACTGATAGCAGTTTCGGGGAAGATGGTTCCCGTAACTAGCGCACTCAAGTCGACGCAACAAACATACCGGGGCCCCGGCGACAGGTCGTCGTCGCTGGAGTGAAGAGAGCGACGCCCTCGAACGAGACTAATCAAGATAGATAGTCCTGTTTTTGCTTTAGCGAAAGCAGGTGTCCAGGAGGATCACAAAATGGGATCTCTTACGAGTGTCATCCGAGCCGCCCGCAAGGTGGGCTTCTTCAGTCTACTGCTGGGGTCAACATTGACGCTGGGAACAGTCCCTGGATTCGCTATCGGCCCAAACTCCGAGACGATTCAGGCCACCTCCACACACGCTGGCAAATCGGCCACCCTGACCTTGGTCGTTTACAACTATTCCACCCCGTTGAACCTGCAGATTCTTTCACAGGCATTTCAGGAAAACCAGGATCGAGGGTTGGCCATTGCGCTTTCCAAAACCAAAGCGGTCGGTCATTGCTCGATCGCAGGCAGTATCAGCTATGACGTAGCCTTCATTCAAATGGTTTCCACGCCAACTGGACGGAAGATCACGTTTATCGCCAGCCGTCCGCATCCTCCCGAAGAAGCTGACCCGCTTGCGTCCTCCGGGGCCTTTGACCTGGCATATGGCCAATTCGACCTGAATGACACCGACCCGGCTAAGAGTACAGGGTTCCTCTATCCGGCAAGCAAGCTCCTGATCGATCCGCAGGGAGAGTTCCATTATGATTTGGCCGGCGCCCCCTGGCCGCTGATCAACGTCCTCGATTCCAACGATCTCCCAGCCGAGACCATAGCGCTGAGCCCCACAAAATAATCTCCAACAGATCTCTCCAGTTGCGCACTCCAATCCGGCTATCATCCTACGCATAACAGTAGCAAATCGAAGAGTCCGGATACTGCATGTTGAAGGCATGAGGACAACGTGGACCATCCCTGACGATCATGACATTACTGTGACTTCAGAAACCTGGATTTCGCCTGAATTGAAGATCATTGTTCGCTAGATCACGAACGACCATCCAATGATCAGGTTGCTGAAAGCTGGCAGGAATTGCTCATCCGGGCGTGCGCAGCGAGCCTCCTGCACGGAGCCATAATTCTAAGACTGGTCATTTTTCGCGTTTTGCGTAGCGCGCCTTTTGTCAAACCCACCCGCGATGTAGAACGGAGGTGCGATTTTGACCAACTCAGAGGACATCGCGTGTATAGGATTGGTTTTACATTGGCGGTCGCGTCCCTTACGGAGTGACTGCACACGGTATCCCGATCGGGCCTTTGCAGTTTGACCGATTGGAAGCTGCCCCGGTAGCCTGATGTACATCCCGAACTCAGGGGAATATTGGCAACGCTACCGAGAGGTTCTGATGGCGGATCAAACGACCACGCTGATACGTCGAGAAGAAGTTGCGGAAGGTACCTGCCACGGTTGAGAAAAGATCGGCGACATCCTCCCGGAACCAGCACCAAGTCGCCTAGCGCTCGGAGAGAGAGCAAGACGGCACACAGATTAGCCTCATTGAATGAGCAAATCGCAACGCGGTGGATACCTTCTCCATCCGCTCACTCCGACGCATCTAAGACACAAAAATCCCAGGCCGGCCTTGGCGGGGCGACCTGGGATTTCTTGCTAACGCAAGGTTGCGGCAGATTATTGATCGTGGGAGGCGTGGCGCACTGAAACAATCGTTCCGTCCTGCCTCGCCATTACGTAATTCCCATCGATCTGGCGCCACTCATGTCCCGCTGGCGGACGGCGAAGGTGATTCTGCCGATAATCTACCTTATCGCCTCTGTTCCAGTCTTCCTGCGGTACCTTTGAGCCCGCCTTCCATTCGTTGTGCTGCTTGTAAGTGTGGTTGTCGCGGTGATCCTGGTCCTGATGATCCTGGGCCAGGGCGGGCATGCCGGCCAGAGCCACAGCCAGGATCGTGAGTGCAAATGCTGCTCGTATCGTTTTCATGAATACTCCGGTGGAATTGGATTCCGCCTTGGGGGGAATCGTTGTGTGGACGACATTGGTAGGGTCTTTCACGCCATTGCTGCTTCAGCAAACTGACATCAGGTTTACGCGGTCTACTGAATGCAGGCTGCTCAATACCGCACAGTTTATGGTGGCTCCAATTCTTCGAGTGCTGGCCGATTTACTGGCAACGCTGAGAAATATGCTACAAAACGGGATTGTCTCCCAATTGGCGGCGATCCACTCAGAATCCGGTCCAGCACGCCTTTGATTGCTTCATAGCGAGCCGCCTTCGAGAAATACAATGCATGTAGAACTGACAGGAACGTGCATAGTGCGACATTTCTTGCAGAGTTTGTTTGCCCCCCAGAGTTCAGCCGGACGCCGTCGAGAGGTCGTTGGCGTGATCAATGCGCGCCGTCGCGAGTTTCGCCAGCAATCCGACGATGAGTTGGAGGCGACAGGGAAACAAGCTCGAATCCTGACGGAAACCGTCGCCGTCGCCGCTGTGGCTGCGGAACGATTGCTGGGATTGGATATGTTCGACGTTCAGCTTCAGGGCTCGCTTGCACTTTCCGATGGAAAGATTGCAGAGATGCAGACGGGCGAAGGAAAGACACTGGCCGCGGTTCCGGCAATTGTCTGGTATGCGAAGGCGGGCAAGGGCGTCCATGTAATGACCGTGAATGACTATCTGGCCCGGCGAGATGCCAAATGGGTGGGACCGATCTATGAATTCTTCGGCCTATCAGTGGGCTGCATTCAGCAGAGCATGAGCAGCGAGGAGCGGAAGAAGGCCTATCTCTGCGATATCACCTACGCCATGGCGAACGAGGTCGGCTTCGATTACTTGCGCGATCAGATTGCTCTTTATTCGCGGGACCAGGTTCATCGCCCATTTGCCGCGGCAGTTATCGATGAGGCAGACTCGATTCTGATCGACGAGGCTCGAATTCCGCTGGTTCTTGCCGGCGGTCAGTCGGCCGACTCGGCGGTTGTGTACCGGGTCGATCAGCTGACGCGCCACTTCAGGCGCGGCGTCCACTATGTGCTCGATCAATATGGCCGCAGCGCGTCTCTGACGGATGCCGGGATTCAGGCAGTGGAGAGGGCTTTCGGATGCAGAAATCTCTTTGCTGAAGGGAATCTGCGGCTGTTTACGGCCGTTCAGGATTCGCTCCATGCCCATAGCTTGCTGCGGCGAGACGTGGACTATCTTGTGAAGAACGGCGCCATCGAATCCGTGGACGAGTTCAAAGGGCGCATCGTGCCAGACAGGCGCTGGCCCGCCGGTCTGCAAAGCGCCGTTGAGGCCAAGGAGGGAGTCGTGGCCAAGCCGCAGGGCAGGATTCTCGGTTCCATCACCATCCAGAATCTGATTGCACTCTACCCGCAAGTCTGCGGCATGACGGGTACAGCCGCGATCCAGGCCGAAGAGTTTCGTTCCATTTATGGGATCGACGTCGAAGTTATCGCGACCAATCGTCCGGTAATCCGCAACGACCTACCAGACCGGGTCTTCCAGACGAAGAACGAGAAGGAGCAAGCAGCTCTTGCCGAAATCCTTCGCATCCACCAGTCCGGCCGGCCGGTGCTAATCGGGACGGCAAGCGTGGAAGAGTCCGAGCGGCTCAGCGCCGGCATGGGCGGCATACCTCACCAAGTCTTGAATGCCCGCAATGAAGAAGAAGAGGCCGGGATCATCACCCGGGCCGGTGAGCCGGGCGCGCTAACGGTCTCCACGAATATGGCCGGTCGCGGGGTGGATATTCGTCTCGGGGCAGGCGTGGCGGCCCTGGGAGGCTTGCACGTATTGGGCCTCAACCGGCACGAGAGCCGTCGCATCGACTACCAACTGCGGGGTCGCTCGGGACGGCAGGGCGATCCGGGAAGTTCGCAGTTTTTCGTTTCGCTCCAGGACGAACTGCTGATCAAGTACGGCGTCGATCAGCTCAATACGCCCGATGCTCCAGCGCACATCCAGCGGCTCATCGAAGACCAGAATCTCCAAATCCGGCAGTTTCTTCGCAAGTATGAAGGTGTGGTCGAGGGGCAGCGGCAGGCGGTGCAGCAGCGTCGCCAGGCCATTCTCACCGGCGACATCGCCTGTACGTCGGAACTAGAGAGACTGGTTTCGCTGGCTACAATCGACGATCTTTGGTCAGAGCACCTAGCCGGGGTCGCCGGACTGCGTGAAGCGACGCAATGGGTCTCGTGGGCCAACCACGATCCGCTGCATGAATACCTCAAGGACATCGACAATATGTTTGAGGCCATGCAGGCGGTGATTGCCGATGAAATCCCGAAACGCCTGGCGCAGGCCGAGGCATCTGGACTGAATCCATCCCAGCGCGGCGCAACTTGGACATATCTGACCACCGACATGCCGTTCGGAAGCATCGAAGAGCGGATCGTCAGCGGTCTGAGGCGGCTGATCGGAAAAACATGACGGCTACTAGCCAAATCTTTGGACCCATTTGGTGCCAGCCTCGTTAGGATTACTTCCGGATTGCCGATAAATCGCTCAGAACTCAAGAAAGGAAACCGATCACGGAGCCATGGTTGACACGATGCTCGGAATCGCCACTTCTATGAACGCTGGAACATTTACTTTTAGCCAGGTGTCTAATCAAGCATGACCACCCATCGTTACCGGACGAGAATATCGGCTCTCTTTGTGGCCGCCCTCCTATTCCTCAGCATCGGATGGCTTGCAATGGAGGCACGCCAGCGGCTATTTCGCGCACGAGCGGAGGCTCTGCTGGCCGACATCAAATCTCTGGAGTTGAACCGAAGTTCATGGTCCGATACACAGAGGCTAATGACTCGTTGGGGCAAATGTGGGGGGTCGTATGGAAACTGCGACCCAGAGAATTGCAGTTACAGTATCAGGATTTACCACCTCCCGTTGGTCCACCCGTCATTTGTCTTTGAAGAAGGCCCGCACATCGGCGCGAGAATATTGGAATTGGCCGGCCTGCGAAGCGCCGTAGTGACCGCAGGATTTCATGTCGTCCACGGCGTCGTGACAGACAAGGGATTCGGAGTGGAAGTGGCACTGCCAGTCAACCAATGGATCAATCCAGGAGGTAGTTTTTGGGTAAAAGATGAAGTCGGGAGTTCTTACTGGCCAAGCCTCGATGTTGCCTTCTTGGAAGGCGCCAAACTGGGTCAATCAAACCCGTTTACCATCGCCAAGCACCCAAATCGTGGTTTTGTCCAACGACGAATTCGTCTCGAAGCGAGCTTCACCCCAGAGGAATCTCAAGAGGAGCAGGCCGCGCTTACAGACTTCCACTTTGACTGCATAACACGTTGGACCCCATGCACGAGCCGCAGGGAGCTCCTACCTAGAGCGGAGGAGGAATTCGAGGCGGAAGGGCGAGAATAGCGTTTTTATCGGTGCAGGGTTCTTGGCCCCAAGGTCGCTGTTCCGAGCGGTTGACCGGCGATTCGTCTCTTACTACTTGTGCGCTACCACGCCGCACGCGCGTTGGGTGTTCAGTGCGCCCCGATAGTGCTTGTGGCACCATTTCACCGCACAGGACGGCAAAATTGGCTCCCCCAAGAATCTCGCGACCAATGCACGCGGCAGAACAATGATCGAAACAACTGCTTTATATTCTGGTTGTTGTGGGGTTCTCCGGGATCACTCCGGAAAGTCGTCCTTGCGACTGGGATCCGAAGACCTCGGCTGGTGAAGCAGTCGCAGTCGTCGCAATGGGCTTTATCGGGACCAACGTGATCAAGGCCCGGCAACTTCCGGATACAGGTGATACTTACCCGATGCAGCATTGAACCGATATCAAAATACCGTCGGATAGAACTCTGCAGGCTATCACTGACCGCTCATTCAGTTTAAGGACCTACATCGTTGGAAGATGATTTCCGCATGGCTTTGTCAATGGGGCAAGCTGCGAGTTCCTCACTGAGAGCACACTTTCAAGTGTTGCGAGAACGCGTTTGTTAGCTTCTTCGTCTTTAACGGTGAGCCTGAGCGCTCGTAGCCCTACTTCGCATCCCATCGAAGATGCGTCGCGAAGGAAAATGCCTCGTCTCCTGGCTTCGCTCAGCAACGTGGCCGCAGGTGGTTGATCCGGCTCAAGGTGAAACATCACAAAATTTGCTCGCCCGGCCACTATCTCGTGGATACCTATGCTTCGAAGCCCTTCAGTCAACTGCTGACGGAGTTTGCGTGTTTCCCGGTAACGGTCCTGATAGTACGCGCTGTCGCCAAGCGCCTTGACCGCGGCAACCTGCGCAGGAAGGCTTACTGCCCATGGCGGAGTGATCGGCACCAGGTCAGAGAGTTGTCGGAGAGACCCACAGAGATAAGCGACCCGCATGCCACTCAAAGCATAGACCTTCGACATCGTTTTGCAGACGATGACATTCTCACTTGCTGCGGCGAAGCGCTCGAGGGACTCGTCTGGGCCGACATATTCTATGTACGCCTCATCGACCCAGACCCTGGTGCTTCCGGAGACGCAGGAAAGGACCTCTTTCAGCTTGTGGCCAGCGATGTGTTGTCCAGTGGGGTTGTTCGGATTGACGAGAACGATCAGGTCGTAGCCCAGCGCGGCCCGCGCCCGGAGTTCTTCAAGGTCTACGACATACCTGTCTCGCCTCGGCAGGACCATTCTGTCGACCTGGCAGCCAATCACCTTTTCGAGGACATGGACATATTCCCCGTACATAGGGTCCAGCACAAGCACTCGGGAGTTTCGGTTCAGCCATTGCCGAAACGCAAGGTAGATCAAATCGGATGAGCCAGCTCCGGGCAATATGTTCTCCTCGCTCACTCCCCGGTGCTGCGCGATGGCCCTCCTCAACCCTTCGCATTGAGTCGGAGGCGATGTTCTCATCAGCCATGGCAAGTGCTCACGCAGCGCATTCAGCGCAGTTGGAGAAGGCGGAAACCATGCATCGAGTACATCGGCGTTCACGATCGAGTCTCTGCGCTCCAATGTCTCGAAGTCTGTGCCAATGGCATCGAAGAACGCACCACCATGAAAGCAGCATGGTGGTTTGGAGAAAGGAAACGGAAGACCCCATTCTAATTCCTTCTCCAGTTTCTGATAAAAGGAGCGGCGGCGCTCAACAGTTGCGCGCAGTTGTTGAATCGAAGCGCAGAGGAGCTCAAAGGTCACAGCCCCAGCTTTGATCCGACAGCCCAAAGGTTTGAACCCATGCTTCAGATAGATGCTCAGCACTTCGATACGCCCCATCGCGACGAGATGCGTGCCGCTTCTCTCTTCCGCCCATCGCCCGGCCGCATACATCAAAGCTGCAGCTAGCCTGGTGCCACGGTGCGGTCGCGCGACGGTGAGGATTCGCATTTCGTACAAACCCTCGTCAAACGAAAGATCTACGTTCTCTCGCGCCAAATACTTGTCAATCGAGTACCTGCCGAAGCCCGGAGGAGTGATGCTGACAAAGCCCACCAACTGGCCGTCAACCTTCGCCACGATGTACTCGTTAAATGCATCAAGCGAATCGGTCAGCATGCGGTTGTGTGTCGTCGAGTGCTGGTGCAATTCCTCCGCATAGACCTCGTGCCGCAATGCATAGATGGAGTCTCGATCGGAATCACAAGCGATGGAGATCCGGGTTTGTGGAAAAAGCTGACTCGACATGCCTTCTTACCTCACACTCTTACTGTTGTGGTTTGCTTCGTGTCGGTCTTCGCAGGGTCGTCTGAGCACGTCTCAATTCCTCGAGTGAAGTAGCGTACGAGGGTGATTATAAGGGCGATTCAGATCACAGGTTGAACGGCCACGACCGGGCTGAGGATTTCGGAGTGTTTGGGCCTGCAGTGGGGGGACGTTGATTTCACGGCACAGGTGATTGCGCAACGAGCCATAATTTCTATTTCTTCGTAACTTTGCACACAAATCGGGGTCTCATGGATGAATGTAACGCTTATAGTCCCCCTGAGCGGAGGAAGAAGAGAGAACGTCATGCCATTTTTTTACCGCCGAAATCTGTTGTTGATTCTACTTGTCTTCGTTTTGTCGCTCACCGGGTGCATTGGCGGCATTGGCTCTGACTCACAATACAAGTTTTCAACCAGTGTTACCGTCATCGCTCCCGCCACCAGCGTCACGGAAGGCCAGACGGTAACCTTGGAGGCTGAGGTCGCCGGGGGGGCTAACGAGAGCGGAACGGTGACCTTCTATAACGGATCGACCGCAATCGGGACTGCGCAGGTCTCCAGCTCTTTTTTCTTTAATTCCCTGAATGGAGGCGCGCAGCTTTCGACTACGTTCTCTTCCAGCGGTGTGCAGAGCATTACCGCGAAATACAGCGGGGACGAGTTCAATTCATCAAGTACATCCCAACAGGCCACGTTGATCGGCGTGTACAGCAATCAATTGGCAGCCACTTCGGTGACTCTTCAGGCCTCCACTACCACGCCGCAATACCAAACCAATGTGACATTAACCGCCACGGTCTCTCCCTCGTCAGCCACGGGCACTGTCACGTTTTATAGCGGAACGACCAATATCGGCAGCTCTGCTGTGAATGCAGGGACCGCCTGTCTGACAACGTTGTTCGCGGCTGGAGGATCGGCGACACTCCACGCAGTCTATTCGGGCGACTATAACTATCTTTCCAGCACCTCGAATTCCCTTTCCATGAGCATCAGCGGCCCGCTGGTAACCATGACCACTCTGCAGGCATCAGCCAATTCCGTCGAGATAGGCGGGAGCGTAACTTTGACTGCCACTCTCTCTCCTGCAACCGTCACCGGCACGGTCACGTTTTATAGCGGATCGACTGCGATTGGCACGGCGAATGTGAATGGGGGTGTTGCCACGCTGAATACCACCTTTGCCAGCTCGGGCAAGGTCGCCCAGAAAGCAATCTTTGCCGCAAATGCTTCGTGGGAAACGAGCACATCGAATCAGATTTCTCTCTTCGTTACCGGCAACACTCCCGACACTGTTGTGCTACAGGTTGCGCCTTCTCCGCTTTTCATAGGCGACTCTGCAACATTGACGGCCAACATCTCACCAGCGCAGGCGACCGGCACGGTGGTCTTTTACGACGGAACCCAAATGATCGGCACATCCTCGGTCATGGCGGGCGTGGCCACCTACGTGAAACTCTTTATGGTGGGAGGCTCTCAGAGTCTTACGGCGGTCTATAGCGGAGATACAACCTATCCCTCCAACACCAGCAGCCCCGTAACTCTCAGCATCGGCAATCCGGGATCAACGCCAAACACAACAACGCTGACGCTGAGTGAATACATAGGCTACCTCGGAGATACGGTCACGCTGACAGCCAAAGTCAATCCTCCGGCGGCAACCGGGCAGGTCGACTTTTACGATAATGGCATTTTTCTGCAAAGTGTCGTGCTTTCGTCCGGCACGGCTGCCTGGTCGCAGGCCTTCACGCAATCCTTCTCGGATAGCATCACTGCGGTTTACGACGGAGATGTGACGTATTCTCAGAGCACGTCCAACTCGCAGAATCTCGAGCTAAGCGATAACTCTGATTAAACGACCACCTTGTCCGACCGATCCAACGCTTTGCCAGATTGAATGTCCTACAAATCCGACCTGTCCTTCTGTCTTCAGTAGTACTTGTAAAGGAAGGGAGGCAAAGAACTAGTCTGACCGGTTCCTTAAAGCGCAGAGGACCGGTCGTGGAGTTCGGGGTGAGGGCCCGGATTAAGTAGACGATGGCTCATAGAAATATTGAGGGTGCCCCCGCTATAGGATCTGGGAAAGCACGCGAAAACAGAGGCATGCCTGACGCCCTGAGCGGATGGTCGGCAACCCGGACATTACCTCATTTTCGAGTTCTGTCCGGATAGCCGGTGATTCACTCCGGACCCATCAAGGTTTCTGAACTATGGACCCCCACCCCTGATAATCGATCTGAAAAACCCTGCTCAGGCACAGCATAAAACCAGAAACGGAACAGATCAGGTGTTGCGTGATTGGCATTGTAATCAGCACCAAAACGCGAAGCTGACCGGCTTCCAGCTCGGTGACTTTCGCCACGCCGTATTGTTTTCCGTTGACGAACTCGGCGAAGTCTTCTGCGCGGTCCCGTTCGCGAGTCTCGAAGGAAAAATCCACTTCACGCGGTGTTGTAAAAGCGTCACCAAATTCGTCGTTTGAGCGAAGAAGCTCTGTATCCGTTTTGGCCGTCTCGGTGAGTAGGTCAAACATAGTCATTCATCCAGCATAACGGCCATCGCGGGTCGGTTGTCGCCAACTCGGTAGTTACCTTGTGGTTAATGCCTCCCGTCAATCAACCGCCGGGCAGAGATCGACCCCAGGCTCCCTGTCTAAAGAATCCGCGGTGCGGATACCTCAGCAGGCGAAACACAGTGGCAGGCTTGCTTGAGCGGATCGTGAAAGCTCTCAAGACGTAGACACGCGAAGTGCCCATTTATGTATAAACGACGCAATCTGAACCGGGCACCCAGGACGCTATGCAGACGGCGTTTTTTTTCCCGTCTACGCAGGTGGTGCAGTGACAATCACGGGTGAACTACGGGTGAGCGTATTTCTCTAATCTACAGTTAACTTCTTTGGAATGTGGTGGCCAGAGACGGGATTGAACCGCCGACGCCGGCCTTTTCAGGGCCGCGCTCTACCACTGAGCTATCTGGCCTCAGTGCAAACTCTTGCGCTGCGATTCCTGGGCACAAACCCCCGCCG
>Ga0302320_10003813_pt1 | contig 34640 bp, 29 predicted proteins | sample Bog_T0_3_FD_202130 | JGI IMG/M metagenome (GOLD analysis project Ga0302320, IMG submission 202130) | Peat permafrost microbial communities from Stordalen Mire near Abisko, Sweden - Bog_T0_3 | ecosystem: Environmental > Terrestrial > Soil > Wetlands > Peat | place: Sweden: Abisko, Stordalen Mire...
GAGATTGCCTTCCTTGTCCGCCCATTCGTCCCAGATGGTCACGCCGTGGTCGTTGAGCCATTTGATGTTCGTGTCGCCGCGCAGAAACCAGAGCAACTCGTAGATGATGGACTTGGTGTGGATCTTCTTGGTGGTAAGCAATGGAAAACTTTCGCGCAGCGAACAGCGGATTTGCGCGCCGAACAGCGAATAGGTGCCGGTGCCGGTGCGGTCGGCCTTGAACTTTCCATGTTCGAGGACGTGCCGCAGCAAATCAAGGTATTGAATCATCGCGGGAAAAATTTAACCACGAATGGACAGGAATGGACACGAAGAAATTTAACTCCGCCGACCCGGATATTGAAAATTTTTGCCGGTTCATCAATCTGTTTTGATGGACAACCTTCGGCTCTTGTCACACGATTGTAACAAATACGCCATCTGTTCGTCACCGGACTGTTTCAATCTGACGCCGCGTTACCAAAACTGTCATGAAAAAACTCAAAAAACAAAATACTACAGCGAAAATCGCGCTGTTCGCCGGCGCAACCGCCCTGATGTCACTCGCCCCGCAAGTCCACGCGCAGTCTTCGGACGCGCTGATTGACAAGCTCGTGGACAAGGGAATTCTCACGACCAAGGAAGCGCAGGAGTTGCGCGAAGAGTCTGACCAGGATTTCACCACGGCGTTCCAAGCCAAGACCGGCACGCCGGATTGGGTGTCGGGCTACAAATTCTACGGCGACTTCCGCGGCCGGTATGACGAAGTGGCCAGCACGGACGGCAACAAGAATTTCGAGTCCCGCGACCGGTTCCGCTACCGGCTGCGAGCGGGCGTGATCGTATCCATGAAAGACAATATGGAAGTCGGCTTCAGCCTGACGTCTGGTGATTCGGCGCCGACCACCGGCGGCTATGGCGGCGGCGGCGGGAATCCGCTCTCGAACACCAGCACGATGCAGGACAATGGCACAAAGAAGAACGTGTATATTGACACCGCCTACGGCAAATGGACGGCGCTGAACAGTGACGGCTGGCTCCTTTCCACGACCATCGGCAAAATGGTTAATCCCATGCAGTTCACGCCGATGGTGTTCGATGCGGATTGGACGCCGGAAGGCGCAGCGGTGCAAGGCGGCTACACCTTCAACGACCAACATGCCATCGTCGTCAATGGCGGAGCATTTGTGGAGGATCAAGAAGTCGGCGGCGCGGACACCGGATCGATGCGCGCCCCGGCACTTTTCACCGGTCAGGCCGCTTGGAATGCGAACTGGACCCAGCGGCTCGGAACGTCGCTCGGCCTTGGCGGCTATACCCTTGTCAATCAGGCAAACCTCACGACTGCGAATGTGCCTTACATCAATCAGGGCAACAGCCGCACGGCGGTTGCCGCAGGTGGCAAGCCCGCTGGTTCTTTGATCAACAATTACTCGCCTATCATCGGTGATGCCAGCGCGACCTATAAACTCGACTCGTTTCCGTTATACCCCGGAGCCTTTCCCATCAAGGTCTCCGGCGAATACATCAACAACGTCGCGGCAATCCAAGGAAGCAACATCCAAGGTGAAAACAACCAGGGCTATTGGCTGGGCGTCACGTTCGGCAAATCCGGCACGAAGCGCACCTGGGATATTACCTATCGCTACGAATACCTCGAAGCCAACGCGGCGTATGACCAGCTGGTGGATGACGACAACGGTGCCTATTATCAATATGCACCCAACGGCGGTGCGGCAGGCTATTATGGTGGCACGAACATCAAAGGTCACATGATCAAGGCCAATTATTCGATCACGGACTCATTGACCTTCTCGTTCACCTGCTTCTTGAATGAATTAATTGATGCCAGATTGAACACCGGCACCCCGCCCACCGGCGAACCTAAAAACAGTTCGATCCATGCGATGGCTGACCTGACGTGGAAGTTTTAATCGCACCATCACGGCGGCGGAAGCCGTGAAGTGACGACCGGCAACAGCCCACGGTTTCAACCGTGGGCTTTTTTCTTTCGCGCCGCTGGCACTGAACCATGCCGCCGTGAAAATGCTAGACAAAACATTTGTGCCGCAATACTTTCAAGATATGAAGCCAATCTTGCAAAAGGATATTCCTGCGTTATCTGGCAAGTCTCGCGAAGAACTGGCCGCCATTGTTTGTCCGCTTTTGGAAACTGATTCCCGCTTAAAATTTTACCGAAAGATTTTTATCGGTGTTTTTATTTTTACCCCGGTGTTCATGTCCACTTTCGTAGATTCTCATGTGACACTGACAGTCCGCTTGTCTATAATCATTCTAATCATCCTCGCCACATCTGCATTCTTGCAACTTTTTTGTATCAATCCGCGCTTGAAGGATATTTTGGCAGGTGGAAGCGAATAAGCGCCGGATTTCCTGCACACTCGACACTTCGCCCTCTGCTGGTTAATTTCCGTCCATGAATTTTCTGGTCACCGGCGGCGCGGGCTTCATCGGCTCGCACGTTTGCGAACGGCTCCTGCGCGCCGGCCACCGCGTCTGGGCCTTTGACGATTTGAACGAGTTTTACGACCCGCAGATCAAGCGGCAAAACCTCCGCGAAATCCAGGCGCTCGCCAAGCCGTTTGAATTCATCCCCGGCGACATCACCGATGCCGCCGCGCTTGCCGGAATTTTTTCCGGCGTCAAATTCGACCAAATCATTCACCTCGCCGGGCGCGCCGGCGTGCGACCGAGCCTCGAACAGCCGGCGCTTTACCAGCGCGTGAACGTCGAAGGCACGGTCAACTTGCTTGAAGCCGCGCGGAAATACAGTGTGAAAAAAATCATCATCGCGTCGTCGTCGTCTGTTTATGGCGTCAACGCCAAGGTGCCGTTCAGCGAGAGCGACCCGATTTTTTCCGCCATCTCGCCCTACGCTGCCAGCAAGCTCGCGTGCGAGGCGCTCGGCCATGTCTATCATCACATCTACAAAATGGATGTGGCGATGCTGCGGTTTTTCACCGTCTATGGTCCGCGCCAGCGGCCCGATCTCGCCATCCACAAGTTCACGAAGCTGATTGACGCGGGCCGGCCAATTCCGGTTTTCGGCGACGGTCGCACGGCGCGCGATCATACGCATATTTCGGACATCGTGGAAGGCGTCATCGCCTGCACGCAGCGGGAATTCGGCTTTGAAATTTTCAACCTTGGTGAATCGGAAACGGTGGAATTGAGCCGGCTCATCGGCCTAATTGAATCCGCGCTCGGCAAAAAGGCCTTCATTGACCGCCAGCCGATGCAGCCCGGCGATGTGCCGATCACCTTCGCCGACATTTCCAAGGCGCGCGCCCGGCTCGGCTACCAGCCAAAGATGAAGATCGAACAGGGCATTAAATTATTTGCGGAATGGTATAAGAACAGCCACAGTTAAACCCAGACATGGAATCAGAAACCAAGTTCACCCGACCGGCCATCACTGAAGCGCTCCTCGCTTGGCGACAAATCCTGGCCGAGCGCGGCTTCGCGACCAAACTCACCTGGATTTTTCAAGAAAACCTCTGTGTGGAACGGCAGAGCGCCGCGACCGGCGGTTTCCGCCGTGGCTTCCAGACCCGGTTCACGCCGCCGGCCGACGACGCGCTGGACATCGCGTTCGACCATTTTTCCGAGACCGGCGCGCGAATGGTTTTTTACCGGCTGGGGGAAATCGAGCCGGACAATTCCGTCTGCATCCTGTTGTGCGACCCGTGGTTTGAATCCAAGGGCGACGCCGACGGTTACGTCCGCCGCGACGACTGGAAAATGTCCTTTCATCCCGGCCAGGCGGACAACATCGAAGAGGTCACCGACCTGACCCGCTGGCTGCGCCGCGTTAAGCGCGACCGCGCGTTTCACGACCTGGATTTCTGCATGGCGCTGGCAACGATTGACGAAATCAAAATCTACGGCCGCCCGCTCCTGCCTTACGAACGATTCGCGCAGACGATGCTCAACCGCCTGCGCCGCGTGCTGGGTCAGCCCGCTTAACGGACTTTTGTCGGCGGCGCGTTCGTCGCCTTCACTTTGAACGCCGAGCGCAGCAGCCAGTGCCGCTTCAATCCCTGCACCAGATCATCCGCATCCGTGACGGCCTTGGAAATGCCAACCAGCATGTTCGTGTTCGCCTGCACCTGCGCGTTCAGATTGCTCGTGATGTCGGAAAGATGGATCAGAATTGCCGTCATGTTCGTGTCCGTGTTCGCCAGCAGCGAGTTTACATTCGTCAAAGCGCCTTGAATCTGGTCGTTGCCATTCGTGCCGAGCGCCCAGACCATCGGCCCGCCTGGCTCGCGTAGTTCGCCGCTGATGACGGCAAAGTTGGTCAGCAGCGGCCGCGCCTCGACAATTGTGTTGTTCAAGTTGGAGGTGACATTCACTGCGTTGTCCAGCACGGCGGAAATTTTATTCGTCAGCGCAAGGATGCCCGGCAGCGCGGCCTGCACCTGCGAGACCATCGCTTGCAATTGATCGGACATCGGCGGCGTTTCCACGGCGCGCAACCACGCGGTGTCGTCGCCCGGCTTGAATATTTTGTAATGATGATAATGCCCATTCCAAGAGGCGACGATGCGGTGCCTGTCTTTCTGCTGGTTGTCGTAGGCGTAGATCGAATCCGGCTTCAGCGCCGCGATGATCGGCAGGTTGGTGGTCGTCAAAGTTTCGTAAGCGTGAAATAGAATATTGGAATTTTCGTCAAAGACATCCTGCGAAAGCTGCCACTGGTCGGGTTGGTTGGCAACAAGCTGCGCAAGTTCGTCGAGGTTGGTGAACAATGTCACCGGCTGCGTGACGACCAGCGCATAACCGTTCGTGCCGCGGGTGACTTCAAGCTGGCGTTTGCCGAGAAAATCCGCCGAGTTCACCTTCAAATGTGAACCGCCGGTCCAAAGATAGCGGAAATATGGATCGGTAATCTCAAACTTAACCTCGACGTTGTGCGGCTCATACGGCTTCTGCGGCTCCACGCTGGTAATGGCTCCGACGGGAAAGCCCATCATGTAAACCGGATCGCCCACAGCCAGACCGGACGAGCTTTGGAGAAACGTGTGGAACGGCGCCTTGATCTTGAACCAGCCTTTGCGCTCCGCCGTGTGGTAGATGTAATAGCCGAAGCCGAACAGCAGCAGCGCCGTCGCCAGAAACACGAACCAGCCCACAGCGCGTTCCATCCGGTTTAGGCGCGTGCGCAGTTGCGGGGTCAAATCTTGCAATGCCATAAATTATTGGGTCGTGGTTTCAAGCTGGACGGCCAGCAGTTCTTTTACAACGGAATGACTGGCGGTTTCAACTTCGTTCCAGCCACCGAGCGTAATAAATTTTTTTTTATTCAACAGCGCGAACTTGCGGCGCTCATGCTGCCACGGACGTAAATCATCGGCGGTTACGACTAGCGTGACCGGCTTGCCATCATATAGCGCGTGTCCGCGCGAAATCTGGTCGAGAAAACGCAGCCACCATTGCCGGTGCCGCGCTCCGAGGCCGGCCAACGGATTGTCCAGCAGCAGCAGCTCCGGCTTGAGGATTAGCGCGCGGGCCAGCGCAGCGCGCTGCCGCCAGTTGGCCGCGACGTTCGCCGGTGTCACGTCGGCCAGCGGCGTGAGTTCCATTAATTCCAGCAGCGCCGACACTTCGTCCGCAGCGGCGGCGGCCGTCAGATTTTTTTGATACCGCAGCGGCAGGGCGACATTTTCGGCAATCGTCAGCTGGTTGAACAGCTGCCCGCCTTGGAAAATAAAACCGACGCGCAGCCGCTCGGCCAGTTCCGCTTCGCCAAAATCTTTCGTGTCATTGCCAAAAAGTGTGTAGCTGCCGGTCACCGGCGACATCAAGCCAGCGGCCAGCATCAGCAGATCGCTTTTGCCGGAAAGCTCCGGGCCGGCGACCACCCAGAATTCGCCCGCCGTGACCGACCAGTTCACGTCCGCAACGACTGTAAACGACGCATCACGCATCGCGGCAACGCTGACACCGCGCATTTCGATGACCGGCATGGTTTGGTTTTCACTCATGTCACGAGGTAAAGCACGATGAACACCGCGTCAATCAGCACGCACACGACGATGCCCTGCGTGACCGCGCGCACCGCCACGCGCGAGACTTCCTCCAGCCGCAGCGGTTGCGCGAGGCCGTGATAACACGTCACGATGGCGATGAAAAATCCGAACGCAATCGTCTTCAACGCCAGCAGCGCGAAGTCCAGCCAGCCGAGCGACTCGACGATCTGCTTGAAATAATCGCCCGGCGTCAACGGCACGTCCTGCAAAAACGCAAACAGATAGCCGCTCGCTAGCGCGCCGAGGATCAAATAAACCGTCAGTGAAAAAATTCCCAGCGCCATGCCGATCACGCGCGGCACGATCAGATAATGCACCGGATCAATGCCCAGCGCCTCCAGCGCCTCGACTTCGCCCAGCGCGCGCGCCGTGCCGAGTTCGATGACGTTGGCCGTGCCGACGCGCGCCAGCACCAGAAACGCCGCCAGCAGCGGGCCAAGTTCGCGCACCACCACGATCACCATCGTCGAACCGAGATAGCTGATCGCGCCGACCTTCGCCAAAGTGGAAACCGTCTGGCCGATGACCAGAAATCCCAGTGCCAGCGCCACAAAAAAAAACATCGGCAGCAGCGCCACGCCGGCGCGAGCGATTTCCTGCCGGATGCGCGGGCGGATGACATTTTTCGCCGTGGTGTTTTTCTGCAAAATGACGCCGAGCGTGATGAGCGCAAACGCGCCGAGCCCCTGCACCGTGAGCAGCGCGAGAAACAATTTTCGTCCCAGCAGATCGGTGTAGGATTTGGGCATCGCTGCACGCCGGAATAATTGCGTGTTCGTCAGCTCAAACGCCTTTGCCAGATTTCCGCGCATGTCAGCAGCGTAGAATCCCGCCGGCTTCCGGTCAAAGTTGTTTTCCCCGTTTCTGACGGGACAGTTCCGCCGCCACCCGGTCGATTACGGCAAGCCAGTCGCCGCGCCGGGGCTGGCGAAACAGCCGCATGGTGGAATACCACGGTGTCCGTTCCCCGAATTGCTGGAACCACCGCCAGTCCGGCGCAAACTGAATCAACGTCCAAACCGGTTTGCCCAGCGCACCCGCCAGATGCGCCACGGACGTGTCCACCGAAATGACCATATCCATCGACGCCACTGCCGAGGCCGTGGTGAGATAATCTATGAACCCGCCCAGATCCACCAAGTTTGGAAATTTTTCCATTTCCGGTTCGTCGCGTTTTGGCACGGGCATTTGCAGGCTGTAAAACGCGACACCGGACACCGCCAAAACCGGGGCGAGCATGGCCAGCGGCAGCGAACGGGCGGCGTCATCGTTATGCGCGGGGCTGCCGGCCCAGGCGAGGCCGACGCGGAGGTTTCCAGCCTGCGGCGGCAGTTCGCGCGCGGGCGGAGTCTGGAGATACGGCGTGCGGCTAGGAATGTTTTCCAGCGTGATGCCCAGCATTCCCGGCAGACTGATGACCGAAGTGTAAAAATCACAGAGCGGAATTTCTTCGCCAAAAGCAATGACTTCATCGGCCACGCCAGAATAATTGAAAAGCGTTTTAAGTTCCGGCCGGCATTCCAGAATGACGCGGCCGCAGCGTTCGCGGGCCAGCCGGGCGTAACGCGCGCTCTGGATGCCGTCGCCAAAACCCTGCTCGGCGTGGAGAAACAAAGTCCGGCCGGGAATCGGCTGACCAGCCCAGCGCGGCACGGTAAATTGGCGCGGCTGAAGCGTGAGCCAGCGCAGTTCGTAATCGCGAAAACCCTCGGCCAGTCGCCCGGCGGTCAGCAGGGAAATGGACCGGCCTTGCCGCGCCAGCAAATAGCCGGGCTGCAACGCCAGCGCGCGGTCGTAGGCCACGATGGACTCATCCACGCGGTTTAATTCCTTGAGACATTTGCCAAGATTGTTCCAGCTTTCGGCATCGCGCGGGTTCAATTCCACAGCGCGTTGAAACGCCGCCGCCGCCTGCTCCAGTTCGCCCAATTGATAAGTGACATTGCCCAGGCTGTAGAAATGATTGGCCTGCTGCGGTTCCAGTCCGGCGGCGCGAGCAAAATGTCCGGCCGCCTTGGCCGGGTCCCCGAGCTGTTGCCACACGCAGCCCAGACCGCTGAAAATCCGCGCGTCACCGGGTTGCAACTGCGCGGCGCGTTCCAACCATTGCACCGCTTGGGCTCCGCGCCCGGTCTTGTGCAACACCATGCCGAGCAGAAAAAAAAGCTGGGCATCATCCAATCCGGCCTGCACCAGTGTCCGGCAAAAAACTTCCGCCTCCTCATGCCGGCCGGCATTGTGGGCGACGAACGCCCGTTTTAATACTTGTTGCTGATTATCCATGGTGGCGGCGGTGCCTGCGCGGCATAGTAGAGCGCATCGCTCCGCTAGGCAATGAAAGCGCGGAACAACGGTTCACACCACCGTTACCGGATCAAACTTCCGTTGCCGTCTGACCTCCGCGAACTGGCTTCGCGCCATGCGAGACAGGACAAAATTTGGTAAAAAAAAGGCTAAAGAAGGTTGGTTTAACTTTGGGCGAAGGAGGAGAGTCGTAGCAAATCCAAAAAATAATTTACATCACCAATCCACCTAATTATGTCCACCAACTCCCGCCCGACCATCTGGGAGCATGCCCAGTCCAAAGGCGTTTCGCGCCGTGACTTCCTCACGGCCTGCGCCTGGATGACCGCCATGCTCGGCCTGCCCACCAGCGCCATCGCGCAAGTCACCAAGGCGCTCGAAACCAAACCGCGCATGCCCGTGCTCTGGTTCCATTTCCAGGAATGCACCTGCTGCTCGGAATCCTTTATCCGCTCCTCGCACCCGACAGTGGCGGATATCATCCTCGATAAAATTTCGCTCGACTACACCGAAACGCTGATGGCCGGTTCCGGCAAGCAGGCCGAAGACGCGCTGCACGACACAATGACCAAATACAAAGGCGAGTATCTCATGCTCGTCGAAGGTTCGGTGCCGACGGCGGACGGCGGAGTTTATTGCTGCATCGGTGGGCGCACCGCGCTGGACATCCTCAAGGAAGCCGCCGCCGGTGCAAAGGCGCTGGTCTGCTGGGGCAGTTGCGCGAGCAATGGCTGCGTGCAGGCGGCCAAGCCGAATCCAACCCAGGCCACGCCCATCCACAAGCTCATCTCCGGTGTCCCGATCATCAAGGTGCCGGGCTGCCCGCCGATTGCCGAGGTGATGACCGGAACGATTGTTTATCTGCTCGCGTTCGACCGGATTCCGCAGCTCGACGGATTGGGCCGGCCAAAATCATTTTATTCACGGCGCGTTCACGACACCTGCTATCGCCGCGCGAATTACGACGCCGGTTTGTTCGTCAATTCCTTCGACGACGAAAACGCCAAGCGCGGCTATTGCCTCTACAAGATGGGCTGTCGTGGCCCGGTGACTTATAACGCCTGCGGCGTGATGCGCTGGAACGGCGGCGTGAGTTTTCCAATCGAGTCCGGCCACGGTTGCATCGGTTGCAGCGAGGCAAATTTCTGGGACAACGGCCCGTTCTACCGGCACCTGCCCAACTTCCCCGGCTTCGGCATCGAGACGACGGCGGACAAGGTCGGCGTCGTGGCCGGCGCGGCGACGGTGGTCGGCATCGCGGCGCACGCGATTTCGACCAACATCCGCAAACGAAAATTGATCAAGGAAGAAATGGCGTCCAGTGAAGATGTCAAAGACTGCCGCGCCGAACAAGGCGGATGTGAAACCAAATAACGAGAAGAAAATTTATGGCTGCAAAAAGAATTGTCATTGATCCGGTCACCCGCATCGAAGGCCACCTCCGCGTGGAGGTGGAAGTCAACGACGGCTTTGTCACCGACGCCTTCAGCTCCGGCACGATGGTGCGCGGATTGGAAATCATTTTGCGCGGACGCGATCCGCGGGACGCTTGGGCGTTCGCAGAGCGCACTTGCGGCGTCTGCACAACGGTCCACGCGCTCGCGTCCGTGCGTTCAGTCGAGGATGCGCTCGGCATCGTCATTCCGCCGAACGCCGAACTCATCCGCAACCTGATGTTCTGCACGCAATACATGCAGGACCACGTCGTGCATTTCTATCATCTGCACGCGCTCGACTGGGTGGACGTGGTCAGCGCACTCAAGGCTGATCCGAAAGCGACTGCGGCACTCGCGCAAAGCATTTCCGCGTGGCCGAAGAGTTCGGTCGGTTATTTTTCGGACGTGCAAAAACGTATCGCGAAATTCGTCGGCAGCGGCCAGCTCGGTGTTTTTGCCAATGGTTACTGGGGTCACGCGGCGATGAAGCTGCCGCCGGAGGCCAACCTGCTTGGTGTCGCGCATTACCTCGAAGCGCTTGAATGGCAGAAGGAAGTTGTCAAGGTCCACACGATTTTCGGCGGCAAGAATCCGCACCCGAATTATCTCGTCGGCGGCGTGCCGTGCGCGCTGAACATTGACGAGGCGAACGCCATCAACACCGAGCGCCTCGACTACGTCGGCCAGTTGCTGACGGAAGCGAAGACCTTCGTGGAACAGGTTTACATTCCCGACCTGCTGGCCATCGCTTCGTTTTACAAGGACTGGGGCGCGATTGGAGGCGGCTTAAAAAATTATCTCGCTTACGGCGACCTGCCGGCGAATGGTTTTGGCGACCCGGGCAAATTCAAGTTTCCGCGCGGGGCGATTCTGGACCGCGACTTGAGCAAGATTTTGCCGGTGGACGCGCACGATCCGCAGCAGGTCAAGGAATCCATTTCCCATTCGTGGTATGAATATTCCGACGGCGATGGGGCGGCGAAACATCCGTGGGACGGCGAGACCAAGTTGAATTACACCGGCCCGCAGCCACCCTACGACCAGCTCAACGTGGACGGAAAATATTCGTGGCTCAAAACGCCGCGATGGAACGGCCACGCGATGGAAGTCGGTCCGCTCGCGCGTATGCTCGTCGGTTACGGCTCCGGTCGCACAGACATTCAGGACGCCGTGAACATGGTTTTGAAGAAACTGGATGTGCCGGTGGAAGCGTTGTTCTCCACGCTTGGCCGCACCGCCGCGCGCGGCATCGAAACATATCTTGTCGCGCAGTGGGCGCAGGAATTTTACAGCGACCTGCTGACGAACATCAAGAACGGCGACTCGCGCACGTTCAACAACGAAAAATGGGAGCCGGAAACATGGCCGACTTCCGCCAAAGGCGTCGGCATGAGCGAAGCTCCGCGCGGTGCGCTCGCACACTGGATTGTCATCGAGGACAAAAAAATCGCCAACTACCAGCTCGTCGTGCCTTCGACGTGGAATGCCTCGCCGCGCGACGCGTCCGGTCAGCGCTCGGCCTACGAATCATCGCTCATCGGCACGCCGGTGGCCGATGTGGAACGGCCGCTGGAAATCATCCGCACCATTCACTCGTTCGATCCGTGTCTGGCCTGCGCCGTGCATCTTTACGATCCGCAGGGCCGCACACTCAACCGAGTCACCGTCGGCGGCTAAAAGGAGGCACTATGCAAACACAAACGCTTGGCCGGGTTTACGTCTGGGAAATTCCCGTCCGGTTTTACCACTGGCTCAACGCCTTTTGCCTCGTCGTGCTGTGCGTGACCGGTTACCTCATCGGCGCGCCGCTGGCCATCCAGCAGGCGTCCGAGGCGTCGTTCGCGTATTGGTTCGGCAAGGTGCGCTTTCTGCACTTCGCCTTCGCCTATATTTTCTTTTTCAATTTTCTGTTCCGCATCTACTGGGGCTTCGCGGGCAACCGGTATGCGAACTGGAAAAATTTCATTCCGTTCCGCAAAAGACAGTGGAAGGAAATCAAGCAGGTCATCGCGGTGGACATCTTGCAGCGGGACAACACGCCGATTGAAACCATCGGCCACAATGCCGTCGCTGGCTTCACCTATTTCATGGTGTTCCTCGCGTTTCTTTTCCAATGCGTCACCGGCTTCGGCCTCTACGCGGCGATGAGCAAAGCATGGTTCCCGCATCTCTTCGCGTGGATCGTTCCGCTGATGGGCGGCGACTTCGCGGTGCGCCAGTGGCATCACATGTTCATGTGGTTTTTCATCCTGTTCGCGCTCGTCCATGTCTACATCGTGTTTTATCACGACTACGTCGAAGGCCGCGGCGAAATCTCCTCGATGGGCAGCGGCTGGAAATTCATCGAAAAGGAATATCATCCGATTCTCAAGGATCAAAAACCCGGCAGCGAAGCAAAGAAATGAAGCTCTATTCCGAACCGGAAAAACCGCTCATACTCGGCGTCGGCAATTTGCTGATGGGCGATGAAGGTGTCGGCGTCGCCGCCATCCAGCATCTGGAGGAACAGGGTTTTGCGGACCGCGCCGAATTGGTGGACGGCGGCACCAGCGGATTTCATCTGCTCGGACTTTTCCGCGACCGTCAGCACATCATCCTGATTGACGCCGCGACCGACGGCAAACCGGCCGGCACCGTGTCATTTATCCGCCCGCGCTACGCCAGTGATTTTCCGCCGACGCTCACCGCCCACGACATCGGCCTGAAGGATTTGCTCGAATCCGCCGCGCTGCTGGGCGATTTGCCGGAAGTGGATTTGATCACCGTTTCCATCGGCGACCTCGGGTTGATGACGATGGATCTTTCCCCGCAAGTCGCCGCCGCGCTGCCGCAGATCGAAGCGCTGGTGAAAGAGTGTTTAGAAAAAACTGTCCTTTGCGCCGCTGGCCGATAAAACTTCTGGCGTGACACACGCTGAAGCCAAAAAACGCCACGCGCAACTCGCCGCCGAAATCCGCCGGCATGACCACGCTTATTACGTCGAAGGCCGGCAGATTATTACCGACCCCGAATATGACCGGCTTTTCAAAGAGCTGCAGGATTTAGAAAAACAATTCCCTTATCTCGTCACACCCGAATCACCCACGCAGCGCGTCGGCGGCACGCCGAGCGAAAAATTCGCCCGCGTCAAACATCTCGTGCCGATGCTGTCACTCGACAAGGTCGAAGCCAGCGACCATCCCACCAAGGACGAAGAACCCGACCGAGACCAACGCAACCGCGCGCAGGATGAAAACACCTTGGCGGAACTCCGTGCCTTCGACACGACCATCCGCAAGCATCTGGGCCGCGACAAAGTTCAATACATTATCGAGCCAAAGGTGGATGGTGTTTCCATCAGCGTTCACTACCGCTACGGCAAGCTTGCGCTCGGCGTCACGCGCGGCGACGGCACGGAAGGCGACGACATCACGACCAATCTCAAGACCGTTCGCGGTATTCCGCTGGAATTGCAAAGTGGAACAGGCGTCTCGCCTGTCGAGTCGGCATCAGCAAAAAATCCTAAAACAAAACAGGAACTCGACAGGCGGGACGCCTGTCCCACTTTGCTCGAAGTGCGCGGCGAGGCTTACATTTCCATCAAGGATTTTGACGCGCTCAACGCCAAGTTTGACGCCGAAGGTGAAAAACCGTTTCCCAACGCCCGCAACGCCACCGCCGGCACGCTCAAACAACTCGATCCCAAGCTCGTCGCGCAACGCCCAATTCGCTCCGTATTCTATGCCGTCGGCGCGGTGGACGGCATCGAGTTCAAGACGCATTCCGAAATGCTGGAAGCCCTCGCCAAATTTGGTCTGCCCACGCAAAAGCTGTGGTGGGTCTGTGACGGCATCGAGGAAGTTCTGAAAGTTTATCGCGACAAAATCGTCGCGCACTATGACGAGGACAAAGACCTGCGCCGGCAGTTGCCTTACGAGATTGATGGCATCGTGCTCAAGGTAAACACGCTCGCGGACTGGCCGAAGATTCCCGGTCGTAGCCGCGCGCCGGGTTATGCCATCGTCCATAAACCGGTGCCGTGGATCACGCCGGCGGAAACGGTTTTGAAGGCCATCACCGTGCAGGTCGGGCGCACCGGCGTGCTCACGCCCGTGGCGGAACTGGAACCGGTCTTCGTGCAAGGCTCGACGGTGGCGCGCGCCACGTTGCACAACGAGGACGAAATCCGCCGCAAAGACATCCGGATCGGCGACACCGTGGTCGTCCGCAAGGCCGGCATGGTCATCCCGGAAATTTTCGAGGTGGTGAAAACCAAACGCCCGCCTGACGCGAAGGAATTTGATTTGTTCCAACACGTCGGCGGCAAATGCCCCGCATGCGGCGGCCCGATTGCGAAGGATAAAATTAAAAATGCCAGAGAGTCGCGCGAAGAACGCGAAGGAAGCGAAGGGGAAAAAGAATTGTTTTCATCCGATCCTTCGTCACCTTCGCCGCCTTCGCGCGACACCGTTTCAGATGAAGAGGTCGCCTGGCGCTGCCAGAATATCGCGGGCTGTCCGGCGCAGCTCACCCGGCGCGTGGAGTATTTTGCGCAACGCAAGGCGCTCGACCTCGAATCGCTCGGCGACATCGTGGCGGAAAAACTGGTGGAACGCGGCCTCGTCAAGGAACCGCTCGATCTGTTCGACCTGAAACTGGAAGTGCTCGGCAAACTGAATCTCGGCGCGGACGACGAGCCGCGCACGTTTGGCGAGAAGAACGCCACGAAGATTCTCGACGCGCTTCAGCGCGCCAAGACCGCGCCGCTCTCGCGGTGGATTCACGCGCTGGCGATTGCCGACGTGGGCGAAGCCACCGCCAAGCAGCTCGCCGCCACGCACGAATCGCTTGAGGCGCTGGCCCATTCCGAAGTGCTGCGCGACATCTGCAACCTTGGCGCGAAGGAAAGCGAACGCGCCGAAATCAGCCCGCGCTCGCGCAAAAATCCGCCGAAGGACGAAGCCGACAAGGCAAAACGTCAGCAGCGCGACGAAGAACTCAAAGTGGAGATTGCCGCAATTGAATCACGATTGGAAACCGGCGGATTGAAAGCAAAGCTCGCGGAGGTCGGCCCGGTGGCGGCGGCGAGTGTGCTGGATTTTTTTACCTCAACGGCCGGAAAGAAAGTTCTCGCCCGCATCCGCGAACTAAACATCAAGCCGACGAGCGAAAAAGCCGCCATTGCCGCGACGGCGAAAGGTGCCTTTGCCGGCAAGACGTTTGTGCTGACCGGCACCCTGCCCTCGCTGACGCGCGAAGAAGCCACGGAGAAGATTGAGGCGCTCGGCGGCAAAGTGACCGGCAGCGTGAGCAAGAAAACGGATTTTGTTCTGGCCGGCGCCGAGGCCGGTTCAAAACTCGACAAGGCGCAGGAACTGGGTGTGAAGATTTTGGATGAAGCGGAGTTTTTGAAAATGTGGATTGGTTAACCAATTCAATTTGAGACTTCGTCTTTTTGCATTCAAATGTTATCAGTTGAACATGAAAAACCCCTCACGATTTGTTCTCTTGGTTTGTTTTTTGATAGCCAACAGTTTTTCCATTTCGAGTTTTGCCTCGCAATCACTGCCGGACGGCTGGTGGCTGAAAGATTCGCCGGAAAAAGTTTTGGAGAAGGCGCAGTCAATAAACCAGGAATTAGATTTTTTCCATGGTGAAAAATTTAGCTCTCCATTTTCACAAATTACTAATCCTTCCGCCAAAACCAATGACAATGCGCGCGTAGAATTTTTCCAAAGAAGGAACGAAGGATTTGTGGAGACAAAAGAATTCACTCTGAATGGAAATTTTCAAGAGACAGTTTACAAGCTAAAAGGCGGTGATTATGTTTTCATGTTTGGACAGTTGATCAAAACGGAATTTATTCGCGAAGACGCCGAGGAAATTTCTAACTCGGCAAAATACGACCATTCCTATGACTTCAAAATTCTTAAATCGGAAATGGTTGGCACGAATGACTGCATTGTCATTGCCCGCTGCATGACGCCACAGTTTTTGGACACGATGAAAGCCATTCTCTACAAAAACTCCACAAAGGAACAGGAGGCGGCATTCGGCGGAGATTTTAGAAAGTTCATCCGTTCGGAAACGGATTATTATTTCCGAAAAAGCGATGCTGTCGGCTTTGGTTTGAGCAAGAAAAACCATCTTGGTGAACAACTGGAAGATTGGGTTTATGCGAATGTGGAAATTAACCAGCCAATACCGGATCAGGAGTTTCTCTTGCCAAAAGGCGACATTAAAATCGCCAAATCTTCCGAAGAATTTCAAAAGATTTTTCATGAATTATTGGCTGCGAAGCGAGCCAAAGCCCGCCAGAATCCGGCGGCCAAGCTTTCGGAAGAACGCGTTTCAGAACTGCCATGGGCGGCGGATCTGCCGAAAGCGCTTGAACAGGCAAAAACTGAAAAGAAAATTGTGCTGCTGGACTTTACCGGCTCGGATTGGTGCGTGTGGTGCACCAAGTTCGACGACGACGTCTTATCCCAGCCGGAATTTGCCGGCTACGCCAAAACCAACCTCGTAATGGTGATGCTGGACTTTCCACACGCCAAGCCACAAAGCGATTCGGTCAAGAAGACAAATAATGAATTGCAGGAGAAATTCAAAGTGGACGGCTTCCCGACCTATGTGGCGCTGACGCCCGACGGAAATGAAATCGGTAGGCAAATCGGCTATTTGTCCGGTGGCCCGCGAGCTTTCATTGCTGAATTGGAAAAATTTCTGAAGCAGTGAATTATTGCGGCCACTTCGTTGCTGGTGCCGTGCTGTGGCAAAATTACTTTACTAACGGCAGTGCCACAATTTTCACCCGGCTTTCGCCAGCCGCCGTCCGCATGGTGAGTTCGCTGCCGATTTGATTCGCTTCGCGGCGGACATAGCCGAGCGCGAGGTTTCCGAACATCGGCGATTTCACCGCGCTGGTAACATGGCCAGCCTCCCTGCCCGCGTGAAACAATTTGTCGCCACGTTGCGGCAATGCCTTCAAATCATCGGCCAGGCGCAGGCAGCGCAACTCGCGGTTGACGTGGCCGACGCTGTGGATGCGGTTGATGACTTCCTGCCCGATATAGCAGCCTTTGGTGTAAGTCACAGCGCGGCTCTCGATGCCACATTCGAGCGGGAGGTTCGTCTCGTCCATGTCCGCGCCAAACCGCGGAATGCCCGCCTCGATGCGCGCAGTCTCGAACGCCTGCCAGCCGCATGCGCGTCCGCCAATCTGCTTGGCGGCGGCAATCAATTTGTCCGCCACCGCGCCGAGAGAATTGTTTGGGACGAACAAGTCGAATCCGCTTGTGCCAAGGCGCGGATAATTTACGAGATAAATTTCGCCGAGCGTGGCGTCGGAAACTTTCACGGAGGCGAGCGGCTTGGCAGGAATTTCTGCAAATAGACCCAGGGCATGGACGGCGGACTCCGCCTTCGGCCCTTGCACGCTCAACAGACCGTAATGCGGCGCGGCATCCACGATTTGCACGTCATCGGCGACGATGTGTTTTTCAAGCCGCTGGAAAATTTTTCCCGTCAGGCCCGGCTCGAAATCCAAAAGCAGTTCGTCCGCGAGTGCAAAGATGTTCAAGTCGCTTTCCATTTTACCTTTCGCCGTGGTAATGGCGGCGTAGCAACCTTCACCGACGCGCAATTTTTTAACGTCATTTGTCACCTGCCCGTGCAGAAAACTCACACGGTCAGCACCGACAAGACAAATCCGTGAACGAAAGCTCAAATCAATCACGCCGGCGGTTTCGCGGAGCGCGGCGTGTTCAGCCAGCCAGTCGCCGTAGTCGTTCACGACATCAGCGCCGTTAAGTTTAGCGAACCGCGCGCCGAGGCCGTGGTGAAATTCCTGCAACATCAGTGGATTCATCGCAGCGAAATAATGTCACCGTTTCGTCACGCCGCAAAATGGAATCGAATTGCGTCGCGTCAAATATTTCTTAAAATGTCCGCCTATGAATTTAGACCAACAGTATTCGGAACTGACACTCAAAACCAAAACGAAGCACGTCCTAGTCGTGCTGGACGGCCTCGGCGACATCGCGACAAAGGAACAGGGTTATCTCACGCCGCTGGAAGCCGCGCACACGCCGAACCTCGACGCCATCGCGAGAAACTCCGCACAGGGCCGCATGATTCCGGTCGCGCCCGGCATCACGCCTGGCAGCGGTCCCGGTCACCTCGGATTGTTCGGCTACGATCCGCTGGAATTTCAGGTCGGCCGCGGCGTCATCGAGGCGCTCGGGCTCGGGTTGGAATTGAAGCCCGGCGATGTCTGCGCGCGCGCCAACTTCGCGACGCTCGACACCAAGGGCATTGTCACCGACCGACGAGCCGGCCGCATCCCGACCGAAACCTGCGAAAAGCTCGTAGCGCTGCTTTCCGCCAAGGTCAAAAAAATCGGCGACACGCAGGTCATCATCAAGGCCGGCAAGGAACATCGTTTTGTCGTCGTGTTTCGCGGCAAGGGTCTCGAAGGCCCGCTCACGGATGCCGATCCGAACCGCGAAGGTTTTGCCATTCCGTCCGTGAAGCCGCGCGATCCGAAAAATTTGAAGCAGAAGAAAATGGCGAAACTCATCGCGGATTTTTACAAGGCCGCGCTGCCGGTGCTGGCCAAGGAAAAGCCGGCGAACGGATTTCTCATGCGCGGCATCGCACATCAGCCACACATCCCGCTGTTCGCCGACCGCTACCTGCTCAAGCCGGCCTGCCTCGCGGTTTATCCGATGTATAAGGGCCTCGCGCAGCTCGTCGGCATGGTGAAGATCGAAGGACCGCAGACGATCAAGGAACAGTTCGAGCGCTACCTGAAGGAATACGACAACTACGATTTCTTCTTCATCCATTACAAATACACGGACAAATACGGCGAGGACGGCAATTTTCCCGCGAAGAAAAAGGCGATTGAAGAATTCGATGCCGCGCTGCCGATCCTGTTGAAGAAGAAGCCGGACGTGCTGGTCGTCACCGGTGATCACTCGACGCCGTGCGCGCTGCACGGCCACTCGTGGCATCCGCAGCCGGTGATGATCCATTCCGCGACGAGTGGCTCAGACAAGCTGGAGCGCTTCACCGAGACCGGTGCGAACAGCGGCTCGCTCGGCATCTTCCCGGCGAAGTTCATGATCCGCCTGATGCAGGCGAACGCGAAGATGTTCGACAAGTTCGGCGCGTAATCAAATTGAAGAGAAAGGCGGGTTGCAGTCGGCAGCCCGCCTTTTTCGTTTTTGGAACTTGCAAAACCGCCCCGCCAAACGGCAACCTTTTTGAACATGAACCTGCCTAACAAGCTCACCGTCTCGCGCTTCGGCCTGACGGTGCTTTTTCTTTGGGCGGTGTTTTCCAAGTTTGCCTACAACGACACGCTGGCGCTGATTTTTTTCTGCCTCGCCGGTGTCACGGATTTTCTCGACGGCCGCATCGCGCGCTCGCGCAGCCTCATCACAAACTTTGGAAAACTGATGGATCCCCTGGCGGACAAGATCATGGTCTGCTCGGCGTTCATCGCGTTTGTGGAAAGCACGCACCTGCGCCCGGACGCGCCAGTGAAGGTCGGCGCGTGGATGGTCGTCATCATCGTCGGGCGCGAACTCGCCATCACCGGCCTGCGCCTGCTCGCGGCATCAAAAAACATCGTGCTGGCGGCGGAGCGTTACGGGAAGCACAAGACGATTTCACAGATCGTCTGCGTCATCGCGCTGCTCGTGGTGGACGCGTCCGAAGAATGGCCGGCGGCGCTGAAAAATATCTTCGCTTCGTGGACGCCCCTGTTCGCCGAAATCATGTTGTGGATCACCGTCGGGCTGACGGCGTTGTCGGGGCTGATTTATCTATGGCGCAACCGCGCACTTTATCTCGACGACATGTGAATCAGCGCTTTGGCAGCGGCAGCGTATCGCCGGTATTGGCCGGCTCATAACGCGCCGGCGGAACTTTGACTGACGAATCGCTTTTGTGGCTGTGCTTCAGGACGGTGTGAACCAGCAGGATGATCAAAACCAATCCCAAGAGCGCGGCGGCGGCCAAGGCCATTTTCATGTTCAATTTCGCGAGCCAGAAGGTGACGTGATCCAGCGGGGTTTTGGTCACGTCGCTCAACGGCGGCGGTTCGCTGAATTTTTCCGTGCGGCCCAGCTCGGCGTCGAGCGCGGCCATGATCTGCGGCAGGTCGAGCTTGAGCCGCGTGGCGTAATTCTTCACCGAGCCGCGGATGTAGATCGGCGCGGAGAACACGCTGAAATCGCCAATTTCGAGCGCGTTAATATGGTCCGTGCGGATCTTCGTCATGTCGGCGATCTGCTGCACGGTGAGTTTCTGCGCCTCGCGCGCGGCACGGAGTTGTTCGGCAACCGTTGACATTCGTCTTATTTAGCGGGTTTGAACGCCGCTTGGCAATCTTGGAAATGATTCCTTTCCGTTTCGCGTGCAGAGATAGATGCGAAAGCGGGTCATCGGCCGGCCGTGGTGCTGCGCCCAGAAATCGTCCACGAGTTCGATCTTGCCGAAGTCATCCTGCAACGATTTCGGCTGATAATCGTAAATGAAGTCGGTCACATACAAGGCGCGCGTGTCCGGCTTGAGTTCGTAGCCGGGCCAGAGCGTGAACTGCGACTCGCCGTATTGCGCCGGAGGTAAAAAAGTTGTCGGCTGGTCGGGCAGATAAAACGACATCATGCTCGCCTGCGAATAGTGGTTCCCGATCAACAAGTCGGTATGATATTTCTCGCGGGCCTGCTGCACATGCGCCGCGAATTCGTCCCAGCCCTGCGCGCGGCGCAGCGGATCGGTGACGGGCTGCATCTGGAAATGTGCTGTGATGCGATTCAACACGAACATCAGCGGATCCGTGTCGTGCATCACCACCGTCATCAGCAATGCGATACCAAAGGCAGCGCCCACGCCCCAGCGCCAGGCCGGATGCCGCGCGACGGCTTCGCGCCAATAAACCACGGTGAAAATGATTCCCGCGACCAGCGCCGGTGCCGCCCAATTCGGCTGGCCCGCCTTATTCAGGCTGAAGAAGGCGAACAAGCCGTAGAGCGGCAGGAACTGGCTCAACAGAAATCGCACGCGCAAGTCCGCGTGCTTCGTGAACAGGAGCGCGACGGCGGCCACCAACATGCCGGCCATGAATAACGGCGACACCACGCCGAATTGTCCGCCGAGAAATTTCAGCAGTTCACCGGGATGAATCTCAAATTTGTCCGTCACGCCGCTGCGCGAGTGCAGCGCGATGGCGTGAACCCAGCCGGTCTGGATGTTCCACCAGAGAATCGGCAGGATGCTCACGGCGAACGCGGCGCACATCACAAACATTTTCCGGCTGAATAACAGCCGGCGATGTTCCTTCGACCACAGCAGGAAAAATCCGATGCAGCCAAGCTGCACACCGTTCGTGAACTTGGCGAGAAAGCCCGCGCCGATGGCCAGACCCAGCCAGAACCAGTCACTCGTCTTGTCGCGATGAATCGCCTTCCAGAAAATCACAATCGCCAGCGCCCAGAAAAAGACGCTCAACGAATCAATCGTCATCAGGATGGAGCCGACCGCCGTCAGCGGCATCACCGCCGCCATCAGCAGACACCAGAGCGCCACGCGGTCGTCATACAGCCGCCGCGCCAGCGCGAACATCACCGCGCCGGTGGCCGTGCTCAACATCACCGCGCAGAAGCGGATGCCGAAAACCGTGTGACCGAACAATTTTGTGCCCAGCGCGATCGTCCACGCGATGCCCGGCCCCTTGTCCCGATACGACGCGGCCAGATGTTTCGACCAGAGCCAGTAATACGCCTCGTCCGGCACCAGTTGCATCTGCGTGATGAACCACAGGCGGTAGCAGGTGAGGGCTAACAGCAGAAAAATCGCGAGCCGCACGGGGCTGGTTTGGCGCAGGAACGAAAGCATTGATTTAATGTGATTGCCGACGTGCGGAAGGATTCACGCAACCGTCGGCTTGCGCCTAATTTGGCGGATTGGACATGCGGTTGGCAATCTTGGAAATAACTTCAACCGGATTGAACCTTTGCTCGCCTCGCGCATTCCACTGGATGACAATGCCGGAAGTGGCCGACATCGAACAACTGCCAGTGTCGCAGGCCCGCGCCGGGGAGCCGGCGGCCTGGGACGCGCTCTTCCGGCGATACCAGTTGCCGCTTTATGTTTATGTTTTTGAACTTGTCCGCAACGAACAGGCCGGTCTCGACATCGTGCAGGAGACATTCATCGCCGCCGTCAAACATATCGGCAGCCTGCGTGAAGATGCGAAGTTCGGAAGCTGGCTTTTTGGCATCGCACACCAGAAATGTATCCAACGCTGGCGCAAGCGGCGGGAAGTTTTGTTCGATCAAATTCCCGAATCGCCCGACGAATTTGAAGACGGCCCGGACGATCTGCTCATCCAGCGCGAATCGGAGGCTGAATTTATGAATTTGCTGAATCAACTGCCGCTGCCGCAACGCTCGGTTCTGCTGCTGCATTTCATCGAGGATTTCTCGCTGGAAGAAATCGCCCGCATCACGGAAGCACAGCTTGGCACCGTGAAGTCACGGCTGCATTACGCCAAAAAAACATTGAGAAAATTATTGGAGGCCAAAAATGAAAACACCGCGTGATATTTTGTTCGCCCGCCATCAGACCGCTGCGCCGGAACTTGACGCCGTCCGGCGCTCGGTCGTCATTGAATTGAACAACAAAGGCGCAAAGGCGCAAAGCGGGTCGGAAAACTTTGCGTCTTCGTGTCTTTGTTGTTTAGATCAAATCTGGCTGGAACTGGTCTGGCCGTGCCGCCGGATTTGGACCGGCTTGGCCGCCATCTGGATTTTGATTTTCATCGTCAATTTTTCCCAGCGCGACAGTTCGCAAGTCCACCTGGCCAAATCCTCGTCGCCGGCGGCCATGACGATGACGCTTCGCGACCAGCAGAAACTGCTGAACGAACTGCTCGCCGACCGCTCGTTCGCGGCGGATGCGGAGCGGCCCAGAATTTATCTGCCGAAACCACGAACGGAAACCTTGGAGCTTTTGACCGTGTAGCAGCGGACGTGAGTCCGCTCAAATTTGAAATAATGAGCCGACTCACGTCGGCTGCCACGAAGGAACGAAATTATGAACGAAACACCAAACAACAAATCCGGATGGCGGTGGACGCGGCGGATACTCGTCGTCAGCGCTTGCCTGGCCACGCTGATCGCGGTGCTTTACGCCGAGGAAGACTGGCGCGGCAAACGCGCGTGGGAAAACTGCAAACGCGAACTCGAAGCCAAGGGCGCGGTGCTGGATTGGGACAAATACATTCCGCCGCCCGTGCCGGACGACCAGAATTTTTTCAAAGCGCCGAAAATGACGGCGTGGTTCGTCAGACAAAAACAGGCAGAGAATCATCCCGACGTGCTGGATTTAAGAGGTAATCTTTCCAATGATCTGACCGAACGGCTTCGCAACCCAGACACGACCGCGACCAATTTGAACGAAGCCGCAGCGGCAAAATATCTGGCCTGGAGCGACCAGTTCCAACCGGATTTTGATTTGATCCGCGAGGCGTTGAGACGACCCTACGCCGTGATTCCCGGCGATTATTCAAAGCCGTATGAGCAACCGATTCCCAATTTCGTGACCATGCGCACCATCGCTCAAACGCTGGCGCAGCGGGCGAAATGTTTTTTGCTACTGAACCGGCCGGAAGAAGCGTTGTCTGAATTGACTTTGATGCACGACGTTTGCCGGATTTTGGAAAAGCCGCCGACCGGCCAGCCGGAGACTTTGGTGGAGGCCATGATCAATGTGGCCATCACCGGGCTTTACGTTGCCACCGTTCAGGAGGGATTCCGGATGCACGAATGGCAGGTGCCGCAGCTGGCCGCAATTCAGGCGCAACTGGCTGAAATCAATCTGCCACCGTGGCTGACGGCGGCGTTTCAAGCGGAACAGGCCGCGACCTGTCACGCGGCCGAACTGGTTCAACCGAGCCAAATCAGCATGATCGGCCTCGCTTCCGCAAAGCGAACGATTTGGAAAAAGATCATGGACCTGCCAAATCATGCCATTGACATGGCTCCGCGCGGATGGGTTTATCAGAACATGGCGGTATGCGCCCGCGTGATTCAAATCCAGAAAGAGAACGTCTTGGACTCGAATCAAAATGCGATTCCCAGACGAACCGAATTGGCGGCAAAGGAAATTGCAAAATCGCTCGACAATCATCACTCGCCCTTTTACCTGCTGGCGAGGATTGCCGTTCCTAACTTCACCAAGGCGATGCAGTCATGCGCCTTCAACCAAACGTTGGTCAATGAAGCGCAAATTGCCTGCGCCTTGGAACGCTACCACCTCGCACATGGCGAATATCCCGAAACACTCGAGGCGCTCGCACCACAATTCATCGAAACAATTCCACACGACATCATCGGTGGCCAGCCGCTGCATTATCGGCGGGCAGCAGACGGGAAATTCCTGCTCTATTCCATCGGCTGGAACGAGACGGACGACGGCGGAAAGGTTGTCTTGACCAAAACCGGCCGCGTGGACACCGAAAAAGGTGACTGGGTCTGGCAGTATCCGCAGAAATAATTGCCGGCAGGGCTGGCAGTCCCCTGCCAGCCGGGGCACATCCTTTAAAACAGCCGGCGCGCACGGCGTGCCGCGCCCCACCTCACGCCGTCGGCGGCTGCATCGTCAGGGTGCGGATGCTGCCCGTCGTGGTGCCGATGCCATTCGTCACGCGCGTGCGGATGTTCACCGTCTTGCCCACGGCGAACGGCCCGAGCGTGTTGCCGCTGGGATCCACCGCCGCGCTGTTCGCAAGACTGTTGTCCGTGCCCACCACCTGCCATTCAATCGTGTTCGTCGCCGTGCCGTCGTAGCTGGCGTTGTCGTAGCTCACCAGCAGGTGCAACTGGTCGGTGCCGCCCTGCACAATGCTGTCAATGCCGAGCGTGCCGGGCAGGTTGGCCGAGTCGGTGTCAATCTGGCCGAGCGCCGCCGCCAGCGCGGGGTTTGTGCGCGCCTCGGATTGCAGCTTGGTGTAAAACCGCTTGTTCAACCGGTCCACGTTCGTGGCCGCCGTGCGCAGCGCCGTGCGCGCCGAGGAAACATCCGCCGCCGTGTCCTCGATGGCCTGTTCCAAAAGCGGCTGGGCGGTCATCAACGCCACGAGGTCGGCTTCGCTCTTGCCGCCGCTGGTCACCGGCCCGCGCACGGGCGTTTGCGCCGCGAGATAGGGATTGATCTTGTCCAGCGCGCTTTTAAGTTTCATGCCGCGTTCCAACGCCAGTTCCGTGGTGCGCGGCACGACGGCATAAACCGGGGAAAGCAAATCAATCAGCGCCGATTCCGCCGGCACATTGTCATCCAGTTCGCCCTCGGCCACATGCGGCAATGACAGCACGAGGTCGTGGATGGCGATCTGCCCCATGAGCTCCGCGTTGATGGCGGCATCGGAAGCGGTCACTTTGTCGTCGCGCGTCTGGGCCAGCCCGTCGAGCGCGTTGGACTGTGTGAGCAAACCCGCCGCGTCCACGCCAGCTATCTTGAGGGTGGGAATGTATTTGTTGATGACTGCCGCCGTTTGCACGGCCCGGTTTTGATAGACTTGATAGTATTCCATAATGATGTGGGGTCGTGCGTTTATCGCGCGATTGCCCGGCGAAGGCAAGAAAAATCTTATACTGCGCGGCGTTTTATGTTTTTCTACTAATGAGCGTCTTTTTTCCTAATGTGAACAGAATTTCCTGAAGCGTCCGGGGTGGTTTTGATTGGTAGGGCGGTCAGTCCCCTGACCGCCGTGACTTGGACTGGCAACTAAGCGGCACGCACGGAGTGACGCGCAAAACCGTGCCTGCGATAAATCATTTATCCGGCCCGTCAGGTCATTTACGAGGCGAACCGGGACGTTTACGACCCCCAAGCCGACGTTTACCAACCGCACCGGGACGTTTACCACCCACAAACCGACGTTTACCACCCCCGCCGGGATGTTTACCACCCCAAAACCGACGTTTACCACCCGCACCGGGACGTTTACACCCCGCACCAGGTCATTTACGACCCTCAAACCGACGTTTACCGGGTGCAAACCGACGTTTACGACCCGCAAAAGGTCATTTTGCATCCGGTGTATCAGGTAGATTTGACGCGGGTATTTTCACGTTTTACGAAATCGGTGGTTTAAAAGAGGCAATTGTCGGTAAAGAGGGCCCACAGGACGGTCAGTCCCCTACCCGCCGGGGCGTGAGTTACCAACCGAGCAGCATGCAGAGGACTGCGCGCCCCACCATGCTTGATTCCTGACCAATCCACGGTCGGTAGGGCGGTCAGTCCTCTGACCGCCGGGGCGTATCTTGCCAACCGAACGGCGCGCACGGAGTGACGCGCCCTACCGGCCATCCAACAATGGCGGCGGACGGTCGTTGGGACGATAAACCCAAATCCAATCTTCCATCCGTTCACACAAACCTTTGCGAACCGGATTCATCAGGATGTATTCCGTCTTTTCCTGCAACCGATGATGGTCGCGCAGGCGGTGATCGAAAAAATCCCGCTGCCATGCCACCCCGAACTTGACGGCCACAAACTTCTTCCAGTTGGTCACGAGCGTCTTCATGCCCGGTTCGCGCGGAAAGGCGATGATGGCGTGCAGATGATCGGGCATCAGCAGGCAGAGGCGGCAATGCCAGAGAAGATTTTCGTGGTTGTGCGCCATCGCGGCAAGGGTGCCATCGCCGATGCCGGCCTGACAAAGCTGGTTTTTGCCAGGCGGCACACATTTGATGGTGATGAAAAACCAACTGCCTTCAGCCACCCATTGCGGGACGGTATGCGGCAGCTTTTTACGGACGGGCAGGTCCATGAATGTATGATAAAGAAATCCGTCGCCAAGGAAAAGTCCACAGGTAGGGCGCGCAGTCCTCTGCGCGACGAGGCGTGGGTTGCCAATTGAACGGCGCGCACGGAGTGACGCGCCCTACCCTGCAGCGTTCAGGCCGGGGATCAGATCGGAATGGAGATCGCTTCTGATTTGACTGCCGGAACCGCAGGCGTAGTCTCCATTTATTATGAACACCGAAACCGAAATCGAATCCCTGAAGAAAGAAGTCGCCCGGCTCCGCCGCGAAATGGATGAATACCGGCAGTTCATCCGCTACAACCCGCCGCAGGAAGACGACGACGGGAAACCTCAATCCGCCTATCTTTCCATCCGTTGCACCTTCCTATCCCTGTTCCATCCCAGCGACGCCAGCAAGTCAATGGTCAACATCATGTGCGCGCCGGACGGGGGATTCATCTCGTTGCTCGGCAAGGATGAGCGGCCGCGCCTGTTGCTGAACATGGAGACCGGCGTGCCGGAGCTATGCATGTTTGGCGATGACAACCAATACAAGGCCAGCCTGCGCATGGACAACGGCGAGCCGTCGCTGGAACTTTACGGCAAGGAGAACAAAATCGGCGTGCAGTTGAAAGTGGAGGGTGAAGCGGGGCGCGGCCAGGTGGGTGTGTGCGAGGCCGGCAAACCGCGCGCGGGGATGAAGGCCACCGAGCTGGGCGGAATCATCAGCGCCGTGCATGACGACGGCCATGCGCGCATCACCATGGCCAGCACGTTGAACAACGGCGAACTGCTGGCGGTGACGCCGGACATGAAGATCGGCGTGAAGATTGCCGCCGACGCGCTGGATGGCGGGCTCATCACGGTCAACCGCGCGAACGGCAATGCCGGGGTGATTCTTTCCAGCACCGCCATCGGCGGCACGGTGCTGGTGCAGGATCAGCACGGCAAAATTACCGGCCACCTGCCGATGATTCCGGAAGATTGAGAAAACAAGGCGGCGCGCACGGAGGGACGCGCCCAATCATTACTGCAATTGGAGTTGTAGCACATTCGTGGCTTGACGGCGGACTCCGGCATCCGGGTCGTTCGCCGCCATCTCGCGCAATTTGGGAATGGATTGTGGAACGCCACGCTCCAAGTCGTAGAAAACCATCAATGCCCCCAGCCGAACATCAGCATCCGAATCGTCAAGGCATTCGAGCATGAATTTGGGGTCGGCACGCGAGATGTTTACCAAGGCCCATCTAGCCTGTTGGCTTTCATCTCTACCAATGCCGCCACAAACTCCCTTTTTGATCAGCGTAACAAAGGCCAGTTTGGAATTCATGGCCAACTTGCCGAGAGTTGATTCGGCATCGCCTGCCATAAACGAATTAGGGCAGGAAAGATTTTCGCCCAGTGCCATAGTGAATGCATCAGATGTCACGCCGATATTATTAAGCGCCTCCGTCGCATCAATGCGTGTTTGTGTGTTGGCATTTGACAGGCAATTGAGCAATGCAGGAACGGCATCAAGACCATTGGTGCCGAGTCTGCCCAAAGCTGAAATGGTTTGCTGACGGACAAACATAGCCGGGCTTTCCAAGTCTTTGAACAAGGGAGCGAGTGTTTCGTGATTCTCCGGGGCAATGGTTTTGGCGGCAATCGCAAGTTGGATTCTCCAGCCATTGTCGTTGTGCGGCTTAATCTCCCGCTGGCAGTCGGTCAAAAGCAATGGCACCACGCAACCTGCCTGTTTCCCAAAGGTCGCCAGCGCACCGGCGATGGAGCTGCGCCCATACAAGGAAGCATTGGTGTATGCCGTCATCAGGGCAGGAAGAACAACATCAGGCTGATCGTGTCCCACCTTGGCGAGATACCCGGCCATGGCACACCGGATTTGTTCAAAATTGTTTTGATTCGTCATTGCCGCCAGAAAAACGGGCACAAGCCTATCGGGTTGGGTGTGTCCCATCACCGTCAACGCTTCACCGATTTCAAAACGACTCCAGTCGTTGGTTTTATTTTCAGACAATGAAGCAACCAGCACCGGCAGGAAAGCATCTGCTTGGTTAGTGCCGAAAAAGGCCATCGCGCGCACGATGTCACTGCGGTCATTTTCTGAAGTTGCAAATTTTTTCAGCAAAACCGGAACCACAATTTCCGGGTGGTTCTTTCCGACAACCGCCAGGGTCATGTAAGGATTCTCGTCATACAACCCGTCTCGGAATGGAGGCAGATTGGTGGATGCCGTAATCACCAACGCCGGGAGCGCCGCTTCGGCATTGGTGCCCATCCGGTCAAAGACGCTTAAAATGCGGCCGCGAATAAAGTAACCGCTGGATTTACGAACCTCCGTCCGAATCGCACCTTGGTAAAAGGGATTGTTCGTGTCAGAAAGCGTCTCCAATAACTTGTCGGCCAGAGGCGGAACGGCGTCCCTGCCGATGCACAAAAGCGCACGCTCAGGATAATCGCGGTTCAAACCAATAATTTTTATCAAACCCGGGACGGCTGGCTTGGCAACCGGGCCAAGCACCTCAAATCCCTTAAGCGCATATTCCGGAAAATTAAAATTGAGTCCCTCTGTCGGCGGTATTTTGATCCACTGAACCAGATACGGTGCAGCTTTTGGCCCCATGGATTGCAAAGCGACCGTTGTTTCGACATTTCCCGCCCCGCCCCATGGATAATCACCCCATTGGTGCATCCAATAAGTGAACGTGTGGCCTTCATAGGTTGGTTCCAATGAAAGAGAACCCACGAATTTGTGGCCCGTCTGATTATCCCAATAGATGAAAATGGAAATTACCAGAACCGCTCCAACCCCGATTAAGATTTGAAGCCGTTTTTTCACTCTGCACACCGTTTGCTTTTATACCGCGCTTTGGTCGCCGCCATCGGCACCACCGCCGTCGAGGTCAATCAGGATTTCGCGCGGCTCGGCACCCTTGCTCTCGCCGACGATGCCGCGGTTCTCCAGTTCGTCCATGATGCGCGCGGCCCGGCCGTAGCCGAGGCGCAGGCGGCGTTGCAGCAGCGAGACGCTAGCCTTCTGTTCGCTGCGGATGACTTCGATGCACTGCTGGATGATTTCCTCGTCCTCGTCAATGCCGCTTTCGTCGCCGAAGCTGGCCACGGGTTTGGAAAGCTGCTTGTGGATCTCCACCTCGTAACTCGGCTTGCCCTGCTTGGCGATGAAGTCCACGACGCTCTGGATTTCCTGGTCGGTGATGAGCGCGCCCTGCGCGCGGATGAGCTTGCCGGAGCCAGGCGGGAGATAAAGCATGTCGCCCTTGCCCAGCAATTTGTCCGCACCCATCGCGTCGAGAATCGTGCGCGAATCCACTTTCGCCGCGACTTGAAACGCGATGCGCGCCGGGATGTTCGCCTTGATGACGCCGGTAATGACGTCCACGGAAGGCCGTTGGGTAGCAACAATGCAGTGAATGCCGGCGGCGCGCGCCATCTGCGTGATGCGCGCGATGGCCATTTCCACATCGGCGGGCGCGACGAGCATCAAGTCGGCCAGCTCGTCAATGATGACGACGATGTAGGAAAGCTTTTCGGGAATGACGATGTCTTCGTCGCGCGGCACGACGATCTGCTCGTCCACTTCCACGGCGAAGCCGTCCGCGCCCGGCTCGACTTTTTCCTTTTTGGCGATGAGCGGCAATTCCGGTTCCTGCGGCGGCGCGAGCTTGTCCTTCGGTCGTTCATTGAAGGATTTGATGTTGCGGACATTGACACGCGCAAAGATCTGGTAGCGCTTTTCCATTTCGTTGACGACCCAGCGCAGGGCGAGCAAAACTTTTTTTGGATCCGTCACCACCGGCACGACGAGGTGCGGCAGGGCGTTGTATTGCTGAAGCTCGACGACCTTGGGATCAATCATCACAAAGCGCAATTGATCCGGCGAGAAGCGGTAGAGCAACGACGCGATGATGGAATTGATGCAGACGGACTTGCCGGAGCCGGTGCTGCCGGCGATGAGGCAGTGGGGCATTTCCGCGAGATCCGCAATGATCGGATGGCCATAAACATCCTTGCCGAGCGCGATGGGAATTCTGGCCTTGCTGTTTCGCCATTCGTCCGACTCGAACAGGTCGCGCATGATGACCTTGGTCTTGATCAGGTTCGGCACCTCGACGCCGACGGAACTTTTTCCGGGCACGGGCGCGAGGATGTGGATGCGTTCGGCCTTGAGCGCGGCGGCGATGTTGTTGGAAAGCGCGGTGATTTTTTCCAGTTTCACGCCGGGCGCGGGATGCAGCTCGTAGCGCGTGATGGTCGGGCCTTTGGTGATGTCGCCGAGCGAGACCTCGATCTCGAACTGCGCGAGCGTCTGCTGCATGAGCCGCGCGTTGGCCATCAGCTCCTCCTTGGACTCGGTCGGCTTGACGGTCATGTCCGGGTGCTGGAGAAAATCCATCGGTGGCAACTGGTAATTGCCGATCATCGGCGTCTGCGCGACGGTGATGGGCTTGGGCTTGCGTGGCGCGCGGGGTCTAGCCGGCGCGATGCCGGAAATCTTGATTTCCGGCTCGGCTTTCTCCTCAACCGGTTTTTCGGTGTCAGTTTTTTCAGCAACCGCTGCCTCCGATTTTTCTTCAACGGAATTTTCCTCGGCTGATTTTTCCTCGGCTGATTTTTCCTCGGCTGGCTTTTTACCGAGAATATCTTCGGTCGTGGCGGCGACGATTTCCTTCGCGGGAATCACTTCAACTTCATCAGCCGGTGCGGGTGCGGGCGTTGGTTCGACGGGAATTTTGGCTTCGGGCAAGGTGGTTTTGCGGAAACGTCCGCCGGTGGCTGGTTTGGCCTGCGGCACGCTCAAATCGCGCACGGTCGGTTCGGGAACCGGTTTTCCGTCCGCGCCGAGGCCGGAACCGACCGTGCGCGCGACTTCCTCCTGCAATCTTTTCGCCTGCTTTTCCAGATCACGGGCGCGGCGTTCCAAGGCAATTTCCTCCGGTGATTTTTCTTCCGTTTCCTTCACCGCCGCCGGTGACTTGTCAAAAAAAGCGCGAATCCATTCGCCGAGCTGGAAATTAGTCAGGAACAAAAGACTAATCAGCGCCAGCGCGGAATAAATAATCGTCGCACCCAGCGAGCCAAGCAGCGAAAGACCAAAATTGCGGGTTTGCGTCTGGCCGTAGGTCAGCCAGCCCAGCCAGCCGCCGATGCTCTGTGCGCCGATGGTTTGATGAAAACTTCCACGCATTCCGCCGCCATCCGCGAGGTAAAGCAGACCGGTGAGCGACACAATCAGCATGACCGACCAGAGCAGCGACCAGCGCAAGCGTTCGCGCAGGTAGCCGAGGAAGTTCAGCAGATACGCCAAGCCGAACGCCGCCAGCAGCCACGGCAAAAGATAACCAACCAGACCGAACGGCAGAAATGTTCCCCACGCCAGATACGCACCGAGCGGCCCGATCCAATTGTGTGTAAATTTGTTTGGCGGCAATGTGAGTCCACGAATGTCATGGGTGTCAAAGGACAGTTGCGCGACGAGCAGCAGCAGCGCGACGGCCAGCAGCGCGACGCCGATGACATCGCCGAAACCGTTGTTGGAACCCGAACCCGTCTTTCGTGACATGGCGACAGCGTAACCGTTCGCGGCGGCGACTTCAAAGTTGAAATTATCCCGCCCGGAAAACCGTCAGCACGATTTGCCGCCGGATTTTTTTGCGGATGCCTCGTCGGTTACGCCTGGAAACGCGAGATAATTTCTGGCGTTGGCGAAGCAGATGTTTTTGACCATCTGACCGACCAGTTTTTCGTCGTTCGGTATCAAGCCAGCCTCGATGTCGTTGCCGATCAGATTGCAGAGCGTGCGCCGGAAATACTCGTGGCGTGGATAGCTCATGAACGAGCGCGAGTCGGTGATCATGCCGATGAAGCGCGAAAGCAGGCCGAGATTCGAGAGCGCATTCATCTGCATTTCCATGCCTTCCTTCTGGTCGAGAAACCACCAGCCGGAGCCGTATTGGATTTTGCCGGGAATCGTGCCGTCCTGAAAATTGCCGATCATCGTCGCGAAGGCGTAATTGTCCGCCGGATTCAAATTATAGATGATCGTTTTGGGCAGCAGATTGTCGGAATCCAGCTTGTTCAGATACGCCGCGAGCGCCTGCACCTGCGGAAAATCGCCGATGGAATCGAAGCCGGTGTCGGGGCCGAGCTGCTTGAGCAAACGGTCGTTGTTGTTGCGCAACGCGCCGAGGTGAAGTTGCTTTGTCCAGCCGCGCTTCGCATCGAGCTGGCCGAAGAACAACATCATGAACGCAGCGAACTGCGAATGTTCCAGCGGCGAAACCGGCTCATCATGGCGTGCCTTGTCAAAAATTCCGGCGGCGGTTTTCTCGGAGCAAAAATCCGCAAAGCAGTGGTTCATGCCGTGGTCGGACAAACGGCAACCCTGCGAATGAAAGAAATCGTGGCGCTTTTTCAACGCCGAGGTGAATGCGCCGAAGCCGTTGATGTCAATGTTCGCCGCGGCTGATAGTTCCTCGACCCACGGGTTGAATAACGTGGGTGCATTGACAGCCAGCGCCTTGTCCGGCCGGAACGCCGGCAGCATCTTCGTGGGATGGCCGGATTTTGCGAATATGCGATGATCTTCCAGGCTATCCACCGGATCGTCGGTGGTGCAGACGGCTTTGACGTTGAATTTTTTCAGGATGCCCTGCGTCGTCAGCGCCGGTGTGGCCAGCTTTTCATTCGCCTGCTTCCAGATTTTTTCCGCCGTCGTTTTGTCGATCAGCTCCGTGATGCCAAAGTAGCGTTTCAGCTCCAGGTGTGTCCAATGATAAAGCGGGTTGCGGAGCGTGTTTGGGACCGTTTTGGCCCACGCGAGAAACTTGTCATGCGGCGAAGCGGAGCCGGTGCAGAATTTCTCCGCCACGCCATTGCTGCGCATCGCGCGCCATTTATAGTGGTCGCCGGCTAGCCAGATTTCAAACAGGTTGCTGAATTGGCGGTTGCCGGCGATGTCACGCGGCGAGATGTGGCAGTGGTAGTCAAAAATCGGCTCGGCTTCGGCAAACTTGTGGTAAAGCCGGCGAGCGGTTTTTGATCCCAGTAAAAAATCTTCGTGGATGAATGACATAAGCTAGGCTCCCGATGACAATTGTTTCAAGCGCCGCCCGGAATTAGTTTTTGTGGGGGTTCGAAACCTGTTCATAATACATGCGCAAAATCGCATAACAGAAGTGCATGACGGCGGCAATGGTTTCATGGACATGACACAGTTGAACGGACGAATAATAGCAAATCTGGAGCGGGCTGTGCCATTTTCTTTTGCAGAATTGCATGAAAATTCTGCACCGCGTGGTTGGGGCAGAAAATCAGGAACTACACTTCAGGCTTGTTAAAACATGGAGAAAAACAAAAGTATTATTCAACCTAGATTCTGAAGATCATAACTTTCAAGCACCCACAATCTATTTTTATGGAATAAATTCTACGGACATTAGCCTTACATTTTCCTATTGGAATTGAGATGCATTCGATCAACGGTCAACTTGGCAAGATCAAAAAAAAAATTAAAAATTGTCGAAATTCTTGTGTTTTGCATCCGTTTAACTTTCAATTTAAACAAAATCATCTATATTAAAAATACGACGTTTGGAGGATGTATGGCGTTTATGTTTTTGGTATGCTTGGCCAACAACAAGCAAAGATTATTTCACAATTTTGTGTGCATTGCAGTGTGTTTTTTTTTTAGAGCAAGCTACTGAGGCAAATTTAAGAACCAAAATGAACAAATTTAAAAAACTCCTTTTTACCCTTGGTTTGCTGATGCAAGCAGCAGTGTTAACAGCTTCGGCTGACGCACCGCGTGAACGCATTTCTCTGAACTCGGATTGGCGTTTCAATAAAGTTGATGCGGAGGATTTAGAGCCAAATTTAAACTATTTCTCGCTGCGTCCGTGGATTTTGCCCACGGGAAATTCATTCACGACCAACACTCTGGCAATAAGACCAGCAGGTGAGCCGGAGGGCAAGATTCCATACGCCATGCCTGGCTTTGACGACAGCCAGTGGCGGTTGTTAAATCTGCCGCACGATTGGGGCATCGAAGGG
>Ga0302320_10003814_pt1 | contig 34634 bp, 28 predicted proteins | sample Bog_T0_3_FD_202130 | JGI IMG/M metagenome (GOLD analysis project Ga0302320, IMG submission 202130) | Peat permafrost microbial communities from Stordalen Mire near Abisko, Sweden - Bog_T0_3 | ecosystem: Environmental > Terrestrial > Soil > Wetlands > Peat | place: Sweden: Abisko, Stordalen Mire...
CCCGAAACTATCGATCCTTAGAAAGGAGGTGATCCAGCCGCAGGTTCCCCTACGGCTACCTTGTTACGACTTCGGCCCAGTCGCTGATCCTACCGTGGCCGGCTGCCTCCTTGCGGTTAGCGCGCCGTCTTAAGGTAGAACCAACTCCCATGCCGTGACGGGCGGTGTGTACAAGGCCCGGGAACGTATTCACCGCAGCCTGCTGTTCTGCGATTACTAGCGATTCCACCTTCATGTACTCGAGTTGCAGAGTACAATCTGAACTGGGACGGTTTTTTGGGATTAGCTTGCTCTCGCGAGTTAGCTGCCCACTGTCACCGCCATTGTAGCACGTGTGTAGCCCAGGGTGTAAGGGCCATGAGGACTTGACGTCATCCCCACCTTCCTCCGGCTTGTCGCCGGCGGTCCCTCTAGAGTGCCCAACTGAATGATGGCAACTAAAGGCGAGGGTTGCGCTCGTTGCGGGACTTAACCCAACATCTCACGACACGAGCTGACGACAGCCATGCAGCACCTGTCTCTGAGTCCCTTGCGGGAAAACCCCTGTTAGAGGGCGGTCGCAGGATGTCAAACCCTGGTAAGGTTCTGCGCGTTGCGTCGAATTAAACCACATGCTCCACCGCTTGTGCGGGCCCCCGTCAATTCCTTTGAGTTTCAACCTTGCGGCCGTACTCCCCAGGCGGAATGCTTAATGCGTTAGCTGCGCCACTGAATAGCAAGCTATCCAACGGCTAGCATTCATCGTTTACGGCGTGGACTACCAGGGTATCTAATCCTGTTTGATCCCCACGCTGTCGCGCCTGAGCGTCAGTTACGAGCCAGTGAGCCGCCTTCGCCACCGGTGTTCTTCCCAATATCTACGAATTTCACCTCTACACTGGGAATTCCACTCACCTCTCTCGTACTCAAGTCTCACAGTTTCAATGGCAGTTCCGGAGTTGAGCTCCGGGCTTTCACCACTGACTTGGAAGACCGCCTGCGCGCGCTTTACGCCCAGTAATTCCGAACAACGCTAGCCCCCTTCGTATTACCGCGGCTGCTGGCACGAAGTTAGCCGGAGCTTCTTCTACGGGTACCGTCATTATCGTCCCCGTCGAAAGAGTTTTACAACCCGAAGGCCTTCATCACTCACGCGGCATGGCTGGATCAGGGTTTCCCCCATTGTCCAAGATTCCCAACTGCTGCCTCCCGTAGGAGTCTGGGCCGTGTCTCAGTCCCAGTGTGGCTGATCTTCCTCTCAGAACAGCTACCGATCGTCGCCTTGGTAGGCTTTAACCCCACCAACTAGCTAATCGGACGCGGGCTGATCTATTGGCGAGAAATCTTTCCCCTTTCGGGCTCATCCGGTATTAGCTGAAGTTTCCCTCAGTTGTTCCGAACCAATAGGTACATTCCCACGCGTTACGCACCCGTCCGCCGGTGATGTATTGCTACACCCCCTAGACTTGCATGTTTGAGGCCTGCCGCCAGCGTTCGTTCTGAGCCAGGATCAAACTCTCATGTTTTGATCCTATCGCAGACGACGCTGAATGCTCTCTTGTTTGCGTAGTTCGCAAAAACTTATGACAAGGGTTGACCGACATCGGGCCCGTCAAGGTCCGATACCGATCGACTTTAGAGTCTTTCATTTTTGCAGAAGAACGCGAGCATTCATTACGTCGCTGCTCGATTGTTACCATGGCAAAGTTTGACCTTTGACACGGGTGGCATACCGAGCCGCCGCCCACGTTCCCCTTCCTAAAATCACAATGTCAAACAGCGCCCGCTCGACGAATTTCACGTCACAAATCAACAGGTAACACCACTTCGTAGCCCTTGGCCGCGAAGCAGCGTGGGCGCGGGTTATAGGGGGGTGATTTTCGCAAGTCAAACAGGAAAATCCGGGATTTTCGGCTTTTTTTTCGCGGCGGCGGCGGGGCCTGTGGACACCTGCAGCGAGCGCCACCCATCGAGGGCCGGAGCTACGTCAGCACCATATATAGAGCAAGGCGCAAAAAATAAGCCTTCCCCCGCTCAAGGGCGAGAGAAGGCTTTCATTATCAAGGGCTTATTAGAGGCGTTCGTCGGCCATGTGACGCAGGTCGGTGCTGGCCAGATTGGTCATCACAACGCGGCCGCCGGCGTCATAGCGAATATCTGCCTGGTCAATCCAGACTTCCTTGCCGCTGTCGAGCTTCACATAGAGTGCCTCGACATGACCATTCGGCGCGCGGGCGATATCGGTGACCGTGCCGACATGATCGCCGCCGAGAATCTCAACCCGTTGGCCCATCAGATCGGCATTGGCTTCATCCAATGTCCAACGCGACCAGCGATCCGGCCAGACGCCGCGATGATATGCGGCGCGTTCGGCGGCATAGCGGGCGCGCAGATTTTCGTAAGCCGCGGTCTGGCTGGCATAGGTTGCCGACTTCTCCTTATAGTCCTGCTGGGCCGCCTGATTTTGCTGCAGTTGATTTTGATATTGCTGCTGGCTGGCCTGGTACTGGGCATCGGCTGGGCCGGCCTGCTGATCGGCGGCATTGTTCGCGCCTGAAACCTGAGCGTTCAGATCGTTGGTTTGGGCGTGTTCTTCCGGCGTCGAGTGGGTGGTGGGCAAGCCATTGGCATCGACATGATCCTGGGCGAGGGCCGGGCCGCCGATCAGAAAGGCGGACAGAGCAAGGCCGCTGACGGCCAATATGGGGAATTTCATCGCGGGCTCCAGAAAAGGGGTTCCGCCAGACAAAACGCGCCAATGGCCGCCAGGTTCCGGAAAAGCCTTGTTTATATGGGTTTCCCGAAGTTCCGGAGTTCCGCGGGATCACACTGTCGCGGAGATGTAGTCGCGCAGCGAGTTCGCCTCGTTCAGGGTCTCGGCGATACGGTTCTTGACCACATCACCGATGGAAATCATCCCGGCCAGCCGCCGGCGTTCGTCCAGAACCGGAACGTGGCGGAAGCGGCCATTTGTCATCATTTCCATCAGATCTTCCACCGTGTCGTCTTCATTACACGTGACGACCTGGCGGCTCATATACCCGGCGATGGTGCGGCTGAGGGCCAGGGGGCCGTCTTCGGCCACGGCGCGCACCAGATCACGTTCGGAAAAAATGCCGGCCAGAGCGCCGCCGCTGTCCTGGATCAGCAACGCACCGACATGATGATGCGCCAGGATGCCTGCCGCCTCGCCCAAGGTGGCGCTTTCGGCGATGCTGAAAATGTCCCGGCCCTTGGTTTGAAGTATGTGCCTGACCTGCATGACGAAGCTCCTCTTTCAGGTGCGCGCCGCAAAAACCCGCTTCGCGATAACGCAAAGCCGGCCGGTCCTATCCGGTCCCGTGAATGCTGCGCCCGCGCCCCTGGGCTGACAAGCCGCTAATCGCTGCTGCAGCGCACTCATTTCAGGCTGTTCCGGAACGGGGCAGCGGGAGCGCCGTGGTGTGCTTGAGTTCTTCCATGGCGAAAGCGCCGCGGACGTCGCGCAGCGGCACGGCACGGATAAGCGCCTTGTAGACGCGGTCATAGGCGGGAATATCGGCGACCTGCAACTTCAGCAGATAATCGATATCGCCCGCCATGCGGTAAAATTCGACGATCTCGGGAATCTTGCGCACCGCGGCGGCGAATTTCTCGAGCCAGCCTTCGGAATGTTCCCCCGCCCGCACCATCACGAAGACGGTGGTGCCGACGCCGAGTTTGGCGGCATCCAGCAAAGCCACGCGTTTGCGGATGATACCTTCCTCCTCCAGCCGGCGGATGCGGCGCCAGCAGGCATTCTGGGAAAGATTGACGCTGGCTGCGATTTCGCCCAGCGACAGGCCGGCATTTTCCTGCAACAGGCCCAGTATGCGAAAATCTACCGTATCGTGGCCAGACATTGGAATATTTTCTCGAGTTCCGGTTGTTATTGGCCAATATATGGGAACTTATTCGCCCGATAAAGCAATATATTTCTACGGTGGATCGCGCCGGAGACTGCCATGCTGCAAGAGCTTTTTCTCGCCCATCCGAGCCGTGTCGGCGAAAGCTATTTCGTCCACCAGCGCTTGGCCCTGGCGGTTTGTTTCACCCTGTTGGGCGCGGCGCTGGCGGCTCTGGTGCATGCTTTTATTCCCGCGCTGTGCGAACGCACTGCCAGCCGCACAATCCTGGCTTTGCACCAGCGCATCACCGCCCGCAGCGCGCAGTAAACCGACGCGGATTTTCCGGTTCTTACGCCGCTTGAGCCCGCTCCTGTTCTGGGGCAAAAGGGCGCCTCTTCGGCGCAAGCACCCTCTCTCAGCGCTGAAGTTCTGGATGGAGCTGTGGCCGCCCCGCCCGCGGTGCGGGCAAGGGAATAAAGGCTGAAGGCTCTACCCGGGAAATACCTTCGGCTTCCGGCCGGAGTTTGGAATGGAGCTGTGGCCGAGAGGCTGAAGGCGGCGGTTTGCTAAACCGTTATACGGTTGTAAAGCCGTATCGAGGGTTCGAATCCCTCCGGCTCCGCCAACTTTCCCAATCCGGCGTCTTTCCGAATCTTTGGCATAGTCCGCCTGATGGACGGCGATGATGAATAAATGCGACGTCATCGTGATCGGTGCGGGAGCCGCCGGCATGATGTGTGCAGCCACCGCCGGCACGCGCGGCCGGAGTGTCCTGGTGGTGGACCATGCCGATGCACCGGGCGAGAAAATTCGCATTTCCGGCGGCGGGCGCTGCAATTTCACCAATCGGCATGCCACGCCCGCGCAATTCCTCTCGGCCAATCCGCGCTACTGCATTTCGGCGCTCAGCCGGTACACGGCGCATGATTTCATTGCCCTGGTCGAGCGTTACGGCATTGCCCATCACGAAAAGACCCTTGGCCAGCTTTTTTGCGACGGACCGGCGCAGCAGATCATCGACCTGCTGTTGTCGGAAATGCGCCAGGCCCATGCGCAGCTTCGCCTGAATTGCAAGGTCGCGCAGGTCGCAAAGGTGCCCGAGGGTTTCTCGCTGCGATTATCAGATGGTGAAATCTGGCAATGCGCCGCACTGGTCATTGCAAGCGGCGGCAAATCCATTCCCAAAATGGGCGCCAGCGACTTTGGTTACCGCGTCGCGGCGCAGTTCGGCTTGCGCCTAACGCAGACACGGCCTGCTTTAGTGCCGCTGACATTCGATGGCGTGCTGCTGGAGGGTCTAAAGCCGCTGGCGGGTATCGCAGTCCAGACCGAGGTTCGATGCGGCAAGACCGCGTTCGAGGAAGCCATGCTGTTTACCCATCGCGGACTCAGCGGTCCTGCAATCCTGCAGATTTCCTCCTATTGGCAAGAAGGTGAAGAGATTCGCATCAACCTTTTGACGGAGACAGACCTGTACGCCGCGCTGCAAACGGCAAAAGCACTGAATGGCAAGCAGGCAGCCCACACATTTCTTGCGACTTTGCTGCCGCGCCGGCTGGCGAAACATATCGCGGAAGCACAAGGCTGTACGGGGAACCTGGCCGATCTTTCCCAGGCCCGGTTGCGCAGGTTAAGCGACGCCGTGAATGACTGGCGCATAACGCCGGGTGGTACCGACGGTTACCGAACGGCGGAAGTAACGGCGGGCGGTGTCGATACACGGGATCTGGATTCCAGCACGATGCAATCCCGGTCTGTCCCTGGCCTCTATTTCATTGGCGAAGTTGTGGACGTGACCGGCTGGCTCGGCGGCTATAATTTCCAGTGGGCCTGGTCGTCCGGCTGGTGCGCCGGCCAGGCGGTGTAGCGTTGATGTTCACGGTTGCGGCGGTTTGTGAGCTTTATACTTATTCTTGTTCTTGCCGGGCTTGAACTTCCCGCCTTTGTAGCCCGGCTTTCCGCTCTTATGCGGCGCAGCAGCGGGTGAAGGCTCGCCCTGCGCCAGCGGCGGCGCGGTGGATTCCCCTGTCTGATTGAGGGCGGGCGTGATGCGAACGCCACCTTTCCTGCGCTCGCTGACCAGCACGGCAAACCGCTCGGCCACCTGCGGATCCACCTGAAACAGCGTTTCCATATCGAACACCCGGATGGCGCCGACATCTTTCTTGGTGACTTCGCCCTGGCGGCAGATTTCCGGCAGCAGCCATTTGGGATCGGCGTTGCGGCCACGCCCGACATTCAGCCGGAACCAGACGCCGTTTGCCATGCCTTGTGACCCGGAGCCGGGCGGCCCGGAGGCTCTTGGAACGCCGCCATGCGCCTGCGGCGGACGGCCATGCAGTACGGGATCGCGGGACTTTTGCGGGCGACGATCGCCGTCGCGGTCGCGGGGCTTTGGCGCATGGTGGGGCGCATGATGTTTGGCGGGGGTGCGTTCCTGCGGCGCACCCTGCTCCTCAATGTCTTCCGGCGCGGGCAATTGCGCCCGATAAAGTTTCACAAACGCCGCCGCGACATCGCGCGCATCCTTCTGTTGCAGCAAGGCGTCTGCCATCGCCAGGTCGTCCGCCGTTCCCGGTTCGAGCAACAAGGGATTTTGCAGCAGCCTTTCATGATCCAGCTTGCGGATTTCGTCCGCCGAAGGGGCATTGCCCCAGACGGCATTGATGCGGGCGCGACCCAGCATTTCTTCGGCGCGGCGGCGGCGCGCCGGCGGCACCAGCAGCACGCTTATTCCCTTGCGGCCCGCACGCCCGGTGCGACCGCTGCGATGTTGCAGCACTTCGGCGTCATTGGGCAGATCGGCATGGATGACCAGATTGAGGTTTGGCAGGTCAATGCCCCGTGCCGCCACATCGGTTGCGACGCAGACCCGCGCCCGCCCGTCGCGCAATGCTTGCAAGGCATGGTTGCGCTCGCTCTGGCTGAGTTCGCCGGATAGCGAGACGGCGGCAAAGCCGCGTTCGAGCAGAAAAGCTTCCAGATGCCGCACAGCATTGCGGGTATTGCAGAATACCAGGGCGCTGGGCGGCTCAATATAGCGCAGCAGATTGACGACGGCGCGCTCCACATTGGCATGGGCGACGCGAATGGCGCGATATTCAATGTCGGCGTGACCCTGGGTCTCGCCCAGCGCCGCAATGCGCAGCGCGTCGTGCTGATAATGCCTGGCCAGGGTGATGATGGATTTGGGCAGTGTCGCCGAAAAGAGCAGGGTTCGCCGCCCGGCCGGGGTGGTTTCCAGGATGAATTGGAGATCTTCGCGAAAGCCCATGTCGAGCATTTCGTCCGCTTCGTCCAGCACCACTGCCTTGAGCGCGGAAACCTTCAGGGCGCGGCGTTCGAGATGATCGCGCAACCGTCCCGGCGTGCCGACCACGATGTGCGCGCCCCGCGCCAGTTCGCGCCGCTCGCTGCCCGGATCCATGCCGCCGACGCAGGAAACCACCCGCGCCCCGGCATAGTGATACAGCCAGGACAGTTCGCGCTGGACCTGCAGCGCCAGTTCGCGCGTCGGCGCGATGATCAGCGCCAGCGGATCGCCGGCGGGGCCCATGGTCGCGGCGCCTTCCAGCAAGGTTTCGGCAATGGCCAGGCCGTAGGCAACGGTCTTGCCCGAGCCGGTCTGGGCCGATACCAGAAGATCGCGGCCCTCGGCATCCGGTTCCAGAACCGCTGTCTGCACCGGGGTGGCGATACTATAGTCGCGCTCCGACAGGGCACGGGCAAGCGAAGGATGGCTGGTCAAAAACGTCAATACGGCGTCCGTTGCAGAATGGCGCCTTTCTCTATCGTTATTGGCTCATAAAAGACAGTTCGTTCAAAGACTTTCGTCTTCCTTCCATCGCCCTCAGGGTGACATTTGGAAAGGAACCGTGGCCGCCCCGCCCGCGGAGCGGGCAAAAAATGAAAGGCCGCTTTCTTCCGAAGATCAGGGAAGCCGGGCGCCAGAGCACGCCGCCGCTAAAACGCCAGTTCGCGCGCAGCGTGCCGGCATTGCAGGCAAAATATTGCAACTGGTACCAGTCTCAGATCATCAGTTCGGTATTGTGACGGATACGCGCGTACCACTACCGACTGAACTACTGAACTGGATTGCTCCACGGTGGCGTTCGACCAAGGTTTTTGTCAGTGCCAAACCGAGACCGTCTCCCCACGCGAATTTCGGGCTAGCGGGGATACCCCTCATACCTGGTGATGACCGCCTGCAGGAACCTGGTAGCGCTATGGACAATTCGGCGTTCAAATCGCTTCGCTGAACCGATTTGACCGGCCTTCGGCCGGTCGCGTCTGCCCCGGCCCCGCACTCAAACTCGGGGCGTTGGCACGCCAAAGTTGCCAATAGAAACTTCCTATGCCTCAATACCGCAAAACAACAGGCTCGGCGGCCAGCATGGCTGAGGACGCAGGGCGAATAAAAAAGGGAGGAGCAATAATGTCCAAGATCAATGTTGGCCGCGTAATTGCAGGCGGTATTCTGGCTGGCATCGTGATTAACGCATTTGAGTATGTCTTGCACGGCATAGTCATGGCGCAAGAATGGTCGAGCGTCATGAAATCGCTCAACCGCCCGGATTTTCCGATGCAGGCAATGATCTGGTTCAACCTCGCCGGATTTGTGACGGGCATCGCAGCCATCTGGACCTATGCCGCCATTCGCCCGCGCTTCGGTGCCGGCGCAAAGACGGCTGTCATTGCCGGGCTGCTCACCGGAGTCACCGTCTACGCTTTGTCCTATGCCAAACCCGTCGCCGCCGGGATATATCCGTTTCAGCCTTTTGCCGTGATGCTTGCGGTCGAAATTGTGGGCACGATTTTCGCCACATTGGCCGGAGCATGGCTCTATCAGGAATCCGCCGGCTGAAAGGCTGCATAGGGCACAGGATTGGCAGCACCTCTCCCAATTCGCCACTGAGAGCACCGCTTTTCGCCGCCGGCGAAATGCCGGGAGCCATCGCTTTGCGATTTGCAATGATGTATTCATCGCGCGAGCGCCGGCTTCCAACAACACGGGCCGGGCGCGAATCCAAGACTTTGCGGTACTACACCGGGCGGTGGCGCGGTGGAACCGATAGATCGCTCGGCGCAGACGCAGGTTGGCGCCTGGGCGGTGTCTTGCCGGTCCGGATCAAGCTGGCTTTGCGGAACGTCTCCTCGGTTTGGGGTTTGACAAAAATTCCCATCACCTCGGGATGCCGCTTGCGAATCTTGGCCTCCCTTGCCACGACGGCCTCTTCGATCTGGGGCGCGCGCAGAGAGTCCGCAAATTCAACGCTCAACATCACGGCAACCTGGTTGGGGGCAAGTTGCACCGTGCCAATACCGTTGGCGGTGAGAATGGCAGGCTCGGCATTGACGATCTCGAGGATGGAATTGCGAATTTTCGGATAGGTTTCTTCGCCAATCAGCAGGCTCTTGCTCTCGCGGGCCAGGAGCAGCGACGTAACCGCAAGGATCAACCCGATCAGAATTGAGGCGACGCCGTCGAGCTCCGGACGATGCAGGGCGCCGGCAGCGAATATCCCTGCGGCCGCTACCACCAACCCCAAAAGGGCCGCCGCATTCCCGAACAACATCAACAGCGAGGCAGGGTCCTTGCTGAGGCGGAAGGCTTTAAACAGACCAAGATTGCCCCGAACAGCCTTGAATTGGCGGGCCGCCATGAGCCACGACACCGCTTCAAACACGAAGGACAGCCCCAGCACGACGTAGTTCACCCCTGGCGAACGGATAGGCGCCGGATGCAGGACGTAGATTACGCCTTAATAGAAACTGACCCCGGCGCCCAGGGCCCCGATCAGAAGGGCGACCACGAAGCTCCAGAAATAGAGCTCGCGCCCATAGCCAAGTGGGTGGCACTCGTCGGGTCTGCGCTTGGATTGGCGCAGGCCGTAAAGCAGCAGCACTTCATTGGCGGCATCGACCAAAGTGTGGATGGCCTCGCTGGTCATAGCGGCGCTGCCAGTCGACAAGGCGGCGGCGATCTTTGTCGCGGTCACCAGGATATCGCCGATGAGGCCTGCCCAAACCGCTTGTGCCGACGAACTCCTGGATCTGGAAGTCTGCACCTTCATCGCCTCCGCGACCGCTGAGGCCTGGCGGAGCATGCAATTGAAAATCCCTTCCGCTCCCGAAGGTTCCGTGGAATTGCTTGAACAATCGGTCGCCTGGCAATGGCCTGAATGGCGGACAAGATAGGCCCGATCAAGGGATCGGGATTGGTTCAAAAAAACAGCCGCGAAATGCCCTGTCGTCGCGGAGCCCGGCTTTATGACCGGGCTCTCTGACGGAGAGGTATGGCCTTGATTTCAACCGCTTTAGGGAACTAGCATCATGGCAATTCGCGCGAAATGTCGCGATTGGGAGAGGCGCTGGTCATGAAATCACTCTTGGCGGCGCTTCTGGTTCTGTCCGTCAGCGCGCAAGCGCGGGACCTTGCCGCACCCTATGGCCCGGGCCAAAATCAGTGGGCGACACCTCCAGCCGGTGCGCCATGGGGTTCGTCGGCGGGCATCGAGCGTGGTCCTCATGGCGAGATTTGGGCTATTGACCGCTGCGGCGCCAACAGTTGCGACGGCTCCAACAAAAGCCCTGTCGTTCTTCTCGATCCCAAAACCGGCAAAGCGATTCGGGCTATTGGCGCGGGGCTTTTCGTCTTCCCCCACGGTTTGCATGTGGACCGCAAGGGCGACATCTGGGTTACCGACGGCGCCATCAGCAAGGACGGCACCAAGGGGCTTCAGGTATTGAAGCTGTCGCCGCAGGGCAAGGTATTGCTCGCTTTGGGCACCGCGGGCCAACGCGGCGACGATGAAAAACATTTTCAATCGCCGAGCGACGTGATCACAGCGCCCAATGGCGACATTTTCGTCGCAGACGGTCATGCTCCCATTGTGCCATTTATTCCCGCCGGCCTCGACACGCGGGTAATGAAATTCGACCACAACGGCAAGTTCATCACGCAATGGGGTAAACCGGGCAGCGGGCCAGGTGAATTTAACAATCCGCACGCTTTAGCGATGGACGGGAAAGGCCGACTCTATGTCGCGGATCGTGGCAACGGTCGCATACAGATTTTCAGCGCAGACGGAAAGTTCATCAGCGATTGGAAGCAGTTTGGTCTGCCGGCTGGCCTCTATATCGCTGGCGACCGGCTCTATGCAATCGATGCGGACTCGACGGAAGCCGCCCATTCCGGCTGGAAGAAAGGCATCTGGATCGGTAGCATCGCCAAGGCGCTTCCTGATGCCTTCGTGCCTGACGATCGGGCGGGCGAAGGTGTGGTCGTTTCTCCCGACGGCAGCATGTTCGGCGCGGTAAATGTTTCGCCGCACGGCATTACTCGATATGGCGAAATAGGAAACTCCGCTGGGGCGACGAACTTGTCTCGGTGAAGCAGGCGCGTACGAGGGTTAGGCAGCGCGCAGGTCATCAACAAGCTGGAGACTTATGTTGGCTGCATCCTGGAGTTGGCTGCATCCTGGCGGACAGCGTCGGTTTCGGTAAAACATTCACCGCACAAGCTGTCATCAAATACTTGGACGACGCGTGAAATTCCGCGCCAACGTCCCGCCATGCTGCCGGCTGCTTGAATTTATCGAATGTGGTTTCTGATAAAGCACTTCAGCCCACTGGGCATGTCTTGCGGCGGAGACTGAATATTGCCGTCATTGTCACAGCCACCGATAAGAGCGTCGTCGTCATCGCCCATTTTGCTCTTTATGCAATTGCCGGAAGCACCACAGTCCCGCCTGGCCACGGCAAATTTTGGGCAGACCGTTGTGAGGTGGCACAATTCCTTTTCCCGATCATAGGCATTCTGGTTCGCCGCGGCTTCATCCGCCGCGCGATGGCCGCACGGCGGGCGTCATAGGCGGCTCTCTCCGAGGATGTCATTCCAAAATATGGGGCGACATAGGATACCAAACCCAGACAGACCAGCGCGGCAGCCAACAGGCATATCCTGGTATAAGGGTGACGATATATTTTACGAAAATTGCCGTTCATCATGCTTCCGTTGAAAAAATCCCCAGCGCGCCACCATAGCACAAGTGGTTGGTGACATAAGCCTGCCCCGCTGCGCCGAATGGTTGCATTTGAAGCGGACCTCTTAACCTTGATGCGCGCCTGCTGGCAGCAAACCGGTTAAGGAAAATGTTGCGCAAGCTCTTCGGAATCCCGGACCAAGATCCACCAACCGAAAAATGGACCATCGCCTCCTCTTTACCAACCGAGCCATGATACGGTAGCAGCAGCACCTGCAATGGCGGTAAAATCGGACCTTCACATCATTGCAGCACGCTCACCTGCACCTCCTTTAAGATATTGAATGACCTGGATTATTGTGATGCCAAGCGGACTGCGACAACATCGCCTCTGCCTTTTTGCCCCGCGCCGAATCTCGCAGCGCTCGCGCCTTGCAAGCACCTGTCTGCTATACCGGCGTCATGCGTGAGGCGCCCCAATCGGAAAATAGCTGCGGCGCTTGCGCGGTGTGTTGCCTGGCACTGCGCATCGACGAATTCAGCAAGCCGGCCGGCACCATGTGCCAGCATTGCACCGGCACGGGCTGCGGCATTTATGAAACCCGCTATGAAGTTTGCCGCGGCTTTCTGTGCGGCTATCGCATGGTGCCGGCGCTTGGCGAAGCCTGGCGCCCGGACCGCAGCGGCATTTTGATTCTGACGATGGAACAGAAAAATGTGCCCGAGGAGCATCGCGCCGCGGGCACGGGAATGCAGTTCGTCATCCTGGGCGGGGAGAAAGCGATCCGGCGGCGCGGCTTTGCCGAATATGTCGCCACCCTGGTGTCGCGCAATGTCGCTGTCTATATGTCGGCGGACAGTCCCAAGACCCTGATCAACAAATATCTGGTGAAACAAGCCGCTGCGAAGGACCATGCCGCCATGGTGAAAATGCTGGTGCACATCTATCGCAAGCATGTGGAATTGCGCGAGATCAACAACTGCAAGCCCCTGCCATGGGTCAAGCTGCCCTGATTTGATGTCGTCATGCTGCGCCTGACCGAACTCAAATTGCCGCTGGGCCATTCTGATGAGGCGCTGCGTGCCGCGATCGTGAAAAAATTGCGGATCGCGGCGTCGGCGCTGGTCGATTTCCGGGTGGTGCGGCGTGGCCAGGATGCGCGCAAAAAACCGAATATCCTGTACGTCTATACCATCGATGCCGCCATAGCCGATGAAGCGGCGGTCCTGGCGCGGCTGAACGACCCTCACGTCAAACCGGCGCCTGACACGGAATACAAGTTTGTCGCGCGGGCACCGGAAAAGTTTGCCAGGCCTTTGGTGATCGGTGCGGGACCGTGCGGGTTGTTCGCCGCCCTGATCCTGGCGCAGATGGGGTTTGCTCCCATTATCCTGGAGCGCGGCAAACCGGTTCGGGAGCGGACAAAGGACACCTGGGCGCTGTGGCGCAACAACGTGCTGACGCCGGAATCCAATGTCCAGTTCGGCGAGGGCGGCGCGGGGACATTTTCCGACGGCAAGCTTTACAGCCAGGTCAAGGACCCGCGCCATCTGGGCCGAAAGGTGATGACCGAGTTCGTCAAGGCCGGGGCGCCGGAAGAGATTCTCACGGAGGCGCATCCTCATATCGGCACTTTCCGGCTGGTTCCGATGCTGGAATCGCTGCGCCGGACTATCGAGGGGCTGGGCGGGGAATATCGCTTCCGGTGCAAGGTCACCGATCTGCTGATCCGGGATGGACATATTCATGGCGTGACATTGGAAGACGGCGAAGAAATAGCCGCCGATCATGTCGTGCTGGCGGTGGGCCACAGCGCCCGCGATGTCTTTGAGATGCTCCATGCCCGCGGCGTGGCGATCGAGGCCAAGCCTTTTTCCATCGGCTTTCGCATTGAGCATCCGCAAAGCCTGATCGACAAGGCCCGTTTCGGTGCCAGCAGGAAGGAATTGGGCGCGGCAGAATACCGGCTGGTGCATCATGCCGCCAATGGCCGCAGCGTCTACAGTTTCTGCATGTGCCCCGGCGGCACCGTGGTGGCGGCGGCCTCCGAGCCCGGCCGGGTCGTCACCAACGGCATGAGCCAATATTCCCGCAACGAGCGCAACGCCAATGCCGGCATCGTGGTCGGCATCACGCCGGAGGATTTTCCCGGTGCCTCGCCATTGGCGGGCGTGGAATTGCAACGCCATTGGGAAAGCCAGGCCTTTCTTGCCGGTGGCGGCACCTATGCCGCGCCGGCGCAGCGCGTGGGGGATTTTCTAAAGGGCCGGGCCTCAACCGCGTTGGGAAGCGTGGTTCCATCCTATCGTCCCGGCGTTACCCCGACCGATCTTTCCTCCTGCCTGCCCGATTATGCCATCGCCGCCATCCGCGAGTCGCTGACCGCCTTCGGCAAACAGATAAAAGGCTTCGACATGGACGATGCGGTGCTGACCGGGGTGGAGACACGCACCTCAAGCCCAGTGCGCGTGCCCCGCGGCGAGGATTTCCAGAGCGTCAATCTGCGCGGGCTTTATCCCGCTGGCGAAGGCGCTGGATATGCCGGGGGCATTCTCTCCGCCGGAATGGATGGCATCAAGGTCGCCGAAGCCGTGGCAAAAGATATTTGGGCTAAAGCTTCAGCGCCGCCAGGATCGGGCCGCCATCTTTCGCCTGCACCAGAATAGCGGCGCGCCAGGCCGGATCGGCGCCGGAGGGAAGCGCAAAAGTCTGCGCCATGCCCGACCAGACGCCCAGACGCACCAGGCTGCGCACAACATTGCGGTGGGCGATGGTGACGCCGCCATTCTCGCCCGCGCCGATGGCCACGTTAAGCGTGCGCGGGTCATAGCGCACCAACCAGACATCGGCGGCGGATTTCGCCGGCGCACCGTCAACGGAAATGCCGCGTGAGGTTTGTGAAAGCGCCGGGCCGGCCAGTGGCACGGCGTGCGCGAGGGCGCTGTCCAATTCGGCGCGGTTGGCGCCGACCAGATCGGCACGGCCGTTGAGGATCACTTGCGGCGTATAAACCCCGCCATGGCCGAGGCCATGGGCGTAGTCATATTGGCGCGCGGTGAAGGCAGGACTGGCGAAGGTATCTTTCCAGCCCAGCCGGTCCCAATACGTCACAGCGAATGTCAGCGCCAGGATATCGGGCTTGTCCGCGATGGCATTGATATTGGCGATGGCGGGCGGACAGGAGGAACAACCCTGGCTCTGGTAAAGTTCGACTACGGTCAGCGGGGCCGCATGGGCCGAGCCGGGCAACAGCAGTGAGAGCAGGATACAGGCGCGCAGAATGGCTTTCATGGCGTTCTCCATAAAGGAGTTCGCCGGAAAGCCGATTCGGTTACGCGCTGAGAAAGTCCGCGACAAATTTTGTCTTGGGATCGCGCCGCACATCGGCGGGGGCGCCATATTGCTCAATCCGGCCGGCATTCATCACCGCCACCAGATCGGCCACGGCAAAAGCCTCGTCCTGATCGTGGGTGACGAATATGGAGGTGACGCCGGCCTGGTCGTGGATATGGCGCAGCCAGACCCGCAGCTCCTTGCGCACCTTGGCATCGAGCGCGCCAAACGGCTCATCGAGCAGCAGCATGCGCGGTTCGATCGCCAAGGCCCGCGCCAGGGCGACGCGCTGGCGCTGGCCGCCCGATAGCTGGCTAGGATAGCGCGGCCCCAGGTCTTCCAATTGCACCAGCCCCAGCAATTCCCGCACCCGGCCCCGGATGTCACCGCGCGACGGACGGTCGCGGCGCGGCCGCACTTTGAGGCCGAAGGCGATATTCTCCGCCACCGTCATATGCTTGAACAGGGCATATTGCTGAAAGACAAAACCGGCCTTGCGTTCGCGGGCCGGCATGGACAGCCAGTTGAGGTCGGCGAAGCGCACCGAACCGCTATCGGCTTCCTCCAGGCCGCCCAGAATGCGCAGCAGGGTGGTTTTGCCAGAGCCGGACGGACCCACCAGCGCGACAAAGGCGCCCTGCGGCGCGGTGAGGCTGGCGCCGTTCAGGGCGGGAAAGCGGACGAAGCGCTTGGTGACGGAGTCGATGATCAGCGACATATCGGGCCTTTAGTGACGGTGCATGGCGGCCAACTGGTCCGCATAGCGCCATTCCAGGATGGATTTGAAAACCAGGGTGAGCAGCGCCAGCAGCGCCAGCAGCGCGGCAACGGCGAAAGCCCCGACATAATCGTAATTGTTGTACAGCAGCTCGACATGCAGCGGCATGGTGTTGGTCTGGCCGCGAATATGGCCCGAGACCACCGACACGGCGCCGAATTCGCCCAGCGCGCGGGCATTGCATAGCAAGACCGCGTAAAGCAGGCCCCATTTGATGTTGGGCAGTGTCACGCGGCAGAAAGTGGAAAAGCCCGAAGCGCCCAGCGAGATCGCCGCTTCCTCTTCGTCGCGGCCCTGGTCCACCATCAGCGGGATCAGTTCGCGCGCCACAAAGGGAAAAGTGACAAAGATGGTGGCCAGCACGATGCCGGGCAGCGCGAAAAGGATATGGACGTCATGGTCGAGAAGATAGGAGCCGAACCAGCCCTGCAGGCCGAATACAAGGACATAGATGAGGCCCGACACCACCGGCGACACCGAGAAGGGCAGGTCTATCAGCGTCACCAGAATGGTCTTGCCGGGAAAATCATGCTTGGCGACGGCCCAGGCAGCGGAAATGCCGAACAGCGTGTTGAGGGGCACGGCGATGCCCGCGGCGAGCAGGGATACCCGTACCGACGACAAGGCATCGGGCTCGATGATCGCGTTGAACGCCTTGCCGAGCCCATCCGCCAGCGCCTCCTTGAACACGATCAGCAGCGGCAGCACCAGGAACAGGGCGACGAATCCGATGGCAACCACGCTGAGAACGAGGCGCAGGGCAACCGGGTCCTGTGTGGGATTCTCAAATTTCGCGGTCATCGCCGTCTCGCGGCCCAGGATTGCAAGGCGTTCAGAGCCAGCAACATCACAAAGGAGGCCGCCAGCATCACCACGCCGATCGCCGCCGCCCCGGCATAATCATATTGCTCAAGTTTGGTGATGATCAGAAGCGGCGCGATCTCACTGATCATGGGCAGGTTGCCGGCCAGAAATATGATCGAACCATATTCGCCCGCGCCCCGGGCAAAGGCCATGGCGGTGCCGGTCAGCAAGGCGGGCAGCAGCATGGGCACCACCACCCGGAAAATGGTCTGAGCGCGGGTCGCGCCCAGTGTCGCGGCGGCTTCCTCGACATCCTGGGACTGTTCGCTCATCACCGGCTGCAGCGTCCGCACCGTGAAAGGCAGGCCGATGAAGGTCATCGCTACCAGCACACCCCAGGGCGTATAAGCGATGCGAATGCCATACGGGATCAGCAGCCCTCCGATCCAGCCATTGGGCGCATAAAGCGTGGACAGGGCGATACCCGCCACCGCGGTTGGCAGTGCGAAGGGAAGATCAATCAGCGCGTCCAGCAGCCCCTTGCCGGGAAAGCGATAGCGCACCAGCACCCAGGCGATGATGAAACCGAAAAAGCTGTCGATCACCGCCGCAAACGCCGCCATGCCGAAAGACAGGCGCAGCGAGGCGAGCACCCGCGGCGTGGTGATTGCCGCCCAGAAGCCGCCAAAGCCCAGTTCAAAGGGGCGGATGACGAGCGCCGTCAGCGGAATGAGAACAATCACGGTGAGGTAGAAAATCGTAAAGCCCAAAGACAGGCCGAAGCCGGGCAGCACTCGCCGCTGGCGAAGCTTCATCGGTGTCAGGGCGAGGCCGAAGGCGCTCATTTCACAATCCATTCTTGCGGCCGCGGCGGCGGAGATTGCCGGACTTTAATGGGACCGCGCAAGGACCAAAGAAAAATCCGAAGCCGGCTTTTGGGGCCGGCTTCGGCAAGTTCAGGGAGAAAAAACTCTATTTGCCGGGCTGGTAGATCTGGTCGAACACCCCGCCATCGGCGAAATGGGTCGCTTGCGCCTTTTCCCAGCCGCCGAAATCGGATTCCACCGTGGCCAGCGGGATATTGGGGAACTGGCTCTTGTACTTGGCTGCGGCCACCGGATCGCGGGGACGATAGAAATCCTTGGCTTCGATCAACTGCGCTTGCGGGGTGTAAAGATAATTCAGGAAAGCTTCCGCCACGGCGCGGGTCTTGTGACGGTCAACATTCTTGTCCACAAGCGCCACCGGCGGCTCGGCCAGGATCGAGCGCGAAGGATAGATGACGTCATACTGGCCGGGCGATTCCTTCAGCGCCAGTTGGGCTTCATTCTCCCACGACAGCAGCACATCGCCGATGCCGCGCTTGGTGAAGGTGATGGTCGAGCCGCGAGCGCCCGAATCCAGCACCGGAACGTGGTGGTAAAGGTTGGCGACAAAATCCTTGGCCTTGGCCACATTGCCGCCGGGCGCCTTTTCGGCATAGGCCCAGGCCGCCAGATAGGCCCAGCGCGCGCCGCCCGAGGTTTTGGGATTGGGCGTCACTACCTGGATGCCCGGCTTTACCAGATCGGGCCAGTCCTTGATCTTCCAGGGATTGCCCTTGCGCACCAGGAACACGATGGTCGAGGTGTAGGGCGTGGAGCCTTCCGGCAGCCTTTTCTGCCAGTCGTCGGGCAGCAGCTTTGCGTTCTTGGCGACGGCGTCGATATCCGCCGCCAGCGCCAGGGTGACGATATCGGCCTGCAGCCCGTCAATCACGGCACGGGCCTGGGCGCCCGAACCGCCATTGGAGGTGTTGAGCGTGACCGTGTCGCCGGTCTTGGCTTTCCACTGGGCGGAAAAGCCGTCACCCAGATCCTTGTAAAGCTCGCGGGTGGGATCGTAGCTGGCATTGAGCAGGGTCACATCGGCGGCCTCAGCCGCATTTGCGGCGAAGAAGCTCGCTACCAGAAATAGGGAAAGAATGCGTTTCATGTCATCGGCTCCACGATTTCAATCAGAGATACAGCTGGGCGCGAAGCGCGACCGCCGAAATATTCTGGCCCGCATTGGTGGTAGGAATTGCCGGGGCAGTTGTGGCCGTACCCGCCGCGGTGATGCCAGTCAGAGCATTCTGGGACGATCCGGACTGCAGTTTGCTGGACTGGATAAGTTCATAATTCAACGCAAAGCGGATCACATTGTTGGGATACCAGTTGACGCCCGCGGTGAAGATGCGCTGATCCCCGCCCCGCACCGTGTTGTAAAAATCATAGGTGCGCGCGGTGCCGGACGCCGCCGTCACGATGCTGGTGGGATCGGTGATGTGGTCGTTGAGGTTGGTGTCGCTGTAGCGCAAGGCCAGTTCCCAGGCGCCGGTGCCGCCATTTTGGCCGAAGCCGAAGGGATGGGCGACCAGGGGCGAGGTGAAGGCGCCGGTCGCGACGTTGTAGCCGCGGCTTTCGCCGGTCAGCAGCCAAGTGCCTTCAACATACCAGGCGCTGAAATTGTCATTGGTGGGCTGGACGATGGCGGTGTTGGAAACACCCGGAGCAGTGAATTGGGTGAAGGCCACCGGCGTGCGGGTAACATTGAAGCCGTAATAGCCGGCCTGGCCATACAGGCTGTCCCATTGCAACGCCGACTCGACGCCCCATTGCGTCAGGTGTCCGGCCGCCAACGCGGCGGTGTTGGTCAGGGTATAGCCGTTGGAATCAATGGTGAGCTCCGGCGGATCCGACAAAGTGATGGTATTGCGAGCGGTGCCGCCTGGCGTGGTCGCCAGATTCGCCACTCCATTTATCGTCAAATTAGGAGGCCTGATCACATAGGTGCCGTTGACGCCGATCAGCCAATGGGTGTCGGCGGTCGAAACCGGCAGCCAGGACAGCCGTCCGACCAGCGCCTGTTGTTCACCATAATTGGGCGCAGCAGTGGCGCCCGCCGCTGCCAACGCCTTGGCGCCGTCGCCAATCTTGTTGCCGGTGTAGGAAAGCGCCCCGTACACGGTCGGCGCGGCATAGAGAATGGTGAAGGCATCGCGGCCGTCGCCGCCGGCGATGTTGCGCTGCAGGTCTGAGGGCGAATTGCGCTCCAGAAAAATCGTGTCGCCCGCGGCCGTGCCATCCTCGATATTGGCGGGCGGCGGAAAAGCGCCCACGCGGAATGCCCAGGGCGCCAGGCCGTCATATTCGATATAGACCGACTGGATATGGCCGGGCGTCTCGGTGCCACCGCTGCCGCCAAAGTCAAAATTGAGATTGTAGGTCCAGTCGCTGAACACTTTGCCGGAGAGGCCGAGATAGACGCGGCGGAAATTCGAGCCCGAACCGAGCTGCGGTGCATAGGAGGCAGGTAGCGCATTGGCAGCAAGGCTTTGACTATAGTAAGCGGTATCAAATTGCAGCAATCCGCGCACGGCCGCGGTGAAACGACCATCCGCCGAGGCAATTTGGAGGCGGCCATTGTCGACGGTCGCCTTGTTCTGGCCGGTGGTGACGGCGGTGATCTGATTGCTGAGATCGACATATTGATCGGAAGTGCTGCGCTTGAGGTCGGTCAGCGCGGCGCTGGAATCATTATCGGCCGTGGCCTGGGCCTGGTCGGCTTTCAATTGCAGCAATTGGGCATTGAGATTGGCGACCGACTGCTGCAACGCCTCGATCCGGGCATTGGTGTCGTCCTTCGGCGCGGCAATAGCGGCTGAGGAAAGCGCCAAAATGGCGGCGCCAGAAAGAAAAATGGTGCGAAGTCCGGTGTGCATATTGGCAATCCCCTGCTGTTGGCGCGAAATGACAACATAATCCCTAGTGTGTCAATAGAGATTTAGGTGATGATGCGTACAGGCCAATAAGGCGTCACCGCATAACGCGCCAAACAGGTAAAAAGAGTCGGTTCAAGGCGCCCATGGCAATTTCACAAAAAGCAACTGGAGTTTGTCTAAAGCGCTCCGGCTCGGCGCATTTGGGCCGCGGCGGCGGCCAGGCTGCGGGATTCCAGCACTTCGGCAGTGGCGTCGCGCGCCGCCAGCAGGGCCTTGCGGATACCGCAGATCGCCTCGTCAAAGCAGTCATCACACTTGCGATAGGCCATGACGCTGACGCAAGGGCTGAGCGCCAGAGGCCCGTCTGTGACCCTGAGGACATCGGCGAAGCTGATATCCTTGGCCGGCCGTCCCAGCGAATAGCCGCCCAACCTGCCGCGATGGCTGCGCACAATGCCGGGCTTTTTCAGCTCCAGCAGAATCTGCTCCAGGAATTTGCGCGGCACATTGGCGGTATCGGCAATGTCCGAAATCTGCATCGGATCACTGTCGCCCCGGGCCGCCAGCACCAGCAGGGCCTTCAAGGCATAGCGCGATTTTTGAGACAGCATGCCGCTTCTTATACGATTAAGCCGATAGAGTATACCTGTCCTTTGGGGTGCGGGCCTTTCAATGCCCCGGTAAGTTATTGTAAATATTAAATTTTCTGCCGCGACACCTTGCGACCAATCAGGGCATGCAAGCCCGTCACGTTCAAGTGTATAGTGCAATGCAAGATGTTCCGGCGCGCCCCGGCTTCCGATTCAGACCGATTGAAGACCATAGGATGACACCTCAAATCCCGGAGTTGACGACCCCATGATGTGGATCGTCCGTGTCGCGCTGGAGCGGCCACTTACCTTCATTGTGCTCGCCATCCTGATCACGATCATCGGGCCGCTGGCGGTCTTGAACATGCCGACCGACATTTTTCCCAACATCAATATTCCAGTGATCAGCGTCGTCTTCAATTATGGCGGCTTACCGCCATCCGAGATGGCCGGCCGCATCATCACGCCATTCGAACGCATCATGTCCAACTCGGTTGACGATATTGAGCATGTCGAGAGCCAGTCCTTGGCCGGCATCGGCATGGTCAAGATATTCTTCCAGCCAACCGCCGATATCCGCCTGGCCCAGTCGCAGCTCTCGGCAGTGGCGCCGCAGACCCTCAAGAACATGCCGGTGGGCACGCAATCACCCTCCATCACCGACTATAGCGCCGGCAATGTCGCGGTGGTGCAGGTGGCCTATTCCAGCACGACCCTCTCCGAGTCCGAGGTCCTGGACCTGGCGCAGAATTTTGTCCGCCCGCATCTGGTGACGGTGCCAGGCGCCTCGCTGGCGCTGCCGTTCGGCGGCAAGAACCGGCAGATTACCTTCGACCTGGATTCCGAGGCGATGCAGGCGCGCGGATTGTCGGCCAGCGACGTGCAGGCCGCCTTTGCCAGCCAGAACCAGATCACGCCCGCCGGCAACGCCAAGATCGGCACCTTTCAATACCCGATCCAACTCAATGACGCGACCGAAACGGTCGAACAGATGAACAATCTGCCGGTCAAGACGGTGAACGGCGCCACCATTTTCATGCGGGATATCGCCCATGTGCGCGACGGCTCCTCGCCGCAGGCCAATGTCGTGCATGTCGATAACAGCCGCGCCGTGCTCAGCAGCGTCTTCAAGCACGGCAATGCCTCGACCCTGGATGTGGTGCAGGGGGTCAAGGACGCGATACCGAAAATTGAGCCGCTGCTGCCGCCGGCCCTCAAGATCACGCTGCTGGGCGATCAGTCCATCTTCGTCAAGGCGGCGGTGACGGGCGTGGCGCGCGAAGGCATCATCGCCGCGGCGCTCACCAGCCTGATGATCCTGTTGTTCCTGGGAAGCTGGCGTTCCACCGTCATCATCGCCGTTTCGATTCCGCTGGCGGTGATGGCGGCCCTGGCGGGGCTGTGGGCGATGGGCCAGACCCTGAATATCATGACCCTGGGCGGGCTGGCGCTGGCGGTGGGCATTCTGGTGGACGACGCCACCGTCACCATCGAGAACATCAACTGGCATCTGGAGCATGGCAAGGACGTCAACACCGCCATCCTGGACGGAGCGCGGCAAATCGTGCAGCCCGCCTTTGTCTCGCTGCTGTGCATCTGCATCGTGTTCGTGCCGATGTTCGCGCTAAAAGGCGTGGCTGGCTTTCTTTTCGTGCCGATGGCGATGAGCGTGACCTTCGCCATGATCGCATCCTTCGTGCTGTCGCGCACCCTGGTGCCGACCATGGCGATGTATCTGCTAAAGCCGCTCGGCACCGGCCGCCCGCGCCATGGCCGCGAGGCGCCCGCGTTCATCCGTATGCAGATGAAATTCGAGCGCGGCTTCAGCCAGATGCGGGAAAGCTATCGCAACCTGCTGGCGCTGGCGATGGTGCGCCGCCGCCTGTTCGTCACCGCTTTCATGGCTCTGGTGCTGGTGTCGTTCGGGCTGGTACCGTTTCTGGGCTCAAACTTCTTTCCCACCATAGATGCCGGCCAGATGGTGCTGCATGCCCGTCTGCCGCCCGGCAGCCGCATCGAGCATGCGCTGCCGGCCTTCGGCGCCATCGAAAATGACGTCCGCCGGATTGTGCCGCCCCGCGATCTCAGCACCGTCATCGACAATATTGGGGTGTCGCCCAGCCCCAGCAACATGACGTACAACAATTCCGGCACCATAACGCCGGGCGATGGCGACATCTTTATCACGCTGGCAGAAGGCCACCGCCCCACCGCCGGATATATGCGGCTGCTGCGCGAGAGGCTGCCGCGCGATTTTCCGAATGTCGCTTTCTCCTTCCCGCCCGCCGATATCGTCAGTCAAATCCTGAATTTCGGCACGCCGGCGCCGATCGACGTGCAGATCACCGGCAATGACCTGAACAAGACCGCGGATTTCGGCAACCGGCTGCTGCGCCAACTGCGCCATGTTCCCGGCATTGCCGACCCGCGCATGCAGCAGGCCAATACCGAGCCCGAATTGCGTTTTATCGCCGACCGTGCCCGCATCACCCAGGTCGGGTTGACCGAGCAGAATGTCACCAATGCACTGTCAACGGCGCTGGCGGGCACCGGCACAACATCGCCGAATTTCTGGCTCAACCCGAAGACTGGCGCGTCCTATGGCATGGTCACGCAGATGCCCGAGTATCGCGTCAACTCGCTGCAGGCGCTCGAGAACCTGCCCGTCACCGGGGGGACGACACCGCAAGTGCTGGGCGCGCTTGGCCGCTTTGCCCGCGCTCCCACCCCGGCGGTCGTGACCCAGTACAATGTGCAGCCGACCATCGACCTTTATGCCACCATCCAGGACCGCGACCTGGCCGGCGTCACCGGCGATGTCCAGACCATCATCGACCGCAACACCAAGTTTCTTCCGCGCGGTTCGACCATCACCCTGCGCGGCCAGAGTGTCACCATGCAGGAGGCTTTCAACGGCCTGTTTCTGGGCCTGGTGGGGGCCATCGTGCTGATCTATCTGCTAATCGTGGTCAACTTCCAGTCCTGGCTTGACCCGTTTGTCATTATCACCGCCCTGCCCGCGGCGCTGGCCGGCATCGTCTGGACCCTGTTCGCGACCGGCACCACCTTGTCGGTGCCCGCCCTCACCGGCGCCATCATGTGCATGGGTGTGGCGACGGCCAATTCGATCCTGGTGGTGAGCTTTGCGCGCGAAAGGCTGGCTGCCACCGGCGACCCCATTCGCGCGGCCGTGGAAGCCGGCTTCACCCGTTTCCGCCCGGTGCTGATGACGGCGCTGGCCATGATCATCGGCATGGCGCCGATGGCACTGGGCCTGGGCGAAGGCGGCGAGCAGAATGCGCCCCTGGGCCGCGCCGTGATTGGCGGACTGGTATTTGCCACCTGCGCCACATTGATGTTCGTGCCGGTGGTGTTCAGTATCGTGCATGGCCGCGGCAAGGCCCGGGTTCAGCCTTCGCCGCATGCCGGCGCGAAATCCGGAGAAGTGTATGCCTGACAAGTCCGATTATTCCGAACCCAACATGGAGCCGGACATCCTGCGCCACGCCACGCCGCCGCGGCTGAAATTCTACGGCCTGGTGGCGTTGTGCGCGGCCGGTGTGATCGTGGCGGGGGGCCTTGGCCTGCGCTTTTATTCCAGACTCAACACAAGGAGTTGGACGGAAGCACAGGCCATCCCGAGCGTGCAGATCATCAGGCTGACCGGCACCAAGGCCGGTGGCAGGCTCGATCTGGCCGGTGATGTCCAGGCTTTCACCAACGCGCCGATCTATGCCCAGATCTCCGGCACGGTGCAGAAATGGTATGTCGATATCGGCGCCACCGTGAAGGCCGGCGATCTGCTGGCGCAGATCGATCCGCGCAGCTATGAAGCCGCGCTGGCGCAGGCCCGTGGCCAGCTGGCACGCGACAGCGCCACCTTGGCCAATGCCCGGGTTGACCTGACGCGCTATCAGGCGCTGGCGCAGCAGAACGCGATTTCAAACCAGGCGCTGTCGGCGCAGCAGACCACGGTCAATGCCGATGCCGGCATTGTCGCCTCTGATCAGGCCGCCGTGCAGACCGCGGCGATCAATCTGGAATATACCCGCATCAAGGCGCCGTTCGGCGGCGTGGTCACCAGCCGTTCGATTGATGTGGGAAATCTTGTGGTGGTCGGCACCGCCTCGGCGACGCCGCTCTTTACCGTCACCGACCTCAGCCGCTTGCGCATTTATGTGCACCTGCCGCAGATCTATCTGGCGGCAATCAAGCCAGGCATGACGGTGGAGTTTAACGTCCCGGAATATCCCGGCAAGACATTCACGGCCACCCTCGCCGCCTCATCCGGCGCGGTGACGGCGAGCAGCGGCACCCAGCTTCTCCAGTTCCAGACCGACAATGCCGCCGGCGCCATCAAGCCGGGCGATTATGCCAACATGCATTTCAAGTTTCCTGCTGCGGCCGGCCTGTTGCGGGTGCCGGCCACCGCCCTTATGTTCCGCGACGAAGGCATGCTGGTGGCCACGGTGGACAGCGGCAATCATGTCAAGTTGAAGCCGATCACCGTCCGCACAGATCTGGGCAATGCGGTGGAGGCAACGGGGCTGACCACCGCCGACCGGGTGATTGATAATCCGCCCGACTCGCTGCTGCCCGGCGATGTGGTAAAACCATCGCCGGAGTCTGCCGCTCCGGACGGGGCCGGCGCCGAATGACCTGCCAAAGAAAAGGGAACACCATGCAAGGCAAATCCGTTCTGATCACGCCCATTTTGGCACTGCTGGCGCTGACGGGTTGCAACAAGACGGCCGATGCCGCAGGCAAGATGCCGCATTATGATCTGAGCCCGGCCTCCAATGCCAAGTATCTGGCCGATTTCGCCGCCAAGCCCGGCGTGATCAAGACCCAGGACGGCCTGGAATACCTCATCGTCAAGGCGGGCACCGGCAAGGCGCCGCAATCAGGCGCCGATATGGTCACCGTCAAGTACAAGGGCTCTTTGATTAACGGCAAGGTGTTCGACCAGACCGCGCCCGGCAAGACCGCGACCTTTCCGGCGGGGGCGCTGATTCCCGGCTGGGTCGAGGCGCTGTCGCTGATGAAGGAAGGCGATGTCTGGCAGCTGGTTATCCCGTCGCAGCTAGGTTATGGCGCGGAAGGCGCCGGCAGGGACATTCCCGGAAACCAGACCCTGGTGTTCGACCTTAGCCTGATGACCGTCGCGCCGCCGCAGTAGCGAGACACGTCCGGCCGGAGGCCGGAAAAATCGGTTCAGTGAACCGATTTTAGTGTCGAGCGCGCCGCCTCCCTCGCTTCGCTCCAAGAGGGGCCAGCTCGGGCGAGGCGCCACGGACAGCCGCAGGCTGTTCAGAATTTATATTCCAGCGACATGCCCGCCATGCGCGGCGCCATTGGAATGCATTGCAGCACCCCGGATGTGCCGGGCGAGGTGAAACTTCCGTTGGGCACCGAATTCAGCACCCCGGTAAACTCCGGAGTACAAATCTGCGCGTTCGTGACATTGGTCATGAATGCCGTCAGGTCGGCGCCGGATTTGCCGATATCGGCCAACCGGAGTTGCAGATTAAGCAGTCCCCAGGGCGATGTCTGTTGTGCCGCGCCATTGGCGTAGAGCGCCAGATCCGTCAGATAACGGCTCTCCCAGTAGTAATGCGCCGTGAACTGCACATCGCCAACCGAGAAGTCGCCGATGCTCTGCGATCCGAAGGAGTAGGTGCCGGTGACATTGGTCTGCCAGCGTGGCGCCGGGATCGGCGTGCCGGAAAGATTGGCGCTACTATTGCCCGGCGGCAGGAGATAACCCGGCGGCACGGCGTAAGTGAAGTTGGTGTAGCGGGCATCGAGATAACTGCCAGCAAAATTGAGCGTCAGGGCCGGAATGGGAAGCGCGGTCACGTCCCATTCCATTCCGGAAACCCTTGCTGCGGCGACATTGAAGGTCACATTGTTCAGCGCATTGGTGGGAGTGGCGCACTGGTTGGCGTTTAGCAGCGCCTGGGTGCAGGTGCCAGCAACGCCCGTCGGTCCCGTTTCCAAGGTGATATTAGGAAGGTTCACCTGAGTCTGGAGATTGTGGTAGGCGGTCAGGTAGCCGTCCAAATTCGTGCGGACTGGCATGCCGAACAGATCCCAATCCGACTTGACGCCGGTTTCATAGTCAATCACCTCTTCCGGCTGCGCAACTAGAAATTGCGTATTGAACGTGCCCGAATTGATCGCGCCCGAACGATCGCCCGACCGCATGGTGAAATAGACCAGGGTCTTGTCGAACAGGTCATGATCAATCGCCAGCGTCCAGGTGGGCTTGTGGAAGGTCCTGGAGATGCTGGTGGGGCAACTGCCGAGCGGCAGCGAGACGCCGGTCGCGTTGGTCAGCGCGCAGACCGTGGTGTAACCCGAATAGTTGATGCCATCGAGGCTGTAGGTGCCGGAACTGTAAACCCCATTGACCGTGTTGGCCGATAGCACGGCGGTGGTGGGGAACAGAACCTTCTGGGTATCCAGGTAGGCGTCGCGCTGGTCCAGGGTATAGCGGGCGCCCGCAGTGACGCGCGTGTCCGGCCAGATGGAATAGGTCGCCTGGGCATAGGCCGCATAGCTTATGTTCAGCTCGCCATTGCGCGTCTGGTCAGTTGTCGAAGCCTGCTTGTTTGCGATGGCGGAAGGTGGCGAACCGGCGCTGGGCAGGAACAGATTCTGATAGCCGCCATCATTCGGATCGGATTCTTCGAAGAAGAACAGGCCACCCGTCCATTTGAGCCGGTCATCAAAATCGCTGCCCGTGACGGTGAGTTCCGACTGCCAGGATTTGTAACGGGGCATGTCGTAGACATAGACGCTGGCGACATAGGGCTGTCCGCGGCTGACCGCCGTGCCGGTGCTGTCGAGCCAGCGATAGGCCCCGGTAAGCTTCACATCAATGCTATCGTCGAATTTCTTGTCCGCCACCGCAGAGACGGTGTGGTAATGGCCCACATCCAGATCGCTTTGCGCCTGTTCCGTGCTCCAGAAACCTTCTGTCTGTTCGCGCGCCACCGAGGAGAGCAGCGAATTATACGCGGCGGGCGAGGTGTTGACGTTGCTGGCGGATGTCGCGGTGACGGTATTGTAATAAGTGGCGACGGGGTGGCCAAGCAAATCGGTGAAGCTCACGCAGGCCGCCGGGATGTTGCAGATGGAAGGCTTGTTACCGGTTCCAGCCACCGTGCCGACGAAGTAGCCGAGATCGTGATAGCTGACGCCGGTATCGTGCTCGGCGGACAGGTCGGCGCGCACCAACAGGCTGAAACTGTCGTCCGGTGTCCATTTGGCCGTGACGCGGCCGGCGAGTTTATCGGTTCCCATGGCGGGCTGGTTGTTGCGCAAGCCGGACACCGGATCGTAGAAGTAATTGGCGAGATAGCCCTTTTGCCCGGTCGCGGAGAAGGCGGCGCGCACCGCCAGATCGTCGGTGATGGGAATATCGACGGCGCCTTGAAGCCCATACTGGCCGTAATCGCCGCCTGTGACCTTCATATAACCGCCGAAATCCTGGCCGGGCTCGCGCGAGGTCATCAGGATCGCGCCGCCGGTTGAGTTGCGGCCCACCAGCGTCCCCTGCGGCCCTTTGAGCACGTCCGCACTCGCCAGGTCGAACATCTGTCCGGTCAGGCCGATGGTGCGGGCGTAATAGATTCCATCCTGATAGACTGCCACGGAGGGGTCGAAGTCCAACGCCGTGTTGCCACCACCGCTGGGACTGTCCAAATTGTGCTGGCCGCGGATGGTGATATCCAGCGTGTCCTGACGGAAGGTGGAAGGTTGGATAACAACAGAAGGCGCCACGGTCTGAAGGTCAGCGATGGTATTGACGTTCAGCTTTTCAAGATCGTCTGCGTTGAGTGCGGTGATCGAGATCGGAACGGTCTGCGCATCCTCGGAGATTTTTCGCGCCGTGACGATCACCGTCTCCAGCCCTATCGCCGAAGTCGAACTGTCGCTCTGGGCCATCGCCGGCATGGCACCCATCAGGGCGAATATGCTCGCCGGCAGCGTCGCAATTTTGCGCATGTCCCCTCCTGAACTATTCTAGCGTTGACAGCTATTTAGGGGAGAAAAAAGCAAAAATGAAGTGCGGCAGGACAGCAACAGGGGTGCTGGGATTTTTTCCCGGCTCGAATGCAGCGGCATGATGAAGGCGCCGCTGCCGGCCGCGATAATTGCTGCGATTCTGGCCGCAGGTTTTGCGGCCATGCTTGCGCTCAACCTGCCCGGGCAAATGTCCTACGATTCCGTCAGCCAGCTCTTTGACGGCCGCTTCGGTTCTTACAACAGCTGGCACCCGGCGGTGATGGCGTGGCTGCTGGGCCTGTTTGATTCCCTTCTGTCCGGCACCGCACTGTTCGTGGTGTTTGAAGCGGCAATGTTGGCGGTGGCATTCATTCTGTCGCTGCGGCGAAACGCGAGCTGGGGCGCCGTGCCGGTCGCGCTTGGCATGGTGCTGACGCCGCAATTCCTGCTGTACCAGGGCACGGTGTGGAAGGATGTTCTCTTCGCCGATGCGTTTGTTCTTTCCTTCGCGCTTTTGGCCCGCGCGGTTGCGGAGAACAGCCGCATGCGGCTTACGCTTCTGGTTCTTTTTTTTCCGGCTTTGAGCCTGGCGGCATTGGCGCGGCAAAACGGCTTGCTGCTGCTGCCGGTCGGCGCATTGACCTTCGCGCTGGCGACGGGACAAAGCAACATCCGGCGCGTTGCCTGTCGCGTCCTCCTTGTGCTGGCGCTTTTACTGGCGCTGGTCGCCGCTGCGGATCTGCTGCTCGCCCGGCGCGGTGATGGCGGCGAGGGGTTTCGCAGCGAAATTCAGCTTGCCCAGATTTATGACCTCACCGGGGCGGTGAAAAAGGGCTTTTCCCTGGACCTGCTGCGCCGGAGCGATCCACCGCTGGCCGCCGCGATCGAACGGCAAGGTGTGCAGGTTTATTCCCTGCAAATGCAAGATACTTTGGAACCTGTCTTGCCTGCGAAGATAGCCCCCGGCGCGGTGATGGCCCAGTGGCGCGCGCTGTTGCTGACGCGGCCGGCGCTTTATCTTGGTACGCGCGCGGATTTGTTCTGGCAGGTGGTGGCGACGCCAGACATCGCGCGCTGCCATCCCGCCTATGCCGGAATTGACGGCGAGCCGGCGGAGCTCAAGGCTCTGGGACTTGCCGCCCGCATCCGGCCACGGGATGCAAAACTGGCCTTCTATGCCCGGGGCTTTATGGGCGCGCCGGTGCTGTCGCATCTGGTTTTCGCGGCGCTGGCGCTGGCGCTCTTGATTTTTTGTCTGCGCCGCCATGGCAAATCCGACATCGTCATCGCGGGTATGCTGGCCGGAGCGCTCGCCTTTGCCGCCAGTTTTCTCTTCGTCTCGGTGGCCTGCGATTACCGTTATCTCTATCCGCTCGATCTGTCGGCGATGCTGGCGCTTTTTCATGTCTTCGCATCACCGTCATTAAAAATGACAAAAATTCAGGCAATTGCGGGGAGCCCTTTGCGGTCTCGGCGGTTCTAACCGGGCAAGACGGAGGAGCCGACATGCGCGCCTGTTTTCTGGGACAGAATGTTTGCGCCCTGGGCTATGGGGTGGCGATGGTTCAGACCCCACACTTGGACCAGGTCTCTGACCAGCCCCCGGCGGCCGGTTCCGGGGCGCCGCCCCCGCCCGGCCCTTCCGCCGCCGAAAATCCTTTGCCAAACTTGATGATCCGGGAGCTGCGGCGCCGTCCGATCCCGCTTTCCTGAAGTTGGGGACAATTTCCGGGCCCACGCCCTGCCCCCTGCTGAAGCGAACCCCGCCATCGCGTCGCAGGGCCGAATTATGGGGAACTTTCACTTGTTATGGCGGGCACCAATAACAATATTAGGCGTTGTCTGAGTCGCCTCCGTAACGATATTTTATATAGATTCCAGTATATTGGTTGGTATGCCGAATCGCTTTTCCCTTCTGTTGATTTGCGGCGCCGCGCTGGCGCTGAACGGCTGCGCCACCAAAGACCCCGAGGCGCTGGCGCAGCACGACCCTTGGGAGCCCGGCAATCGGGCCGTATTCGATTTCGACATCAAGCTCAATGATGCCGTGATGATGCCGGTGGCGAAATTCTACCGCTCGGCCGTACCCGAAGTGGCGCGGGACGGCATCCACAATGCCCTGACCAACCTCAATGCCCCGGTGGTGTTCGTCAACGATTCGATTCAGGGCGATGGCGGCAAGGCGAGCGATACCTTCGGCCGTTTCATGATCAATTCCACCGTCGGCGTCGCCGGCCTGATCGATGTCGCCAGCAAGATGGGCATTCCCTATCACGACAATGATTTCGGCATCTCGCTGGGCAAGGGCGGTGCGGCGGAAGGGTCCTATCTGGTGCTGCCCTTTCTGGGCCCCAAGCCGCCGCGCGATCTGGTCGGCAGCGGCGTGGATATCGCCTTCGATCCGCTCACGTACATGAGCTGGAACAATTCGACGCTCTATATGATCGTGCGCGCAGGCCTGGGCGTGCTGGACAGCAGCGCCGCGAATATTGACGCGGTTGAATCCATCGAGCGTTCCTCGATTGATTTCTATGCGACCACGCGCAGCCTGTATCGTCAGAACCGCAACGCCCAGATCCATGACGGCGCCGCGCAAAATTCGGATCTGCCGAATTTCTGAACTTCACGATCCGTCTTCATATATCTTAATGGCCGCGCCCAAATCCGGTTAACCCGCGATTTTAACGATGCCATGAAGAACGCGTTTCGCGCAGCGTACCGGCTTGCTATCCCTGCACCCGTCAAGGGGGATTGCGATGCGCGGGCTGTTAGCCAAATTTATCGGTGACCGGAAGGCTGCCACGGCGATTGAATATGGCCTGATCGCGGCGCTGATCGCGATCGCGATGATTGCCGGCCTGAATGCGCTGGGCAGCAATCTCAATTCCCAGTTGGCCGCCATCGGCACGAGCCTGAATTAGGCAGGCGCTCTATTCGGCCGGCGCAGCCGGGGCGCGCGGCGCCCGCATGATGCCATGATACCAGCCATTCCAGATATTGCGGGTGCGGGTGCCGAAGCGGTCGAGATAAAGATAGACCACGGGGGTGGTGTAAAGCGTCAGCGCCTGGCTCAGCACCAGCCCGCCGACGATGGAGATGCCCAACGGCTGGCGCAATTCCGAGCCTTCGCCCAATCCGATCGCCAGCGGCAACGCTCCCAGGATCGCGCCCATGGTTGTCATCATGATGGGACGAAAGCGCATCAGGGCGGCCTGATAGATCGCCTCGCGCGAGTCCAGCTGTTTTTCGCGCTGCAGGCTGATGGCGAAATCGATCAGGATAATGGCGTTCTTCTTGACGATGCCGATCAGGAGAATGACGCCGATCAGGGCAATCAGGCTGAAATCGGTCTTGAAGATCAGCAGCGCCAGCACCGCGCCCACCCCCGCCGAAGGCAATGTGGACAGGATGGTGATGGGATGGATCAGGCTTTCATAAAGAATACCCAGCACGATGTAGATGGTGACGATGGCCGCCAGTAGCAGCAGCGGTTCGTTGGCCAGTGACCTCTGGAAGAGCTGGAAAGTGCCGGCGGCTTCGCCATGCACCGAGATCGGCACGTCAATCTTGGCCATGGTCCGCTGGATCGCCGCCTGGGCGATGCTGATCGGCTCGCCGGTCGGCAATGTGAAAGAGAAAGTGGTGGCGACAAAGGGCCCCTGATGATTGACCGCCAGCGGCGTGGACCCGGGCCCGTAACTGACAAAGGCCGAGAGCGGCACCATGGTCTCGACACTCGTCGAGACCGAGGCGCCGGTCGAGGCGCCGCCGCGTGCCGTGTTGGTCAGGGCGTTGAGTTGCTGGTTGCGCACGGCGCTTGCAGCAGCGGCTGCCGCCGCTGAAGATGCCGTGCTTGCCAGGCTGGCGGTGGTATTGGACGAAACGCCGCCGGATGCCAGGCTGCTGGCCGCGACGCTGCCGGTGGCGCTGGCCGCGCTGGCCGTGCTGGTACTGCCCACAATGAAGGCGCCGCCTGCCGCCGCGCTGGACTGGGTGCCGTTGATGTTGCCCGAGGTCGAGACATAGATATCGCGCAGCGTTTCCGGGCTCTGCCAGAATTCTGGCGCCACTTCCATCACCACATGATACTGGTTCTTGTCCTTGTAGAGGGTGGAAACCTGGCGCTGGCCGAAAGCGTCATACAGCGTCGAGTCAATCTGGCTGGCGTTGAGGCCCAGCCGCGCTGCGGTCGGCCGGTCAATCTTGAGGTCAACCTCAAGTCCCTTGTCCTGCTGGTCGGAATTGACGTCCTGCAATTCGGGGACGTTCTGCAGCGCCTGGGTGATCTTGGGCACCCAGGTGTTGAGATCGTCGAGCGTGTCGGCCTGGATGGTATATTGATAATCGCCATTGCCGGCGCGGCCGCCTCCGCGCACCCCCGTGGCGCTGGCCGATTGCAGAAACAGCCGCGCGCCGGCGACATTGCCGAGAGCGGGCCGGAGCCGGTCAATCACCTCAGGGGTGGTGACATAGCCGCGCTGGGCCGGTGACTTGAGGGTGACAAAAATATTGCCGGTATTGCCGCCGGCGGCGAAACCGCCGACCGAGGCAACCGCCGGATCGGCGCGGATGATATTGACGAATTGCACGAATTTCTTCTGCATCAACTGAAATGAGATGCTCTGGTCGGCGCGGATGCCGCCCTGCATGCGGCCCTCATCCACCGAAGGGAAAAAGCCCTTGGGCACGATGGCCAGCAGATAGACATTCAGGCATACCGCCACCAGCAGCATGAACATGATGGTTTTTGGGTTGTCGAGAGCCCAACCCACGGTGCGGCGGTAAAAGTCCTGGCTTATTTCGAAGATATGTCGGGACGCACGCAGAATGCCGCTTTCCTCGTCATGCGGCGCAATATCCAGAAAGGCGCACATCATCGGCGTCACGCTCAATGACACGATCAGCGAGGTGGCGATGGCGATGGTCAGCGTCACGGCGAATTCATGGAAGATTTTTCCCACGATGCCGCCCAGCAGCAGGATGGGAAAGAACACCGCCACCAGGGAGATGCTCATGGAGAGCACGGTGAAGGAGACCTCTTGCGCGCCCTTGAGCGCCGCCTGCATCCGTGATTCACCTAGTTCCAGATGACGGGTGACGTTTTCCAGAACGACGATGGTGTTATCCACCACAAAACCGGTGGAGACGATCAGCGCCATCAGCGAGAAATTGTCCAGGCTGAAGCCCAGCAGATACATCATGCCAAAGGTGCCCAGCAGCGAGAGCGGCACCGAAACGGCGGGCACAAGCGTGGCGCGGAAATTCCGCAGGAAGAAAAACACCACCACCACCACCAGAATGGTGGAAAGAACCAGCGTTTCCTCGACATCGCGCACCGCATTGCGGATCGAGACGGTGGGATCGTTGATCACCTCAAGATTGATCGCGGCGGGAAGCGCGGCTTGCAGCTCGGGCATGATGGCGCGGATATTGTCTACCACCGAAATCACATTGGCGCCCGGCTGCTTGGTAACATTGACCAGAATGGCGGGCTGGCCATTGGAGGTGCCCAGATTGCGGACATTTTCGACACTGTCCGAGAC
>Ga0302320_10003816_pt1 | contig 34632 bp, 41 predicted proteins | sample Bog_T0_3_FD_202130 | JGI IMG/M metagenome (GOLD analysis project Ga0302320, IMG submission 202130) | Peat permafrost microbial communities from Stordalen Mire near Abisko, Sweden - Bog_T0_3 | ecosystem: Environmental > Terrestrial > Soil > Wetlands > Peat | place: Sweden: Abisko, Stordalen Mire...
CCCCTTCGTGGATACAGGATTTCCGCCGTTCAGGCGCGGCGGGCCGCACGTCGGCGGAAGCCAAGCATCCCCAGGACCGCGGCCGCAAAGCCGGGAAGGGTTCCGGCGAGCGCGGGAACCGGGGCGGTGTTTGTCAGCGATGTCAGGGATTCCGACGTGGTCCCGTACGAAATATCGAACATAAGGCTAACGCTGTTCTGGGCAGCCTGGCTGAACAGGGCCTTCGTGTAGGTGCCTCCGTTCGCGACGTCGATGTTGATCCAGGCGTAACCGTTGGCGCCAGCTGCGCTGTCAATCTGCGCGGCGGTGACAAATCCAACGACCGTGGCCCCATTGATAAGGACAACTTCGCTGAAGTTTTGGGAGGCCCAGTTCTGTGCCAGAAAGCCCAGATAGCTTTCAGGGCCTGGCATTGTCATGAGGATATTGCCACCAGCATAGGACCGAATGTAATTGGTGGTCGCGGCCACTCCAACAGCTGGCGAGTAGGATCCCACCGCCATGCCAGTCTGGACGACACCTCCCGCGCCGGTGCTCGAGTCTCCTGAGAAGGTCGCGCCGGAGTAGGTCCAGGAAAACCCGCTGTGATAGCCAGACGTTGCGCTCGTCGAAAACACGACAGGCGTGACGGACGCATCGGTTGCCACCCCAGGGAGGTCCGCGGTCCACAGGAGATTGCCCGCCTGGTTGACGGTCGCCTTGGCTTGGGTGGCTGCCATCAGACAGAAGGCTGCCGCAAAGGCGGTGGAACGTTTCCCTCAATAACCCGAAGCATGCCCCAAAACCCGACGGAAGGCATTCCTATGGCAGCTTCCCGCGTAGCTTGAGGCAAGCCGCCGCCAGTGTCAAAGGAAAACTGTGTTGATGGACGCCACGAGCAGGCAGTCACGGCATGCCAATTGGACGGGAAGCGCCAGCCCCAATGATGGCCATGATGGCCACACCGATATGGCGTCTTTCTTTCCAGCGATCATGAGTTCTTCATGGCCAAGGCGCCAGCAATGGTCCCGTGCACTCTAGTCAGGATGACCGCCTCCACAAACACGCGGGAGGCCATCCTTCGCCCTCGGCTTCCGTCGGCCCCAGGGCTGCCACCAGAATCGGCCATTCGGCAACCCGGCCTCCTCCGCAATCCTAATGGATCAGCATCCCTCAGGTGGCTGGGGCGCCCCGGGCCATCGGCCATCCGAGGGCGACGCACCGGCAGGTTCACGAGCATCAGGAGCGGCCGCGATGGACAAGGGCCGCAAGCCTGCATCGGGCTGCCTCGGTATCGCCCAGATGGTACCCTCCGCAGCGGACGCCCCCGGAGGCCGGAGGCCCAGCCGAAGCAGATTTGCCGGCACACTAATGCGCCATGGGCGCACTCCCAATGGCTTGCAGCCCGCACTGAAATGGCTCATAGGCGCGGCAAGTCAGGAGGCTTTCCCGTGGCCAGGATTGAATTTGCCGCCACCGTTGCCGACGAATCCAGGGTTGGCTGGGCTGCCAAAAGGATCCCGCGGACTGCGCCGATGCCACGCTGGCTGGGTGCGAACTGCCATGGGGGCCAGTCGGTTCCCGGCGCAGGTGGCGCCGTGTGCTCCGGTGATGGGGGCGAGCGCCGGGCAGCCCGGCTTCCGCTTCGGCGCTCACTGGTAAATCCGCGCAGATGTGGTGTTCCCGCAGGCTTGAGGAGAATTCGCCATGGTTCCTGTCAGCGAAGGGCAGTGGTCGGTGCTGGAGGACTGGCTTGAGACCGCGTTTGCCGGCCAGGTCCGCAAGAACGGCCAGCCGATGGCGGAGCATCCGCTGCGGGTGGGCCGGAAGCTCCGAGCTGCTGGCGCCGATCCGGTTACCGTTTTCAGCGGATACGCCCACGGCGTCATTGAAGATTTGCCCCACGTGGCGGTCGAGGACTTGGCTGCCGTCGCCGAGGCTGTCATTGGAAGGAAAGCAGCAAGGGAATCGGTGGACCTCATGCTGGAGTGCGGCTATTCGGATGAGGAATATGCCGTCGAGCGCCTGGTTGGCGGCGAGGACGGCAAGAAGGCACGAAGGGCCGCAGCCGTCCGGCGGTGGCTGGCCGGCAAGGATTTCCGCCTTCATCTGGTGAAACAGGCCGACATCGAAGACAGCCTCGCCGACGCGGCGTCGGCCTCGCCTGAATTAGCGGCCGATTTCCTGGCATGGGCCGGTCCGCTTCACGATGGGCTGACTGCTTTGCTCGCCGCCCGCGACATGGCGGGGTGACGAGCCATTCCCAGCGGGCGCGTGTGTCCTGCCTGCGGATGTGCTCTTCTGTTCCTGGAAGCCCGGAAGCGGAGAAGTCACCATGAGCTGGTTTGCGGATCGGATCGACGAGATCAGGGAGCCGCTTGCGGGCATGCCAGGGAGGGACGGGACGCTGCTGGCGGTGTGCGCGGCGGTGGCGGCCACTGCCGCGGTTGGCATGCCAGGCGGCAGGTGTCCAGGCGAGCACGCGGAGTTTTCCGTCTTCCGGATAGCGGCGGCGGTTTCCAGCAGGGTCTCGTCTGGCGTCGACGCGGCGTTCGCCGACTTCGACGAGCCGAATTATCAGGCTGCTGCAGGGTTCGCTGTCGCCTGGAAGGGCTTGGCAGACGCGGCGCCGGTGGCCCGCCCGCGGGACGGGGATCCGTGGCTTTTCGTCCGCAACGAGCGGTCTGGCGAAGTCCGCCTGCTATCCCAGGCAGGTCTCGCCGGGTTCGGGGCAGCGGTCGCCGCGCGCGGCGGCGTCATCAACATGGTTACGATTGACGAAGGGCGCGTGGCGATGCCCCAATACGCCGGGGGGAGACTGGAGGGGCTGGAGAGTCCCTCCGGGACTCAGCCGGCCGTGCGCGTCGTCCAGCCGGACGGATCGGCCCGTGACATTTACGCCAGCCACGCCGGACAGTCCGACGGCCCAGCAGGCCAGGAGCCGCATGAGCCTTCGGATTCGCCGGGGATGTCGATGTAAGCTGTCCGGCAGCCTGGGCTAGCCCCGGCTGCCGCAGTGGTCAGGCGGCGATGGCGGTTTCCCGGCGGACGCCCTGCGGCACCCGCATGGCGGCCAGCGGGACCCGGTTGCCCTCGCGGTCGTTCCTGAGGTGCAGGAGGCGTGTCCGCAGGCATCCGAGCTGCCGCAAGCCGGAGGCGGAGACCGACAGCACGTCCCCCTCGTTCACGATCGGCGCGGCCTCGGCCCCGCATGCCAGTGCCAGCTCGGCGTGCGCCGCCAGATGCTGCGGTTCGCCGTGGACGGGGAGCGCAAAGCGGGGACGGGCCATGGCATGCATCGTCATCAGCTCCCGGCGGCCGGGATGGCCTGATACATGAATTGGGTGGCCGTCCACACGGTCACCCGCAACAAGGATTTCCACGCCGCGGGCGCGCAGCCGTGACAGCACGGATTCAACCGCCGCTTCGTTGCCAGGGACAACTCTCGCTGACATCACCACCGTGTCTCCCCGGCCAAGGGCGGGCAGCCGCCAGTCGCCGCGCGCCAGCCTGGCCAGCGCGGCCCGCTCCTCGCCCTGGCTTCCCGTGCAGACCAGGGCGGTTTCCCGGCGGTCGAGACCCTGAAGGTGCGAGGGCTCCGCCAGGAATGACGGGACGCCCGAGAAAAGTCCCAGGCCGTCAGCAACCGCCTCGTTGTTGCGCATGGAGCGGCCGGTGATGGCCACCTTGCGTCCCGACTCCCCGGCAGCCACGGCCGCCGAGGCGATCCTGGCAATGTTGGAGGAGAAGCAGCAGAACACCACGATGCCCTTGCGGGTGGCGGCAATCCGGCGGAACGCCTCGCGGACCTCGGTCTCCGAGGTCACCGGCAAGTCGTGCTCCGCGTTGGTGCTGTCGCAGACCAGCGCCAGCAGGCCGGCGTCGCCGAGCCTGCGGATCGCGTCCGTGTCCGTCGGCAGCCCGAGCAGCGGGGAGGGATCCAGCTTCCAGTCGCCGGTGTGAAGCACGGTGCCCGCCGCTGCGGTCAGCGCCAGGGAAACCGCCTCCGGCACGGAGTGTGTCATTCTCACGGATTGCACGGAAAAGGCGCCGACGCGGAATGACCCGCCGACCGGAAAAGTGCGGATGTCCGCATCCTCGAGCGTGCCGGCCTCGTCCATGCGCCGGGCGATAATCTCAGAGGCGTAAGGGGTCGCGTAAATCGGGCAGCTGATGGCGTGCGGCCATACGCGGTCGATGGCGCCGATGTGGTCCTCGTGGGCGTGGGTGACGACGAGCCCGTCGAGGCGGTCAAGAATTGGGGCGAGGATGGCCGGGTCCGGGATGATGGCCTCAACCCCGTCCCTCTCCCCTTCGGGGAACGCCATTCCGGCGTCAACGAGCAGCCACCGCCCGGACGTGCCGTACAGTGTCCAGTTCATCCCAATCCGGCCGGCGCCGCCAAGCGGCACGACCAGGATTTCATTGTCGCGCGGCACCGGCAGCCTGGTCAGCTGGCGCGCGGCGCGTGAGGGAGGGGTTTGTGTGGGGAGCTTCTTCGGCTGACGGCTGTCCGTCGGCTGGCAGTCCCGGCCCGAGGCTGAAATTGCCTTGCGGGTAACTTCTTTGATTTCGTTCATGTCCAGAGAGGTATGCCTGACCGGATGGCTTTTGTCAAACAGAAAGATGTGCGGAAAGCGGATTGGCGGGAAATGGCGCCATGGCCGGTTGCCTCGGCGGGTCCGGCGGACGGGCAAAAAGAAAAAATCGCCGGGCGACCGCCGGCGCTCAAAGGAAAACGCTTGGCGGACCGCCGTCCCTGGCCTACCCTCCTGGGGCGGGTGCAGCGCATCCCGTTTTCCTTGTCGCTGCAGCGATGGAGCTTTGCCGTGCTGGTCCCCAAAACCTGTCTGATCGGGCACACCGGGTTTGTCGGCGGCGCGCTCGGCCGCCAGTTTCCGTTCGACGAGGGCTTCAATTCCGGCAGCTTCAGGAGCATGGCCGGGCAGGAGTTTTCCCTGGCGGTGTGCTGCGGCGTCTCCGCGGTGAAGTGGCGGGCCAACCAGGATCCGGATGGCGACCGGGCAGCGATCCGGGCGCTGGCCGGCGTGCTGGAGACCGTGCGCGCCGACCGCTTCATTCTGATCTCCACGGTTGACGTCTATCCCGTGCCGTTCCGGGTGGACGAGGGGTCCGGCTGCCGGGAGCGGCAAAACCACGCCTACGGCACCAACCGCCTGGAGTTTGAGGAAACGGTGCGTGGCCTGTTCCCCCGGGCGCTGATCCTCCGGCTGCCCGCGCTGTTCGGTGCCGGCCTGCGCAAGAACGTGGTCTACGACCTGCTCCACGGCAATTGCCTTGACTCGGTCAACCCGGCCTCGTCCTTCCAGTGGTACGACGTGGCGCGCCTCTGGGGCGACATCCAGGTTGCCGAATATGCGGGCGAGGAGCTCGTCAACCTGGTGACCGAGCCGGTCACCACAGGCGAAATCATTGACCGCGTGTTTCCCGGGGCGGTGGCCGGTGCTGCCGCAGGCGCCCCCCAGGCTTACGACGTCCGCACCCGGCATGCCGCGGCGTTCGGCGGGACAGGGGGTTATGTGGCGGGCCGCGCCGAGTGCCTGGACCGTTTGGCTGCTTTCGTGGCGGCGGAGCGCGGGGCATGAGGCTCGCGGCATCAAACCTTGCATGGCCCGCCGGCTGCGACCGCGAGGCCATGGTCCTGCTGCGTGACGCCGGCTTCACTGGCATTGAGGTTGCCCCGACCCGGGTGTGGCCAGGATGGGAGGGGGCGGTGCCAGCCGCCGCGGCCCGGCTCCGGACCATGTTCTCCGGCGAGGGCTTCACCGTTCCTGCCATCCAGGCCATCCTGTTCGGGGCCGGAGACGTCGCCCTGTTCGGGGATCATGGGCAGAGGGCGCGGCTGCGCGATCACCTGCTGCGCGCCGCCGACCTCGCGGCGGCCCTCGGCGCCGGGGTGATGGTGTTCGGCGCGCCGTCCGCGCGGAGGCGCGGCAGCCTGCCGCCAGCGGAAGCAATGGCCGCCGCCGCGGACTTCCTTGCCGCCGCTGGCCGGGACATCTCGTCGCGGGGAACGGTGCTCTGCATCGAACCGAACCCGGCGGCGTACGGCTGCGACTTCGTCACCACCTCGGCGGATGGCGCATCACTCGTGGAGGCATCCGCCTCGCCGGGGATAGGGCTCCACCTGGACGCCGCCGGCATGGCGCTGGCCGGCGAAGATGCCGCCGCGGCGGTCCGGACGCTTGCCGGGCGCTTCGCGCATTTCCATGCCAGCGAGCCCGATCTCGGACCCTGGCAATCGCCCTCGGCGGACCACGCCGGTATCGGCGCTGCCCTCGCCGGGTCAGGTTACCCGGGCTGGGTGTCGCTCGAAATGCGCGAACAGCCGGAGCCGTGGCTCGCCCTCTGGAACGCCCTCTCCGCGGTCCGCCGCGCTTACGGAGCATGACAATGACGGATCAGCCATCCCGTTTCACCAGCCACCGCTCGCCCGCCCTGCAGCTTCCCGCTGGATGGCAGGTGCCCGAATTCACGGTTGACGAGTACGCGCCGCGCACCACGAGGCACTGCGTCGTCATTCCAGTCATCAACGAAGGCACGAAGTTCCTGCGCCAGGTCGGGGCCATGGCCGGGGCGGACCTGGGCGCGGACATCATCATCGCCGACGGCGGCAGCACCGACGCGTCGATGGCGAACCAGGAGCTGGCCATGCTTGGCGTGCGCGCCAAGCTGGTCAAGACCGGGCCGGGCGGCCTCTCCGCGCAGTTGCGGATGGCATTCGCCTTCGCGCTCCAGCAGGGGTACGGCGGCTGCGTCACGATCGACGGCAACGGCAAGGACGGCTGGGAGGCGATACCGTCGTTCCTTGCCGCACTCGATGAAGGATACGGCTTCGTCCAGGGATCGCGGTACGTCCCTGGAGGCGAGGCCATCAACACGCCGCTCGACCGCCATCTCGCCGTCCGCTGCCTGCACGCGCCGCTCATCAGTCTCGCCGCGGGTTTCCGATACACCGACACGACGAACGGTTTCCGTGCCTTTTCGGCGGGTTTCCTTAGCGATCCGCGGGTGGCCGCGTTCCGTGACGTCTTCGACACGTACAACCTGCACTACTACCTGGCGGTCCGCGCTCCGCGCACGGGTTACCGCGTCTGCGAGGTACCGGTCCGGCGGGCCTACCCGGAGAAGGGGAAGACCCCGACCAAGATTTCCGGGCTGCGCGGCCGCCTGAGGATCCTCCGCCAGCTCTGGACATCGGTGACCGGCGGCTACAACCCGCCCGGAGCGAAGTGATGGAAACGGACCGCTTTGACGCGCTGATCATCGGCGGCGGCTTTTTTGGCTGCTGCATCGCCCTGCACCTGCGCGAGCGCGGACTTGCCAGGGTTGGTGTCGCCGAGCGCGGCGGCAGGCTGCTCGGCAGGGCGTCCTACGGCAACCAGGCGCGCGTGCACCACGGCTACCACTACCCCCGCGACTTCACGACCGCCTACCGCAGCCGGATGAACTTCCGCCGCTGGAACGAGCGTTACCGGGCCGCGGTGGACGACACTTTCGTGATGCTTTACGCCGTGGCCCGCCGCAACAGCCTCGTCACGGCGCGCCAGTTCGCGCACATGATGTCCGAGATTGGCGCGCCGTGCACCCCGGCGCCGCGCAGGCAGGCGGCGCTGTTTTCCCCCGCGCTCGTCGAAGCTGTCTTCGAAACCGAGGAATATGCCTTCGACGCGGACAGGCTCGCCGCGATGCTGGCGGACGACATGGAGCGGGCTGGCGTCGAGGTGATGCTGGACACGACGGCATCGGTCCTTTCCTGCGGCGGCGGTGGCGTGCGTCTTGGGCTGGACGGTCCGGCCGGACAGCGTTCCGTCGGGGCCAGGATGGCATTCAACACCACCTACGGCATGCTGGCGCATGTGCCAGGCGCCCCGCCCGTGTCCACCGGCATCAAGTACGAGATCGCCGAGATATGCCTGGTCGAGCCGCCGCCCGAGCTGCGGGGGTTCGGCGTGACGCTGATGGACGGACCGTTTTTCTCCTGCATGCCGTTTCCCGCCAGGGGCCTCCATTCCTTCACCCATGTACGGTACACGCCGCACGTCTGGTGGACGGAGGAGACCGCGCCGGGGCGGGACCCCTACGCGTTCCTGGACTCCTACCCGCGCGTCACGTCCTTCGGCGACATGCAGCGCGACGCCTCGCTGTTCCTGCCGGCCCTGGAGCGCGCCGCTTACCGCGACAGCATCTTCGAGGTGAAGGTCGTCCTTGTCGCGAACGAGCAGAACGACGGACGTCCGATCCTGGTGGAGGGAGACCCCGCCGCGGGCGGGGTTGTGACCGTCCTCGGGGGCAAGCTGGACAACATTTTTGACGTGCTGTCAGTGATTGACGAGAAAGGGCCTTTGGCATGAGCCGGAAGATGGTTTCTTTGGTTGCGGTATTGCGGAACGCGGCCGATGAGGCGGAAGGCGTGGTGGATGCGCTGTCTGCCGCCATCAGCGATGCATGCGCGGTCGGGGGCTTCGACCACGAGCTGATCATCGTGGACAACGGGTCAACTGACGGCACCTTCGCGGCGCTGGAGCGCGTGCTGGCCCGCGTGCCGGACGCCCGCGCGCTGGCTCTGGTTTCTGCCGGCGATCCGGACCCGGCCTTCCTCGCCGGCCTGGAGAGCGCGCTCGGCGACTGGGTGGTGCTCATCGACCCGGCGGAGGACAACCCGTCCGCGCTGACGGATATCGTCGCGGCGGTCGCGCGGGGCGCTGACATCGCGCTGGCCAACCATCTGCCGGGTGTCGGGCGCGGGCTGGCGTATGGCCTGGCGTCGGGGGTCTTCGTGTCGGCATTCCGCACGCTGGCGGGCATCGATCTGCGTGGCGAGGCCGGCAGCTACCGGGCGATGAGCCGCCGCGTTGTCGCCTGGCTGACGGCCCACGACAACGCCACTGTCGCGCACCGCACGATCCCTTCGATGGGCGGCTTCCGGACCGAGCTTGTCCGCCAGACAGGACGCCCCCTGCTCAGCCGGGCCCACGCGCCATCCCTTGCGGACGGCTTCCGCCGGGCCATCGGCATCGTAACCTCGACCTCGACCGCCCCGCTGCGGCTCGCCACCATGGCCAGTGCGTTTGGCGCGCTGCTCAGCCTGGCTTACTCCCTCTATGTCGCGGTGATCTACCTGCTCCACGCGGCGGTGGCTCCTGGCTGGACCACACTGTCGCTCGAGATATCCGCCATGTTCTTCCTGCTGGCCATCGCGGTCGGGCTGCTGTCCGAATACGTGCTGCAGATGGCGTCGTCGAACTTCCGCCGGCCGCCCTATCACCAGGTCCGCGAGGCGCGGAGCGCCGTCGTCACCCGGGAGCAGCGCCTCAACGTGGTGGGCTGCGGCGGCGGGCCGCGCGCCGCGGCCTGAAGGCGGCGGAGATACAGGCGGCTGGTGCCGGAAGGACATGGACAGCGTCCGTCCAGGCGACGGTTGCGCCGACGGCGTGGGGCGCCGTTCCAGCCGGCGCTTGGACTTGCAGTGGCCCGCCCCTTCGGACTTGCAACGGCAAGGGTGGCGGCCTGGCCACCGTGCGGCCACCTGCCGCAGCACCGACGCACGTCCCGGAACAGGCTTGGCACGCTGACCAAACCGATTATGGCGGCGCGGCTACGAGTCGCACTCAAGCCGCTCGCTGCACCGGAGGCATCCGTCGTTGCGCTGAAGGGCGTCGATGCGCCGAGGACAGCGCAGATAAGGATTCTGCATCTGGAACCATCGGCCCATCAACAGCGCACTCAGAACTGACAGCAGGATCCATGCTGCCAGCGATTTCAATACCAGCGTCACCATGGGGGCTGCCGCCTGCTGTTACGGACGATGCCCGGGATCGAACGGACAGACTCACCCAGGGCAGTAATCACTGCCGGACCGAAGTCCGATCTGAAGAAGGGCGACCGCCCCTTCCACCGCACACCGTGCCGCGGCGTTCCCCTTGCACGTCCAGCCGAAAATACATGGGCGTCCGGCGGTGCCGCGTCAAGACAGGCTGCGGCGCGTGATGGCCCTACTCGGCCTGCCATGGCGGGATCTGGAATCGGTTCTGTCCGCTGGCGAACCGTGGGCCGGGTCGTGGATCCTGAGTTTTGGTCTCGCCGGGAATTTTTCCCGAACGCCGCCTGCCTCCTTCGAGACGTTCTCCAACCCGGCAGCACCGGCTGGCGGATACATCCGGCTGATGGCCGGAGTGTCCCGGGCGGATACCGGTCGACGGAGAGAAACTTTGGGATGGTTCCCGCGAAGGCTGCCGGATTCCCGGTCTCCATCCCATGATCGGCATGGCCGAACTGCAAATCGCTTCATCCCGGTGCCAGCTCGCTTCACCCTGCGGAGTGCCATCCTGCCTGTATCCGACCATTGCCGCGGTCCGTTGTGCGGTGGCTGTGGCCGCTTGCGGCGGAGCGGATTGGGGCGGACGCCAGGGATCGGGACGGATTCTTTTTGCAGGAAAACGGGGAGGCCGGGATACCGGAAAAGGCCGACGAGATGAAAGCTCCCCTGCGCGGGACCGCAGTCGGCGACGGAACGATGGCTTCGGACTTGCCCGGAATGCCGTTGCCATCCAGCCGGATCTGTCATAGAAGATGTCCTTGCCAGTGAGATGGTTGCCAAGGCGTACGTGCGTGGGCACAGCGAGGGGGCGGCTTGGCTGGCGGCGCGGACGAAGACATCCTGGCCAGCAGCATTGGTCTGATGCCGTGACTTGGCAGAAACGAGTAGATCACCGTGGCAACATCAGCAAACGCAGGCCGGATCGAGGGCATGATCGCGACGGCGACCACCGCTCTCCGCGACCTGCACATTGGCTATCCACAACGCGAAATTGCCGCATTCGGCGGTGGAACCGGACTGGATGTCCTACTGCGCGAGATGGTTGCGGAATTGCGCGGTCGTGGCATCGACGACGAGGGCGGACTGACCTGTGCCGTGACCGAAGACATTCCGGTGGCCGACATCGGGGAGGATGGCGGTCACGATGTGCACCTGCTCGGCATGGCGACGGTGGCACTCCGTGACCTCTACATGGGATATCCGCCTGACCAGATCGTCTCCCTGAGCGGGGAATCCGGCCTGCCGCTGCTTGTCCGGGAACTCGTGGCCGACCTCCGTGGACGCGGAATCGATGACGATGGCGGCTGGAACTGCACGGAAACCGAAGGTATCCCCGTGGGCGGAGGGCCAGCGGCGCCCTGACGGACTGGGATCCGGTCCCGATGGCCGGGCGCCTGGGCACGGCGGTGGCCGATATGCTCGTGGCAGGCGGCGAGGGCCAGGTTTGGCTGGCGGCGGACGGCCGTGCCCTCAAGCTGACCGAGGCGCGCGCCGCGGCCGCGGCCGCGTTCGTCATGGCCGCAACCGCCGGTGCGAGGCACCCAGGCATCCCGCGCGTCTGGGAACCATGGCTGCTTTTCGCGGACAGCGATCATGGTTTACCGACGGTCCGCAGGACATCTTTGCGATCGTCAGGACGAAATGCCCGACTTCGTCCCTGACGCGGACGATTTCAAAGACATCATCAAGCGGTTCGGGGCGGCATGGCTGGCGGAGGACAGCCGTGCCGTGCGGCGGGCGTTCGACGCCACGGGTAATGGCGCTGACCGCGCGGCCCTCGATTCGCTGTACCGCTCGTTGAACTGGTTGCGCGGTTCCCCCGGTCTTGCCGCCGGGGACATCCAGGTCGGCAATGTCGGCCTGTTGCCGGACGGCAGCCTCGCCATGCGGGATTTCGGATTCTTCCGGGGACCAGCGTGGGCTGACGATGCCGTTGCCAGGCTGCGGCAAGCGCCAATTTCAATGCCGCGGAGGTATCCTTGAGCCGGAGGTGCGTTCGTCTTCGCGAGGCCGACCGCAGTCGGGGATGCCTGTGCCGGACATGTCCGCATCCGGCAGTTTCCGGCTGTCCCGCTCAGCCTGGCCTGCGTGCCACCGCCGCAGCCAGCCGAAAGGAAGCGCGTCGGCGCCATTCCACACCGTGAAGATCATGGGGCCAGCGGGCTTTGGCATGGCAGTCCGCTACCTTCCTTTCACCGATCACCGCCGTAAGGCAGGTTTCCTGTCCTCCGCGTCAGCGTCGGCCGCGAAGACGTCTTCGGGATTGCAGGAAACCTGCTCGCCGGAGACGGTGAGCTTCTGCTCGGCGCGGATCATGGCCTGGAAGGCGTGAATGCCGGCGTCGCCCGCTTCGAAGGCCACCGCCATCCCAAAGGTTTCGTGGCACGGCCTGCCGCGGAACGCCGGAAGCGGCCCGGCAGTGCCGGCCTCGCGGCCGCCGCGGCGCTCCGCGAGTTGCCGGACGATGCCGAAGAGGGCATCCCGGTCCGGAAGTTGCGCGACGGGGAAGCTGACGTCGACCATTACATGATCGCGGTCGAACGGATAGTTGTCATCGGTCATCGGGATTGCCTCTGGCGTTGTCCGGCAATTCTCGTATCACGGCGTACGGGTGGCGGTGAAACCAGCGTCGAGCGCGGCGGCGTGGGTGCCGAGCAGATCCCTGGTCACGTCGAAAGCCTGCTGTTGGCGGTCGCATTCGTCCGCGAGGTGGACATCCCTGGCGCAGGCGGCCGGGTCGATTGCCGCATCCTCTGCCATCGCCAGCGCGATCCGGATGGCATGGCTGGGCCTGTTCGGGTCGTCGTCCCTCCGGGCCGCGATGACCGCGTCCGGCCAGTCCCCGGCGGCGTCCGGCATGGCGTAGCCGTCGAGCTCGTCCTCACAGTTGACCACGATGTGATGCAGGTTGTTCAGGGCTTCCTGCTGCCATGCGCGCTCGCCTGCCAAGGCTGCTTCCCGCGCGATGTCGTGGCCACCGGGCAGGTTGCGCTCGGCAAGCCCGTAGACGATCTCGAGTGCCTCGGAGACGGCCATCCAGCAAAACGCCGCGCCGCGGGCGTCTGTGTAGGTCTCGGGATTGTCGCTGCTGGTCATCGCATTGTCCCCTGTCTGGCGCCGCACAGTCGCATGGCGGCCTGCAAACCGCACATTAGTCCTTCATGAGGAAAATGCCAAATCGGCATGTTTCCGGCCTTCGCCCCTGGCCTCATGCCAACTCCTGAAGTAGGATGCGGAACCGCTCACGGGTCACGGGCGTCATCCGCAGACCAATAGCTGTCCGCGTTCAGCCCGTCCCGCGCGATGGCCGGCAGCAATGAGCGCCGGGTCGCGTGCCATAGCCTGTCGGCCCCGGGCTTTGCGGCCATTTCAGCGAACCATCGCACGTTCGGGGCAGGCAGGCGCCTGCCCGCTGAACGCCGCCACCGTCGAGCGGGTGCGGATTTGCCGATCCCCGACGTAGGCCACGTCAACGATTTGGCCGTCATGCTGCACGAGGGCCGGAATCCGGATCCCGGCTGCAGTGAAGTTTGCGAGCATGCCGTTCTGCTTTATTACCTGGGATCCGCCTTTCTGCTCAACAGTCCATCCGGGGTGGCCACCGACCTTGAACTCGATGCCTTGTGGCATACCTAGCCGTCCCAGCAGCGCCGCGGCAAGCGCGGATGGCGGGACGGACGCATGCACCGCCGAAGGGGCGGGCGGGACAGGTCGAGGTCGATCCCGCCACGGGATGCCGCCGCGGCGAAGCCGCACACCGCCTCTGCCAGAATTTGCGGCACCGCGGACAGCCACCTTTCGCCGCGCACCGCGGGGCCTGCCGCGGCGGCGATCTGCAGCGCCAGGCGGCGGATGCGTTCCCTTGGAACCGTCGGATTCGCGGCGGAGCGGAGCGCCTCCGCCACCCGCGTCCTGATTGCGTCGGCTCCCCCTTGCGGCAACCGCGCTGCGACACCGTCCAGCCGCTCCACGGCCCGGAAGGCGGCCTGCGCATGGCCGAACGCCGCGGCATTGCCGGACACGGCAACCCGTCCGAGTATGGCGGTCTCCGCGCTTTCAGGCCGACGCGCGCCGGCCTGTGCTGCTTCGCCGGCAATCAGCGCTTCCGCGGATCTGGCGGCCGTATCCCGCCGGACGGCGTGGGTCTCCAGCGCAGTGCCGAGATCTTCGAGCAGCGAAAACATCCGCGGGTCGTCGACGTAGCCGCCGACGGAGCTCTTGAGGCGGCTGATGGTTTCCCGCATTCCCCCGGCGCCCAGGCCGCGCTGCACTGCCAGGCCGATGGCGTTGCGGACATCGAAGCCAAAATCCTGCTTTGCGGTGCGCTGTTCCGACGGCTCGGCCGGCACGAGGTAGGCGTCCGAAACAACCGTCCTGGCGAGCCGGCGGAAGGCCGCGGCGAGACGCTCGTCCCCGGTGCCCATCACCTCGCGCCACGCGCTGCTGAGCTCGCAGGAAAGCAGGTCGCCGGTTTCCATCTGGCGGTCCGGGTCCACGCGCCGCGGACGCTGGGCCGGTTCACCAGCTTTCGCCCCGGCCGGCATCCCTTCGGGGCCTGGCCCGCTGATCTCGTGAACCATCATGGGCGGCAGCGATGCGTAGTCGATGACGACGCAGACGTCCAGGGTCCTTGCGGCCTGGACGCCCATATCCAGCAGGAAGCCGTTTTCCAGGCGCTGGTCGGGAAAAGTGTGGCGGATCATGTCGCGCAGCAGCGCCGCCGTCATCCCGTCCGGCGGCACCACGCGGTCATTGCCGTTCTCGAAATAGCCTGGCCACGTGAAGGGCCTGGATGCCTCCGCAGCCGCGCGCAGGCGCCGCAGCTCGCCGCCGAACGGTCCCAGGCCCAGCGCATCCGCCTGCAGGACCGCCCGGTCCAGCCACTTGCCGCAGAGCGGACCGCTGGAATCGAGCATCCGGTCACGGTCCAGGTCGAGCGAATAGATGACGCTCCCGCCGTCCCCGGCCACGCGGTTCAGCAGATGGTCACGGACGTAACGGAGGCTCGGCGAGACGTTGAACCCGAGGCCATGGACCGAGTTCCCGTCGCCCATCTTTGCGCAATCCTGATCCGGGTGTCCGAACCAGACAGGTGACCCGTGGAACACTGTGAGCGTGTTTTTGGCGGGCATCCGGATGCTCCCGTGGCTGCATGCCACAGTCTACCCCGTCAACAGGCAAGGAAAACAACCAATCGCGGGCGGCATCAGGCCAGGCGCCGTTCCATGGCATGCGGTGGCGCCGCGTCTGCCGCGCGGCACGCGGATGCCCGCCGCCGGATCGTGCAATCTCCCACCGGCGCCATGGTGCTAGAATTCTGTTGTCCTTGTGGAGATTCATGATGAACAAGCCGCTGCGAAAGGCCGTGCTGCCGGTTGCCGGGCTCGGCACCCGGTTTCTGCCCGCCACCAAGGCCAGCGCCAAGGAAATGCTGCCGGTGGTGGACAAGCCCCTGATCCAGTATGCCATCGAAGAGGCGCGGGCTGCCGGCATCGAGCAGTTCTGCATGGTGACCGGCCGCGGCAAGACCGCCCTGGTCGAGCATTTCGACGTGGCCTACGAGCTCGAGGCTACGCTGCGGGAGCGCGGCAAGGCCGACGCCCTCGCGCAGCTCGTGGGCAGCCACTCCGAGCCGGGGTCGATTGTTACCGTGCGCCAGCAGGTCCCGCTCGGGCTGGGGCACGCGATCTGGTGCGCGCGGGCGTTCATCGGCGACGATCCGTTCGCCATCCTGCTGCCGGATGACCTCGTGCTGTCGGACACGCCGTGCATGCGCCAGCTTGCGGACGCCTACCGGGAGACCGGCGGCAATGTGGTGGCGGTGACGGAGGTGCCGCTGGAGCAGGCCAGCCGCTACGGTATCCTGAAGGTCGGCAGCGACGACGGCAGGCTGGTCGAGGTGACCGGACTGGTCGAAAAGCCCGCGCCAGAGGATGCGCCCTCCAACCTGTCGGTGATCGGCCGCTACGTGCTGATGCCGGAGGTGATCGGCTTTCTGGCCATGATGGAGCGCGGCGCCGGCAACGAGGTCCAGCTCACCGACGGGATGGCCAGGCTGATCGGCCTCCAGCCGTTCCACGGGCTGCGCTATGAGGGCAGGCGGTTCGACTGCGGTGACAAGGTCGGGTTCCTGGAGGCCCAGATTGCGTTTGCGCTGAAACGTCCAGACCTCGCTGACGCGGTGCGGGCATTCCTTCGGAACTACGCCTGAAAGCGCTCCGGAGGCCGCCGGGAATGCGGCGGTCCCCGGAGCAGACTGTTGGGGCCGGGCATTTCCCAGCCCGGTTTGCGGGTTCCCATCGGCGGTGGGGTGCGGAATCCCCAGGCGTTCCCCGCGCCAGGCCGGGCAGGCCCGGGCAGCGCCGTGTGCCAGCCAGGCGGACCGTCAGTAGCTGATGGTGACTTCTGGGCATGGAGATCAACGCGATGAGTGAACGCCAAACCACCTGGAATGGACGGCCGCCCCAGGATAATCCGGCCGGATGGCACCTGTTGCGCCGACGGGTCAAAGGTTTCCCGCGCGATGGTGAGGAGGTTCCGTGGCTCTACACACCAGGCCTGTGTTCCGGGCAGCAGGCCGGTCAGGTCCGGGCGACGCTGTGTGCCCGCCCGGCGGACCGTCAGTAGCTGATGGTGACGTTTACCACGTCGGTGTAAGTGGCGGGGGCAGGCGTCGTCTGCGGCGGGACGATTCCGTATGCGTTGAGCGATCCGGACCCGGTGATTTGGCCGGTTTCGCCCGTGCTGGCGCCCCATGCCTGGGTGCCCTTGGCGTCCAGGTATATCCCGTATCCGATCGAGGCGCCTCCGCTCACCATTTTCCGCGCTGCCGGCGACGTGCCGGTCGCGCCGTTGTCCATGGACACCGTGACGGGGATCGCTTCGTTGCAGGTCACCGTCACCGCAGAGGTCGCGGCCGCACCGGAAGCGAGTGAGCCCATCGAGCCGAAGTTCATCGGCGGCGTGCTGACGCTGCAGTTGGGCGCCACGGTGGCCTGCACGCCCATCGTGCCCGTGACGACGCCATGCGCGCCACCGGCGACGGCGGCGCACGACGGCGAAGCCGTCGTTGTGACATACCAGGCAAAGTCGGTCCCGCTGAAAGTCGAGACGTACGTTCCCGGCGCGGCGGACTGAAGCCCCGGCATCACGGCGGTGACCGTTGTCGACAGCGTGCCGGCCGCTGACCCGGAAAGCTGCACGCTGAACGGCCCGGCCATGGGATAGGATGTCCCGTTCCCGATCTGGGCCGCCGATGCCTGTGTCTGCTCCAGCCCGATGGCAAGTGTGTTCGACAGGGTGCGGTTGGAAGCTGTCATCCCGCCGCTTCCCGTCCCGATCGAAAGGCAGGCGTACACGGTGGCCGGCGCGGTGCTCGTGCAGCTCAGGCCGGCGGCGCCCGAGATGTAGAAGGGGCCGCCGTTCAGGAGATTGACGGTGCCGAAGTTGAGCGCCGGGGCCGCGCTGACCGAACAGTTCGGATGCGCCGCCGCGCCTTGGGAAATGCATGCCGGCAACAGCGCGGCAAGCACGGCCAAAGCCAGCCTCCGAAACCGGTTGGGTGGGATTTCAGGTGTCACGGCTTCTGCTTTCCAGGTGCCTCTGCGGCCTCGGCCGGGCCGCCTGCCAGATCACACTTGAGCGGGCCAAGCCGCACACCGGGCCCGCCGTGCCCGTCGAATCCGGACTGCACGCGGCAGCTCTGGCCGGACGGTGTCACAAGCACGAGCCAGCCGTCCGCCGGCATCGCCGGGATGTAAGCCTGGCCGTGCTTGCTGACGGGCACGTCCGGCTGTCCCTGGATGACGACGGAGCTGCCCATCGGCGGCGGATTGCCGCCGGCCAGGAAACTTACGCTGGCGGCGCTGTCGTCATGCCGCACGTGCATCCTTACCCGCGCGATCCCCTGGTTCCTGATCACTGCGGTCCCGTCCGTGCTCTCCGGAACGACGGACATGGGCAGGCCGGCGATGTCAAATTCCATCCGGTTGGACACTCCGGCCATGTTGAGCGGGATGGCCGTTTTGCCGTCCCATCCGGTGCGCCCGGACGGCACGCCGTTGGTGTTGACAGCGACCCCAGGGGCACCGCTGTCAACCACCGCCAAGCCGGATGTTATGGGGTCTGATACGAACGGGTGCAGGTCGGCAAGGCCGACCGCACCGCTCATGGATGCGTAAGCCTTGGCGCTGGCGCCGAGGGACTGGACTTCTGCCCCGGGGATGCCGTATCCGGTCCTGTACTGCGCCGCCACATCACGGTAAGGCGCAGACCCGAGTTCCTGGTCCGATCCGGTCAGCCCGAACGAACCGGGCTCCGGGCCGAGCGGATGCGAGGCAGCGAAGTCGGCGGAGTGAACGCCGTTCGCCGAGGAGACGAAGGCGGAGGCGGAGGATCGGTGATCGCTGCCAAGCGGGATCGAGAGGCCGGCTATCAGGGTCATGCCCCTTCCCGTGGTGTCGTAGATGGCGTTGGCGAACAGGGGAAAGCTGGTGAAAGCTGTTGTGGAGACGCCAATGGACGCCAGTCCGAGCGGCAGCTGGTTCATCTGCTGCGCCGCGGACGCGTAGGCCGTGTGCGGGCTGGAGCCATAGGCCGCGCGCTGGTAGGAGAGGCTGAACTGCGTTGTGGGTGAGGCGCGCCAGCCGAGACTGATCGAGGCGGTCGACCTCGGGTGCTGGCTGTTCGCGGCGGAGATCCCGTATTTGCCAGCGAACTCGGCCCCTGACGCTGACACCACATCGGCGAACGGTTCCTGTGCGGCGGAGAGGGTGCCGGAGAGGGAGAGGTTCCATGGCAGCAGGGTCATGGCCGACGCCGTGAAGGAACCTCCCGTGCCGTGCCCGGTCCACTTGCTCGCCGCCACCGAAGCCGACAGTGTCGTCCGGTTCGTCGGGGCGAAATTGGCGCCGGCCTCGAATTCGCAAAGGCCAGCGCCCCCCTCGGTGTGGAGGCTGACCGTGAAATTGTCGGTTATCCCGCGGCGGGCGCTGGCGTAGCCATAGGGATGGCTGAGGTAGTCCGCTGAAGCGGTTCCGTAGTCGAACCTGGGCTGCCCGGCGCCGGCCGACCAGAGAAACACCCCTTCGCGGAGGACGTCGAGATTGATCAGGGGCGCGTTGACCGGAAGGATGGTTGTCTTGCCGGTCACGTCCGTCACCATCACACTCGCCCCCTGACCGGTGACACCGGGGGGCAGGGCCAGGGCGAACGGGCCACCGCTCGTGCTGGTGCCGTACGTTCGCAGCCCGTTGAGATAGAGATCAACGCTGCTGGGAAGCGCGGCCGACCCGGAAACCGACGGGATGGGGGAGCTGTTCCACCCCGGCTGCGCACTGTGATCGGACCCGATCTGCATGCCCCCAAAACGCCATTGGCGCGCGGAATCGGATGCGGCGCCAACGGCATCCCCGAACCTCAGCGCGAGTTCCTGGCTGGCCGGCTGCCAGGCGGCCCAGGAATCCAGCCGGACGGTCTTTTGCCCTGTCGCATCGCCGTCATGTGACCAGCCCATGGTCGCCGCAACGTCAGGTCCGACAGCATGCAGGTCGAACAGTCCGCCCCATGACGTGCCCCGGGCACCGCCGCCGCCCGAGACGCCGCTTCCCCCGATATCGGCGCCGCCGCTGTCGGGGGTGATGGAATGCCGCGCATTGACGTCGTAATTCAGGTATGCGCCCCAAGCCTCCTCGCTGAGCTGGAGATTTCCCGGATCGGCGGGGTTCGGGATCGAGAGAAGGCCAAGCCGGTTTGCCGGAACGGTTACCGACAGGCTTGACGTTGCCGCATCGAAAGTGAACGGCAACCCCTGCGCTGTCCCCAGCGCGAGTGGTCCGTCTCCGTTGGAAACGATGCGCAGCGCGCGCGCCGTGGCGGCAGGCAGCGTGACGCCGGCCGCCGATACCGTCGCCGATTGCAGCCCCTCATCCACGCCGTTGACTTTGACCATGACCAGCATCGGCAGCGCACCCACCTCATCCGGCGCGGTGCGGAGGCCCTCCGCCGCTGCGGTGGACACGCGCAACGGCCCCGGGCCGGCCAGTGCCAGCACCAGCGCGATGGCGCTGGCACTGGCAAGGACGCTCCGGCGGGAAACCGTCACGTCTTCACCGCACGTCGACGCGGCGGGGCCCGAGGTCCGTCTCGACCGTAATCTGCCCGGGCGCGGCGGGAGCCTTGAGCCGCACGTGGAGGGTCGAGTGTCCGAGCACATATCCCAGCAGCCCCTTTTGCAGGATTCTCCCGTTCTGGGCCGCGTCGGCCACGCGCAGCCTGCGCCCGCCGTCATTGCGGAACTCAATCGATGAGCTCCCGTCGGCCCGTGCCGTCAGGGCAGGAGGCGCTGCGGCTGGCGAGGTCGAGAACGCGGGAATGCTTTGGGTCAGGGCGAACACGACGTGCCCTGAGGTCAGCTCTTCCCGCGAGGGAATCCGCGCGAGTTCGATGCGGTATGCCTTTTCCCCGCCCTGCGGCGGCGGCGGCAGCATGACCCTGAACTGGTAGGCGGTTCCGGGCGGGATCCAGGCCGCCGGCGGCGAGACGACAACGTCGCCGCCGGCCTGCCGCATGGACGGGTTGCCGTTCCTGTCGGCGGACCAGTCCAGGGCCGACGCCTCGATGTAGATTTTTGTGTCGCCTTCGTTGGCAAGTGTTACGACCGATACGCCGCCGCCGGCGGACTCGATCAGGATTGGGCGGACTGAGAATCCTTCCGCCCCGGCATGACCGGGGCGGAAGGCGAGGAGGGCGGCCAGCCCGAGGGCGGCCGCCGGCCTGATGGTGCGGTGCATCACTGACTGGTGGTCAGTAGTTGACCGTCACATTGACATAGTCCGAGTAACTCCCGGGGGCTGGCGTGGTCTGGGGCGGAACCTGGCCGTACACCATTACGGGCGTGGCGGATCCAACGCCAAAGCCGGGCACCTCGTCGACGGCAGGGCCAGTGTTGCCCCATACCTGCAAATGGCCGGCGTCCTGGTACAGCTGGTAACTTACTGGCGCGCCCATGCCCCCCGTCATCGCCCTGGCGGCGATGTTCTGGGTGCCGCCGCCGTCCGCCGCGACCCAGTACTGCGTGCCTTGGGTGCAGTTGACGAGGATGCTCGTTGACGCGTTGATGGCGCCCGTCAGGCTGCCAACCGAGCCGAAGTCCATCGGGTTGGCGCTGGATACCGTGCACGACGGCAAAATGGTCAGCTGCACCTGCAGCTGGCTCTGGGCGCTTCCGGCGTGCGCGGCCGGACCAATCAGTGCGGCGGCGCAAACAGCCGCGAGGGCCGTTGCGGACTTGAGGAGCGAGCGCATTGGGCTTTTTCCTTCCTTGAAGGGTTGTCGTCCCTAAACCTTAGGCGGGCCGATCCGCCTGGGTCAAGCATATTTCCTTTGGAATGGCTATTTTTTTCTTGTGGGCGGCTGACCCGACGCAAAGGAAAAAGCCAGCGCGGCCGGATGGTCCGAATGTGTCCGAAGCCGCGCACCGGTCCCGCATGGCCCGCCTGACCACCCTGCTGCCGTGCGGTTACCTCGTCACTTCAGTCTGGAGAAGGGACACCCGGCCGGGCTGTGCCGGCACATGAGCATGTCCCTCGCCAAACCGGGTCGGGTGCCATCGCCGGAAGCGGTCTGGATGGTCGCCGAGGTGCTGGGGTTCCGCAACTCGATCGCCCACTGCAGGAGCTGGCGGGAGGATCTGCGGAACGGCGGCGTCGCCATCAACATCGTGCAGCCGCTCGCCCACAACCCAGAGCTGGCTTCGCTGCCCATGCAGCGCACCGGTTAGCCGCCACGGCCATCGCGTATGGCCTTTCCTATCTGACACCCTGGAGATGAGGTCGTGCGGAAGCGCGCCGCGCCTTGTGGCGCGGCGTTCGGGGGATGCAGACCGTCACACGGCAGCCATTGCGGCATCCTCCATGGCTGCGGCTACGGCGAAGCTGCAGCGGAGACGGGAGATGACGCCAGGCAACGGCTCGTTTTTACCACGTAGCCCATCGAGCCAATCCAGTGCGAGGCGGCGCAGGATGGCGAAATTGGCCCACCCCAAGCCAACCCGGACACGACTGGCATCCTCGCCCAGCACCAGGTCCAGGCGATTGTGCTTCACTTCAACCTCCCAATGTTTGCGCACCTCGGCCAGCAGTTCGCGCACGCCCATCCGCCGCGAGCACATGAATGCGCACTCCTCCCGCGTGGGCTTCTTGCCCTTCTCTTCGGTGATGTAGACGATGTGCCCGATCGTCCGCAGGCCTTCGCAGCCGTGGTTCCGTCCGAGCCATTCGCACGTCTCCGGCTCCGTGACCACACGGACAATGCGCGTGTCGATGCGGCCATGCCCCTTCTCGCAGACCGTGACAACCTCCGCTTTGGCCGCGTCCAAACTGAACATAATCTCGTCGCGGAGCGTCGGTGTGTTGCCTTTCACCGGCACAAGCCAGTCACCGCCCCGGCTGCGGACGAGGTTGAGCGTCTCGCGGCAGCAGTGCGCCGCGTCGAAGCTGACGATGGCGCCGTCGAAGCAAATGTCCTGGCGAAACAGCAGCTTGCGTGCCGTCGGCACTTCCTGGCCCGGGCCTGGGGTGGGCACCGTCGCCAATACCTGCTTCGTGTCCACGTCAACCGCGTTGACCACCATCGCCGCCTCCACGCCATTGGCCTTTGAGGCGCTGCCGCGACACGCCTTTCCGTCGATGGCGATGTGCCGGTGCCGCTTCGGTGCCGTCCCGCGCCGTTCCATAAGCTCGCGCCCGGCCTGCACCTCCCGGTCGAGCGCGACCGGGTCGGTCAATGCCATGACCCTGCCGATCGCGTCATGGCTGGGCAGTTTCTTCAGCCCAAGCGCCCGCAGCAATCCGTCCACTCGCCTCGGAGTGTGTCCGGCCATGTCCAGCCAGAACCGGACCACCGCCGTCGGCCAACTCGACCCGAACATCAGCGCCACCGCGACCATCGTCAGCACCCCGGCGTATTCGTGCCTCAACGCCGGGCACTGCTTCCTCGGGTCCTTCATCGCTCCGAAATACTGCCTGGTTTTCTTGTAACTGCCCAGCACCATTGTTGACAGAGGCTGGGCCAGCGGGGCGTGCTGGAGGCGCCGACAGGCGGCTCCGGCACGGTCAGGCCGCGGAAAACCACCGTTCGATGAGCGCTTCCGGACTGAGCGAGAGCGCGATCGCCGTACCCGGCGCTCATCCGCCCCGCCCTGTCAACAATGGTGCTGGGCAGTTACGTTTTCTTTATCAAGCCCTCCATCGCCGCCTCCGGAGTTCCCTCCTCAGCAGTTTCAGGGCCGGATTTGCATGTCAGACCGTTGCTGTTTCATACGCGATGGCCGTGGGTTAGCCGCCTATATCCTTGACATATGCGGCCCAATGGGCCTACCCTGGCATCAGGGGCCAGCAAATGGTGGCTGCCAAGGGGATTCACGGACCATGGTTGATATCAAAAACATCACGCTGGAAGCGGCGCTTGCGACCGTGACCGAGCCAAGCCATTCGCTCACTGATGCTGGCATCGCCCTTTGGGAATCGCGGGCCGGAATGCTGGCCGCCGAGCGCGAATATAATGCGGCCAAGTCCGTGTTCGCGGATTGGCTGGAGTCGAACCCGTTCGCCGCCACCGTGCATGACATGGCCCCGTTCGAGAATCATCCGGTTTCCGCGGGCAAGAGTCTCGGTGCGTTTCTGCAGTGGTGTGTGGCTATGAAAATGCCGGGCGCGGCGGCCGCATGGAAAGAGGCAGGCGACAACATGTCCAGCTTTGCGCACCCCGAACTCGTCGCCAAATACCTTGAGGTTCTCGGCCGGCTTGTGATGGAGAATGGCCGCGGCGCGGTTGACGCCACCGTGGCCGAATATGCCGCCGAAAGGTTGCGCGCTGCCATGCCTTCTGCGGACAGCAGCCGCACCTGGCAGGCGTGGCATGGCGAGGGCGGCGCAATCGACCGGTTTCTCGACGCCGAACCCGACGCATGCGCGCTCGTGATGCTCGGCCATACGCTCGGATACAGCCTGGACGACATCCAAGCACAGGCCAGCGAGGAATATTGGGAAGCGCGCGGGTGCCGCGAGGAAGCGGGCTACCTCTCGCCGCCGTCCGCCACGATGGCGGACATCCAATACGATTTCCGGACGGCGCTGCGCAGCCCCAAGCGTGCCAAGGCATTCGTGCGCGACCTGCTGGCGGTCGAGTGGGAATCGTCGCTGGAAAAATTGGACGGACAGCATGGCAATGTGATCCACCTCTGCAACGCGCTTTACGCCGCGAGGCATCCTGGCGGCGATGGCCCCTGGTGGGTGAACGGATACCGGACGGCCATCTCAACGTTCGGCGCCGAGACGACATTTGGCGCCATCGCCGCTGGGGATGCCGGCCTCGCCACGGCCCCGCACCTGTGACGCCATCCGACCTGCGGGCCGCACGCAAAGCCCTTGCCCTCAGTGCCGAGGGCTTTGGCGGCTGTGCAGGGAAACGCGGGGGGCGGCCGCCGGGAGGCGGCCATCACCATCCAGCCGGGTGGAACGGGTCCGGCACCGGCGGTTCCGTTGCAGGTGGGAAGGCGGCACCCCGCTTCCCCCGGGGGCTGCGGAGCACTATAGGGTGCGTGTGCCACGGGCCGCAGCGGCCCGGGCGGGGGAGAGTCTGATGGGAACCGCGGAAACACGCCAGGAAGCTGATTTGTGGGACGATGCCGGGACTTTCTGGTACCGCCAGCTCCCCCCGTCCACGGTGGCCAGCCTGTTCAGCGGGGAGTGCGATCTGCTGACAGTGCGGGAGGAGGACGGCTTCTGGCTGTCGCGGACCGGCGAGATGGGGAGCAGTCCGTTTGCCACGCTGGAGGAGGCCAAGCGCGCCGGGGATGCCGTCATCGACGGGGCGTGGTGTTGCATGGGCGGTCGGATCAGCCGGGATGCCGGGCTTTCGCCCTCAGTCTGGTCGTTTTCTTATGGCGAGGCGCCGTCCTTCACGTTTTTGGACGACGCCTCTCTCACCGTTGTGGCGAACCCCGACACGGGGGACGCGTCGGGGCAGTGGGCGGCCTGGAACGGGGACGCCGTGGTCGGGGATTATGCCGAACCCGCGCAGGCCGCCGAAGCGCTCATCCGACGGCCTGCCCCTGGCCTCTGACCGCCAGGGACCCAACGCCTGGCTGCATCCGGAGGTGCCCGGCGGACGCCTTCCGGCGTGAGCCTGGCCGCCCGCCCCTCCGCCGTCACCTGTGCAGGCGCGCGGCACACGCCCCTATTGCGCCGTAGCGTCAGCCAGGCTGCTGTCCTCCAGAAACCGCTGCGCATCGAGGGCTGACATGCATCCCGCCGCCGCCGCGGTGACTGCCTGGCGGTACTTCGGGTCGGCCACATCTCCGGCCGCGAACACGCCACGCAGCGGCGATCCGTTGCGGAGCACCTGCGTGGCCCCCGGCACGGTGCGGATGTAACCGGCCGGGTCGAGGTCGGCCTGCCCCAGGAAGGCCTCCGCCGCCGGGGCATGTCCGATGGCCACGAACACGCCGTCACAGCGGATCGGCGACACCGCGCCTGTGCGCACGGACCGGAGGAGGGCGCCGTCCACGGTGGCTTCCCCCAGGATCTCCGTCACTTCGGTGTCGGTGAGCACGTGCACGTTCGGCCTGGCCAGGAGACGGTCCCGCAGGACAGGCTCGGCCCTGAACCCGGCGCGGCGGTGGATGACGGTCACACCAGCGCACATTCCGGAGAGGTGAAGCGCCTCCTCGAGGGCAGTGTTTCCGCCACCCACGACCAGCACTTCGCGGCCGCGGAAGAAGAAACCGTCGCAGGTCGCACACCCGGAGACGCCGCGCCCCTGGAGGCGCGCCTCGCCTCCGACGCCAAGCCACTTCGCGCGGGCACCCGTTGCGATGATGACAGCGTCGGCCAGATACACGTCTCCGCTGTCGCCCTCGCAGACATGGGGACGGCGCGAAAAGTCGGCCGCCGTGATCAGGTCATGCCCGAGCCTGGCTCCGCAGTGGACAGCCTGCGCCTCCATGGTCTCCATGAGATCGGACCCCAGGACGGGAGGGAAGGCGCCCGGGTAATTCTCGACTTCCGTGGTGATGGTCAACTGTCCGCCCGGCTGGAGGCCGCGCAGCATGAGCGGCTCCAGACCGGCGCGGGCGGCGTAAATGGCGGCGGTGCAGCCAGCCGGACCGGAGCCGATGATGAGGAGGCGGACGTGCTGGTGTGGCATCTGTCTCTTCCGTGTTGTCAGGCGGGCGCGGAATGGCGCCAGCCAAGGTTGCCGGGAGACCGTCCAGAGCGCAAGGAAAACCCGTTGTCAGCCGGCCCCCGTGGCCGGCGTGGCAGCAGCCGCTGTCCCGCCCTGAAGCCTGGGCATATCAACATGGTGCGGGAAACATGCCGCATCCCGGAGCCGGAACATGGGCTGGCGCACCCCCGGTAAAGTCAGTTTTGCGTGGCCGCTGGTCAGCATGCAGGTGGACGCTTTTCCTTCCAGCGTTCGACTCATCCGCCGCGCGCAAAGCAAAAATGTCTGGACGGACGAATGCTCCGGAGCTAGAAGTCACGCCTGACGCGCGGCAAGTGTGCTTGCCGCCAGGGTTATTGGTTCTTCCGGGAGATCCCAGGATGCTGCACGCGCCTGCACTTGCCATCGAAGCCGAAGCTGATCCGCTTGCCCCGCTCGAGGCGGCGGCCCGCCGCGCGCTCGGCGCCATGGGCAGCGGGCAACCCGGAACGCTTCCCGTCACTTCACAGGGGCATGGAACGCGCATGGCACTCCGGGGGCGGCGCCGGTTTGTCGGGGACGGCGAGGTGCGGGTAGAGCGGGCCAGCGGCCTGCACGGACGCGTGGCGCCGGGTTCGTTCCAGGCGTTGCAGGCTGACCTCGCCGCCGAGCGCGAAGTCAGGGCGCGGGGCGATCGCTGCCTGGGGTTCGCGCGCGAGACGATCCGGGATCTCCAGGCAAAGGCCGAGCAGGCGCGGCGGAGCCGCGAGGCGGCGCTGGCGCTGGCAGGGGCGGAACAGGCGGCGCTGGCCGGGGTCCGCGCCTCTCTGGCCAGCCGCGAGTTCGACCTCTGCCACGCGCTGAGGCAGCAGGCAGCGGCGGCCTCAGCACTGGACAGCGAACGTTCTGCCAGGATCGCCGCGGAAGCAGCCATGGAAGCGGCGAAAGCAGCGCTCCATGCGCCGCTGGCCACGGCCCTGGCCGCGGCCGCCGCGGCCACCCGCGCGGTCGCGGCAGCGCACCGCGCCGCCGCCCGCGCTCCCGGATTCAGGGGGAGGAACGGCGCCTGCCGATGAGGCCGACGCCGTGGACCATGGCCGCCCCGCGGCTTCCCGCAATCTCCTATGTGAGGACACAAAAGACATGACCGGAACCGCAGACCGTGTCGACAGCGCCATTGCGGCGCTCGGCGATGGTATCTCAGGCATCGGGAACGCCACGGACATCCGGAGCCACGCGCGGGCGGTTGCCGGCATGCTGGCTGCGATCCGCGGTCTCGGACGTGCCGCCAGCGGCTGCCGATCCGCCAAGGCTGCGATCCTGGACTACCTGCTGGCCAGTGTCGGGACACCCGTGAGCGGCGGAGAGCTTGAGGCGGTGTCCGGCATCAGCGAGTATGCCCGGCGCGTGAGGGAGCTCCGTGCCGAGGGCTGGCCCATCGCCGGAGGCGCGGCGGCTCCGTCGTCGCAGGATCGGCGAGCCATGCGCCGTCTGGCCCTTGGTCCGCTGGGAAGTGACGATTACGTCCTGCTTTCGCCGTCCCGCCGCCGCACGTCCGCCAAGCCCGAAGCCGCCGTCGCGGTTGCCGCCTGAGTTCTCCGCCAGCGTAACGGGAGGCTTCGCCGCCTGCGGATCCGGCCTGCTGTGACATCCCCGGCTGTGCTGCCGTGTCCTCCCAGGGCAGGGCAGCACAGCAAAGCCGGGTCATGGCGGCAGTGTTGCCCAGACGGTTGGATCGGCGAAGTTTGCTCAACGGTAGCGGGCGCGGTGTTCGGTCAGCTCCACGATTGCCCGTTCCACCTTGTCCGGCGACGCCCCGGCATCGATGAGCCCGTCACGCAACGTGTCCAGCCGCACATCGGGGTGGATGCGGTATGCGGCCATCTCCTCCGCCGCCCGTCCCGCCTTCTCCGCTGACGCTCCAGCGTCGATCAGCGCGTCCCGCAGGGCGCCAAGCTGCAATGCCATTGGTTTGTCTCCTGAATGGTGGCGACGAAGTCAGCCCTGGCCCGGTGCGGCCGTCAACAGATTAAGCTGCCGCCCCACCCACCTGGCATGCGGCCCGGTGGCCAGCGGCGCACCGTTTGGCCGACCTGTCCGAAATGCGGCTGCATTGACGCGAACGACCGCCCGTGACGGCGCTTCAGATGCAAGGCCAAGTGGCCCATAATGACGCCATTCCGACCGACGGAATGGCGTCAAAACAGCATGGCCACACGGAACAGTCATCCCCGTCGCGGGATGGCACCCGGCAGCTTGGGCAATGTCCATGCCTGCCCGTGCGGCGTCCGCCAATCCCGGCGGCGGGCGTATTCGGCGGCTCACATTCGGGTCCAATAACGCAAAAGTATTAATTTCGTTGGATTGCCACAATGCAAACCGCAAATTACCCCGTTATTGACGGTGTCCCGGACTGTCTGGCAACCCACAACGCGCGTAAACTCTACGGCAGCAGTTTGGCCCACAGTGGTCTGTCCTCCGTCGCCGACGGTGGCTTGCCACACGAAACGGGGGAGCCACCATGGTCTTGCCGGTGCGGCGCTGGGCGGTGTTGGACTGCCAGGACGGGTGTGGGGCGCGGACGCCAAAGCCCAAAAGCTGCGCATCGGCTGTCTGTTGCGGGCGGCGAAGTGGAGATGCTGAAGGGCGTGCATATCACCAACTCGAAGCGGCCTGTCATCTCCCCCGGCGACCTCAATGGACTCAAGCTCCGCCTGCCGCAGTCCCCGGCCATGCTGGCCTGGTTCAGGGCGCTCGGCGCCGATGCCAGCCCGCTGCCTTTCCCGCAGCTCTATGGCGCGCTGCAGGCGGGGGTGTTCGGCGGCCAGGAGAACCCGATAGCAGCCATCATCTCGGCAAAGTTCGGCCAGGTGCAGAAATTCCTCACCATGAGCTGACACGTCTACGACCCTGCGGTGATTGTCATGTCTGCCGACGCCCATGACGACATCCCGGACGGGGACAAGGCAATCGTCCTGGAGGCGGCAAAGGCCGGTGCCCGCGCTTCCCGCACCTACGCCGCCGGGGCCGAGGCCAGCGGCGTCGCCGTTCTGAAGCGTGGCGGGATGCAGGTGCAGGACAGCATCGACCGCCAGGCATTCATTGCCGCCATGGCACCAGCCAACCCTGAATTCGAGACGCTGTTCGGCAGGCAGCGGATCGACGAGGTCAGGAATGCCGCATGAAGCCTGAATGACATGGAAGACGCGGAGAGCGCACGATGGCCGGCGGCTTGCTGAACGTCCTGCTGACGCCATCGGTGCACAAGCGCATTGTCGGCGGATTCGCCGTGGAGCTGGTGCTGCTCGTCGCGCTTGCTGCCATCACTTTCCGGCTGATGGTGCCGGTTGACGCCGGGGCATCGCGTGTCCGCGTGGACAGCGACGCCGCCGGGGCCGCGGCGTCCGTCTCGCTGCAGGTCAGCGACGCCCATGCGCGCGTTGCGCAGTATGCGCTCACGGCCGCCATGGGCGACCAGAAGGCCGCGAGGGACAGCCTGGCCCAGCTTGACCGGGCGATCTCCGGATCCGGGGTCAGCGGAGCGGGCGGCGGGGACGGGCTGGCCACGCTCGCCGGGCGCTACCGCAGCAGCGTGGACGCCACTTTCACCGCCGTCGGGATGAGGCGCGCCGCCATCGAACGCCTGCAGACCGCAGGCGCGGAGATCCGCACCATTACCTCTGCCATTGTGCAGGCGCTGGAGTCCGAGACCGACATCGGCCTGGTCCGCAGCGGCCTGCTGTTGGCGCAGAGCTTCCAGGACGGCGACGCTGCGGCTTCCCGTTTTCTCGCATCGCGCAGCCCGGCCGACTCAAATATCGCCCAAGCCGCCATGAAAACGGTGCCAACGGCGGTCGCTGAACTCGTCGGGCGGGCTGGCGAGAACCGCCGGCTCAGGCGCTTTGCCGCGGCTCTGGAAAAGCCGCTTGCGACTTACGCCGAGGGGCTCGATGGCGTGATTGCCGCGGAGGCAGTGCTTGGCGCTGCGGCGGCTGAGCGTGCCCGCGCCGATGCCTCGCAGCGGGAGGCGGTCGCCTCGATGCTGGGCAGCGTCGCCACTGTGCGGCATCTGCTGCTGGCGGCATCCCTCGTCACCATCGGGGTTGGCCTGGGGCTGGCCGTTCTGATCGGCCGCGGCATCTCGCGTCAGATTGTCGAGCTCACGCGCGCGACGCAGCGCCTGGCCGAAGGCGACCTTTCGCTGGACATTCCCGCTCTGGGCCGCCGTGACGAGCTTGGAAGGATGGCGCAGGCATTGCTCGTGTTCCGGCGCAATGCCCGCGAGGCGCGCGGCCTGCATGGCGAGGCCGAACGGGTGCGGACGGCGAAAGACCGGCGCCAGGCGGCCATTGGACCAGAACACCCAGGATTTCGGCACCTCGACATCCGGGGTCATGGACAGCCTTGAACGGGCGGCCACACAGGTGCGCGCCGCTGCCGATGAGCTGTATGCCGCGATGCAGCGCACGCATGAAAGCTCTGACATGACCGCGAAAGGGGCTGCCGCACCCGCCCGGCGTCTGGCCGAAATGGCATTGGCGGCCGGGCAGATGTCCGCTATTTTGGAGCAAATGCCCCGGGCATTTTGGCTGGGTTGACTTTCGGGTCGATCGGTCGACGCCTGCGGGCTGAGAGTTGCCGCGGGACGGTTGCCCGCCATGCGTTCTCCTTCGATCCGAAGTGGGTGCGATAGTCACCCGTGACTGTCCGCCTGGCCTGCCTTGCCATCGGCGGACAGATGATAGTCTGCAGCCAGTGGACAGGAGCCGCGCATGGCACTTTCAGACGTGATGGCCGGATATCAGGTCAAGGTTCGACAGCCACAATCAGATTCTTCAGGAGGTCGCGGCCGCCGAGGCGCGGGTCAACCGCATCAAGGACAGGGCCGACAAGGCGTGTCCCGCGTGGCACGAAGACTTCGCCAGGCCATTTGGCGAGTGGGTGCGCAGCGAGCTTGGGTACGGCAGCGTTCAGGTTTCCGGACCGTTCGGGATTGCGGCGCGGGTCCGCGTGACCGTCTATCCGGCTGACCCGGCGGGCAGCGCGGACGGTCCCGGGGGAGAACACGGCGATCCGCGCGTCGTGGACATAACACTCCGCCCCTGCTGGCCGCAGGACAGAGAATTCGGGATTGTCGACTTCTCGCGGGAAGTCCGCTACTATCCCCCCAACAGCGAATACAGCAGGAACGGATTGCAATACGACTGCATTGCCATTACGCCAGAAATGGGGATCAGTGACGTGCTCGCCATTGTCGGCAAACCGGAACTGGCTCCTGCCGGCGTGCCCGTGCACCGACAGTGATGGCCGGAGGGAAGCGGGCAGCCATGCAAGAGCCCTCGATGCCCATGATATAAACCTTGTGGACGGTGGCCTGCGCATTTCCTTTCGCGGGCTTCGGCTGCGTCGGAACATGGACCCGCGTCAGTTCCCGGTGGCCTGCCTACCGACCAGACATCACGATGCCTGTTCCGTTACGGCACAGCAGTGGTATCGAAGGGCAGTTGCTCCATGATGCCGCAGATGTCGGTCAGCTTTTCCGAGATCGGCATGCAGGCATCCCGCGCCGCGGACGCTGCGCGGGATGCGGTGGACCGCGCGTCGGCAACCGACGCCAAGGTCGCATGCATGGCCGCCGCGGCCGAGCGGTCGGCGCCGTCGTGAGCCTGATCAGCGACATTGCCGCGCAGACGAACCTGCTGGCGCTGAACGCCGCAATCGAGGCGGCCAGGGCTGGTGATGCCGGACGCGGATTTGCAGTGGTGGCAGGAGAGGTCAAGGCGCTGGCAGCCCAGACGGCGCGCGCAACCAGTGAAATCTCTGACCAGGTTGACGCCATCCGCACCGCCACAGGTGAGGCGGTCCGCGAGGTCTGCGCGGTCATCACGCAGGTCGATGAGGTTGCGACCGCCATCGCCGCTGCCGTGGAGGAACAGTTCGCGGCAACACGGGACATTGCGGACGGCGTCCAGACCATGACGGTTTCAGCCGATCAGGCGACCGAGGCCATGCAGGTCGTCTCGGCCGTTTCACGGAGCGCCGGCGAGGCGAGCCAGCGCGTGCTGACGATCGTGGACGAACTGGGCCACACGGCACATGTGCTTGGCGATGAGGTCCGGCAGTTCCTACACGCGATGGCGCGTTCCGACGAAGACAACCGCAGGCGCTATGAGCGGATCCAGGGAGGAGGCATGGCGGCGCGGCTCGAGGTGCCAGGAGGCGGACAGCGCCAGGCGGTCATCAACGATATCTCGCGCAGTGGCGCCGCCCTGCAGTCGGACTGGTGGACCGAGGCCGGGGCCGCCATCGAAGTCTGTCTGCCAGGCGCGGACGGCCAGGTCGCGGCGCGGCTGGTAAGGTCGGACAGCGCCATCCTGGCCCTGTCATTCAGCCAGGATGATGCATCGCTCCGGCTTGTGGATCAGGCGATGGTGCACATCCAGGCAGCCGGCCAGTCCGCCGCCGCGCCGGGCACCGCAGTGGGGCAGGCGGCCTGACAGCGCTGAGGGGCAGGAGCGGCGGAACCGCTGTCATGCCCGGAGACCAAATCGGCGGACCACACAGCCCGCACAGCCCGCACGCGAGCCGCGCCCGGTGCGGCACCGCTCAGGCAACCGTGGCAACGCGTCGCCGGATGCAGCACCTCAGCGCGACGGCACCAGCTTGTGCAAGGTCACCTCCGGCGGGCAGTTGAACCGCGCCTCAACTCCGCTGGTTCCGGCGCCCCGCGAGGTGTAGCCGGACATCTGCCCGGACCGCCATGGACCTGAAACCATGTCCCGGGGGAGCCTCGATGCGGTAACCAGCGGAATACGTCCGGGCAGGCAAATCTGGCCGCCGTGGGTGTGGCCGCACAGCATCAGGGCTATGCCTGCATGCTGTGCGTTGGCTGCCCCGTCCGCCGTGTGCGACAGCAGCACGGTCACGCCGTCCTCCGGAACCCCGTCCAGCGCCTTCGCCAGGTCGTCGGTCCGGTAGCGGTGCGGGTCATCGACGCCAGCCAGCCAGATGCGGTCCCCGCCGCGCCGGAGCGCTTCGGACTCATTCATCAGCATCCTGATCCCGATCCCCTCGAGCCCGCGCAGCATGGCTGTCGAATCGTGGTTGCCCAGGATCCCGTAGATCGGCTGCGCAATGCCGGAGAGCGCCTCGCGTGTGACATCAAGCGCTGCCTGGTGGGGGCCATTGCACCAGCCACGGAAGTCCCCGGTCACCACGCAAACGTCAAAGTGCAGGCCGGCGACTGCGCCGGGCAGCGCCCGCATGGCGCCAACGCTGGTATCCGCGTGCAGATCGCTGAGATGCAGGAGCGTGAAGCCGCCGAACGCCGGCGGGAGGCCGGGCACCGCGACGCTGTTGCGCACCACTTCGAACCTTGCCGCGTTGGAGCGGCCGCGCGGCATCATGCCGCTCATCCGGACGACAGCATCCACAGTCGAGTCGAAGAGGTCCGGTGATCCCGGGCCAGCGCGCACGCCGCGCCGTGACGCGAAGGATTCGCTGTCCGCGTCCATGCCGAGACGCTGGCGCGCATGCAGGCGTCCAAGGCGCGCCTCCAGCCACGCCGCGCCGCTGGCAGGCATGTCCGGCCCGGCGTCCGTGAACCGCGGGCTTTCCCTGTCAGCCACCGCCGGGGTGTTCCCCGTGGTGGCGGGGCAATCCGCAAGGTTCGGGGTATCCTGGCCGTCCAGCAACCGCGCCTCCTGATGGTTCTGTACCTGGGATGGCAGATCCATCCCAGGTACAAGGAAAACGTAGCATCTGCGCCGCCGTGCGGTTTTGCAAGCGGCGTTTCGCCGGGGCGGACCCCGGCGCATGGCAGGCTGCCGAATCCGGATGGATTCCCTTCTTTCGGTTTTCCGCCGCACCCGCCACCCTGGGGCAGGGATGGGGCCAGCCCGGCCGTTGCGGCGCACTCCGCCATAGCCGTCCTGGCCGACCGTTTTCCTTATGCGCGTGGCGCTCCGCCTCCGCACTGGCAAGGAGCGAACTGATGGCCGCGCACGTTCTCACGGTGACCTGGGACCGGGTCCACAGGGACGCCGTGGATCTCGCCTCGCTCCTGGCAGGGATGGCGCCGTTCGCCGGGATCGTCGCCGTCGCACGCGGGGGGCTTGTCCCGGCAGCCATCGTCGCACGCGTTCTGCGCTGCAGGCTGGTCGAAACCGTGTCGGTTGCCAGCTACGAAGGGGAATCACCAGGCGCGCCAGCCGTCATCAAACGTCCTGACGCGGCAGGTGACGGCACGGGTTTCCTGGTGGTCGATGACCTGGTGGACACCGGCGCCACCGCCGGGCTGGTTCGGGCCATGCTGCCGAAAGCCCATTTCGCCTGCCTCTACGCCAAGCCTGCCGGGCGCAGTCTGGCTGACACTTTTGTCACCCTGGTCCATCAGGACACCTGGATTGTATTCCCTTGGGAAACCGACGCGCGCGGGGATGGCGCACCGGCTGGCCCTGCGCCGGAAACCATTGGCCCATGACAGGCGGCAGTTGCGGGCCGCTGCCGCGCGACAATCAACGTGAGAATCCGCGACAATCAGGATGAGAGAGCTTTCCGGCTCTGGCGCCTGCGGGAGGGCGGAGCCCGACCGGAGGCGCCAGAGCCGG
>Ga0302320_10003817_pt1 | contig 34623 bp, 26 predicted proteins | sample Bog_T0_3_FD_202130 | JGI IMG/M metagenome (GOLD analysis project Ga0302320, IMG submission 202130) | Peat permafrost microbial communities from Stordalen Mire near Abisko, Sweden - Bog_T0_3 | ecosystem: Environmental > Terrestrial > Soil > Wetlands > Peat | place: Sweden: Abisko, Stordalen Mire...
TGGACTTCGGGCGCTCAAGCGTGGTGCCACGCTTGCCACATTGCTGAAGTCCAAGGTTCATGTGCTGTCGTTCTACGCCTCCAGCTATTCCGACGCCGTCATGGCAGCCAGCGCTGTCGGGCAGCATTGCGTCATCGACCTGGAGTCCGAACACCGGGACTCCATGCAGCATTGCGTCGATTGGCTCCGGGCGCGGGGCATTGAAGCCGAGGGACACCTGGCTCACGGCAGTACCATCGACGAAATCGTGCAGCATGCCAATCGCCTTTCGGCCGACCTTGTTGTCATAGGCCACTACCCGCGCGCGGGAGGCGGCCGCTGGTGGTCGGGTAAGGATCGGGCATCGCTGGCCGAGCGGGTGAGATGCAGCGTCTTCATCGCGGTGGGCGACACCGATTGAGTCGACCCACCCTCCGAAAGGAGCCAGTGACCGGCGCCCAGATGGGCGGTGCCACCCAAACATGGCAATCCGCTGGGAGCGATTCACATCGCCCCGCAAACATGGGGCGACGGCCGACGCCAGAATCTCTATATCCGCTTCGAGAAGCTGGAAGAAGTCGCACCAGAGATCCGCGATTACATCAAGTACGAACATGTAATCGTCGTCGCGGGACTCGGACTGGGCGAGGAATGTCTGCAAGCACCTGACCCGATGGGCTACCGGATCCACCGGTGGCAGAAGACCGACTACGGTGTCGTCGGCAAGTCATCCGCCATCGGTATGCGCAAGAAGGAAACCGTCGAGGATGGGAAAATCTGGGCGGCGCACTGCGCGCAGGAGATCGGCAACTGGGGTGTGTTCCTGCCGCAGCTGCACTCTCTATATAGGGTCGTCACCGATACCGGCCGCAATCCGTACGCGGATCTCTCGGTCGATGGGCGTGGCCGCGACGCGCGATATCGCCATATCGGGTAGCGCTGCTACCAGACCCCGCGCAGCCGCAGCCCGGGCAACACGGCGAATACCGCCTCGACCTCGTGAATCTCGCCGCTGCGGATCTTGAAGGTCTCCGCCAACGCCAGGGTCAACGGATTGACCGCCATCGGCGGACATACAAGCCCGTAGTCGACGACATCCGAGCAGCGCGCCTTGGCGTACTCGTTGTACATCACAAAGGCCATGACGAGACCACGTTCCCGATCCACGATCGGATAACGCCGGTCGGTGATGGTGTCCGTGTCCCAGATGTGGGTATTGAACTGATCGCGGCAGCCCATGGCGGCGAAATTCGGCAGCTTGCGTCCTGCGGGGGACATGGCGGGATAGTTGAAGTTGGGATTCCTGATGAGCTGCAGGCCGTTTTCGATCTTAATGCAGTCGTCGCTGAAGGGGACGATGTCGCCGTTGCCCCGCTCGACACCCTCGTAATGAAGATCCGCGGCCCCTATGAGCACGGCACGGTCACGCCGCTCTGACGGCTCGAGTGCCTGCGACAATGCGCCGCGCGGCGTCGTAAGCCGCGCCGCGGCATCGCCAAATCCGAATGCGCCAGCATTGGCGACGCGCCCCGGTAGCACCGCTTCGACCTCGGCGACGCGCCCTGCAATTATTCGCAGCCGCAGCGCAATCATCGTCCATGCGGAGCTTGCCCTGACCGCGCCAACGAAGCCGATCTGCTCCCGCTCCGGGTCGGCGACATAAATCTTGTAGCTGCTTAAAGTCTCAGCATCGCGCCAGATGCCGCCGCCCATCGGAACACGATCCTGGTTCTCCGTGTATTTCACATCCGATGCCATCGGCAGCTTCGATGGGTCGTGCGTCAGCATCGATGCCAGATACCGATCGACGAACCCCTCGAGACAGTGTCGATCGCAATTATCGGATTGCGCCGACTCGGCGCCGTGGAATCCAAGACCCAGTGTGAGTCCCGCGATGGCCAGAAACGCGTTGGATGCCCGCACGCCACTGTCTCCCGGCGTCTGCAGAAGCATTGAAACTAGTGCGGCAACGCACTACGGGCTTCCGGAAATCGGAAGTCAATTCTTGTTAAATTCCGAAGTGCGCGGCGCCCACTGGGGGCGCACCTTGCTATTCAGGAACAACACGGACAAGATCGTTGAAAGCCAAGAAGGCGTCACTCGCCCAGCGGTCGCATATGAGGGGTCTGCAGTCTCTAGACGTTGATACCATGTCGCTTGCTGCGAAGATCGGAACGATCAGCAGCATGATTTCCAAGACTTATACGTCCCATTGGTCGGCGCGACCCTTGTGCGGCACGAGCACGCCGATTGCCGTCGGAGGCTCCAGCGCCGACGGCTTCACGGTCGCGCGCGCGCAACTGCTGCCGCTGTCGCTTCTGCACACACCGACGGGCGTCCGCCGCGATCCAAAATACTACGTCTACACAGCCAACCAGATTCAGGTCGTCAAGCTCGAGGGGCGCAAGCCGCTCCATCTTCAGCCCAACGAGATCATCGTGCTCTCATCGGCCCAGCCGCTGGAGATCATCGTCTCGCGGGCCTATACGACGACAGCCGTGATCTTTGAGAGCGATCTGTTCTGCCGCTATATCCCGAACCCCGAGGCCATCCTGGCGCAGCGGCTGTCGTATGCCAGTGGACTGGAGCCGCTGCTGAACGCGATGATCGAATCGGCATGGTCCATCTCACACACAGGCGGGCTCGACCAGGTGGCACCCAAGCTCGTGCGGGGCTTCCTCGAACTGCTGTCGGCCGTCAACGCGCCGGGGCTGCCGGAAGAACGCCTGTCGACGCACACCGCGCTTGATATCCGCCGGGAACAGGTCAAGGCCTATGTCGACCGGCACTATGCCAATCCGGAAACCTCAGTGGCATCGATCGCGCGCGAATTGCAGGTGTCGCAGCGCTATCTGCAGCTTGCCTTCTGCGCTGATGACACCAGTCCCTCGGCGTACCTGCGCAAGTGCCGACTCGATGCCTGCGCGCGGCTGCTGCGCGATCCGCGCTGGCACAAGCGCAGCATCACCGAGATCGGCTTCGCCTGCGGCTTCAACAGCTCAGCCCATCTATCTACTGAGTTCAGGCGCACCTTCGGTGTCTCGCCGCGCGAATACCGTCGCGCGGCGATTACCGACATCCTCTGACATCCCGGCTACCGCGGCTACTTCATCGACCAGTTGACGGTTGCGCCGAAGGTTCGCGGTGCCTGCAGGAAGCCGATGTCTCCGCCCCGTGATACCGGGTCCGCATAGGACTCCAGGATCGCGCGGTTCTCGAGATTGCGCGCAAACGCCGTGAACGCCCAACTCCTGCCCGGAGTGGCGTAGGTCAGCGTCAGATCGGTCTGCGAGTAGGTATCCTGGTAGGAACCGGGCGTATTCTCGTTGGCGATGTAGTGTCCGGCGACGAGCTGGCTTGAGACGCGCCCGCGCAGCGAACCGCCATTAGGCAGATTGAGTGTCTGGGCATACCCGGCGCTGAATGTGTACTTGGGCGCACCCTGGACCTCGTGACCGGTGTTGTCGATAGCTCCGACCACGAACCGATCGAATACAGCGTGCAACCCGGTCGCCGACACGTCGAATTGTCCGCCATCCCAGACGAGGAAGCTGGCCTCCGCTTCGCCACCGTAGAAGGTTGCTTTCTGTGAGGCTTCCGTAATGAAGAACACCGCCGGAAAGTGACCTGTGGGATCGGATTCCTGCGTGTACTGCTGGTAGCCCTTGTAATCGTAGTAGAAGGCCTCGGCATTGAGCTGGATGCGATTGTCATCGAAGCGGTTCTTTGAGCCCGCCTGATAGGCAATCACCGTCTCCGGCTGATAGACCTGTGTCAGGCCGACGTTGGCGGGCACCTGGTTGACGCCGCCGGACTTGAACCCATTGCTCACCGAGGCGTAAAGCATCGATTCGGGCGCCACCTTGTATTCGAGGCCGAACTTGCCGGTAACGCGGCCCTGATTCAGCGATGCGCCCGTGGCTACCGTCGTCGGAATCGTGCCGGTCGCATCGTAGACGGTGGCCGAACCAAACTGCGATTTCAGTTCGTCCGTGTAACGCAGCCCGGCTGTGACTTTGAAGCTGTCATTGAACGGATAATTCACCTGGCCGAATATCGCATGCGATGAGGACGTCGCATCATTCCAGCGGAATCGAAGCGATGGCAGGCCAAAGAAGTCGTACGCCTCCAGCGCATTGATCCATTCCATGGAGTAGAACGCGCCGATGACCCAATCGATGCCGCCAGGCCCCTTGGCATTGGATGCCAGCCGCAATTCCTGGGTAAAGAATTTGTTGTCATTGTCCGGCTCGTAGTCCACATAATCCCACACCCACAGATTCTCGATGCCGTAGCGCCGATAGCTGCTGATAGAGGTGAGCGTGGCCCAGTCCATGCGGTAATTGATTTCGGCATAGCCGCCCGTGTTATCGATTCTGAAATGCCCGGTCTGGGGTCCCGGGCCGTATCCCGCGTAAGGATTGTCCTTTGAGACAGTGGCGCAGGCCGCGTAGCCGGAATTCTCCGGGCAGTAGTCGGATCCCTGCCCGCGATTTCGCTTCTTGGCATCGTCAAAGGTCAGCAGCACGCTCAAGTCATCGACCGGCTCCCAGAGGAATCGCAGGCGCGCGGCGTAGTTATTGGCACCCTGGGAGCCATCGTCAAAGTAGCCGCTGTGATTGTCCGTAGCCACGGCGGCGCGCACTGCCGCCGTACTGCCGATCGGAGCGTTCAGCACGAGCTCAGTGCCCACGTCGCTATAGTTGCCAACCGTGACGGCGGCAGAGGCCTGCCAGTCATTCAGCACCGGTTTGTTGGTCGTGATGGAGAGCGCGCCGCCGTTGGAGTTGCGGCCATAGAGAGTGCCCTGCGGACCCCGCACCGCCTCGATGCTCTGGATGTCGAACATGAGCGGCATCAGCGCCGGGTGATGCGACAGGTACGTGTCGTCCTCGACATAGGCCACGGCGGAGTCGACGCCAGGCTGATTGTTGTAGGTGCCCACGCCGCGGATAACGAGCACCGGGGTATTCGCCACCTGAAACTCGACGGCCGGCAACTTGCTCTGGATTTCGGTCGGGTCCTTGATTCCGGTGGCTGCAATGTCCGCTCCCGACACCACGCTGACCGACACCGGGGCATCCTGCAGGCTCTCCTCCTTCTTCTGTGCGGTGACGATGACTTCTTGCAGCGTCGCGCCGGATCCCGCGGCCTCCTGGCCCTGCGCTGCCGAGGTCAGTGCAATTCCGCCTGCTGCGTACAGCGCCCAAAGTGTCGCCGACTTCATGTGCTCTCTCCCCCGTGCGGCGTCCACCCTCGGACGGCCTGCGTTCATTAGTTTGTCTGAGGTTGTTCTACCAATCGCCCGCGGGTTCGTCTTTCCGGTTTCCGAAGCACTTATTCGTAAAGGCGAAGCTCTCTCGTTAACGCAGTACGGCCAGCGCGGCGGGTGAGAATCCCTGCATGTCGGCGACGCGGCCTTCGCGTAGTTTCGCGGCCCAAGTGGCGTCTGCGAGCAGCGCCCGTCCGACCGCGACCAGGTCGAACTCCTCTCTATCCAGCGCTGCGATCAGCTTCGTGATCGGCGAAGGCGATGATTCGGCGCCCGAAAATGTCGTCAGCAGATCGTTGTCGAGTCCGACCGATCCGACCGCGATCGATCGTTTGCCCGTGAGCTTCTTGGCCCAGCCGGCAAAATTGAGGGCGGAGCCCTCGAACTCCGGCTCCCAGAAACGACGCTGCGAGCAGTGAAAAACATCGACTCCTGCGTCGGCGAGCGGTCCCAGCCAGGATTCGAGCGCCTGCGGCGTCGGAGCGAGCTTGAAGACTACGTCCTGCTGCTTCCACTGTGACAGCCGCAGGCTGATCACGAAATCAGCGCCGACAGCGCGGCGTACCGCGCCGAGGACTTCGGTCGCAAATCGGGTGCGCTGCGCGAGCAGCGGTCCGCCGTAGATGTCGGACCTGTGATTGGTGGCGCCCCAGAAGAATTGATCCATCAGATAGCCGTGCGCGCCATGAATCTCCACACAATCGAAACCCATGCGTTGCGCCTGCGAGGCCGCGATAGCGAACGCGCCGATGGTTGCGTCGATATCGCTCTGCGTCATGACAACACCCACTTCGGTTCCGGGCGCGCAGAGACCCGAAGGACTTTCGAGGCTCGAGCTGCAGTCGCATGTCCGTGACGCATCCGACAACGCGCCGACATGCCAGAGCTGGGGCGCCATCCTTCCCCCCGCCGCGTGCACGTCATCGATGACCGCCTGCCAGCCGGCAAGCGCCTCGGCCCCGTGAAAACGTGGTATGTGCGGATCGTAGGCGGCGAAGGGACGAGCGATGGTCGTACCCTCTGAAATCAGCAGTCCGACGCCGCCTTCAGCGCGTCGCCGGTAGTACGCCGCGACGTCGCTCGTCGGGATGCCATCGGGCGAAAAGTAGCGCGTCATGGGCGCCATGACGATGCGGTTGGGCAGATGCAGCGACTTGATGTTCAGCGGCTGGAACAGTAGATCCATACCGGGTTCCCGGGCCGAGTCCGTCATCCGCGTCGGGGCAATTCCCTGGGCAGCTCGAGTGGCCGGGCGTAGGAGGGGTCGTGCCGGTCGCGGCTGCCTTTGACGTTGTCCCAGTCGGTACCGAGCCAGCTCGTAAAGGGCACTTCAAAGGTCCAGTCCATCAACAGTCGGCGCAGCGCCACCTTCCATTGACCGTCGCGCCGCTCGAGGCGGTCCAGATAGCGGCCCCCTCCGGCACCCACCGTCTTGCCATCCGGCATGCGAACGAACCAGTGGACGTAGCTTTCCGCGTGGGCGGTATCTCCCGTGATCTCGCAGTTATGGCTGCTGATACCGTGGTGCGTCCACTGGAGTTGTCCTTCGACTTCGATCGCGAATTTCACGAATGCCGGCACATCGCCGACGAACGGACCGTGGTTGTCGATGGCGTCCGAATGAAATGTACCGGCGATCAGGTCGGGGTCGAGGCGATCGAGACCGCGGCCATATCGATTGATGCAGTCCAGAATCTCCTGGCGATCCCGTAGGGCACGCACTTCTTCGGTGAGGCGCCTGATTGCTGCCTCGGTATCGCTGGCCATGGCCCCTGCTCCCTTGAAAGAACTTCTTTGGGGTCTGTATAGCAGCGCCACCGAAGGGGGTCTTTGCCCGACGCGAACGCCGGATTTCAGTTAAAGCGAAGTCGCGGCGCGCGCCGGCTCAGGCTTGGCCCAGCGTCATGAGCGCGAATTCCTCGAAAAGAATCTGCGCCGCCAGCTGACTGGTATTGGTGGTCGGATCGTATTCGGGAGCCACCTCCACGACATCCGCCCCGGCAATGGTGAGCCCCGCCAGTCCCCGAAGCAGCGCCAGGCCTTCGCGCGCTGTAAGTCCACCCGCTTCAGGCGTACCGGTCCCGGGCGCATAGGCCGGATCGAAGCCGTCGACATCCACCGAAACGTAGATCGGCCCGTTCCCGACCACGGCGCGCGCCTTCTCGATGACGGCGTCAACGCCCATGCGCATGAAGTCTTCCATGTAGATGACCGTCATGCCGGAGGCATGCGAGAACTCCCAGAACATATTCGAGGAACCCCGTATCCCAATCTGGATCGTGCGCTCCGGATCGAGCACCCCATCCAGCACTGCCAATCGGAATGGCCCCCCGTGATGAAACTTCGATCCGTCGTAGGCGCCCATAGTGTCGCAATGCGCATCGATGTGCACCAGGCCAAGGGGGGCATCCTTTCCGAGCGCCTTCAGAATCGGGTAGGTGATCGAATGATCGCCGCCCACCGAGAGGGTCCGCACGCCCTGCGCTTTGAGCGCGGCGTAATAGCGCTCGATATCCTCGAGCGACTGCTCAAGGCTGTAGCGACTTCGAAACGGTACGTCACCGATATCCGCCGCACGCGCCCGACTTTTCGGCACGCCGCGCATGGTCGGATGGTAGGGGCCGATGCGCTCGATGGTGCGCACGGCGCGCGGCCCGAATCGCGCGCCCGCGCGATTGGATACGCCCAGATCCATCGGCACGCCGACAACCGCGATATCCAGATCGGCGGCGGCGGTCGCATGCGGCAATCCGAGAAAAGTGGGAATCCCGGAATAGGGCAGCGAACGCTTGCCATCCGGCGACTGCACGTCCCGTGCGGCGCGAGTCAGCACGGGATCATCCCCATCGAACACGTCGCGGTCGGTATAGCGTGCGCGCAGGCGCTTCAGCTTTTCCTGATCCATGGCAAGTGCTCCCGAAGGGGTAGAATATGAGCCTACCGCGCACGATAGCAGGCCCAGATCCATGACCCAATCGATTCCCGCAACCCTCATTCCCGGCGATGGCATTGGCCCTGAAATCGTCGATGCGACGCTCGCGGCCCTCGATGCGCTGGACGCTCCTTTTATGTGGGACAGGCAGATCGCCGGGCTCGAGGGCGTCAAAACGGCCAACGATCCGCTGCCGCGCAAGACGCTGGACAGCATTCGCCAGACGCGACTCGCCCTCAAGGGCCCGCTGGAGACACCGTCGGGCGGCGGCTATCGAAGCTCGAATGTCCGCTTGCGCGAGGAGTTCAAGCTGTATGCGAATCTGCGGCCGGCCCGCACGCTCGTTGCCGGTGGTCGCTTCGAGAACGTCGACCTGGTGGTGGTGCGCGAGAACCTCGAGGGGCTGTATATAGGTCACGAACACTACGTCCAGATCGATGACGACCCGCACGCGGTCGCGATGGCTACGGGCATCAATACACGCGCCGGCAGTCGCCGCCTGCTGGAGTTCGCGTTTGAGCACGCTATCGCGACCGGTCGCAAGAAGGTCACGGTCGTGCACAAGGCCAACATCATGAAGGCGCTGACGGGAATCTTTCTCGAGACGGCGCTGAAGCTATACGATGACCGGTACAAAGACCGCATTGCGATGGACACCGTTATCGTCGATGCCTGCGCCATGAAGCTGGTGTTGAATCCGCAGCAGTTCGACGTGATCGTGACCACCAATCTGTTCGGCGACATCCTCTCGGACCTGGTTGCAGGCCTGGTCGGAGGTTTGGGCATGGCACCGGGCGCCAACATCGGCGTGAACAGCGCCATTTTCGAGGCGGTTCACGGCTCCGCACCCGATATCGCAGGCTTAGGCCTGGCCAATCCCGTCGCACTGATGCTCGCGGCCGCGCTGATGCTCGATCACGTCAAATTGCATGAAAAGGCCACGCGCCTGCGCAATGGAATCGACGCAACGCTCAACGTGGACCGCGTGCGCACCGGGGACCTCGGCGGCACGGCCAGCACCAGCGAATTCACGCGCGCGCTCGTGGCGCGGCTGAAGAGTTAGGAAGCTGTCAGGCAGGTTCCTAGGGCTCGACGATGTCGGCCGTTGCGCGGGCCACGGCTGGACGCAAATCCGGCTGGTAGTTCCATGCCCTGGTATGAAACTCGGCCAGCAGAGCGCGCACGAACCGATCCTGTCTTTGTCTTGCGATCGGGACCGGCACGTCGTGATCGAGAATGGCGAAATACACTGTGCCACGCTCATTGGTCGCGATGGCGCCGATCAGCGCGCTGGCGCCATAGTCGCCGAAGGTTCCAGTCTTCCCCACGACGTGGCCTGATTCACCGGGGCCGTCCAATCGCTTGCGCAGCGTGCCTTCGTCAATGCCCGCCACCGGCAGAATATCGCACAGCGCGTGGCCACTCGATTCCAGTTCACGCTCGAGCACCCGTAGCAGCGTCACGGCGGCGCGCGGACTGAGACGATTGCTCGGATCGGTACCTGCGCCGTCCCCAAGGATAATTTCTGCCTGCATGATCGCTGGCACGGCACCACGTGCGAGAGCCTCCACGGCCAGCGCCCCTCCCGCGGCGTCGGCGAGCGGCTTGAAGATATTATTCGAGTAGTCATTCAGCTGCTTGGTGAGTAACAGCAACGGCTGCGAGCGGTGGATCACCAGCTTGCGCTCGGGACCTGTGGCAGTTGCGGCAGCCGAATTTTCAAATTCAATGGCTGGCATCGCCGCCACGCCCGCGGAGGAGTCGCCCAGGCCCTGGACCGAGGTCCAGGCCGCCGCGGGCGCCCCTCCGGACAGGGCCCTGCGCAACCGCACGCCGTCCGGATCGATGTCCCAGTCAAACGTCAGCGGACCGCGCGTGCGAAGAGTCCCCGAAACGCGCCGTACTCCAGCCTGCTGCAGCCGCTCGGCCACCAGCAACGCATTCTCGTCGACGAAATAGGGATCTCCGTCCGTCTCCACGAGCAGGTCACCTTCGAGCGTGCCGTTGCTGATTGTGCCGTTAGTGGCGAAGACCGTCGTAAAGCGATGCTCGATGCCAAATTTATGCAGCAGCGCGAGTGTCGTCGCTATTTTGGACACGGACGCCGGATGTACCGGCGATTCCGCCGCCTGGGACAGAAGCACCGTGCCATCGGCGGCTTCCACGTAAACGCCCTGGCTCGCTCCGAGAATCGAGCGTGCCGCCACGGCCAGGCTCGTCGAGGCGCCGCCCCACGCCGCCGAAACGCTCAAGAAGCCTGCAATCAATGCTGCTACGCGAATGCTCAAGATTCTCCCTGTGTATGGCAATCCGCCCGCCAAGACTCTATAAAGGCCGGTGCCAGTATAAGGGAGAAATCGCTTGTTAATTTCCGGTCATCGGTGGCTGTGGGCCGCTCTCATCGCGCTGTCGATAGTAAGCACCGCCCACGCGCAGGACTACAAGGAATACACACGCCCCAAGGTTCGGGCCATCACGGGATTCATCCGCCTGGATCGCGCCCGCTACGTGCAGCAGATAGCCGACACGCTATCGGTTCTGCGCGCCGCCAAAGCCGAATTCGTCCGCCAAGGATATGAGGTCCAGACCCTGCGCGTAGTGACGCAACCGTTGGGTCAACTCGTAGGTGGGCAATCCGACGCGGATGCGCTGAGGTTCCTGAAGTCTCTCGACGACCTCTCGGTCAAAGAGGGCTTCATCCCCAATGTCGGCCCCGCCATGTCAGGCGACGTCGACGATCCGCGTGCAGTGCGCGTGTTGGAGCAGGCGCTGTCGCAATTGCCGAATATCGAGGCAAACACGATCATCGCCGGCGACGATGGGATTCACTGGAAAGTCATACACGAAACCGCAAAGCTGGTGCACTACGTCACCGAGCACAGCGCTCACAGCCAGGGCAACTTCAACTTTACCGCCACCGCAATGCTCAAGCCCTACGCGCCGTTCTATCCCGGAGCGTATTTCACGGACGAGGACAAGCGCTTCTCGATTGGCTTTCAGGGCGCTAATGTCGTGCAGGAAGTATTCGCGCGCACGCATGGCAACTTCGACGCCGCCGTCACGGAGCTCACCAGGCAGCTCACGGTACATGCCACGATCGCGGAGTCGATCGGTAACAAGATCGCATCCTCCAGCGGCTGGACATTCATGGGCGTGGATCCGACGCCGGCGCCACTCGGCGATGTTTCCATCGGAGCCGCCATTGAGACCTACACGGGCTCTCGCTTCGGATCGAGCGGCACCATGACCGCTGCCCTGATCATCACGACGGCGGTCAAGGCAGTACCGGTCAGGCAGATAGGCTATGCGGGACTCATGGTACCGGTCATGGAAGACAAACGTCTCGCGCAACGCTGGGCCGAGGGCGCCTATAACACCGATGCCTTGCTGGCCTATTCCGCCGTATGCGGCACCGGCCTCGATACCGTTCCTTACCCGGGCGATATCAGCGAGGAGCAGATGGTTCGCATTTACGGCGATGTGGCCTCACTCGCCTGGAAGTGGAAGAAGCCTCTCTCGGCGCGACTCCAGCCCGTGCAGGGAAAAAAGGCTGGTGACCGCACGGAGTTCGAGGACGAGTACCTCTTCAACACCACCTTGCACACCCTGCCGTAATCGATGAGTTCCAACGATACGTTGCGCCGTTGTCTGGCAGCCATCGCGGCGACCGAGGGCGAAGGCGCGCGCACGTTCACGCAGGTGTACGAACAGGCGGCTCTCGCCGCAGCCACTGCGGCTGATCGGCGCCGCGAACAAGGCTCACCGTTGTCTGCCATCGATGGTACGGTCATCGCAGTCAAGGACCTGTTCGACGTACAGGGGCATACCACCTGGGCCGGTTCGCGCGCGCTGCAGAACACGCACCCTGCCAGCTCAGACGCGCCCTCGGTAGCCAGGCTGCGGCGGGCCGGCGGCGTAATCATCGGCAAAACCAATATGACCGAGTTCGCCTTCTCCGGTATCGGTCTGAATCCGCATTTTGGAACTCCCGCTAATCCGTATGGGCGCAGCGCGCTGCGCAGAATCCCTGGCGGATCCTCCTCCGGGGCGGCCGTCGCCGTCAGTGACGGGATGGCCGAAATCGGGTTGGGCACCGACACCGGCGGCTCGGTGCGTATCCCGGCCGCACTCTGCGGCCTGGTAGGCTGGAAACCCACGGCTCGTCGCATCAGCCTCGAAGGTGTCTGGCCGTTGGCGCCGACGTTCGATTCGATCGGCGTGATCGCCTGCAGCGTTCGCAGCTGCGCCGACGCGGATGCCGTGCTTACGGGAGCGGCGGCTTCGGACAGGATATCCGCAAACGAGTCTGGGTCTGCGAGCCGCCTGCGCATCGGCAGGCTCCGCGGCTATGTCGAAAGTGAGCTCGATCCACTCGTCGCGCAGAGCTACGAGAGGGCGCTCGAGCGACTGGCGCAGGCCGGCGTTCGCATCGTCGAGCTCGACCTTCCCGAGCTCGAGCAGGTCCCGCATCAGCAGCCCGGCGTGACCATGACGACCTACGAGGCGTTCCAGACGCACGCCGCGCTGCTGGATGAATATGGCGAGCTCTACGACCCACGCGTCCGCAGCCGCCTGGAGCTCGGTCGACAGATCACGCGGGAGCAGTACGATGCCGCCGCGCGCCTGCGCCGTCGGCTCCAGGTCGCCTTCGGCGAAGCCCTGCAGGGATTCGATGCCTGTGTCCATCCGACGGTAAAAATGACCGCGCCCCCCTTCTCCGCGTTCGAGGCCGACCCCGACTACTTCACCATCAATCGAGCGCTGCTGCGGAACACCTCTCTCATGAATCTGCTCGATGCCTGCGCACTGACCTTGCCCTGTCACGATTTCAGCGGACCGCCGGTGGGCCTGTCTCTGGCAGGTCCTGGAGGCACGGATCTGAAGATCTTGAGCGTGGCGCAGACGCTCGAGCCCATCGTTGCGACGACGCTCACAACTAATAACCAAATCGCGTCCCATAGTCGTTGAACCCCTGGTTATGAGTTGTCGGCCGCGCGGCAGCAAATCGTCGAATCGTATAAACTTCACCCGCTGCCAGGCTGACGGTGATTGCTCGCGTCTGCGGCACCCACAATAACCCCTCGATCCATTGGTCGATCCGCGTTGAGGCGTGGTGCGCGTTGTCATGAATTGGTTGTTCCGACGCCTGCCGCTCGCTCCGACCGACCTGCTGCGGGATCCGACTTATCGGCGACTGTGGACGTCGATCCTGATCTCCTCCTTTGGAGGACAGGTGACGTTGCTTGCTCTGCCGTTGACTGCCGCGGTGCTGTTGCACGCTTCGCCAACCCAGATGGGGCTGCTCACGGCGATGGAAATCCTGCCATTCGTGCTGCTGTCGTTGCCATCCGGGGTCTGGCTCGATCGCATTCGAAAGCTCCCTGTCTATGTCGTTGGCGAAATCTCGATTTCATTCGCCGTCGCGACCGTGCCAGTTGCCTGGTGGCTGGGCTTGCTATCCATCCGGTGGCTCTACGTGGTCGGCCTGATCATTGGCGCCGTCAATACGATGGCCGGCAGCGCGGCGCAGATCGTGCTCACGCAGATTGTGCCGCGCGAGCGCCTGGTCGAGGCGCATGCCAAAAACTCCCTGGCCTCCTCGACCGCGGAAGTCTCAGGACCTGGCGCAGCGGGCGCGCTTATCAAGCTCACGGGAGCGCCGGTCGCATTGCTGGCCGATGCGGCGCTCCTGCTGATCTCGGCGACCATCCTGCGGGGAATTGGTGTCCGGGAGACGCCTATCGCCGCCCCTACGCCGTTCTGGTCTGCCATGCGCGAAGGACTGGATTTCGTTCGCAGCCACAAACTGCTGATGACCATGGCAAGTTGCGTAGGGGCCTGGCAACTGTGTGGTCAGGCAGCCGTCGTCGTGCAAATCCTGTTCGCGACGCGAGAGCTTGGACTCAGCGCGCGCGGTGTCGGCTTCAGTTATGTCGCGCTCGGAGCGGGCACGATCGGCGCGAGCGCCATCGCGCATCGTCTGGGACGTCGCATCGGACCCGGGCCGGTACTCGTTCTCGGATTTGGCATATGCGGCGCGGGCTGGCTGCTGCTCGCCAATGCGCCAGCGAATGTCTATGGCGTCGCCACCTTCGCACTCATGCTGTTCATGTACGGCGTCGGGGCGGTTTTTATCTTCATCAACTTTCTGGCGTTGCGGCAGTCGGTCACGCCTGGCCGCATGCTGGGTCGAATGACCAGCACCATGCGCTGGCTCATTCTATTGCCGGCCGGTCCGGGCGCGCTGCTCGGCGGTTGGATTGGCGAGCGATACGGACTGCGCATGACGCTCGCGTTTGCCGGTTCGGCAGCGCTGCTGCTGATGCTGCTCGCATGGCGCATCCCGGTGATCCGCAACGTCAAGACACTGCCGCGACTGCGGGCAGAGGCCATCGCACCCTATTCGTCCGATCAGTCCTCCAGCAGCGCACGCCACGACGTGCGAGACATCGACTTCGAGCGGTGATCGCGGACTATTGAGTCTTATCCGCCAAGATCTGCCCCGCAGCGCGAATCCAGTGACTCGGCCCAGGTAACCATGCTCTCCAGGGTCGAGAAGGCAATTTTGCATTGCAAACCGCACCACGTCAGAATGTCCGGCAGCGGAATGGTAGGCCGGGACTGGCCGTGGGCGTTTATCGCGATCTCACCCCTTGGCCATCGATCTGTGCTATCTGGATGGTTGAATACACCGCCAGGCGAGCGGTTCGCGACTTTTGCAGGAGGTTTGTGACATGACTGCCATCGACAGGCCCTATCGGGCCTTGAAAACCCTGTTTTTGCAGGCGCCCTCCTTCGATGGCTTCGACGGCGGAGCCGGCTCGCGCTACCAGGCCAAGCGCGAGGTCAAGTCAAACTGGTATCCGACCTGGCTGGCCCAGCCTGCGGCACTCGTGCCGGGCTCGCGGCTGCTGGATGCGCCGGCCGATGAGCTCAGCATTCAGCGAAGCCTGGACATCGCATCCGAGTACGAACTCATCATCATGCACACCAGCACGCCATCCTTTCCAACGGATGCGAAATTTGCCGAGTTGCTCAAACAACGCAATCCGAATGTTCTAATCGGCCTCGTGGGTGCCAAGACCATGGTCGATCCCGTTGGCGCGCTCAACGCCACCCTGGCGCTGGATTTCGTGTGCGGAGAGGAATTCGACTTCACCTGCAAGGAAGTCGCCGACGGACGGCCGCTCAGTGACATCAGAGGACTTTCCTACCGCGGGGCCGATGCCGGCATCGTTCACAATCCGCCCCGGGCGATGGTCGAGAACATGGATGAGCTGCCATTTGTGGCGCCCGTCTACAAGCGCGACCTCACCATCGAGAACTATTTCAACGGCTACCTGCAGCACCCCTACATCAGCTTCTATACAGGCCGCGGCTGCCGCTCGAAATGCACCTTCTGTCTGTGGCCGCAAACGGTCGGCGGCCACCGCTATCGCGTGCGGTCCGCGGAAAACGTCCTCGCCGAGGTGAAGTGGATCAAGGAGAACATGCCCGAGATCAAGGAAATCATGTTCGACGACGACACCTTCACTGACACCTCCAATCTTCCGCGCGTCGAGGCCATCGCTCGCGGCATGGGTGAACTGGGTATTACGTGGAGCTGCAACGCCAAGGCCAACGTTCCCTACAAGACCCTGAAGGTCATGAAGGATCATGGTTTGCGCCTGCTGCTGGTGGGCTACGAATCAGGCGACGATCAGATTCTTCTCAACGTCAAAAAGGGCCTGCGCACCGACATCGCGCGGCGCTTTTCCGATGATTGCCGCAAACTCGGAATCCTCATCCATGGGACCTTCATCCTCGGATTGCCGGGCGAGACCACCGAAACCATCGAGAAGACCATCGCCTTCGCCAAAGAGATCAACCCGCACACTATTCAGGTTTCGCTTGCAGCGCCGTACCCGGGTACGACGCTCCACAAACAGGCAGTCGAGAATGGCTGGATCGAGCAGAACGAAACGGTCAATCTCGTTAACGATCGCGGCGTGCAGCTCGCCACGATCAGTTATCCCCATCTGTCGAAGGATCAGATCTACCACGGCGTGGAAACCTTCTATCGCCGGTTCTACCTCCGTCCCAGCAAGATCTGGGAAATCGTCCGCGAGATGATGGCAAGCTGGGACATGACCAAGCGCAGGCTGCGCGAGGGTGTCGAGTTCTTCCGCTTCCTGCGAGCGCACGGAGCCTGAGGACCGTCGCGACTCGCCGATGAGCTACTTGCAGTTGCCGTACGTCCATTGGTCCATCGCCGTATTGGGTCTGGCTTGCCTAGGGACCGCTGCCTGCTACAGCGTGCTGACCCTGACGGCCGTGCTGGTCTGGCGGCTGCGACGGCCGACGCTGCACCCGCGCATCATGCCGCCGGTGACGTTGCTGAAACCACTCTGTGGCGCCGAGCATGGTCTCTACGATCGGCTGCGCTCCTTCTGTCAGCAGGACTATCGACAGTTTCAGATCGTGTTCGGCGTGCGTGACCCGGACGATCCTGCGCTCATCGTCGTGCAGCGCCTGCAGCAGGAGTTCCCGGCGCTGCCGATCGAAGTCGTGGCCAGTCCGCAGCTGCATGGCAGTAATTACAAGATCAGCAACCTCATCAACATGGTCGCTCAGGCGCGTCACGACGTGCTGATCATCGCCGACAGCGACACCTTCGTCGGACCGGATTATCTTCGCTCCGTGACCGCACCCTTGCTGGATCGCAGCGTGGGCTTGGTCACCTGTCCCTATCGGGACGTGCCCACGGCGCGGATATGGTCCCGACTGGGGGCGATGTATATAAATGAGTGGTACATGCCCTCGGTGCTGTTCGCGTGGCTCTTCGGTGGCGGCTGCTACGCCTCCGGTCAGACGCTGTGTCTGCGTCGGCAGACTCTGGAGGCGGTCGGCGGCTTCCAGGCCGTCACGAATCATCTGGCGGACGACCACCGATTGGGCGAACTGATACGCAGCACAGGATTGAAAATTGTGCTCTCGCCCACCGCGGTGCAGGCCGTACACGATGAGCCGGACCTGGATGCGCTGACGCGTCACGAATTGCGCTGGATGCGGACCATCCACAAGTTGCGTCCGTGGAGCTTTCGCCTGATCTTCCTGACCTTCAGTCTGCCCATGGCCATTGCCGGATTCGCGCTCAGTGCCGCTGCCGCCGAACCGATGTTCACGCTCACGGCGCGGTGGCTGCTGGCGATCGTCTTGGCCGCAAGGCTCGGTGTACATTTCGCGCATCGGATCCAATCCAACCAGGCTGCCGATCGATCGGCGCTGGCGGATTTATGGCTTGTCCCCGTGCGCGACGCGTTGCTGGGCTGGTACTGGTTCGTGAGTTTCCTGTCGTCCCGCATTTCCTGGCGCGGCGGCGAATTTAACGTCGACGCCGACGGCATCATGCATTGAAGCTCGCGGGATATCTCAGCGCCCTGCTGGGACTGATGCTGCTGGTCGTGCTCGTGCTGCGGGCCGACTGGGCAGCGATGCTTCAAAGCCTGGCAACGGCGGGCTGGCAGCTGCTGTGGCTGGCGCCTTACCGCCTGGTCTACTTTGTTCTCTACGGGATCGGTTGGCTGATCCTGCTGCGCCCCTACGATCCGCAGCGGCGCGCTGGCCTCGGCTATCTGGTTTGGGTTGCCACGGTTCGCGAGGGGATCGATCGACTGCTCCCCGTGGCAAGTGTCGGCGGCGGTATCGTTGGCGTCCGACTCGTGCGCTGGCGCGGCCTCGATGCGATATCGATTGCCGCCACCGTCATTACCGAAGTGCTGCTGACGCTGGTCGTCGTTTATGTCTTCACTGCGATGGGACTGCTGCTGCTGATCCATTTGCGCGTCGCGGGTAGCGATGCCTACCGGCACCTGGTTGCCGTATTCCTCCTGAGTCTGCCGATTCCGGCGGTGACCTTGCTGCTGCTTCGATATGGATCGGTATTCCAGCGCCTCCAGGGGGTTCTGTATCACCTGGTGGGCTCCGGTGCCCTCGCCGAGGGCGCCGCCGCGCTGGATCGGGAACTGCGATCCTGTCTGCATCGTGGCTGGGCGCTGGCGCGCACCGCCTCGTTGCAGTTCGCCGGTTTCCTCTCCGGCGCCTTCGAGGTCTGGTTCGCCCTGCGCCTTTTTGGTCATCCGGTGGATATCACCGCGGCACTGATGCTGGAAAGCATGACGCAGGCGGTGCGGCACCTGGCCTTCATCGTGCCGGCAGGACTCGGCGTCCAGGAGGCCGGACTGATCGTGTTCGGCCAGATGATCGGGATCAGCAGCGAGCTGGCGCTGGCGGTGTCGATGGCCAAGCGCCTGCGCGAGGTGCTTTGCGGGGTGCCGGCGCTGCTGAGCTGGCAGTGGGCGGAAGCCCGGCGTCTGCGCAGTCACTGACTCGGACTGGGCTCCACTAAAGGAATCAGCTTGACACGTGAATACGATTGATTATCATTAAGATTCCTATTCGCAAAGCTCATGGCCCGGCAATGAGCGCAGGGATCATGGAATGGACACTCCGGATTGCAAGGTCGCGGGCATCCAGGTGGCTCACGCCGACGCCCTCGACGCCCTCTACGCCGACTCATCAGACATCGGCCAGGGACAGACCAACTACAGCGGCACACTCGATCAGGTGGTCGTCCCTGGCGTCGGATCGCTGCTGGAAAACAAGCTGCCCGAAAACCTTCAGGACACACCGCAATCGATTTCTGTCGTCAGCCAGAAGCTCATCCAGGATCAGGCCGCGACACGCCTCGAGGAAGCGCTCAGGAATGTCCCCGGCATCACGCTCAATGCCGGTGAAGGTGCCGCGCGCGGCGACACGGTCAATCTGCGCGGTTTCTCCGCGTTCAACGACTTCTTCCTCGACGGCATTCGCGATGCGGCCATCTACACGCGCGATAGCTTCAATCTTGATTCGCTCGAGGTCGTCAAAGGGCCCTCGGCCATTCTCTTCGGCCGCGGCTCCACGGGTGGGGCGATCAATCAGGTCAGCAAGGCCCCGACACTGACGCCGCTGGAATCCGCGACCGCAGTCTTCGGCAGCAACGATCTCTATCGCGCGACGACCGACAGCAACGTGCCGCTGAGCGGCAACGCCGCGCTGCGCTTCAACGCCATGGGGGAATCCTCCGAGGTAGCGCAGCGCGATCTGGTCAGGAATCACCGTTGGGGCATCGCGCCCACACTTGCGATCGGCGTCGGCGAGTCCAATACATTGACGATTGCATACCTGCACCAGCAGGAGAACAACCGTCCCGATTCGGGAATCCCATTTCTGTATGGAAGCCCCGCCCCGGTGCCGCGCGATGCCTACTACGGGCTCGCTACCGATCGCGTTACGACCTTCGACGACATCGGCACCGTTCGTTTCCGGCACGAATTCGGCGATGACGTTGCCCTCATCAACACCGCGCGTTACGCCAACTATCAGTTCTCCTATCTGGATACGATGCCGAACTACGGCGAGGATCCGCCGGCCCGCGGAACACCCTTGAACGCGATCGTGACCGGGCGCGATGCGCCGGGCAGTTCGGGACTGCAGACCAATTTTACCAATCAGACCGACCTGGTTTCTCGCTTCACCACGGGTCCGGTCGAACACACGCTCGTCACCGGCGTCGAATTCTCGCGCCAGACCCTGACGCTGAATCGATATGTGAATCCCTTCAACTCCGACAACGACTGGATTGCGCTGACACCGCTTCTCAATCCGAATCCCTACCAGCCATTGCCCGCCATCGAGCCGGTGTCGTCGCAGCAAAATACCGATGCCCATGCGGCCTCGGTCTACGCCACGGATACCCTGAGCGTTGGCCACTACGTGGATCTGGTCGGCGGCCTGCGCTTCGACCGCTTCTCGGCGGATTACCACCAGGTGACCTACAGCAGCGGCGCGCTGCTGAATCTCGATCATGTCGACAAGCTCGTGAGCCCCCGCGCGGCGCTCGTATTCAAGCCGTGGTCGACGCAGAGCTACTACTTCTCCTATGGGACCTCGTTCGATCCATCGGCTGAAGCGCTGGCACTGACCACCAAGACTGCGAGCCTCGGGCCGGTGAAGGCGCGGACGTTCGAGGCAGGCGCCAAGTACAGCCTGATGGGCGGGATGCTTAGCGCCACCGGTGCCGCGTTCCATACGGTGGTAGATAACGCGCAGACCAACGATCCGGAAAACCCGACGATCACGACACTGAACGGCAATCAGCGCGTCAATGGCGGCGAATTGGGCCTGTCGGGCTCTCTCACGCGACAGCTGGAGATCACGGCCGGGTACACCTATCTGGACGCGCGCGCGATCGCATCGGGCACGGCGGCCTACGTCGGGAAATTCCTCCCGAACACCGCCCGCAACGCGATCAATCTCTGGACGGAATATGAGTTCACCGACGACTTCGAAGTCGGCGTCGGCGGCAACTGGCTGGATCATCGCTTTGCCGACTACGCCGAGAGTGCCAGCATTCCAGGCTACCTCGTCTGGAACGCCATGGCGTCATACAGGCTCAACAAATCCTGGTACCTGCAGCTCAACGGCTTCAATCTGGCCAACAAGCTATATTACGGAGGCTCTTACTACACGTCCGTTTCGGAAAACCACGTCATCCCGGGTGCCGGACGCAGTGTTCGCCTGACGATTCGCTTCACGCTCTGAGTGCCCATGATCACCCGAATTTCCGCCCTCCTGAGCGCGGATCGTCTTGGACCGATCCGCGCCAGGCTTGAAGCGGCCGCGTGGGAAGACGGCCGCGCGACCGCCGGCCACCAGTCGGCGCAAGTGAAGTCCAATCTGCAGCTGCCGCAAAGTGATCGCATGACGCGCGAGATTGGCGAGGAGATCGTGCGCGCATTGGAGCGCAGCGCCCTTTTCGTTAGCGCCACGCTGCCGCGCCATGTGTATCCGCCCCTGTTCAATCGCTACGAAAGCGGCATGGACTTCGGCGCGCATGTCGACAATGCCGTCCGGCAGATTCCGGGCACACCCCATCGGCTGCGCACCGACCTGTCTGCCACGCTGTTCCTGAACTCACCGGACGAATACGACGGCGGGGAACTATTGATCGAGGACACCTATGGATCGCAATCGATCAAGCTCGCCGCGGGGGATATGGTCGTGTACCCGTCGGGCAGCATTCATCGTGTGCTGCCCGTTACGCGTGGCACGCGTACCGCGTCATTTCTCTGGATTCAAAGCATGGTGCGCGATGACGGGGCGCGCGCCCTGCTCTACGAACTCGATACCTCGATACGGGAGCTGGCACGCGACGGCGTCCGGAACGAGGCGCTCGTGCGGCTGACGGCCTGCTATCACAATCTGCTCCGACGTTGGGCGGATCTGTGAGTCAGCCATGAGTCTGACCGCGCGCGATCTTGCCCGCGTGGAGGCCGCCGAAGCGAGTCAGCAGCGCATGCTGCAACTGCAGCGAATGAGCCACCATGAATTGCGCGCTCTTCTGAGCGGCGATCCGACGCAAGCGGCAGTCTGGATCACGAGCGCCGCCGAGTACGGTTTGCCGGCCGCGCAGCTGCGACTCGGACGCATGCTCCTCGAAGGCCACGGTATGGCCAGGAACGCCGCGCTGGCAATTTTCTGGTTCAGGCGTGCGGCAGAGCAGCTTGACGCCGAAGCCATGAACATGATGGGGCGCTGCCATGAAAATGGTTGGGGCACCCAGCCGTATCTTTGCGATGCCGCGCATTGGTATCGCCAGTCGGCATATCGCGGGCACGACTGGGGGCAATACAACTTTGGCAATATGCTGTTCGATGGGCGTGGCATCGAGCAGGACGCCGCGCAGGCCCAGCTCTGGTATCTGCGCGCTGCGCGCCAGGGACACTCCCGGGCAATGAATCTGCTGGGGCGCTGCTGTGAAGAAGGCTGGGGATGCCCGAAGGACATGGTCGCGGCCTTCGAGTGGTATCGACGATCGGCACGTGCCGGCTATTTTCGCGGGCAATTCAACTACGCGGCCCTCCTGTTCGATCACGGCTTCCATGGCGAGGCGGCCGAGTGGTACCGGCTGGCTGCCGAGAATGGCACGCCGCAGATGCGCCAGACTATCGCCGCCCGCTTGTTCCAGGCGCGTGACCCGGCGCTGCAAGCCATTCGGCAGCGAATCGGCGCCCCACCATAGTCCGCCGGCCGCTTCCAGTGAACCGTCTAACCATTTCGTGGCCTGCGTCACAGGTCCGGACGCGATTGCATCTAGGTTTCAGAACCGGCGCGCCGATACCATGATCGGCATCCTGAACAGCGCTCTGGCGTGGAGAGAGGTATCAAACTCCCTGGTTGGGGAATCGGCGCTCGGCTGGGGCTCGCCTTTGCCGCAGTGGCCGGACTTGCGGTGGCAGCCAATCTGCTGACGCAGCACGAGATTGCTGTGGTCAACACCACGCGTATCGTGCCCATGGCCGTTGCTCCCCCACTGGAAAGCTCCCGGCCGGCCGCCGCAGCGTCCGCTGCGACGAGCACGATTGAGTCGCAAGGGCTCATCACGGCAGTCGAGCAATATGAGGATGCCGTACGGAGCCACGCGCTGGTTCACAACGAGGACAGCGACGACCGCTTTGATGATGCCACACGCGCCCTGCGAAGGCAGACGCAGGTTTTTGCCTCCCAAGCGCCCGGAACAATTTCGGCTACCACGCTACGCACGCTGAGCGAACGGCTGGCCAGTTATAACTCTCACGGCGATGAGCTTTCGCACATTGCGGACGTGCGTCAGGACCAGTTCGCGGAAATCTCGAGTCATCTGGAAAGCCTGGATGCGCATCTGCAATCGTCCATCGACCGGGCCTGGAAGATCCTGGGTCGAGTCATCGCGCGCAAGTCCCTCATGGATCTGAAATCGGAACTCGACGATGTGCGGCGCCAGTTTGCGAGCCTGCCACCGACTGAGGATTTCAATATTGAAGCGCTGGCCGGATTGACAACCAGCGAGTCCGTCCTGGAGGACACGCTGGAGAAGAGCGCACGAGATCTCGCGCAGTCGCAGGGCGAGCCCTGGGTGTCGCAGATGCGATCGCAGCTTGCGGGCCTGCACGATCTGCAGGCGGCCTTGACTGAATCCGATGAGCAACGCCACTCCTCGCTCGAGAGCCTGGGCCGCGAGTCCGAAGGATTGATCACCTTCGTGCGCTCCATCAAACCCATCCGGCCCTCCGCGACCGCCCTGTCGCCCCCCACCGGTCGTCAGACGACGTTACTGGACGATCTGTTGCACTCGACCACCGCGCCCTCGTTCGAGCGCACCATTCAAAGCACATCCACATCGTCCACCCAAAATCAGCATGCAGCCTTGATCGGCTGGATCAGCGGCGCCGTACTCGTGTTGATGTCAATCGTGTCGATCTGGACCGTGATGAGTATCGTCGGCCCGGTGCGGCGCATTCGATCGGCAACCCGCCGGCTGGCAGCGGGCGAAATCGACGTCAAGGTGCAACGAGGCGGAATACAGGAACTCGACGATCTGGCCGTATCATTCAATCAGATGGCCGAACGGCTTAGCCAGGCCCAGGCCCTGACACGGACCTATCAGGACCAGCTCGAATCAAAGGTCGCGCAGCGCACCCGGGAACTGCAGCACCTCGCAGAGCATGATCCATTGACCCAATTGCCCAATCGACGTCAGCTCTTTAGTCACCTCACGGATGCCATCGATCGCGCCAGCAATCAGGGCGCCTGTGTCGGGGTCTTTTTTCTGGACCTCGACAACTTCAAGAATATCAATGACAGCATGGGCCATGCATTTGGCGACCGTGTGCTGGAGGCAATTGCCGAGCAGTTGCGCGCGACGGCGGGCCCCGCCGGCTTCGCCGCGCGCCTCGGCGGCGACGAGTTCACGGTCGTATGCGACGACGCGCGGAGCCAGGACGACGTGCGCCGTGTTGGCGGAGATCTGGTCCGCGCCTTTCAACGGCCCATCAACGTCAACGGCCGTGATCTGGCGGTCAGCATCAGTGTCGGCGCCAGCATCTATCCCGACCATGGTGTCGACGCTGAGTCTCTGCTGCGGGCGGCGGATGCAGCTCTGTTTCGTGCCAAGGCGCTGGGTCGCAGCCAACTGACCGTCTTCAGTCCTGAGCTGCTTGAAGCAGCGTCGAACAAGTTCAGCACCGAACAGGGACTGCGACGCGCCATGGAGCACGGGGATCTCGAGCTGGTGTTTCAGCCGGAAATCGACGCAACGACGTTTGAGACCGCGCTCGTCGAAGCGTTGCTCCGCTGGCGATTGCCGGACGGCCGGCTCGCATCGCCCGGGGAATTCCTGGGAGTCGCCGAGGAGTCCGGGCTCATCATGGAGATGAGCGACTGGGTACTTCGAACGGCCGTGGAGACAGCCGCGGGCTGGCATCACGGCGCCTGGCCCAATGCGCGGGTGGCCATCAACCTCTCCTCACGCCAGCTGCTGGATAGCCGTTTCGTCGATCGGGTAACAGAGTTGCTGCGCCAGTACCAGCTTCCGCCGCATTGCATCGAAATCGAACTCACGGAGAACGTGCTGCAAACGGGCGCGGCCACAGTCGAGGTGCTGCGCTGTCTGCGCGCCAGGGGCATCGCAATTGCGCTGGACGACTTTGGCACCGGCTATTCCTCGCTCGCTTCCCTGGAGCAGCTACCGCTGACGCGGGTGAAGCTCGATCGGGCGTTGATTGCCAGCATTCACACGAGTGCCCGCTCCGCGGCCATTGCCCGCGCCATCATAGGTCTTTGCCACAGCCTTAAGCTGGAGGTCACCGCCGAGGGTATCGAATGTACGGAACAGCTTGCATTACTCCTCGATCAAGCGCCGCTCTACCTCCAGGGCTACCTGCTCGCACGTCCAGCCTCCGCCACGCATCTGCTGTCGGCAATGGAGGCGCTGCCGCAGCACATGGAATCGCTGCTGCTGACTTCCTCGCCCGGGCCAGGTTCGGCCATTGATACCGGAAACCCGAAACGCAGCGCCTCCCGCCGCCGCGTCAACTGACGCTTGCATACGATCGCGCACTGCTAGTAAAGTTTCGACGCCTCAGGTGTCCCGACGAGCACAGGCTCGCGGGATTAAACGGGAAGCCGGTGCGTCAGCCTGTCTGGGCCGACCATGCCGACACTGCCCCCGCAACGGTAGGCGCGGTTGAAGGAATAGCGATATACCACTGTGCAAAGGCACGGGAAGGTGCTGTTCCGGGATGAAAATCCACGCGCGAGTCCGTAGACCGGCCAGAGGCGGGATCGGTGGCTCGCGGTGGGCGATGCCGGATCATGTGCCGGATCGCAAGCGCCCTGCGCCGCCTCCCCGCACTTGCTCCGTCTCTCCCTGCGACCCCATTTGGCTGATACCAACGCTTCGCGCGGGGCGCGCGGACAGGGAGAGAATTTTGAGAACCCGCATTGCAGGGGTGCTCGCGCTGGCGGGCTTGGGACCGATTGTATGTGCCGCATCGGACATGGACCTCGATCCGATCGTCGTGACCGCCACGCGCATGGCGGAGCCCGCTGACCAGACACTCGCATCCGTCACCGTCATAACACGCGAAGACATCGAAAGATTGCAGCCACATTCAGTGGCGGAACTGCTGACCGGTTTGGCGGGAGTCTCCATCGCCAACACGGGCGGGTTGGGCAAGGCGACCTCCGTATTTCTACGGGGCACCGAAGCGGATGAGACACTGGTCCTGATCGATGGGATTCGCGTCGGCTCAGCCAGCACCGGCACCACGGCGTATGAACAATTGCCCGTGGATCAGATCGAGCGTATCGAGATCGTACGCGGTCCGCGCTCCAGTCTCTACGGTTCCGATGCCATCGGCGGTGTGATACAGATATTCACTCGCCGTGGCGACGGCGATCTCACTCCCTCTCTGAGCGTCAGCGGCGGCACGTATGCCACCTGGTCGGGACAGGGCGGATTGTCGGGAGGCAACGAGCACGCCTGGTACAGCGTCAGTGTCGCAGGTGTTCATACCAATGGTTTTCCGGCCTGCCGCGGCGCCGGCGCCCCCATCTTTGCGGGTTGCTTCTATTATCCGCCGCCAGGCGATGACGGCTTCTGGGATGCTTCCGGATCCGTGCGCGGTGGCTACCGATTCGATAACGGGCTGCAGCTCTCCGCCGACTGGTTGCGCGCCTATGGTGTGACTGAGTATGCGGGCACTTTCGTCAACAGTTCGAAACTGACTCAGCAGGTGCTTGGCGGCACTATCCGTCTGCCGACCTTCGGTATATGGACCAGCTCCATCAGCGGCGGACAAAGCCAGGACGACTCGAACGATTACCTCGACGGCGTCTACGTCGAGCGTTTTGATACGCACCGTAACAGCGTAACATGGCAGAACCTGCTCTCCTTAAGTTCGACGCAGCAGATCGTCGCCGGCCTGGATTACCTTCAGGATCATCTGGACAGCGATACCCCGTATCCTGTGACATCGCACGATGACACCGGCGTCTTTGCGCAGTACCAGGGCAGCTTCGGTCCCGCAGAGCTGCAGGGGAGCGTTCGATCAGACCACGATGAGCAGTTTGGACAGCACTACACAGGTGGCGCTGCGGTCGGCTACAACGTGTTGCCCAAGCTCAAGCTCACCGCGTCCTATGGCACGGGATTCGAAGCGCCGACGTTCAACGATCTGTATTTCCCCGGTTACGGTAACCCGGATCTCAAGCCGGTTACCTCACGCAGCATCGAGGTCGGTGTCGGCGGACGCGTCTCGAACCTCGCATGGTCGCTCAACGGCTACGAGACGCACGTCGATGATCTGATCACCTACGATGCGGCAACAGGCGCACCTGCGAACGTCGGCCGCTCCCTGATCCGCGGACTGGAAGGAACCATCGGCGGAAGCTGGCAGGAATGGCGCAGCCAGCTCGCGCTGACGCTGCTCGATCCCCGCGATCGAACCCCCGGGGACGACAACGCGCTGCTGCCACGCCGCGCGGAACAGACCGCGCGATGGGACATTGATAGGCAGGTGGAACGCTACAGCTTTGGCGGAGCCTGGTTTGAATCCGGCCGTCGCTTCGACGATCTGGCCAATACGCAGTCACTCGGCGGCTACAGCACCATTGATCTGCGCGGTGGCTACCAGGTCTACCGTGCCTGGCTGATGCAGCTTCAGCTCAGCAATGTAGTCAACAAGCGGTACGAGACTGCGCAGTACTACAACCAGCCGGGCCGCGCCTTCTACATAACGCTACGCTATCATCCTGTTTCGCGAGCAGAAGGGCATTGAGCTGTCAATCCGCGGAGGATCGTCTGCCATGAACCGGCGATGCCTCATGATTCAGGGAACAGCGTCTGATGCCGGCAAGAGCACGCTCGTTACGGGCCTCTGCCGCGTTCTCAAACGCCGCGGTGTGCACGTCGCGCCCTTCAAGCCGCAAAACATGGCGTTGAACAGCGCCGTCGCCGTCGATGGCGGGGAAATCGGGCGCGCCCAGGCGCTGCAGGCGCAGGCCGCCGGCGTAGCGCCGACGAGCGACATGAATCCTGTGTTGCTCAAGCCCACAACCGACACCGGCGCGCAGGTCATCATCAACGGCCACGCCGTCGGTAACATGGCGGCCGCGGAATACCACGACTACAAGCGGATCGCACGCGTTGCGGTATTGGCCTCCTATGCGCGACTGGCCCAGAAGTACGAGGCCATTATCGTCGAAGGGGCCGGTTCCCCTGCGGAAATTAATTTGCGGGATGGCGACATAGCCAACATGGGCTTCGCCGAAGCGGTCGATTGTCCGGTGATTCTCATTGCCGATATCGATCGCGGCGGTGTGTTCGCGCATCTCGTAGGAACTCTCGCGCTGCTCAGCGACAGTGAGCAGGCGCGAGTAACCGGCTTCGTGATCAACCGTTTTCGCGGTGATGAGAGTCTGCTGACATCGGGACTTCGCTGGCTGGAGCAACGGACGGAAAAACGAGTGTTCGGCGTGCTGCCATATCTTTCCGGACTCGCGCTCGACGCCGAAGATGCGATCAGTCGCGAACCGGCCGCCGTGGCCGACGGCTCGCTGCGAGTGGTCGTGCCGGTACTGCCTCGTATCAGCAACCACACCGACTTCGATCCGCTGCGGGCGCACCCGCAGATCGACCTGCAGTATGTGGGGCCGGGTAATCGACCGCCCGCGGCGGATGTCGTGATCCTGCCAGGCTCCAAGAGCGTTCGCGCCGACCTGGCCTCGCTTCGTGCGGCAGGATGGGCCGACTATCTGCAGCATCACCTGCGCTACGGCGGCAAGCTGATCGGTATTTGCGGCGGCTTCCAGATGCTGGGTCGTCGTATCAGCGACCCCGAAGGGTTGGAAGGCCCGGCTGGTGAGTGGCCAGGACTCGGCTGCCTGGAATTCGATACGGTTCTTCAGTCGCAAAAGCAGCTGCGCAATGTCAGCGGAAAACTGGCGATCGACGCCGCGCGCACCAGCGGCTATGAGATTCACGCAGGTCTAAGCGAGGGACCGGCTCTGCAATACCCCGCCGTGACCCTCGATGACGGCCGCCCCGATGGCGCCCTGAGCGGCGACGGCCAGATCCTTGGCACCTACCTTCACGGGATGTTTGACGGCGTCGATTCCTGCAGCGCGCTGCTGCGTTGGATGGGCGTGCGCAATCCGCAGCCGTTGAACTATGCGTCACTGCGCGAGCAGGCGATCGACCGCCTGGCGGACGCGCTTGAATCCCATCTCGATCTGCACGCACTGCTGCAACCGCTCGAATCGGCGACGTGAAGGAACTGATCGAGACGGCTGCCCTTATGGCCATTGCTGACCACCCTGCAATCGCAAGTTAGGCTAGAGCCTCGAACCAGCGATATCGGCCCCCGCGCGCAGTGCGGTGAGCTTCTTCCAGGTAACTGCGGGATCGAGCTTGCCATAGCCGGCAAAGGTGCCAAAGCCGCAGTCAGTACTCGCAATTACCCGCTCAGCGCCGACAATGGCCGCAAAGCGCTCAATTCGTTGAGCAATGAGTTCCGGGTGTTCCACGTAGTTCGAGCAGGTATCGATCAATCCGGGTGCGAGCAGCTTGTCCTCAGGAATGGGGGCATTGCTCCACACCTTCCATTCGTGCTCGTGCCGCGGATTCGCTGCTTCAAACAGAATGGTCGCGGGTCTGGCACGCAACACGATACTGATGATGCGCTCCAATGGAATGTCGTAGTCGTGGGGTCCCTCGTAGTTTCCCCAGCAGACGTGCATGCGCATCTTCTCCGGCGCAATCCTCGCCGTCGCAGCATTCAATGCCTCGACATTGGCAGCGGCGATTTGGAGAAATTGATCTTCGGAGGCATCCTGATATCCCGTGTGCCTGGACATTGCCAAATCGGGGCAATCGAGCTGTAGCTGGAAACCGCTGGCCGCTATGGCTTCATACTCGGGCTGCATCGCCGCTACCAGATCCGCCAGATACGCTTCGTGGCTGGGATAGAAAGTGTTCGGCTGAAATGCGGTGATGAGGCCGGGGGACGCAGCGTTGAGGAAACCCTGCACCTTTCGTCCATGCATGGCGCGGGAAAATCGGCTGATGTCGTCCAGGCACGGTTGCAAATTCAGCAGCTTGACGGGCCCCACGCAACTTCTGCGCACGAACTCCTGGTCGCCCATGATCGCAGCGAGCTTTTTTCTGAGTTCCGGCAGCGCCGCCAGGTCCAGGGCAGGCTTGCGGGTCACGTTGCCACCGAACCCCGTGAGTCGCTCGGTCATATAGGTCGAATAGCCCACCTTGCCCAACTCACCATCGCTGACGATGGACACCCCCGAGGCCTCTTGCTTGTCGATGGCATCGACGACGGCTGCTTCGACGATGCGGTCAAACCCAGCCGCGTCATATGGCCTGCCCTGGTCACGGGCCAGCAGCAGCGGCACCAGGTCATTCCCGCGAGGAAGGCTACCCACGTGCGTCGTCAGAATGTGCGGCACGATTGATTCCTATGTTGTGTAGAGCATGAGGGCTTGGCGATTGAACCGGCACAACGAAGGCGATCTCCTCGTGGTTCGATCAATCGACAGCCCATCCGCAGGCAGCGAACGTATGCCAACTTTGGTCCATCTCGCAATATGTGGAATTCTCCATCATTTCATTTCCGCCTGCGTTGAGTCGGCCACGGCTCAATGTGGTACTTTCAATGTTTTCCGCCAGCCATAGTAATGCCGTGACGCCCAACATCGCGACACAGGAAGCGTCTTCTCGTGCGCCGAATGCGCCTTCGCCTGAAGATCTGCTGCGAATGTTTGGAACACTGTGGCAAATCCGGACATTCGAGAACGAGGTACAGCGTCTTGCCGCGGCAGGAGAGGTCCCGGGATTTCCGCATCTTTCCACCGGACAGGAAGCCGTCGCGGTAGGTGTCTGCTCACAGCTCGCGCACGAAGACCTGCTCTTCACCAGCCATCGGGGTCACGGTCACGTCCTTGCAAAAGGGAGTGACATCGAGTCGACATTCGCGGAAGTGTTGGGCCGGGAGTCCGGCCTGTGCCGCGGTCGAGGTGGTTCGATGCACCTGGTGGATGCGGCTCACGGGGTAATGGGCGCCACGGGAGTCGTCGCGGGCAACCTCTCGCTGGCTGCCGGCGCGGCCTGGGCGGCGCAGGCGCTGGGCAGCAAGAACGTAAGCGTCGTGTTCTTCGGCGATGGTGCCACGGGCGCGGGCGCCTTTCATGAGACGATTAACCTTGCGGTGCTGTGGAAGCTGCCGATCCTCTTTGTATGTGAAAACAACGGGTACGCGGAATTCACCAGTCGTGAAGAACATTCCACGGTCAAATTCGTACGACGCTTCGCTGAGCCCTATGAGATGGCTGCGAGCACTATAGACGGCAACGACCTGCTCGCCGTATACGCCGAGGCCGGCAAGGCCATTGCCGGACTGCGCCATGGTGATGGCCCATATTTGCTGGAATGCATGACCTATCGTCTTGCCGGGCACTTTGTCGGCGACGCGCAGCGCTATCGCTCCAAGGAAGAATTAGCCGCCATTCGCGAAAAAGATCCCATCGAACGCCTGAAAAGACATCTTCTGCAAAGTGGTGTCCCGGAAAGCGATCTGGATGCTACCGGCGAGAGAGCCAGGCGAGCAGTTCTCGATGCTGTAGAGCGTGCACGCGCCTCCCGGCACCCGGACCCGGCCGGCGTCATGGAAGATGTGTATGCCGCACCGTGGCTCAATGCGATTGACGGCTGAGTCGGCATGAGCGAGACCTTCATCGAGATACTCAGACGCGCGCTTGACGAGGAGTTGGCGCGGGACCCCGCGGTACATTTGCTGGGCGAGGATGTCGCGGCAGGTGGTGCATTTGGCGTCACGCGTGGGCTGGCTCAAAAGCACGGCGCACAGCGGGTGCGCAACACGCCCATCAGCGAGGCGGCGATCGCCGGGCTCGCCACCGGTGCTGCGCTGTGCGGATTGCGTCCGGTGCTGGAGATCATGTTTATCGATTTCGCCACGCTGGCGCTTGATACCCTGGTGAACCAGGCCGCGAAATATCGCTACATGTCTGGGGGCCAACTCGCAGTGCCGATGGTCGTACGCACGCAAGCCGGCGCTGCCGGGGGGGCAGCAGCGCAGCATTCGCAAAGTCTCGAGGCGTGGTTCGTCCATGTGCCGGGTCTCATCGTCATTGCGCCCTCATCGCCCGCGGAGGCATACGGGCTACTCAAGAGTGCCATTCGCCTCGGCGATCCCGTACTCTTCATCGAGCACAAGCGGCTTTACACCATGAAGGAGGCCATTGCTGAGAATGCCGAGCTGCCCGCCATCGGAAAGGCGCGCATCGCCCGCACCGGTGAGGACGTCACTTTGATTGCCTACTCCGCCATGGTAACCAGCGCCCACGAAGCGGCCGAGCAGCTCGCGGCTGAGGGCGTGTCGGTTGAGATCATCGACCTGCGCACGCTGATGCCGCTCGACATGAACACGATTGCCGCGTCCGTCAGCAAGACTCACCGCGCCATCATTGCTCATGAAGCCGTTCAGAACGGTGGCTTGGGCGCGGAGATCGCCGCACGTATCGGCGATAAACTTTTTGACGAACTCGATGCCCCGGTCTTGCGCGTGGCCTGTCCGTTTGCACCGATTCCCTTCGCGCTGGAGCTCGAACGGGCGCTCCTACCGGGAGCCGGCAATATCGTTCGCGCCATTCGCGCGCAGCTGCACTAGAGGGGAGCACCGCACTTGGCGCTCGTTGCGCAGGAGATTCCCAAAGTCGGTCTGGTCATGGAGAACGGCCGGCTGGTGCGATGGCTCAAGAATGTCGGTGATCCCGTGCGGCAAGGAGAACCATTGCTCGAGCTCGAGACGGAAAAGACCGTGATCGAAATCGCCGCCACGGTAACCGGCACTCTGGTACAGGCGCTGCTCGAAGTGGATCAGGAGGCGCGCGTCGGCGACCAGGTCGCCTGGGTGGAGACCGGAGAAATGCTGATTCCGCCCGCTGCTACCCCGCCCATCGCAAGCAGGACCAAAACGGACGGCGAACAACGGATCACTCCGCCGGCCGTTGGCTCGTCGCCCGATGCGGAACCGAGTTCTGATACACGTATACGAAGCTCTCCGGTCGCGCGGAGATTCTCCGCACAACATGGAGTCGATCTCTCAAGCCTGGTCGGTACCGGGCCCCGCGGCCGCGTTCAGCTTGACGATGTGCGCCGCGCGGTCGAGGCACAGTCGGCGAAACCTGGCAGAGCTTTCAGCGCTGCCGCGGGCCCAGTTGCCCAGGAACTGTCGAGCATGCGTCGCGCGGTCGCCCGCGCGATGACATTGAGCAACGCCACCGTGCCGCAGTTCATGGTGGCTCGCGCCGTAGACTGGACCTCGGTGCAGGCGCTGCGCTCCGAAATTCACGCCAGTAGACCCGCGGACTCACAGCGGCTCTCCGTCAATGACTTTCTGTTGCAGGCAGTGGCGCTTGCATTAGTAGACTTCCCTGCCATGAACGCAACTTTCTCCGGCGATCCGGCAACGCCTGAGGCCCGCATCTTGCGGGCCAGCGGCGCCCACATCGGCCTCGTCGTTGCGCTCGAGCACGGACTGCTGGTGCCGGTCATTCACGATGTCGACAAATTAGGTCTGCTGGAGCTGGCTCGCCGGCGCAGCGATTGCGTGCTACGCGCCGCGACCGGACGTTTGAAGCAGGAGGAGCTCGAGGGCGGGACCTTCAGCATATCGAATCTGGGCCCACGCGGACCTGATCGATTCACTGCCATGATCAATCCGCCTCAATCCGCCATCCTCGCGGTCGGGCGGCAGCGCGATTGTGTCGTGGCAATCAACGGCATCATTCAGATGCGGCCGATGTCCGATCTCTCACTCACTGTTGACCATCGTGTCGCCGACGGACAGCTCGCCTCGGACTTCCTCGCCAAGATAGTGGAAATCCTCGAAGGCACCACCTGGCACACGGCGTGAGGCATACATGACCAAGCCAATCGACATACTGGGATCGTTTTGGACCATAGGCGTCGGAGCGGACCCGCTCGGCGATCAGCGCTGCCTGCACGATTTTCGCAAGCGCGTTGAGCTGGCCTCTAAGGCCGGATTCAGTGGTATGGGGTTGTGGCATGCCGATATCCTCGAGATCCGCCGTAAATATTCCTTTGCAGAAATGAAACGGATACTGGACGACAACGGCATCGTGCATATCGAGGTCGAATGGCTGCTGGACTGGTTCTGTACTGATGCCCGACGAAAGGCGTCCGACGCAACACGGGAACTGCTGTTTGAGGCGGCAGAGATTCTGAGCGCCAGGCACATGAAAATCGGCGATCTCGGCAACGATTGCGCGGATGTGCCCAGGATGACGGAGGAATTCGCAATGCTGTGTCGGCAGGCGGCCGAGAGAGGCATCATTGTATTGTTCGAAATGCTGCCGCCGACACTCTCCAGGGTGCCCTCGCTTGACGACGTCCTGAACATCTGCAGAGGCGCGGGCCAGAAAAACGGCGGCATTATGCTCGACAATCTTCACGTACAGCGCACAGGCACAACGCCGGAAGATATCGTTCGCAAGATCGGCCGCCACACTCCATTGGGTGTCGAGATCAACGATGGGTACCTGGCGACACCGGTCAAGTTCGAGGATTCGATCGTCAACAAGCGGCTGTTGCCCGGTGATGGCGAGTTCGATATAGCTGCGTTTCTGCAGGCGGTCTGGTCCGTCGGCTATGACGGACCCGTTGGCGTCGAGGTCCTGAACGAGTACATGAGAAAATGGTCGCTGGAGACGGCGGCGACAGAAGGGTTCACCAAGACGCAACGCGTCGTAGCCGCCGCGCATGAACAATTCCTCGCCAGACAGCCAATTACTACCAACCTCAATCGTCCGGGGGTAATCCCATGAGCGTTCACGCACCTGATGCCGCAAGGCAGATCTGGATGTTGAGCCAGATGCTGCGGATCCGTGAGTTCGAGACCCGCGTCAAACAGACGTTTACCGAGCATCCTGGCGCCATCCGCGGGCATACGCATCTGGCCGACGGCGCCGAGGCGTCTATTGTCGGCTC
>Ga0302320_10003818_pt1 | contig 34622 bp, 24 predicted proteins | sample Bog_T0_3_FD_202130 | JGI IMG/M metagenome (GOLD analysis project Ga0302320, IMG submission 202130) | Peat permafrost microbial communities from Stordalen Mire near Abisko, Sweden - Bog_T0_3 | ecosystem: Environmental > Terrestrial > Soil > Wetlands > Peat | place: Sweden: Abisko, Stordalen Mire...
TTCGGGCGAAGGGTTTCCGAGGTGGGGCTCGCCGTCCCCGGCGAGCCCCACCCCGAAATATTCTCCGACCAAGTCGGGGGCGGCATTTCCAATTTGAAAAGGCCGGGAGGCTCATCCCATCTCGGAAATCCTCTCTGTTAAACACATAAAGTGTTTATAACAAATAAGTAAAGAGTGCACCCGTAGGGAGTCGAACCCCAAACCTTCTGATCCGTAGTCAGACGCTCTATCCAGTTGAGCTACGGGTGCGTCGAGGAGGGGAGAAGAAGCCCTGAATTGGCGGCCGGCGCAAGCGTGAAGTGTCGGCTTCCCCGTCCTGGGCCCGGGGTCCGTTCAGTTCCCGGCAGGCTTCTCGTGGAGCCTCCAGTCGACGAGTTCGAGCTGGAGTTGCTTCCTGCCGTTGAAAAAATTCCAGTGCAGCTGGAGGGCGAGGTCGAGGGCCGTTCCGTGCGGTGGGACACGGTCGGCCATCTTCCACGCCACGCCCTGCAGGCGGCGCCCCGGCGCGCATTCCATCGAAAAGCGGAAGTGCACCTGTTTGAAGACATCCGGGCGCTGGGCAAGCGCGACCCCGCGGACACCGAAGACGGGCTCCGGATTGCCCTGGCCAAAGGGATGGAGCCGGTCGATGTCGCCCATCAGCTCCTCATTGATCTGTTCCGGGGCGAGCCACACGGCGATGGGAAGCCCGGGCTCGGTGAAGGCTCCCCCGGCCCCCAGGCGCACGGCCTCCGCAAACTGGGACCGAAAGGCCTCCAGCCTCGACTTGGGCAGCGACACACCCACGGCCATGGGGTGCCCGCCCCAGCTTTCGAGGTGTTCGCAGCAGGACCCCAGGATCTCCACGAGGTTCATCCCGTCCACGCTCCGGCCGGAGCCTTTCGCTAGGTCGCCCTCATTGCCCAGGACGATGCAGGGTCGGTTGTATTTCCGCGTCACCCTGCCCGCGACGATCCCAACGACACCGGGGTGCCAGTTCTCCTCAAACAGGACGATGCCCTGGTCACCGGAGAACCGTGTCTCGATCATCGCCTCGGCCTGGTCGGTGATCTGCCGCTCGATTTCCTGGCGTTCGCGGTTGAACTGGTCGAGCTGGCGGGCCGTATCGAAACAAAATCGTGTGTCCTCGCTCAGGAGCAGTTCCACCGAAAGGGCGGCGTCGGCCAGCCGGCCGGAGGCGTTGATCCTCGGGCCGAGGCGGTACGAGATGTCGACGGGCTGGATATCCTGTCCGGGGCGGATGCCCGCTATTTCCATGAGGGCCCGCAGGCCCGGCCTTCGGGTGTCCTGGAGCACCCGAAGTCCGTGCTTGGCGAGAATCCTGTTCTCGCCGGTGAGCGGCACCAGGTCGGCGACCGTGCCCAGCGCCACCAAGTCGAGCTGTTCGCGGAGCCTGATGCGGAAGGCGACCGGATTGTTCTCGCCCCGGAGCTGCTTGAGGAGGCCGTGCATCAGCTTGAACACAAGCCCGACCGTGCACAGGTGCCTGAACGCCTCGTCACCGTGAACGTGCGGGTTGATGAGCAGCACGTCCTCGAGCGCGCGCTCCTTCGACCGGTGGTGGTCAATGACGATGACATCGATGCCCTGGCCCCGCAGGAACGACGCCTGCTCGTGGGAATTTGTCCCGCAATCGAGGGCTATGAAAAGCCCCGGCTTGCCCTGTTCGAGGGCCCTGTCGATGGCGCTGCGCGAAAGGCCATAGCCATCCTCCGAACGGCGGGGCACGACAAAGCGGGGATTCAGCCCGAAGCGCCTCAGAATCGTCACCAGCAGCGCGGTGCTGCTGACCCCGTCGACATCATAGTCCCCCAGCACGATGATTTCCTCCCGGCGGGCAATGGCCTGACTGAGCCTATCCGCCGCCAGCGCAAGGTTGTGAAGCCCAAAGGGATCGCCCAGCTCCGCAAGCTGGGGGTTGAGAAACCCGCCCGTCCCCGCGGAATCACCCAGCCCCGCCCGCAACAGGACCTCGGCGAGCACGAGACTGACGCCCGCGCGCCTGCTCAGGTCCCCGACCTCGTCCGGCCGGAGAGGAGTGTGGGTCCAGCGCATCGCCGGCAGCGCCTCTTACTGCGAGGCCTTGCTGGACCCCGTCCACTCGTATTTGGGGGCGAGGTCCGCGTGGGCCTCGACATGCTTGCGGTCGCCCTTGTGCCACCAGTAGAAGACCTGGGCGGCGATGAAGATCGCCGAGAACGTGCTCGTCACGATGCCGACAAGGAAGGTGAAGGAGATGTCCTTGAGGACGCCGCTTCCGAACAGGTAGAGCGAAAGGGCCGCCAGGAAAGTCGTGCTGGCGGTCATGATCGTGCGGGCGAAGACCTTGTTGATGGCGGAGTTGACGATCACCCTCAGCGAGCCGTTGGGATTGATCTTCAGCTCCTCGCGGATGCGGTCGAAGACGACCACGGTCTCGTTGATCGAATACCCGGCCACGCAGAGGATGGCCGCGACCATCGGCGCCGAGAACTGATGCCCGGTAATGACAAAGACGCCGATCGTCATGAAGATGTCGTGGAGCGTGGAAAACATCGCTCCGACGCCGAACCCGAACTCGAAACGGAAGGCGATGTAGACGAGGATGGTGAGCATCGAGACTCCCACCGCCAGGATGGCGTTGATGAGGACCTCCCGGCCGATCGAGGCGCCGACATGGCTTTCGCTCACGCTGACCAGCCCGGCCGACGGGTCGGACCGCACGAGCGCATTGAACAGCGCCTCGGACTTGCCCTCGGGGGTCTCGACAGTGAGCAGCTCCCTGCCGCCGCCCAGCGGACTCTCATAGGCCGGATCGACCTCCCCGATGCGTTCGGCGGCCGCGACGGCGCGGATGTTCGAGATGTCGATGCGGTGGGCAAACTCCATCTTGATGACGTCGCCGCCGAGGAAATCCGTGCCCTCGATCGCGCTTCCCTTGTAGAGCACCATGGCGAGCCCGAGCACGATCAGCATCGACGAACCGATGAAAGCCGGGCGGCGGTACTTGATGAAGTCGACGTTCAGGTGTCCCAGGATGCGCCTGAAGGTGATCTTCTTAACCCACTGGGAATCAATGATGAACTCCATCACCATGTGCGCCGTGATGAGCACGGAGAACATGGTCGAAAGCACGCCGATCATCAGCGTGACGCCAAAGCCCTTGATCGGGCCGGTGCCCAGCCAGATCATGATCATGCAGATGATGAGCTGGACAATGTGGGCGTCGATGATCGTGGTCAGGGCCTTGCTGTAACCGCCATGATTGGACGCCGAGAGCGACTTGCCCGCCTCCAGCTCCTCCCTCATTCGCTCGAAGATCAGGATGTTGGCGTCAACCGCCATGCCGATGGTCAGAACGATGCCGGCCAGGCCGGGAAGGGTCATCGTGGCGTGAAAGTTGGCCATGATGCCCAGGATGATGATGATGTTCACCGCCAGCGTGCCCACCGCGACCAGGCCGCCCGTCGCGTAAAATGTGATCATGAAGGCGGCCACGGCCGCCGTGCCGATGACCGCGGCACGCACGCCGCTGTCGACGGCGTCCTTGGCCAGGGAAGGGCCGACCTCGTACTGCTCCTTGACCACGAGCGGGAGGTCGAGGGGGTTGTTCAGGACGTCCGCCAGCTTGATGGCATCGCGGTCGGTCATGCTCCCGCCGCTGATTTCGGCGGTGTCGCTGTCGATCTCCTCGCGTACCGTCGGCGCCTCGTAAAGCTTTCCGTCGAGGACTATGGCAAGCCGGCCCGGCCGACCCGTCTTCTGGCCCGCCTCGGCGATCTCACGAGTCACCTGCGAGAACCTCTTCTGCCCGTCCTTGGTCAGACTGAGGATCACTTCGGGCTTGCCATACGGGTCCTGCCGGGGGGCCGCATCCGAGATGGCCTCGCCCGTCATTTCCGGAATTCGCTTCACAAAGAGATCCTCGGTGTTGTCCTCGCCGTTGGGGCCCGGCTCGTCCACCGTCATGAGCTGGTAACCCGGCGGAATCTCGCCGGCCGGAACCATGGCCGGGGTCAGCGTCGGATGCACCTGGCGAAAATCGAGCCTCGCGGGCTTCTTGACGTCGTCGATGATCTCGGGGTTGTCCTTGGTGTTGATACCCGGCAGCTCGATCTCGATGCGGTTGTCGCCCACGGCCCGGATGAGGGGCTCGGCCACGCCGAGCGAATTGATGCGGAGCCCGATGATCTCGACGGCCTTGGAGAGCTTCTCCTCGCGGGAATTGTCCGAGTCCTTGGCGGCGGCCTTGGCGTCCACCTGGAGCGTCACGGCGACGCCCCCGTTCAGGTCCAGCCCGAGCTGAAGGCGGGCCTTGGAGCGGTGCAGGAGCTCGGTGAGGATGATGTCGTTCCTCTTGCCGATGTTCCTGAGGCTGCTCTCGAGCCGGAGGTCGGGGAAGTACTGCGAGAGATCGATCTTCCTTTCCTGGCCGATCTCCTTGAGCCCCACGAACACGCTCGGGACCTTGCCTGCCTTGGTCCGGGCCGCGGCCTCGTCGACCAGCGCATTGAATTCGGAGCGCCTGGCGGTGGCGTGGTCGCGCACGTAGGTGGCGAACGGAATATCCCGGAACGGAATGAGTTCCGAAACGGCCCAGACTGCGATGAGGACGCTGACCAGCAGCTTCCAGAAGTTGCTTTTGAACATGCGGGAGGGGTATTGACTGACGCCTATTGCTTTTCTTCTGAGCCGCTCTTCCTGACGACCGATTGAACGAAGCCCTTGGAGATCTCCACCTTGGTGTCGTCGCCGATCCGGACCACAAACCTGTCTTCCTTGACGTTGGTGATGGTGCCGTAGATCCCGCTCGCGGTGAGGACCTCGTCGCCCGACTCGAGGGCCGCGAGCATCTTCGTCTGCTCCTTCTGCTTTTTCCGCTGCGGGGCGATCAGGAGGAAATACATGCCGACCAGCAGCAGCACCGGGAAGAGCATGTTCGCCCCAAAGAGGCCTGGGGCGGACGCCGGAGCAGGGGACTGCTGGGCGAAAAACAGCACGGAGTCGGCCAGGGGATGCATTTTAGTCATTGCGTGTTGCTGATTTTGAAAAAAGAAAGTGACATCTAACCGTTTTGGGCGCCGCGAAGGCAAGCTTCTTCCCCACCCGCCAGGAAATTTTGAAAAGCAAATCCGCATCCAATTGGTCGGCCGCAAAATCCGAGGAGCATTACGGCTTTAAGCGCTGGGGCTCCGGACATTACTCGGTCGACTCCGAGGGGTTCGTGACCGTGCAGCCGCTGGCCGACGGCAGGGGCATCCGGGTGCTCGACGTGATCAACGAGGCGCTCGGCATGGGGTTGAAGGCCCCGATGGTCATACGGTTTCAGGACCTCCTTCGGCACCGGGTCATCCAGCTCAACGAGGTTTTTCTCAAGGCCATCCGCGAGGAGGGCTACAAGGGCGCCTACCGGGGCGCCTTCCCCATCAAGGTCAACCAGCTCCGCGAGGTCGTGGACGAGATCATCGCCGCGGGGAAGGACTACAGCTACGGCCTCGAGGCGGGTTCGAAGCCGGAGCTGATGATAGCGCTGGCGATGCACGAGGGCGGCAACCGCCTCATCATCTGCAACGGCTACAAGGACCAGGATTACATCCGGCTCGCGCTGCTCGGGCGAAAGCTCGGCAAGAAGATTCTCCTGGTCGTCGAGCAGCTTTCCGAGCTCGACGTGATCATACGTCTTTCCGAGGAAACAGGAGTGAAGCCCATGATCGGCTTCCGCGCCAAGCTCCAGACGAGGGGCGAGGGCAAATGGGCCATGTCGACCGGGGACGACGCCAAGTTCGGCCTGAACACGGCCGAGATACTCTTTGCCTGCGAGAAGCTCAGGGCCGCCAAGCTCTCCGCATGCCTTAGGCTGGTCCATTTCCACATCGGCTCCCAGGTGCCGAATATCATCACCATCAAGAACGCTGTCATCGAGGCGACCCGGTTCTACTGCCAGCTGGCCAAGATGGGCTTCCCCATGGGCTACCTGGACGTCGGCGGAGGGCTGGGCATCGACTACGACGGTTCGAGGACCAATTTCGAAAGCTCCACCAACTACTCGCTTGAGGAATACGCCCGCGACGTCGTCTTCAACATAAGGGAGATCTGCAGCGCCTCGGGCGTGAAGATGCCCGACATCGTGAGCGAGTCGGGCCGCGCCGTGGTGGCCCCGCACTCAATGCTCGTCGTCGAGGTTTTCGAGCGGATCAACAAGAGGGAATCCCTGGGGCAGGAACACCAGCCCAAGGAAAAGCACAAGGTGGTGACCGACCTCGAGATCCTCCTCAAGAACAAGACCAAGCTGGGCCGCCTGGAGCGCTTCCACGACGCGCAGCAGAAGAAGGAGGAGGCCCTCTCCCTTTTCAACCTGGGCTACCTCGACCTCGAGAACCGCGCCGCTGCGGAATCCATTTTCTGGCAGATCTGCGAGCAGATCGCCAAGGAGAGCCGCAAGGCCGGTTACGAGCCCGAGGAGCTCCACGACCTCGCCCGGCTGCTCGCCGACCAGTACGTGTGCAATTTCTCGGTCTTCCAGTCCCTGCTCGACCACTGGGCCCTCAAGCAGCTTTTCCCCATCACCCCCCTGCACCGGCTCACCGAAAAGCCGACCGTCAACGCCATACTCGCGGACATCACCTGCGACTCAGACGGCAAGATCGGCAGTTTCATAGACCTGGAGGACGTGAAGGACTACGTGACGCTCCACCCGCTCAACAGCAAGCCGTACTACCTGGGGATCTTCCTGACCGGGGCGTACCAGGACATCATGGGCGACCTGCACAACCTTTTCGGGCGCGTGAACGAAGTCCACGTGTTTCTCGAGGACGACGAGCCCAACGGGTTCTACATCGAGGAGGCACTCAGCGGGAGCCGGATTGCCGACGTGATCGAGGGCGTGCAGTACCAGCAGCAGGAGCTCTGCCGCAGGATGAAGTCCCAGATCGATGCGGCCACCCGCAGGGACATGGTCAAGCCGCGCGAGGGCGTCCGCCTGCTCGAACTTTACGAGAGCCAGATGCTCAACAAGACCTACCTCAACATCGAGCGCGGCAACGGACGAAGGAAGAAGGCCGGAAAATAGGAGCCCGCTTGGTTGACTTTCGGCCCGGGTTTCCGACCTTTGCCGAACCCCCATGCGTTACTTCCTCCCCTCCCACGCCCTGATCCTTGCCCTTGCCTGCGCGGTCGGCGCCCGCGCCTCGGAACCCGCCTACAAGGACCCGTCCCTGCCGGCCGAAACGCGGGTTTCGGACCTCCTGCCCAGGCTCACCCTCGATGAGAAGCTCTCGCTGCTCGGCGGCGACCGCGACTTTTACATCCGCGCCATCGCGAGGCTTGGACTGCCCGAGGTGAAGATGGCCGACGGCCCCCTGGGCGTACGAAACTACGGCCCGTCGACAGCCTATCCCGGAACCATCGGCCTTGCCGCCTCGTGGGACACTGCGCTCGCCCGGCAATTCGGGGCCTCGGTGGGGAGCGACGCCCGGGCCCGCGGAGTCAGCATCATGCTGGGGCCGGCGGTGAACATCAACCGGCTGCCGATGAACGGCCGCAATTTCGAGTACCTCACCGAGGACCCGTTCCTGGCCGGCCGTTTCGCGGCGGCCATCGTGACGGGCATCCAGAGCCAGGGCGTCGTCGCGACGGTGAAGCATTACGCGGCCAACAGCCAGGAAACCGAGCGCGGCACGATCAACGAGATCATCGACGAGCGGGCACTTCGCGAGATCTACCTGCCGGCCTTCCGCGCGGCCATCCAGGAGGGCCATGCGTGGGCCATCATGAACGCCTACAACAGGGTGAACGACCATTACTGCACCGCGAGCGACTGGCTCAACAACGCCGTGCTCAAGTACGAGTGGGGCTTCCCCGGCGTGGTGATGTCCGACTGGGGGGCGGTGCACGAGACGCTCGGCGTCGCGAACGCGGGCATGGACCTGGAGATGCCCTCGGGCGAATTCCTCAACGCCGCCAAGCTCAAGCCGCTCCTCGACTCGGGCGAGGTGACGCTGTCGACCATCGACGACAAGGTCCGGCGCATCCTCAGGCTGGAGATCGCCAACGGATTCCTCGACCGCCCCCAGGTGATTCCGTCGATCCCCAAGGACGACCCCGCGAGCGCCGCCGTGGCGCTCCAGGTGGCGCGCGAGGGCGCGGTGCTTCTCAAGAACGACGGCGGGCTGCTTCCCTTCGACCGGAGCAAGGTCAGGACAATCGCCGTGGTGGGGCCCAATGCCGACACCTTCGTGGCCGGAGGCGGCAGCGCCCACGTTTCGCCCTTCCATTCCGTGAGTCTTCTCGCGGGACTCGGCCTGGTGGGCGGCCCCGGCGTCCACCTCCAGCAGGTCTCCGGGCCGGGGCCGGCGCTTCTCGCGCAGCTCCTGCCCGGTTCGCATTATGTCTCGCCGCTCAAGCTCGAGTTTTTCGGCGGCGACCGGCGGCACCCCACGCTGATTGCGGCTACGCAGGACGACCGGATCGACGCCGACTGGACGGGACGGGAGCCCGCCCCCGGGGTTTCAAAGACATCCTTCAGGGCAGTCTGGAGCGGCAGCATCCAGGCCCCCGCCACGGGCCGTTACATTTTCCTGCTCCGCGGCCGGGGCTATGCGGAGGTTTCGCTCGGCGGGAAGAGGATCATGGGAACCTGGGGAAATCCCGAGAACCTCACCCTGAGCCATGTGGCGGAGCTCGAGGCCGGAAAGACGTATGACCTGAGGGTGGATTTCGGCCGCCGCCCCGAGGACGGATCCCGCGTCCAGTTTGCCTGGGGGACGGCGCCTCCCTCGCTCACGGACGAGGAAGCAGCGATCATCAAGGGCGCGGATGCCGTCGTCTTTGCGGCGGGCTTCAACATGATGATCGAGGGTGAGGGCGCCGACCGCACCTACGAGCTTCCCGGCGACCAGGCCGACCTGATCCAAAAGGTGGCCTCGCTCAATCCCCGCACCGCCGTGGTGATCGATTCAGGGGGAAGCGTCGCCACGGCGGCCTGGATTGGCCAGGTGCCCGCGGTGCTGCAGGCCTGGTATCCCGGGCAGGAGGGCGGCCGGGCGCTCGCCGAAATCCTCTTTGGCGATGTGAATCCCGGCGGGAAGCTGCCGATCTCCTACGAGAAGCGCTGGGAGGATGCTGCGGCCTACGCGAATTACCCCGGCGTCGGCGGCAAGGTGACCTATGGCGAGGGGATCCTCGTGGGGTATCGTTGGTTCGACGCGAAGGGCATCGCGCCCCTGTTCCCCTTCGGATACGGGCTGAGCTACACAAGTTTCCGCTACGACAACCTCAGGATCGCCCCAGCCGGGGATGGCCGGTGGAACGTGACCTTCGACGTCACCAACACGGGCGCCAGGCCGGGAGACGAGGTCGCCCAGGTCTACGTCTCCGCCCCGCCGTCGTCGGTCCTCAGGCCCCCCAGGGAGCTGAAGGGGTTTGCGCGGCTGAACCTGGGTCCGGGTGAAACGAAGACCGCCACCGTTTCCCTCTCCCGGGATTCGTTCGCCTATTTCAACGACCAGGCGAAGGCGTGGACGGTGGATGCGGGCTCCTACACGGTCAACGTGAGCGCGTCGTCCCGCGATCCCCGCCTGACCGGGTCGGTGGACGTTCCCTAGCGATCAGCTCATCGGGGATAGCGCGCTCCACCAGTGGCGCCAGTCGTCCTCCCTGTCGCACAATCCCCTGGCGACAGGGTTGCGCCTGACGTACCACCATTTCTCGTCGACCTCGCATCGCCGCGGCAGCCGGTGATCCTCAAACCGGCCGTGCCAGCTGACGCCCAGCGTCGCCGAGGCGGCCCGTTTCCACGAACCGATGATTCCCTGGACGTCGGCCCCGACGCCGAAGTCGAGGATGGCGTGCAGGTGGTCGGGCATCACGAGAAAAAGCTCGCACCACCAGAGGCCCAGGTCGTGGTGCCGCCGCGCCATGCCCATGATCGAGTTCGCCAGCAGCGGTTCGGTGAGCGGAACCACCTGCCCTTCGGACGCCTGGAGGCGCACATGAAAGGTCGCCGGCGCCTCCGCGCACACCGCGGAGCCGGCACCTGTCCTGGCGAAGATTGAGTTTGAATTCACAAAAAAATAAGGCCCCGGAGCCTTGCGGCTCCGAGGCCAAATTTGGGGGTGGGTGCTCGCCACGCACTCTTTCCCGTCGCACATCGTTTGGCGCTCTCGCTTTCGCGGGCCGTGTGCTCCCCGACGCCACTCTCCGCGGCATGCGAAGTTCTCGATCTCATGGCGGGATCGCTCCTACCGTTGCCGGCTGGAGTCTTTTGAGTGAGGTCTTTTCGCCCGGTTCGGTCGCCCCCTGCCGGGAGCGGCGCGCCGGACGTGGTGCAGACACGCCTGTAAGTCCTGAACTTCGCGTCGGCACCGTTGACACGGGGACGGCGCCGGCTTTTGGCCGGCCGTTTGCCCCGCGTTACGGGTCTGACCTCTTAACTCTCAGGCTGCATTCGCATTACAGTTGGGCGACCCGGTTTTTCGAGCCGCTCAATTGAGGAGGTTTGACGGGCTTTGCCTGGCCCGCTCGCTCCCCGCCGTCCCGACTCCCTTGCGCGCCCTGCTCGTTTTCACGGAACCGGGCCTTTTGGCGGGGTCGTCCCGCCGGGAATCGCGACTGCGTTCTGGTCTGCGCAGTAGCAGCCATAACCCTCTGGGTAACTGCGTCGGTCCGAGGGTCGAAACCCCCCTCGAACCTGACTCGGCTCGGACGCGGTTTCTAATCGCGCCTTGCCGCTCAGCTCCTGAGTTCATGTCACTGGACCGGTCATGACACCGGCCAGAGGAGCTGGTGATATTTGCCTGCCGCGCCCCGCTTTCGCGGGAACGGAGGAGATGGCGGCACCAGCTGCCGCCGTCCTTTCCCCGGTCGCCCGGGATTATCCCAGTCGCGCTTTCGACGGGTTTTTCATCACGTCGCGCTCTCGACTGTTCTATCAAGGAACGAGATGGAGGTTGAGTTCCGCGCCGCCGAAAGAAAAGTGTTTCTTATTCACAACTTTTTCCCCGCGCCAAGCGGTGAACAACTTGGGAACAGTGCTGCTCACCCGTTGCTCACAGGACCTCCCTGCCAATCCATGAACCCGCGCGACCTGCCCATCCACGAACTCGAGCCGGCGATCGTCGCGGCGCTCGGCGGGGTGGGACGGCTTATCGTGCAGGCGCCGACGGGGTCCGGGAAATCGACCCAGATCCCCCAGATGATGCTCCGCCGCGGCCTGCTCGGGGACGGCTCGGTCGTCGTCCTCCAGCCGCGGCGCCTGGCCGCACGCATGCTCGCCAGACGCGTGGCCGGGGAGATGGGTTCGCCGCTCGGCGGGACCGTCGGGTACCAGATCCGTCTCGAGTCGCGCGTCAGCGAGGCGACCAGGATCCGGTTCGTGACCGAGGGGATCCTGCTGCGCCAGATGTCATTCGATCCCGTGCTGCGCGGCGTGGGCGCGGTCGTCTTCGACGAATTCCACGAGCGTCATCTTTACGGCGACATCTCGCTCGCTCGCGCTCTCGAGATCCAGCGGACGGTCCGGCCCGACCTGAGGATCGTGGTCATGTCGGCGACGCTCGATGCGGGGGCGCTGCGGGGATACCTTGAGCCCTGCGAGACCGTCGTCTCCCAGGGCCGGGGATTCCCGGTGCGGATCGAGTATCTTCCCAAGGCGGTCAATCCCGAGTCCGAGGCGGTGTGGGAGGTCGCCGCCCGCGAATGCGAGAGGGCCGCCGAGGCGACCCCCGGCGACCTGCTCGTGTTCATGCCGGGAGCCTACGAGATAGCACGCACGGTGGAGGCGATCCAGGGCACTCGGGCCCTGCGCGGGCTTCCCGTCTTCCCACTCCACGGGGAGCTGCCCCCCGAGGCCCAGGACCGCGCCGTGGAGCCCGGCGGCCCCCGGAGGATAATCGTTTCGACCAACGTGGCCGAGACGTCCCTCACCATCGAGGGGGTCACGGCCGTGATCGACAGCGGTCTGGCGCGCATCGCACGTTTTGATCCGCACCGGGGGATCAACACGCTATTGGTCGAGAAGATCTCGGCGGCCAGCGCCGATCAGCGGGCGGGGCGCGCGGGACGCACGGCCCCTGGACTGTGCCTCCGACTGTGGACGGAGCGGGAGCACGGCCAGCGTCCGGCCCAGGATACCCCCGAGGTAAGGCGCCTGGATCTTTCCGAGGTGGTCCTGACCCTGAAGGCAGCCGGGATCGACGACATGGCGGAATTCAACTGGCTCGAGAAGCCGGATCCAAGGGCCCTCGAACGTGCCGAGGCTCTTCTTGCGGACCTCGGCGCGATAGCCCGGAAGGGGGGACCTGTCACCGGGACGGGACGTCGCATGCTGCGCTTCCCGGTGCATCCGAGGTATGCACGGATGTTCCTGGCGGCGCAGGAGCGGGGATGCGTCCGTCCGGTGGCGCTCATGGCGGCCCTGACCCAGGGGCGGAATTTCCTGGTGAGGGGCGCAGGCCGCGAGGTCGGTCAGGCGCGCGACGACCTGTTCGGAGAGGAGCACGAAAGCGACTTTTTCCTCCTCATGCGCGCCTGGCGCCAGGCCTCGCTTTCGAATTTTTCCCTGGACGCCTGCCGCCGCCTCGGGGTGCATGCCCAGACCGCCCGCCAGGTCGGGCCGCTCTTTGAACAGTTCCTCGCGATCGCCCGGGACGAGGGCCTCGACGTGGCGGAGCGCCGCGTGGACGGCGCCGAGGTCCGGAAGTGCGTGCTCGCCGGGTTCTCCGACCAGCTCGCGCGACGGCTGGACGCGGGAACCCTCCGCTGCGAGCTCGTCCACGGCCGCAGGGGGGTGCTGGCCCGCGAGAGTTCGATCCAGAAGGCGCCGCTTCTTGTCGCCGCGGAAATCAGCGAGGTCGGCGGCCGCGGGGGCGAGGTGAGCGTCCTGCTCAGCCTGGCCACGGCGGTCGAGGAATCCTGGCTCGGGGAACTCTTCGGGGACGATTACGCCGAATCCCGGAGCGTGGCCTATGACGAACAGGCCAGGAGGGTCGTGGCGCGGCGCGAGCGCCGTTTCAGGGACCTTGTGCTCGAATCCAGGGTGAGCGGCGACGATGTGCCCCTGGACGGCGCCGCCGCCCTGCTTGCCCGGGAGGTGCTGGCCGGCCGGATCACGATCGAGCAGTGGGACGCGACGGCGGAGCCCTGGATAACCCGCGTCAACCGCTTTGCCGAGTGGTTTCCGGAATACGAGGTGAATCCGGTCGCCGACGCCGACCGGGCAACGCTGGTCGAACAGCTGTGCTACGGGGAGACAAGCGCCCGCGGCGTCCGGGAAAAGGAGGTCATGCCCGTCCTGCGCGACTGGCTCACTCCGGAACAGCTCGCGGCGATGGACGACCTCCTCCCGGAGAAGCTCCTCATGGCCAACGGCCGGCGCTCAAGGATCACCTACGCAAGGGAGGGCCCTCCCCTGCTCAGCGCGCGCATCCAGGAACTCTACGGCGTCGACGGCAGGTTCACGCTGGGCCGCGGCCGGGTGCCCGTCAGGATCGAGGTGCTCGCCCCCAACCAGCGCCCCATCCAGGTGACCGACGACCTCGGCAATTTTTGGAGGGAAGTCTATCCCAAGGCAAAGGCCGAGCTCTCGAGAAGATACCCGAGGCACGAATGGAGATAGACGCCGGACCTTCAGCTCAGCGCGGACCCCTCATGGCCGCGACCAGAGCCTCGATCTTCGAACGGTCCTTGCGCCCCGGCGCGGATTCCACGCCGCTGTTCACATCCACCCAGGCGGCTCCGCTCTGCGCGAGCGCAGCGACGATGTTGGCGGGCGTGAGGCCGCCCGAAAGGATCCATGTCTTCCTCGGATGATTCCGACGGTGCCGCGCGAACTTCGACCAGTCGCCGGTCAGGCCCGTGCCGCCGAATTTCACCGGGCTGAAGGTGTCGAGCAGGAAGACCTCGGCCTGCGACAGCAACGGCGCGGCGACATCGGCCTCGGGAACAAGCCGCGGCGCGAGCCAGAGCCGCCCCGGGCCGACCACCTCCGACCACTCCCGCACGTCCCCGAGGGGCGTCTCCGCGGGGAAATGGACCTGGAAAAAATCGGCGCCGGCCATCTTGAACTCCCTCAGCTCGCCGGCGGTCGGCGAGACGCACACCACCACGTTTTTCCGTTCGGGAAGGCCTCCCTGGATCCGGTGAAAGGTCTCCAGGGAGACGTGGCGCGGCGAGCCCGGATAGAGGTTGAATCCGAGGAAGTCGGCCCCGTTCCTGTCGGCGAATTCCGCGTCGGCCAGCGAGGTCAGGCCGCAAACCTTGAGTTTGATGCCGTCGATCATTCCTTGAATTCGTTGAGTCGTTCCACCACCCAGGATACCTGCTCGTCGGTGAGTTCCGGGAACAGGGGCAGGCTCAGGCAGGTGGCGCAAGCCTCCTCCGCCGCCGGGAACGAGCCGGGCCCGCGCCCCAGCGAGGCATAGCAGGCCTGGAGGTGGAGCGGTATCGGATAGATCAGATCGGTGCCCACCCCGGCCGCCGCCAGGTGGGCGCGAATCGCATCGCGGCGCGGATGGCGCAGCGTGAACTGGTGGAAAACGCTGCGGCCGTAGCCGGGCTGCGCGGGCAGACTCGCCCCCCGCAGCCGAATCCCCCCCAGGTAGCGTCCGGCGATCGCCCGCCTGCGCTCGTTCCAGGCGGCAAGGTGGGGCAGCTTCACGTTGAGCAGCGCGCCCTGGAAGCCGTCCATCCGGAAATTTCCCCCGATGATGTCGTGGTGGTAACGCCGGTCAGAACCGTGCACCCTTATGCGCCGGGCCCGCTCCCGGACCCCGGCCCGCCGCGAGACGAACGCCCCTCCCTCCCCGCAGCCCCCGAGATTCTTGGTCGGATAGAAGCTGAAGGTCCCGCAGTCGCCGACAAGGCCCACCGGCGTGCCGCGGTAACGGGCGCCCGCGGCCTGCGCGCAGTCCTCGATGACAAAGAGTCCGTGCCGGACCGCCACCTCCATGATCTCGTCCATGGGCGCCGGCTGCCCGAAGAGGTGCGGAACGATGAGACCCTTGGTGCGCGGCGTCACCGCGGCCTCGATCCCCGCGGGATCGATGTTGAACGTGCCGGGGTCGATGTCGGCGAAGACGGGCGTGGCGCCCGTGTAGCTTATCCCCCAAGCCGTGGCGATGAAGGTGAAGGGGGAGGTGATCACCTCGTCGCCGGGCCCGAATCCGGCGATCAGGCACGCCACGTGAAGCGGCGCCGAACCGCTGTTCATGCCGGCGACGTCCTCGTAGCCGAGCGCGGCGCCGAAGTTTCGCTCGAAGTCCTCGACGTCCTTTCCCAGGCAGAACCTGTTGGCGTCGTAGGTGGCCGCCAGTGCGGCCAAGGCCGGCTCCCGCAACGCGCGGTGCTGCAGGCTCAGGTCGAGGAAGGGGACTTTCATGGCTGCAAGATTGTCGTCAGCCCAGCTTCCTGACGAGCGCGTCGATCAGTTCGTCTATGCCGGGCGTTACGGCCTCAAAGTCGACCGCGAAGCCGCACTTCCTCATCGTCGCGCTCGTCTGGGGCCCGATGCTCCCAGTCAGGGGCCGCATGGCCCCGGGTGCCAATTTGAGCGAGGCGCCCTGGTCCGAAAAGGACTGCGCGGACGAGGAGCTTGCGAACAGCACGGCGTCGGCGCCGCGCGACCGGTAATCCGCCGCCGCCGGACTTCCCGACAGGTCCGTCGTCTCCGTCTTGTAGACCTGCAGGCAGTCGACGATCGCTCGGGCCGCCTCGAGCTTCTTCACGAGGACATCGCGGTTGAGGTTGCCGGTGATCACCAGGACCTTTGCGTTCTCAAGGCTGCCCGTCGCGATGAGCTCGGCGGCCAGGTCCCCGGCGGTCGCCTTGGCGGGCTGGCACTCGACATGAAGCCTGAGGGCCGCCACGCCCCTCGCCGTCCCGTCCCCCACGCAGGCAATCCGGATCAGGCCCAGCGCACGGATGTCGTCGTGAAGTCTGAGAAACTCCTCGAAGAAAAAATGGACTCCGCTCCCGCTGGTGAACACGAGCCAGTCGTAGGTCCCGAACTCAAGCATCACGTCCGCCAGGTTTTCCTTTGAAATCTCCCTGGAGATGCGCAGGACGGGCATCTCAATCACCTCCGCTCCCAGGGAGAGGAGTCTCGCCGAGAGGGCCGAAGCCCGCTCCCGGGTCCGGGTGACAACGACCCTTCGGGCCGCCAGGGGTTGGTTTGCGTCCATGGTTTGCCTTTCGCTCATTTCCGAAGGCCCAGCGCCCGAAGCGCCCGGGCCGCCGTCCCCGCGGGGTCCGTGAAATCCCCCTTCGAGAGCCGAATGCTCCCGAATCCGGTCGTTTCGTGGTAGACGTGAAGGGTGTCCGCGGTCGCGTGGGCACCAAAGGCGGTATGGCAGCCGGCGCCGAGCGCCTTCTGAAGCTCGCGTTCGATCGCCACCGCCAGGAAGGTCCGCTCGTCGAGGGCGCCGGCCAGCCACTCCACGTCGGCGACGCGGCATTGGAGGGCGATGGCTCCCTGCCCCACGGCGGGAACCATCTCGTGGAACTCCAGCGTGCGAAACTCAAGTCCGGGCCAGGCCTGGATGCCCAGCCTGGCGAGCCCGGCCGCGGCGAGCACCGTGGCGTCGGCAAGACCCTCGGCGACCTTGCGCAGCCTCGTGTCCACGTTGCCGCGGATCTCCAGGAACCTGCTGCCCGGAAATCGCGCGGCCAGCTGGAGGCGGCGCCTCGGGCTGCCCGTGGCGATCGACGCGGGGTTCCCGGTTCCAGCCCTCACGGCGAGAACGTCCCTGGGATCGGCCCTGGGCAGGAACCCGGCCACGGCCAGATCAGGGGCCGACTCCCCGGGAAGGTCCTTTGCACTGTGGACCGCGACGGCCGCCTCGCCGCTTCTCAGGGCTGTCTCAAGCTCGATCGTGAAAAGGCCCTTGCCCCCCTGCTTTTCCAGGGACCATTCCGTCTGCCGGTCGCCGGACGTGACGACCCGGAGCAACTCCGTCCCGACGCCCAGCGCGGCGCGCAGGTGCGCCGCGGCCAGCTCGGCCTGGACCAGTGCGAGCGGGCTTTTCCGGGTCGCGAGGATTACCTTTTTCAATAGGCCGCCTGGACGCCCTTGATGTTCTTCTTGGTCATCCAGGGCATGAGGCTCCGAAGGCGTTTGCCCGTCTTTTCGATGGCATGCCCCTCGCCGGCCTTGAGCAGCTTCCTGTACTTCTTGAGGCCGCCCTTGTATTCGGCAACCCACTCGCGGGTGAACTGTCCGCTCTGGATCTCCCCAAGTATCTTCTTCATCTCCTTCTTCACGGAGGCGTTGACGACGCGCGGACCGCGCGTGATGTCGCCATACTTGGCGGTCTCGGAGACCGAGAAGCGCATCCCCGCAATCCCGCTCTCGTACATCAGGTCGCAGATGAGCTTCAGCTCATGGAGGCACTCGAAATAGGCCATTTCCGGCTGATAGCCCGCCTCGACCAGGGTTTCGAACCCGGCCTGGACGAGCGCGCTCGCCCCGCCGCAGAGCACAGCCTGCTCGCCGAAGAGGTCGGTTTCCGCCTCCTCCTTGAATGTGGTCTCAAGCACGCCGGCGCGGGTCGAGCCGATGCCCTTGGCCCACGCCAGGGCCAGCTTCTTCGCCTTTCCCGACTTGTTGCGGGCCACCGCCACCAGCGCGGGCATGCCCTTGCCCTCGACATAGAGGCGGCGGACCATGTGTCCGGGGCCCTTGGGAGCGACCATGATCACATCGATGTCCTTGTGCGGCTTGATCAGGCCAAAATGGATCGACAGCCCGTGGCTGAAGAGCAGGGCCTTTCCCTTCGCGAGGTTCGGCAGGATGTCCTTCGCGTAGACATCGGCCTGCTTCATGTCCGGCAGGCCGACCATGATGACGTCCGCGCGGCGGACGGCCTCCGCGGTGTCGTACACCTTGAATCCGTGCTGTTCGGCGACCTTCCGCGACTTCGAACCCGGATAAAGGCCGATGATGACCTTGCACCCGCTGTCCCTCAGATTGAGGGCGTGGGCGTGGCCTTGGGAACCGTAGCCGAGCACGGCCAGGGTCTTGTTCTTGAATGCGCCGAGATCGGCGCTCTTTTCGGTGTAGACTTTTGCGGGCATGGGAAAGTGGGTCGGATTCAGCGTTTAAGGGCAAGCCGGCCGGTCCTCGCCAGCTCCAGGACGCCGAAGGGCTCCAGCAGGCCGAGGAAGGCGCTCACCTTCTCATCGTCCCCCGTGACCTCGATGACGAGGGCCTCCGCCGTCATGTTCACGATCTTGGCGCGGAAGATCTCCTTGATCTGGAGTATCTCCGGCCTGGTCCTCGAATCGGCCTTGACCTTGACGAGGACGAGCTCGCGCGCAACGCCCTCCTCCTCCTTGAACTCGGAGACGTCGACCACGCTGACCAGCTTGCGCAGCTGCTTCACGCACAGGTCGAGCGCCGCGGCGTCGCCCTTGAGGACGATGGTGATCCTGGAAACCGACGGGTCATGCGTCGGGGCGACGTTCAGCGAGTCGACGTTGAATCCGCGGCCGGAAATCATCCCGGTCACACGGGTCAAAACGCCGAATTTGTTCTCAACCAGTACGGATATCGTGTGTCGCATGGGGGTTGGTGGAAAGGGAGCCGACAGAACCATTGTTGGGCCTCCGGGGACAGGCGCGCAACGGTGAAATTTGCGCCCCTTATCCTCCCCCTCCCCGCGGCTTAAACCGGCATCTCGTGCTCCGCGGGCTCGCCGGCTTCCGCCAGCGCCCCCGCGTTCCCCACCCGCCCAAAAACCGGATCCCCGCCGCGCGGATGGGACGCATCCCCGGAATCGCCCCCAAGCACGACCAGCTGCAGGTCGTCGACGGCCGCGCGAAGCGCCAACGCCCGGTCCTCGAGCGCGTGGGCCGAGGCCGCGGTCTGCTCGGCCGAGGCCGAGTTCCTCTCCGTCACCTGGCCGATGTCGTGGACGGCGGTCGATATCCGTGCGATGCCGGCGTTCTGCTCGCGCGACGCCTCCGCGATCTGGTTTACCAGACCCTCGACATCGCGCGCCTTTGCCAGGATGCCGTCGAGCGTCTGGGCGACCTCCGTCGTGATCCCGGAACCGGCGTTCGTCCGCACGCCCGTTGCGGTAATCTTTTCCGTTGTTTCCCTGGCGGCCTGGGCGCTCCTCTGGGCAAGGGACCTGACCTCCTCGGCGACAACGGCGAATCCACTTCCCGCCTCGCCGGCGCGGGCGGCCTCGATCGCGGCATTGAGCGCAAGAATGTTCGTCTGGAATGCGATCTCGTCGATCGTCTTGATGATCCGGGTCACGTCGTCACCCGATGCCAGCATCGCGTTCATGGCCTCGGTCAGTCGCTTCATCTGGGACGCGCCCTGTTCGGCGGCGGACCGGGTCTCGTTTGCGGTCTTGAGCGCCAGCTGCGCGTTCTCGGCGTTGCTCCGCGCCACATTGGAGATCTCCTCCAGGGCCGTCGTCGTCTCCTCAAGCGCCCCGGCCTGGCTGGAGGCCCCTTTCGACACCTCAAGGGACGAATTGCGTACCGAGAACGTCTCGTTCGCCGAGCAGTCGGCCTCGTCCCTCAGGTGCTTGGCGATGCGGCCGACGGGCCGGCTGATGCTCTTGCCGAGTCGGTTGCTCAGCCAGAGAACGAGGGCCACGCCGAGCACCAGGCTCACTCCCGTGCCCATGCGGCGCGCTCGCGCCGACCGTTCAAGGCGGTCGCAGGTGCCATTGAAGTCCTCTCTCAGCCAGGTGATTTCGCCCGAAAGGCCGCCTTGGATGAATTTCCAGCTCGGCTGCCATGCATCCTCGTCGGGGATCGGCGGCGCGGTGCCGTTGAGCGCGGCATCGGAATGCTCCCTCAGCAGCTCAACGACGCGCTTCCACTCCGCCGATTCGTGGACGGCTATAAGGTGGGTCCTCACATCCCCCTGGCTGAAGGCGATGACATCGGCCCAGTAGATCTCCGCGAGATCGGCATTCTGCCTGAGCGAAAGTGCCTCGGCCGGCGAAAAGCTCCGGCCCTTCGCCACCCTCAGTTGGTGGTAAAAAAAGACCAAGCCTCCCCCGTCCGCGACCGTTTTTCGGATGAGCATGAGTTTCGGAAGGGCCCCGAGCTTGCGCACAATGGCGTCGTTCGTGGTAGCGTCGACCAGCAGGGGCAGCACGGCGTCGATATCCCTGCGAAAGCCGCGGTAGGCGTCCGTGATATCATTGCTGGTCGACTCGTCGGTCTGGGAGTAGACCGTCCCGCGAAGGCCGGGCAGGTCGGCGATGTGCTGATCAACGGAGGCAAGGGCCTCCTGGAGCGGGCCGGAAAGCGTGGCCGAGTCGACGACCGACCGCTGCCGCCGGTAGTCCTCGACGGCCCTGTCGGTGTCCGTGCGCCAGTTCTCCTGCTTGACGCGTTCCTGTCTCCTGGCCTCGTCGGTGGCCTGCCAGGTGGGCTTGAAGGCGTACCAGTCGCTGCTCTCGTTATCGAGGCAGGATTCCAGATCCCCGAGTTTCCAGACCAGCGCCGAGACCTCCCTGAGGTTGTTCAGCTCAGTCACTTCGCGCTGCGCCCGCCAAAGCATCAACCCTCCCGGGATCAAGCCGCCAACGACGGGCAGCAGGATCAGGAGCAGAATCTTGCGTTCCAGGCTCAGAAGGGGACGGTCCACCTTCGAGGAATCGGCACCCCCGGAGGTCTCATTAAGCCGGCGCAGGGCATTATTTTCCCCCACGGCGTTGAAACTGGGGGCAATTTACGCCCTAACCAGTTTGACGGCAAGGTGATACCCATGATTCCAAGGGGCTGCGGAAATCTTGGGATTTCTCCTCCAAAAACACTCCCGCCGCAGCCCCGCCCGCCGGATCCGTTGCCGGCTGTCAGTATCGGTACTTGGCTTCGACAAAGAGAAGCCGCCCGATCGGACCGTTGTAGTCCCCGATATCCGCGTTGGTCGCGGGAAATGCATTCGGCGCCAGTGGCGGCATGCGGTTGAAGAGGTTGTTCACCCCAAACCGAAGCTGCGCCTTCCCGAGCCAACGGGCGACGCCGGTTTTTGCAAAATCCACGGACCCGCTGAGATCAAACTGTTCGTAGTCGCCCACGTGTTCAGCGGGCGTGGCAGCCGATCCGCCGGGACCGATGTCGACGACCGACGGGATGAAGGTGTGCCCTATCTCGGCCTCATAGGCGCCGAGCTTCCAATCCAGTGTCGTGTAGGTCCGCCACCGGGGAATGGTCCCCTGGCTGCTGCTGCCCCCCCCTGAGGCCGTGCCCGCATACTGGTAGTAGTTCTCGGTCGGAATCTCCTGCAGGAGATAGCTGTTCCATACAGTGGCTGTCGAACTGAGCCTGAAGGACCCGTCGGAAGCGGTCTTGAATTTATAGGCCAGCGTGGCGTCGAAGCCCTTGTCCGCCTGGGAGGTGAGGTTGATCAGGGGCACCTGGACAAAAATGCTTGTGGGGTTCACCGTGCTGAGCTGCCCCGGACCCGTCACGCCCGGCCCGACAGGGCTGCCGACATGGACATACTGCGTAAAGGGGGACGCCGGCCCAAGCGTTTCAACGCTCTGAACAATGGCCACCTGGTTCAGGTAACCGATGGCCCCCTTGACATTGGCCTCGAAAAAGTCTCCTGAAAAATCGAAACCAGGGAGGCCGCGGGGCACAAAGACGAAGCCCGTCGACCATGTGTTCGCCTTGAAGGGCTTGAGATCCGAATTGGGCCCGCTGATTCCCGTAAAACCCGCGCTCGAGGCGGTGTTGCCATAGTACCCCTGGTAGGAGAACGGCGGAATCGGACCGGAAATCGGCGAGCCGAAAAGCTGCGCCAGCTCGGGTGCGCCGAATGATCGGCCCACGGAGGCCCTCACCGTGAACTGCCCATCGACCGGTTCGTAGGCGAGCCCCGCCTCGGGCACCGAGGAGTGGCCGACCTGGCTGTAATTGTCATTCCGCCCCGCCACATCCACAGTCAACTCGTGAATCCCGGTTATGCCCTGGGAGGGGCCCACCACCGGGATCTTAACCTCGCCGTAGACCGACGTGAAATCGCGGGAAGCAGAGAAGGGGGAAAGAGATTCCGTATTGAGCCAGCCTGCGATCGAAAGGCCCGCCTCGATCGATTGGCTGGTGGCATCGGGCGTCGCGGTCAGCGACTCGCGGGTGGCGCTTGCTCCGAGGGCAAAGCTCACGTCGCCTCCGGGAAGCGCCAGGGGTGTGCCGCGGACAAGGAAGTCGAGCGAGCTCAGCGTGCTGACCATGATGTCGGATTTCGTGCCGATGACATCCGACGGCAGGGACCCCGACGCCTGGGTGGTGGCGAACGGGTTGATCGTGCCGGCCGCGAGCGCGGCGTTCAGATTGGCGGTGTCAATCTGGCCGGGGCTCGTGAAATCCAGGTGGTGCCGGTTGAGATCGACGCCCACCTCCCAGGAATATTTCGAATTGACCTTGCCCCTGAGCCCGCCGGCAAAACGGTAGAACTCGGCCTCGTTGCGGGTCAGCAGCGGATACTGCGAAAACAGATTGTTAACATTGACCAGGTTGGTGACGTAGCCGTTCGCGTTGGGCTGGAAAAGCCAGGTCGGCGAGAAGGGGCTGTTGGGCTGGAGGTATGGGGTGTAGGGAACAAAGGCCGCCGAGCCGGGCGGAGGCGGCGTGGTTCCATAGATGAAGGGATCGGTGAAGGGAGCCGAGATGTAGGGCGACATCGACTGCCCGGCCACGGAGGACTCGGTGCGGTCGTAGGAATAGAGCACGTTTCCGAACGCCACCAGGCTGTCGCCGAAAAAATGGTGTTCAAAGTCGACCGTCGCGCTTCTGCGCTCCAGGCTTGCCAGGAGCGTCTGCTGGTTGGCGACATTGTATCCGGTCTGCAGCTGCTGCTGGGTGACAGGCTCGTAAACGCCCATCTGGACCAGCTGGTCGATAGAATACTGCAGGCCGGCCGGAGGCGCATTCAGGGTCGGATTCAACTTGTAGTAGGACAACTGGCCCGGCTGGACCTGGGGCTGCCCCCCGGCCCCGAATGTCACCGAAAACGGCTGGACGCTGATGATTCCGGGATAAGTCGTTGTCGTGTAAATGGTGCTAGAATACGGCCTTTTGTTCATGAAGATGGGGCTGCTTTCGGTCCCCTCCACGGAAATCATGATGGAGTCGTTGTTGTTGCTCACGCCGCCCGACAGGTAGGCCGACCTCTCGGTGTAGTCCCCCCGGTTGGTGCTTTCCCCCCAGTTCACCCCGAACTCCCATCCGTTGAAGTTCTTCTTGGTGATGACATTGATCACGCCGCCCACGGCATCCGAACCGTAGAGGGCGGAAGCCCCTTCGGATACGATCTCCACGTGGTCGATGGCGGACGGAGGGATCATGTTGAGGTCGACAAATTCGACCCCCAGGGCGGCCTCAGCCGGATCATTGGCCACCCTCCTGCCGTCAATCAGGACAAGGGTGGTGAGGTTGTGAATCTGGAGGGCCGAACCGCCCTGGGTCACAAAAGCCTCGGAATTCGCATTTTCCAGCCCCAGATTTCCATTGCCGGTAAACAGGGGCGACGCCGTCCTCAGGATGTCGGCCAGATCGGAGCTCAGGCCGGAGGCCTCGAGCTGTTCGGTCCCTATAAACTGCACGGGTTTGGTCGTGTCGCCCGAGACCGTCGGAAGATACGAACCGGTCACAACGACCTTGGGGAGGACCACGTCTGCGTCCTGCCCGGAATTCGCTTCGCCTTGGGCCGCCTGCGCCATTGCAGATACGGCGGGAACAAGAATTCCTGCAGCTGATACTAGGAGACACTTCCAGAGGTTTGCTTTCTTCATGGTGCGCCGGACAAACGGCGCCGGAAGTTTGTGGCATGGGCGGCGGGATCGTCAAGTCATTGGCCCCTACCATTTAGCAGGCTGTTGAAAAACCCTGCTGAGCCAGCATAGTTTTCCAACAGCCTGTTAGTGTCTCATACAGGTGACAATTCCGCGCCACTCCGCCCGCCGGGCCGACAGCATGTGAAATTATTGGTCTCCGGGCGCTTGTGCTTTACGATGGCCGACTTCGCGTATCGATTTGTCTTTTGAAGAAAAAAACAAATTTCCGACCATGCCTGGGCGTTCGAGTGTGATCGCGGCGGTCGTCCGCCTTGTGGAGTTCAGCCGGCGAAATTCGGCGCCCATCGTCGTCATTTCCCTGGCGGCCGCCGCTCTTCTTGCGGTCAAGGTCGCAAGCCGAATAGGAATCGACACCGACACTTCAAATCTCATTTCCGACCGCCTGCCCTGGCGCATGGCCTCGGCGGAAATGGACCGGGAATTCCCCCAGAACAAGGACCTGCTTGCCATCGTCATCGACGGGGCGACGCCGGACCTTGCGGAGGATGCGGCTGCTTCCCTGGCCAAAACACTGGGAGGAGACTCCGCCGATTTCAGGGACGTGAGGGATCCCGAGGGAAGCCCCTACTTCCGCAGGAACGGCCTTCTTTTCCTGCCCCGGGCGGATGTGCAGGGATTTGCCGATTCGATGATCACCGCCCAGCCGATGCTCGGGGCACTGGGCGCCGATCCGACCCCAAGGGGCGTGTTCAAGGCGCTCGACCTCTTTTCCCAGGGGGCCATCCAGGGGGAGGTGCCGCCGGCGACCTTCAATCGGCCGTTCAGTGCCGTCGCCGATGCGCTCGACGCCGCGGCCGATGGACGCTACGCGCCGCTTTCCTGGCAGAATCTGCTGAGCGACAGGAAGCCCGGGGTGCGCGAATTGCAACGATTTGTACTGGGCAGGCCGGCCTTGGATTTTGGCGACGTGGAGCCTGGGAGCCGGGCGATTGCCGCGGTCCGGGCGGCGGCAAAGTCCGGCGGATTCGTCCCGGAGCGCGGCGTCAGGGTCCGCGTGACCGGCCCCGTGGCGCTCTCCGACGACCAGCTCTCGGCGCTCTCCGAAGGGGCCTGGGCCACCGGGCTCCTTTCGATCGGACTGCTTCTCCTCTGGCTTTTCCTCGCCATGCGCTCAATCAGGACGGTCGCCGCAATCGTCATCACCCTGGGCGCCGGCCTTGTCGCCTGCGCCGGGTTTGCGGTGTTTGCAGTTGGCCCCTTCAACCCCATATCGGTGGCCTTTGCCCCGCTCTTTATCGGCATTGCGATCGACTTTGGGATCCAGTTCAGCGCCCGGTACGCCGCAGAGCGCCAGGGCTTCGAGGCGGCGGAGGCCCTCCGTCGCACGGCACAGGGGGTCGGCTCGCCGTTACTGGTCGCCGGCGCTGCGACCGCAGCCGGCTTTCTGTCGCTTTTCCCAACCCAATATCGGGGCGTTTCCGAACTGGGCCTGATCGCAGGTGCGGGGATGCTCGTGGCCGCAATCCTGAATCTTTCGCTGCTTCCCGCCCTTCTGGCGCTGTTTCGGGCCGGAGGCTTCAGGGAGGCCGCCGGCTTTGCATGGGCGGCGCCGCTCGACGCGCTCCTCGTCCGGCGCCGTCGCAGGGTGTTTTGGATCGGGGGCATTCTCGCTGCTGTGTCCGCGGTCGCCCTTGCGAAGCTCCGTTTCGACTTTGACCCGATAAACCTTGAGAATCCCAAGGCCGAATCGGTCCAGACGCTTTTCGACCTGATGAAGCATCCCGAGACGACACCCTACACGCTCGACGTTCTGGCTTCCTCGGCATCGGAGGCATCGGACCTGGCACAGCGTCTGGGAAAACTCCCCCAGGCGAGCCAGGTGATCTGGCTGGGGAGCTTCGTGCCCGAAGACCAGACGGCGAAGCTCGGGATCCTGCAGGACGCCAGGGACCTGCTGGAGCCTGCCTGGGCGTCCTCGCCCCCGGCAGCCGCCCCAACGCCTTCCGAAATCCTTGCGGCCGCGGCCCGCCTTTCCTCCGATGTCGGAAAGCTGGCGGCCAAGGGGGATCCCGCAGCGGCGCTGCTGGCGACGGCCCTCGACCGGGTCGTTTCGGGGGGAGCCGCGGTCCTTCCCGCCCTCGACGCGAATATCTCCCTGGGAGCCCTCCGTCGCCTGGAGGATGTCAGGCTCGCCCTCCAGGCTTCCGAGGTCACTCTTGGCTCCCTGCCGCCGGATGTCCGGAATGACTGGGTTTCCGCCGATGGCCGTTACCGTATCGAGGTTTATCCAAAAGGGGATGGCCGGAATCCGTCCGTTCTCCGGGACTTTGTCGCCGCGGTGCGGCGGGAGGCACCTGCAGCGACCGGCATGCCGGTCGATATCCTTGAGTCAGCGCGAACGGTAATAGGGGCCTTTGCCACCGCGGGAGTGCTCGCCGTCCTGGCCATAACCCTCCTGCTCGCCGTCGTCCTCAGAAAGGCGGGCGATGTCGCCGCAGTGCTCCTTCCGCTCCTGCTCGCAGGGCTGCTGACGCTTGCCACAAGCGCAGTCGCCGGGATGCCGCTCAACTTTGCAAACATCGTCACCCTTCCCCTGCTACTTGGGATCGGCGTCGCCTTCGACATCTACTTTGTCCTGAGATGGCGGTCCGGCGAATCCGGGCTCCTCCAGTCCCCTACTGCGCGGGGCGTGGTCTTCAGTGCGCTGACGACGGGAACGGCATTTGGAAGCCTTATGTTCTCCAACTCGCCGGGCATGGCGGACATGGGAAAGCTTCTCAGCCTCGGCCTGTTTTACACACTGGTGTGCACCCTGATTTTCCTGCCCGCCCTGCTGGGCAGCCCGCGGAAGGCGGAAGGAAGGAGGGCCGCGGAATGAGGCACACCGCCCTCTCGATCGCCGCAACGCTTGCAGGCCTGCTTGGCGCGTGCGCAACGCCGCCCCGGGACCCGGCAGCGCTGGCGGTCTACCGGGCGAACAAGGATCCACTTGAGCCGCTCAATCGGAAGGTCTTTGCCTTCAACATGGTCGTCGATCGGCTCCTCCTTAAGCCGGTGGCCCAGGCCTATGTTCGGCTGATTCCCGAGGAGGGCCGCGATGCCCTGATCAACGCCGTGAAGAACCTCAACGAACCCGTGGTCTTCGCCAATGAGACCTTCCAAGGCGGGTTTCGGAACGCCGGAATGACGGCCTGCCGCTTTGCGGTCAACAGCACGGTGGGCGTTGCGGGTCTTGTCGATGTGGCACAACGCCACGGCCTCGGGAGGCAGGTGGGCGATTTCGGCCAGACCCTCCACGTCTGGGGCATCGGGGAGGGGCCATACCTTGTGCTTCCGATTGTCGGGCCGACGAGTCCACGGGACGCCACCGGTTCGGGAGTCGACATCTTCCTCGATCCCTGGCGGTACGTGGCCAGGAACAACAACTATCCCACGGGTCTCAGCGTCGCTGAAATGGGTATCTCGGGCATCGATGAACGATCCCGAAACATCGATTCGCTCGACGAATTGAAGCGCGAGTCGGTCGATTATTATGCGGCATTTCGAAGCCTCTACAGGCAGCACCGCTCGGCCGAGCTGGGTTCGCCCGCGTCGACCGCTTCGCCCGAATCGCCCGCGGGAAACTTCTACGACGATCCGGACTCGCCGGCCCCGGCGGCGGCCAAGGCCGGAGGGTCCTAAAAGGGGCTCAACGGGACAGCTCGGCGGTCTTTTGCCGCAGCAGGCCCACCAGCGCCTCGGCTCCCCCCGCGCGCAGGACGGTCGAATACTCGGACCGCCGCGTCGCCAGTTCGCTGATGGTTCCGCTGAGAAAAACGTCGATGATCCGCCACGCTTCCCCGTCCCGGCGCATGAGATAGTCCAGCTGCACGGGGTCGTCCCCCTTTGGGACGAGCGTCGTGTGGACGATGACATCTCCGCTGTCGAGACGCGTCGTCCCGGGCGCCACGGTGAATACCTCGCCGGAGAAGTCCTTGAAGCGGCTGGCATAGACCGCGATGCTGTAGTCGCTGAACGCGTCGACCAGCCTCCGCCTTTCATCCTGGGGAAGGCTCCTCCAGGGCGGCCCGACCACGAGCCGGGTCATGAGAGGCAGGTTGAGGTCCCTTCGCAGTTCGGGATCCAGGATTTTCAGGCGGCCGGCAAATCCAAGGGTGGGACCGCCCTTCATCACCGTGAGCAGCGTGCCGTAGAGCGCCCCGGGGGTGGCCTCCGGCGCGGACTGTGCCCGCAACGCGGCCGCGACGGGGAGGATGGCAAGGAAGATCAGCAGGGGGTTTCGAATCGTCATGTTGGAGCGATGAATCCGGATTGGACGCCGAGGGACTCGAACCCCCGACCCTCTCGGTGTAAACGAGATGCTCTAACCACTGAGCTAGGCGTCCCAATCCTGAAAAAATGCGGGCCGGGCCTGAGGATCGCGCAAGCGCCTTCCGTCAGACGGCTGCCAAGGCCGCCTTGGGGCGGACGAACCCTTCGCGGACCAGCAGTTCGGCGTTCTGGATGGCATTGAGTGCGGCGCCCTTCAACAGGTTGTCGCCGCTCACCCAGAGCGAGAGTCCGTTCTCGAAGGCCGTGTCCCTGCGGATGCGGCCCACTCCGCATTTCGCCTGCCCGCTAAAGTCCAGGGGCGTTGGATACAACTCCCGGGCGGGATCGTCCACGAGCTGGGCGCCCGGGAATGCCGCCACCGCGGCGCGCGCCTCGGCCACGTCCACGGGCCGCTCGAATTCGGCGCTGATCGCCATGGAATGGGCGCGCACGACCGGCACCCTCACGCAGGTCGCGGAAACCCTCAGGTCCGGCAGGCCCATGATCTTGCAGCTTTCCAGGCGCATCTTGGTCTCCTCACCGGTGTAGCCGTCGGCGCCGAATGAATCCACCTGCGGAATCAGGTTGAACGCGATCTGATGCCTGTACTCCGCGCGCTGCAGTGGCAGTCCCTTGGCGTGGGCCTGGACCTGCTCCTCCAGTTCGCGGATGCCTCCGACGCCGCTGCCCGAGACGGACTGGTAGGTGGCCGTGAAATAACGCTTGAGACCGAAGCGCTTGTGCAGCGGCCAGAGCCCCATCAGGGCGACGGCCGTCGAGCAATTGGGGTTGGCAATGATGCCGCCGTGCCCGCGCAGTGCCTCGGGATTGATTTCCGGGATCACCAGCGGAACCTTGGGGTCAAGGCGGTAGTGGGAACTCTTGTCGATGACGATGCAGCCGGCCTTCACCGCATCCGGCGCAAGGTCCCTCGAGACGGCTCCGCTGGTCGCAAAAAATGCCAGGTCGATGTCGGCGAACACCCCGGGTCTGGCCTCCTCGATGCGGTGGCTGCTGCCTCCGGACTCGATGATCCTCCCGGCGGAGCGGTCGGAGGCGAACAGCCGGAGCCCCGCGACGGGGAACTTCCGCTCGCGCAAAAGATTCAGCAGTTCTTGACCCGCCGCGCCTGTGGCCCCGACGATGGCGACTATGAAGGAGGATGTCTTGGCCCTGGATTCCATTTTTGAACCGTTGAATGAAACCCGTTCCCGGCTCTGCATCAAGCCCGCAGACCGGTTATTGCTGGTGCGCATCTCCGCGTCCACGCTTCAGTACTACCTGCGCGGCACATTGGTAAGGAGTTACATCATTTCCACCTCGCGGCGCCCGCCCTCCAACGTGAAGCACTCGCTGGGCACGCCCCGCGGGCTCCACGAGATCGCCGAGCGGATCGGGGCGGGCCAGCCGGCCGGAATGGTTTTCGACTCCCGGGTTCCCACCGGGCGCCATTTTTCCGAGATCGAGGATGTCTCTCCTGAGGCCAACCTTGTCGCCACGCGCATCCTTTGGCTCCGCGGGCTCGAGCCGGGAGTCAACAGCGGCGGCGACGTGGACACCTACGATCGCTACATCTACATCCACGGGACGAACAGGGAGGACCGGATCGGCCAGCCTGCGAGCGCCGGCTGCATCCTAATGGGGAATCTCGATATCATCCAGCTCTTCGAGGACGTGCGCGCGGGCGACCAAGTCTTTATAGCCGACTGACGATGCTCAGTCGTTCCTGCCGAACAGGAGCCTCAGCGAGTTGAGGCACACGACGACGGTGCTTCCCTCGTGGGCCGCCACGCCGACCGCCAGCGGGACCACGCCGAAGGACGTCGCCACGACCATGACGACGACGACGCCAAGCGCCACAGTGAGGTTCTGGCGGATGATCGACCGGGCGCGCCTGCTGAGCCTGTGCGCCCCCAGGAAATTCTCGATCCTGTCGTGCATCAGGATGACCTCGGCCTGCTCGAGCGCCGCGTCGCTGCCCCGGGCCCCCATCGCGATGCTGACGTCGGCGGCCGCCAGGCACGGCGCGTCGTTCACGCCGTCGCCCACCATGGCCACCTTCCGGCCGCCCTCGCGAAGCGACTGGATGGCCTCCACCTTGCCCTCGGGCGAGAGTCCCGCCCGCACCTCGTCGAGGCCCAGTTCCTCGGCCACGGCGCGGGCATTCTGGCGCCGATCCCCCGTGAGCATGACGGTGGTGATTCCGCGGGCCTTGAGCTCGGCGAGCACGGCCTTGGACTCGGCGCGGATTTCGTCCTTGAGCAGCAGCCGTCCCACCAGGTCCCGGCCCACTAGCCAGACCTCGCTGAACTCCGCTGCGGCCGGCGGGAGGGCCCTTGCCCACTCCTGAAGCGGCCCGTGCTCCAGGAGCTCGCGGCGGCCCAGCATGAGCATCGAGCCGTCCATCCTGCCCTTGAGTCCCTGCCCGGCGATCGACTCGAAGTCGTCGATGGCCGCCGCCCGTATGCCGGCCGACTTGGCATGGCGGACGATCGCCCTGGCGAGCGGGTGCTGGGACTTTGCCTCGAGGGCGCACGCGAGCTCAAGCACCTCGCGCTCGCGCCCCAGCGGGAAGCTCTCGCAGCGCACGACCGCCAGCTCACCGGTCGTCAGCGTCCCCGTCTTGTCGAGGGCGACGACGTTGATGCCGGCAAGGTTCTCAATGGCCGCTCCACCCCGGAAGAGCACGCCGTGCCGCGCCCCCCAGGCAATCGCCGCGAGGATCGCCGAGGGGATGGAGAGGACGAGCGCGCAGGGACTGGCCACGACCATAAGCGTCATCGCCCGGTAGAACGCCGAGCGCACGCCCCCCGCGTTCTCGAATGCGGGCAGGTGAAATCCGAGCCACCAGACAAGGAACATGCCGGCTGCGCCACCGATGACAGCGTAGGTGTAGCCGGTCCCGAATCTGTCCGTGAAGCGCTCGCTCGGGGCCCTGAGCTTCTGGGCTGTCTGGATCAGCCGGATGATCTTCTGGAGCGTGCTCTCGGCCGGCAGCCGCACCACGTCGCATTCGACGGCGCCCCAGAGATTCACGGTCCCGCTGAAGACAGTGTCTCCCACTTCCTTGGGCGCCGGATTCGCCTCCCCCGTGAGCGCGGACTCGTCGCTGGCGCTCGCGCCGCTGACCACGATTCCGTCGGCCGGGTAAGCGTCGCCCGGCTTCACGACGACCCGCTGGCCCACGAGCAGTTCCTCCACCGGAATCTCCCGTTCGCTCCCATCCGGAAACACGAGTGTGGCGCGCTTCGGCGATGTCTTCAGCAGGGCGCTCACCTCCCTTTGGGTGCGGTCCAGCGCGTACTCCTCCATCGCCCCCGCGGCGGAAAACAGGAACAGCAGCAGCACAGCGTCGCCCCACGCCCCGATGAAAACCGCCCCCACGGCCACGGCCAGCATCAGGAAATGTATGTCGATCCTCCCGGTGCGAAGGCTTTCCCAGGTGTCGATGGCGGCATCCCAGGCCCCGACCACGAGGCCCGCGATGAACAGGGCCTGGGCGACCAGCGGGTGTCCCGGCGCCCCGTACTCGACCGCGGCTGCGGCGAGGCCGGCCGCGCCGCAGCCTGTCGCAAGAAAGGCGAGCGTGCGCCACTCCGGGGCGCCGTGGGCCGGCTCGCCCGTGAAGGCCGGCCATTCCATTTCCCGCCAAAGCCAGAGCTTTTCGGCCGTCTCGCAGGTTTCCCTCGCGAGGACCACGGAGTTCCCCTCGCGCCTCAGCGAAAAGCCCGCGGGCACGCGGGGCGGCCTCTGTTTCGCCAGCTGCGACTCGGCCGCCGCCACGGTTCCGGCCAGCTTCTCGGCAAAGGTCTCCGAATCGACCCGCCCCACGGTGGCCACCGAGACCTTGCGCGCCGCCGTATCGATCCTGACAGCGCCCACGCCGGGCTCGTTTCGCAGGAAACTCGCGAGCCCCTCGACCCAGTCGGCGGTGGATTCGTCCATGGACCCATTTCAGCCGTCCGCGCCCGGGGTTTAAAGTGAAAACAGACTCCCTTTTTGCCCTTTAAACCTGGCAGGAGCCCCTTACGGTCATCCCCTCAACCATGCCGACAACCACCCCCGCCGAACACGCAATCATCAAGACCTCCTACGGTGAACTCACCCTGGCCTTTTGGCCAGAGGATGCACCCAAGACCGTGGAGAACTTCAAGACCCTTGCCAGGCAGGGCTTTTACGACGGGACAGCCTTCCACCGGGTGATCAAGGGCTTCATGATCCAGGGAGGGTGCCCAAACACCAAGGCCGGGGCCAAGGGAATCCCCGGCACCGGGGACGCGGGGCGGAAGCTCAAGGCCGAGTTCAACGCCCGCCCGCACAAGCGCGGCGTGATATCGATGGCGCGTTCCTCCCATCCGGACTCGGCCGGCAGCCAGTTCTTCATCTGCCATGGCGACGCCGGATTCCTCGACCGGCAATACACCGCCTTCGGCCAGGTCGTGGCGGGCGACGACGTGCTCGAACGCCTTGCGACGGTTCCCACGTCGGTCGGCGATGGAGGAGAGAAGAGCACGCCGATCGAGCGACTGGAGATAGAGAGTATCCGGATCGTCCCGGCCGCAGGCTGACGGGTCAGCCTTTGGAGGTGGTCTTGCCCTTGAAAAGCTTTTCGATGATCGGGTCGACCATGTCGGACGTCCATCCCCCGGTGATCGAGGGGTGGAAATAGCGCCCTATGGCCAGCTCGCGTCCATTCCGCGCGTCGCGGACCTGGATATTCAGCTCCTCCATGTAGGTCGTGAAGTCGAACGTCCAGAAGTCCTGGTAGCTCACGACAAGTTCCGCCTCGACGGGCTTCATCGTGAGCGGTCCGGCCGACGCGGTGTAGCCCATCGACTGGAGCTTGCGCATGATGAATTGGTCGACGCCGCGGCCGTCCGACAGCTCGTGCTCTACAAAGACGTTCTGGTAGCTGCTGAGCCTTGTTGCGGGCAGGGTCCGCGTCGCCAGATGGCTGCAGCCGGCCAGCAGGGGAATCAGAAGGATCGGCCAAAATGCCTTGTTCATCGTTGAATCGTTACAACTATTTTCCCGAATTGCCCACCCTGTTCCATCAGGTCGAAGGCTCCGGCACCCTCTGACAGGGGAAACACTGCGCTCACCACGGGCCTTATGCGGTGAAGGCCGACAAAGGCCAGCATGGCGGACCAGTCCGCAGGGCTCCCGAGCGTGCTTCCCAGGACCGAGATCTGGCGCCAGAACAGCTTGCGCAATGGCAATTCGGGCACGTTGCCGCGGGTCGCGCCAAAAAACACGATCCGGGCCCCGGGCGCGGCCAGGTCGATCAGCTCGTTGAAACCGGAGCCGCCGGCGCTGTCGACGATGACGTCGAAATGTCCCGAGGACCTGGCCGCCTCGGCCCCCCATCCCTCCCTGGAGTAAAGGAATCCGCCCCGGGCGCCGAGCGCCACAGCCCGCGCAATCTTTTCCTGCGAGCCCGATGTGGCCCAGACCTCCGCTCCCACCGCCACCGCAAACTGCAGCGCGAAAAGCGCGACACCCCCTCCCACTCCGCTGATGAGGACTCGCTCCCCGGCGCGCAGCCGCGCGCGGGAAAAGAGTGCCCGGTAGGCCGTCAGCCCGGCGAGTGGCAGCGCTGCGGCCTCCTCCCATGACAGATGGCCCGGCTTGGGCGCCAATTGCGCCGCCGGGACGGAGATTTTCCCGGCGAGCGTCCCGTCGCGGGGCAGGCCGAGGATTGAAAACCCGGGGCCCTGCGCATGTTCTCCCCCGCCCCAGTCGAATCCGGGGTTGATGACGACCTCGCGGCCTGTCCATGACTCGTCAACGCCCGTCCCCAGGCCGCAGACGACTCCAGCCCCGTCGGAACCGGGAATGCACGGAAACCTGAGCCCGGCGTACTGGCCGAGCTTTATCCAGACATCCCTGTGGTTGAGCGCCGCCGCGCGCACCTCGACAAGGGCCTCGCCGGCCTCCGCCCGGGGCTCGGGCAGTTCCGCAATCTCAAGTTTGTTGACGCCTGCGAGGCGGAGTGCGCGCATTCCTTCGATTATCGGCGGTCCAATCCGGCTGTCAGCCCGGAATTCAGGCGTGGGCGATGACCTCGGAGGCCTTGAAGCGGACCTTCTTCGCCGAGGCGTACTTGTCATCCGCCTCCCGGTAGCCGGCCGCGCAGGCGCAGAGCGTGCCGAATCCCTGGACTCCCAGCCCGAGGATTTCGTCGTACTTGGGCGACTCGAGCCCCTCCATGGGACAGGTGTCGATCCCGAGGAGGGCGGCCGACGCCATGAATTGTCCCAGGGCGATGTAGACCTGGCGGGACATCCATCCGTCGAGCTGGCCGGCCGTCCGGGCCCTGTCCGCGGCACCCACCATGATGTCGCGGTACCCTTTCAGGCTTTCCTTGGAAACGCCGCGAACCTCGGCTGTGCGGTCGATGAAATGATCCACGTCGGCCGCGCTCAGGTTCTTGCGGACCGCAAAAACGACAAAATTGGAGCAGTCGACCGGCTGCGTCTGGCCCCATGAGGCGGCCGACAGCTTCTGCCGCGTGGCGGGATCCTGCACCACGATGAATTTCCAGGGCTGAAGGCCGAAGGACGAGGGCGA
>Ga0302320_10003819_pt1 | contig 34622 bp, 36 predicted proteins | sample Bog_T0_3_FD_202130 | JGI IMG/M metagenome (GOLD analysis project Ga0302320, IMG submission 202130) | Peat permafrost microbial communities from Stordalen Mire near Abisko, Sweden - Bog_T0_3 | ecosystem: Environmental > Terrestrial > Soil > Wetlands > Peat | place: Sweden: Abisko, Stordalen Mire...
TGGGAAAAACCATACCCCAGGTGGGTATGAGGGGGGGGAGGGGGTCAGGCGGCGGTCTTTGGGGCAGAAGGCTGGCAGCGGAGCGTGGAGAGCGCGACTTGGGCGGCGTAGAGGAGCTTGGTTCCCTTGTCGTCCAAAATTGCGCCGATCAGCATGGCGTGAGCAACGCAAGCAATAAAATCGCGAATATTCTCGTATCCGGAGAGCGGAGGCATGGCGTCGCGGTAGGCCTTTTCGGCCGTCAGAGAGGCATCGAAATCGCCTTTGCGCTTCGCTTTTTCTTTCTCGTAGGTGAGTGTCCAAGCGTTCATGCAGCGCGCGAGGGCGGGGTTGGCGGAGACTCGATTGGTTTTGTTCGTTTCGGTTAAGCTGGTGGCAGTTTGAGTGGCTTTGGTCATGCTGGTTCCTCCTGATCTCATTGTGCGAGACAGGAGGGTAATTCTATGCAAACCCCTGCGGTGGGGCTGGCGGCCTTCGGCGTGGCGAATTGTGAGTCGTGTTTTCCCATCCTTCGCTGGAGAAAAGCGAAGGACGGGGCACGCGGCTGTGATAAATGATTGAATGAAAACAGGTTATCTTTCCTCTATTAATTACCCCTTATCCACAATTCACAATTGACTTTGTACGCCATTCAGAGCATTCTATAGCTGAATCTGACCCTCGGCTCGACCGAGTAGTAGGATTCCTACAAGGGGGGTGTGATAGCCCCCCTTAATTATTTATGAGATTCAGAGTCTTACAATTCCTTGAGGATCTGAATGCGATGCGACCCGACACAACCTCGGATCTAGAAGATTAAAAATCGCAGTGCCTGAATTCTTGAGCATATACGAATTGGGCTTCAGTTGTTGGAGAAGACAATAAGCCACAACATCTGCGGCTTGAATGAAATATGAATGTTGTGAGAACCGAAAGTTGGGGTCTTCAATCACAGTCTGTAGAGTCAAATCCCGGTAGCCGCTCCCAATATGAGCCTGATTAGGAACCGGGTTATATCGACGCATCTTTCTCAACAGTTGTGTGAGCTTCTTGTCATCTGTGCGATCAGGAAACAATATTCCTCGTTCATCGGCATTGGCTGGCCCAGGGAAATTGCGATAACGAATCGTGTTCTCGAACCGCTGAATCAGAGCTTTCCACGCACATTCAAATACATCGTAGGCTGGTTGTTTGGGTTGCTTATCCACGACGACATTGATAATGCTGATGTCGTCTATCTGCGACAGTACCTCAATGAAACGACGGATGATAGATAACCGCTTATGTTTCAAGATTCGTTTCAAATCGCCCGGTCTCCGGTTAATGAAACGCACAGCATGAATCTCTTCTCTAAGTTTAAGACCATAGTCAGAGTTCATACTTTGGCGAAAATCAATTAGCCGTTCAAGGGAAGAGCGCCATCTAAGTTCATGCACCACGATTCCTGTGAGAATGAAGTATTGAGTGGGAGATTGATTTATTCCGCAGTCGCCGCTCTCATCAACGTACATCAGGAACATGGCTCCCCCCTCACTTTGGCTTCTTCTACTCACGACCCTGCCGCTTTGTTACATAAATACTAGAATTACACGCCTCCCGTAGCGTTGCCAATCACTTTGGCATGGGGGACGGCATTAGCCTACCATACTTCTCGCTGCCGGGTGCCCCACCCTTGCGCTTATTTTTGGCGCAAGGGTGGGGAGTACAGAAGCTTGTGCGAGCGGAAAGCGAGCGATTGGCCCCACCGCAGGTGGCTACCAGCCGCGGGTTTGGAGCAGGTCTTTTTCTTCGATGGCGGCGGCGGCCAGGCCCTTCATGGTGCCGGTGACCTGTTCGCTGACTTCGGCCACGATCTTGGCGTCGTTGAAGTGGGTGGTGGCGATGACGATGGCCTTGGCGCGGCTGATGGCCTCTTTGCGTTCCTCGGGGTCGTGCTCGACATCGAGGGGCGTGGCGCGCTCCTTCATGAAAATTCCGGAGCCGACGAAGATGGCTTCCGCGCCGAGTTGCATCATCAGAGCGGCGTCGGCCGGGGTGGCGATGCCGCCGGCGGAGAAGTTCGGGACGGGCAGCTTGCCGGTCTGGGCGACCATGCGGACCAGCTCGTAGGGCGCCTGATGATCCTTGGCGGCGGCGTAAAGCTCCTGCTCGCTGAGCACGGTAAGGGCCTTCATTTCGCGAACGATCTGGCGCATGTGGCGGACGGCAAAAACCACGTCGCCGGTGCCGGCCTCGCCCTTGGTGCGGATCATGGCCGCGCCCTCGGCGATGCGCCGGAGGGCCTCTCCCAGGTTGCGCGCGCCGCAGACGAAGGGGGTAGTGAAGGCGTGCTTGTCTATGTGATGGGCTTCGTCGGCGGGCGTGAGGACCTCGCTCTCGTCGATGAAGTCAACGCCGATCTCCTGCAAAATCTGCGCTTCGGCGAAGTGGCCGATGCGGGCCTTGGCCATGACCGGGATGGAGACTGCGGCCATGATTTCCTTGATGAGCTTGGGATTGGCCATGCGGGCCACGCCGCCCTCGGCGCGAATCATGGCCGGCACGCGCTCCAGAGCCATGACCGACGTGGCGCCGGCTTCTTCGGCGATGCGCGCCTGCTCGACGTTCATCACGTCCATGATGACGCCGCCCTTGAGCATCTCGGCCAGACCGATTTTCAGGCGCAGGCTGGTGGAAGCAACATTCTTGTTTTCATTCAATTCCGTCATGGACTTTAACCTCGCTCCGAGGCAGATTCCGGGCTCGAGCGGAGTTCGGGAAACTGCGCATTGATGTTACTTACCAGTGTAGCAGCGAAGCCGGAGGGAGATGGCGCGGGGGCGAAGGGGACGAGAGGTCTGGCCCGAAGTCTTCCTTAGTTTTTTCCAACCTTTCTGTTTCATTTCTGGTCATCTTTCTGCTTGATTTCTCAGCGAATGGCTACGACACATCCCATGCCGGCACAGGCAGGCGCGCCGCAGAAAAGCGCGGCACCGCCAGCGCGCGAAGCTCTGAAGGCGTCGCCCGCAGCGGCGGCCGAAACGGCTCCGGCGGCGGCTGAAAAGGCGCTGGTGCCGATGCCGGCGCCGCCGGTTGAAGAGGCTGGGATCGAGCTTGCAGCGCCGCTGGCGCGGCTGCCGGTGGAGTTGGAGGTGGCGGTGCCGGTGGGTGAGTTCCGGGTGCGCAATCTGCTGGCCCTGGAGCCGGGCCAGGTGATCGAAACCCGATGGGCGAACGGCAAGGATATGCCGCTCTGCTCGGGCGAAGTGCAGTTGGCCTGGAGCGAGTTTGAAGTGATTGATGCGCAACTGGCGGTGCGCGTGACCCAACTGAGTTGAAGGGCCGGGAGAGAGTAGATGAAGATGCGGGACGGAAACACGGAAAGAGCGTGGGCGGGCGGCGTAGCCGGCTGGCTGCTGGGCAGGCTGAAGAGCCGTCTGCGCACGGACGGGCGGGAGCGGCCGAGGCTGGAACTGCTGGAGCGCGTGACGCTCGGGCCGCGCCAGTCGCTGGCGCTGGTGGAGGCTGAGGGAAGGCGCTTTCTGGTGGCCACCTCGCCGGAGGGCGCGCCGGCGTTTTATCCGCTGGATGGCGGGCCGCGCTTTAAGGGCGCGCGGGTGGACGGCTTGGCGAGGCCGGCAGCGAGGGTCTCATGGTGATTTCCCTGGTCGCAATTCTGGCCTCGCCGGCAAGCGTGCCCCTGCTGCCCGACCTGAACGCGAAACTGCATCCCTCGGACGCGACGCCGTGGACGATTCTGGTTGTCCTGACGCTGATTACGCTGCTGCCGGCGATTCTGATGGCCGTGACGCCGATGGTGCGGCTGCTGGTGGTCTTCCACTTTTTGCGCCAGGCGCTGGGGACGCAGACGGCGCCCTCGAATCCGACGCTGATGGGCCTGGCGCTGATGATGACCTGGTTCCTGATGACGCCGGTGCTGAACCAAGTGGACCAGCAGGCGGTGGAGCCCTACCGCGCCGGTCAGATTACGGGCGTGGAAGCCTTCGACCGGGGCTCAGTGCCGATCAAGCGCTTTCTGTTGCATTACGCGCGGGAGAAGGACCTGGCGCTGTTTACCGCAGCCGGGCAGATCGCGCGGCCCAATACGCCGGACGACCTGCCGATGCGGGTGGTGGTGCCGGCCTACATGCTTTCGGAGCTGAAGGCGGGCTTCGCCATCGGCGCGGTGCTGTATCTGCCGTTTCTGCTGATCGACATGGTGACGGCTGCGATTACGACCTCGATTGGCATGTTCCAGCTGCCGCCGGTAGTGGTTTCGACGCCCTTGAAGATTTTGCTGTTTGTGATGGTGGACGGCTGGAACCTGCTGGCCAACTCGCTGTTGAAGAGTTTTTGAGGAGATTTGAATGACGCCCGACATGGTTGCTGAACTGCTGCGCCAACTGATGAAAGAAGCCATGATCCTGGCCGCGCCAGTGCTCGTGGCAACCGTTGCGATCAGCTTTGTGCTGAGCCTCTTCCAGACGCTGACCAGCCTGCAGGAGCAGTCGCTGACCTCGGTGCCCAGGCTGGCGGCCGTGGCCATGATTCTGCTGGTCGGGATGCCTTGGTTTCTGGAGAGGATGGCGACGTACACCGTGCGGCTGCTGAGCGATCTGCACCGGTATATCGGGTGAGCGGAGCTAGCGGGGTTAGCCGCGCTGCGCGCGTGTTAGCGGAGTTGAACCCTGCTAGCTCTCTGACCGCATCATTTTGTACCTTGCGGGTTCGTGGTCTCCCACCCTTTCGCCAGTAAAAAAGCGAAAGGATGGGGCACGGAGAATGGTACAAATCCGAACGGTCAGAGCCCTAGCTCCGCTAACTACGCTAACCTCGCCAGCTCAAAGAGCAAAGCGGGCGAAGGAAGAACGATTGAAGCACGCAGCGAGGAGAACGGCAATGCCTGATTGGAGCAACTTTTTGAGCGCCATGACGCTGACCCTGGTGAGGGTGAGCGGGATGGTGCTGTTCGCTCCGTTCTTCTCTTCGACGGCGCTGCCCTTGCGCGCCAAGGCGGTTTTTGCGGGAGCGGTGGCGTACCTGCTGGCTCCGCTGGTGGCCACGCTGCCACGCGCCGAGGCGAACCTCAGCTTTTCGGCGATTCTGGGCGAACTGGCCGTGGGGCTGGTCTACGGCCTGACGCTGGCGCTTCTGAGCGAGATGATGCTCTTTGCCGGGCAGATTCTGGGGCTCCAATTCAGCTTTTCGCTGGTCAACCTGCTGGACCCGGCCTCCTCGATTCAGACGCCTCTGCTGGGCGACCTGTTTCAGTTGATGGGCACGCTGGTGGTGATTACGGCCGGACTGGACCGGATTCTGCTGGCCTCGATGGTGCGCAGCTTCCGCGCGGCTCCCCTGGGCAGCTTCGCGCTGGCTCCGGCCAGCGCTCTCGCGATTGTGCGCGCCGCGAGCGGCATCTTTCTGGCCGCGCTGGAGCTGGCCGCGCCAGTGCTGGCGGCGACCCTGCTGGTCGAGGTGGCGATTGCCCTGCTGGGCAAGATCAGTCCGCAACTGCCGGTCATGAGCCTGAGCGTGCCGCTGAAGACCCTGACCGGCTTTGCCCTGCTGACAGGTTCGCTGGCCCTGTGGCCGCGCTTTATCGAGGCGCGCTTCAGCGGGCTGCTGGACCTGGCCGAGCGGCTGATTGCGACGCCGGGCGGGAGAGGATAGCCGATGGCCGGAGAGCGCACAGAACAGGCTACGCAGCATCGCCGCGACGAGGCCCGCAAGGATGGCGACATCCTGCACAGCCGCGAGCTGACGGCCGCGGCTGGAACGCTGGCCGGGGTGATGGCTCTGGGCGCCGTGGGCAGCCATCTGCTGATTGCGTGGCGGACGAGCTTTGCCGGCTTTCTCGATCTGGGACTGCCTGCCCGCTGGGAGGCGGGCGAAATTCAGCCCACGCTCTATGCGCTGCGGCGATCGAGCCTCGGCGTTCTGATGCCCATCGGCGCAATGATGGCGGCGGTGGCGGCGGCCGCTCTGGGCGTGGGCATCGCGCAGACCGGCGGAGTGAACTTCAACGTCAAGAGTATCGGCTTCAAGCTGGACCGCGTCAACCCGGTCTCGAACGTCAAGAACCTGTTTTCGCTGCGCGCCGCCGCGAGGCTGGCCAAATCGCTGATACCGGCCGGCCTGCTCGGGATCTTCGCCGTGCAGCGCATCGGCCGCGAGCTGAGCGTGCCGCCGTTTTCGACCGCGCGGCTGGAGCTGCTCGGCGCGGATGTTTATGGGCTGCTCACGGCCGCCGCGTGGCTGCTGTTTGCCTGGTCGGCCATCGACTTCATGGTCGAGTGGCGCAGCCGCGAGTCCCGGCTGAAGATGAGCAAGCAGGATCTGCGCGACGAGTACAAGGAAACCGAGGGCAACCCGCAGATCCGGGGCCGGATTCGCAGCCTGCAGCGGCAGATGCGCCGCCGCAAGGTGAAGGCCGATGTTTCCAAGGCCGCCGTGGTGCTGGTCAACCCAACCCACTATGCCGTGGCCCTGGGCTTCGATTTTGCCACCATGGAAGCGCCCAAGGTGCTGGCCAAGGGCCGCAACCTGCTGGCCGAGGAGATCAAGGCCGAGGCCCGCTGGGCGGGAGTGCCGATCATCGAAAATCCGCCGCTGGCCCGCTCGCTCTACCGCTCGGTGGAGGTGGGCCAGGCGATTCCGGTCGATCTTTATGCCGCGGTGGCGGCGATTCTGGCCTATCTCTATCGCCAGCGCCTGGACGCCGAGATGCGCGAGCGGAAGGCCCGCGAGGCGGCGGCCAAGGCGTATGCGGCCGCGCACGCCAGGCGGCCCGATGCTGGAGTTTCACCCTTTGCAGGAGGCCCGCAATGAGTACGACCGCCCTGGCTGCCGGCACGCTGCCCACCGAGTCGATCTGGCAGCGGCTGCACGAGTACATGCTGCCGATGGCGGCTATCAGCGTGATCTTCGTCATGCTGATTCCGCTGCCGGCCTTCTGCCTGGATTTTCTGCTGTCGCTGTCGCTGGCCGCCTCCGTCATCGTCTTTCTCTCCTCGGTGCAGATCCGCCGCGCGGTCGAGCTGAGCGTCTTTCCCACCCTGCTGCTGCTGCTCACGCTCTTCCGTCTGGCCCTGAATATCGCCTCCAGCCGCCGCATCCTGCTGCACGGCCAGGAAGGCACATCCGCGGCCGGCAAGGTGATCGAGGCCTTCGGCCAGTTTGTGGTCGGCGGCAATTACGTCGTCGGCTTCGTGCTGTTTCTGGTTCTGGTCGCGATCCAGTTCTTAGTGGTTTCTCATGGAGCCGTGCGCACGGCCGAAGTGACCGCCCGCTTCACGCTGGACGCGCTGCCGGGCAAGCAGATGGCCATCGACGCCGACATGAACGCCGGCCTGATCGACGAGCAGGAGGCCAGGCGGCGGCGGCAGGCGATCGCGCGCGAATCGGAGTTCTACGGAGCGATGGACGGGGCGGCGCGCTTCAACCAGCGGGATTCGCTGGCCACGATTCTGATCACCGGCATCAACATCGTCGCCGGCCTGCTGATCGGCACCCTGCAGCAGGGCGTCGAACTGGGCGAGGCCGCGCGGACGTACACGATTCTGACGGTGGGCGACGGCCTGGTCACGATCATTCCCTCGCTGCTGGTTTCGATTGCCTGCGGCATCACGCTGACCAGGGCCAACTCAGCCGGCCTGCTGGGCACCGAGATTCATCAGCAACTGCTGGCCAAGCCGACCACTTTCTATATTTCCAGCATGGTTTGCGGATTGATGTGCCTGATTCCGGGACTGCCCAAGCTGGCCTTTCTGACCGTGGCGGGAATGCTGTTTGTGGCCGGGCGGCGCGTGACGGCGAGCGCTCCGCAGGCTGCCGCGGTTGAGCTGGGGGTGAGCGAAAAGAAGAAGGCCGGCGAGGCCCAGAGTTCCGATCTGGCGCAGTTGCTGCGCCTGGAGGAGCTGACCCTGGAGATCGGCTTCCAACTGATTCCGCTGGTGGACGAGAAACAGGGCGGCCAACTGCTGAGCAGGGTGCGCGCGCTCAGGCGTCATCTTTCGGCGGAGATGGGCTTTCTGGTGCCTCCGGTGCACATCAGCGACAACCTGCGCCTGAAGCCGCGCGAGTACCTGTTCAGCCTGCGCGGGATGGAGATTGGCCGCTGGGCGACCGAGGGCCCGGAGCTGCTGGCCGTCTCGGGCGATCCTAACCGCCGCCCGCTGGCAGGCCGGGAGGCGCGCGAGCCGGCCTTCGGGGTGCCCGCAATCTGGATCGCGCCGGCTCTGGAGGATCAGGCGATTGCCGCCGGCTATTCGGTGGTGGACGCGGTTACGGTCATCAATACGCATTTGGGAGAGCTGATCCGCCGGCACGCGCATGAGCTGCTGGGCCGGGCCGAGACCAAGCGCCTGATGGACGCGCTGAACGAGAGCCATCCGAAATTGATGGAGGAGCTGGTGCCCAAGCTGCTGACGCTGGGCGAGGTGGAGCGGGTGCTGGAACAACTGCTGCGGGAGCGGGTTTCGATCCGCGACCTGGGCGCGATTCTGGAAGCAATGCTGGAAACCGCGCCGGCGAACAAGAGCGTGGTCGCGCTGGTCGAGGCGGCGCGCCAGGCGCTGGGCCGCAGACTCGTCCAGCCGCTGCTCGACGGCGATGGCCAGTTGCCCGTGCTGCTGCTGGAAGGGGAGCTGGAAGAGGAGATTCTGGCTACGCTTTCGCCGGAGGTCAGCCAGAAAATGCTCTCCGCAAACGGCGCGACGGGAACGCCCGTGGTCCGCCGCCTGATCGATTCTTTGAGGCGTCTTATCCCCGCCTCCTCCGCCGCGGCGCTTCCCGTGCTTCTTGTTTCCAGTCCGGCCCGGTATTACGTCAAGCGCTGGCTGGAGCCGTTCCTGCCTCGTCTGGCGGTGATCTCGGCCGGGGAGATTCCTCCGGAGATTCGTATGCGGCCGGTGGGAACGGTGCGGTGAAGGGCAGGGACTAAGGATTAGGGACCAGGGACTAGACGGGGTGAAAGGGACGGCAATGGGGACAGAGGTGGCGGATGTGGCGGGGAGCCAGAAGATGAGGGGCCGTGGTTTTCAAGAGAATGGCGGCTATCCGCCCGGCGGCGCCGGGCTTTCGGTGCTGACTCCGGAGCAGGAGCAGGTGCTGCTGGAGCATCTGCCGATGGTGCGCTTTCTGGCCCGCCGCATTCACGAGCGGCTGCCCCAGCATGTGGACATCGAAGACCTGGTTTCGGCCGGGGTGGTGGGGCTGATGGACGCCTTTTCCAAGTTCAACCCGGACAAAAAAGTGCAGTTTCGCAGCTATGCGCAGTTCCGCATCCGGGGAGCGATTCTGGACAGCCTGCGAACGCTGGACTGGAGTCCGCGCGAGCTGCGCCGCAAGGGGCGCGCGGTCGAAAGCGCCATCCAGGTGGTGACGGCCCGCCTGGGCCATGCGCCGAATGAGAACGAGGTGGCCGCGGAGATGGGGATGGGCCTCGAAGAGTACCAGCAGTTGCTGGGCGACCTGAAGGGCCTGGAGATCGGCACGCTGCACGTCGAGCGCAACGAGGACTCGGGCGAGGAGGAACTGGCGTATGTGCCGGGCCGTCCCGAGGAGGATCCGCTCTTCTGCTGCCTGCGCAAGGAGCTCGAGGAGCGGCTGGCCGAATCGATTCAGAATCTGCCCGACCGGGAGCGCCTGGTGATGAGCCTCTACTACTACGAGGAGATGACCATGCGCGAAATCGGTTTGGCGCTGGGGGTGGTGGAGTCAAGGGTCTCGCAGGTGCACGCCTCTGCCGTGGCGCATCTGAGGGCCGCGCTCCGGGACCTGGCCTCGCGCGGAGTCTTTGAGAAGGCGCGCGCGCGCAAGCCGGCCGAGCCGCTGAGAGGCAGGGGGTAGAGAGAGATGGAAAAGACGCTCCAGCAGAATGAGATCGACGCCCTGTTTCAGGCCGCGCGCAGCTCGACGCCGGAGGTGCAGGCGCCGGAGGTGAAGGCCCGCGTCGTGCCCTATAACTTTTCCACGGCGGGCCAGATTTCGACCGACCAGCTGCGCGCCATCAGCATGTTGAACGACCTGTTTGCCCGCAACCTGACCCATAACATGGCCGCCTGGCTGCGCACGCGCTTCCAGGTCAACCTGGTTTCGGCCGAACAGATTCCCTTCAACGAATTTCTGCTGCGCATTCCCGAGGTCAGCTATGTGGCTTCGGTGAGCCTGGAGCCGCTGGGCGCGCTGGCGGTTCTGCAACTGGACCTGGCGCTGGCTCCCCCGATCATCGATCTGCTGCTGGGCGGCGAGGGCCGGGACGGGCCCCTGCGCGAGCTGACCGACATCGAGGAGTCGATTCTGGGCTCGGTCGTGGAAATCATCTGCCGCGAGCTGACCACGGCCTGGCAGTCGGTGGGGCTGAGCTTCAACTTCGAGCGCCGCCAGATGCAGACTCAGGCGGCGCGCATCATGTCGGTCACCGAGAAGACGCTCTGCCTGAGCTTCGAGATTCGCATGCCGCACAGCTCCGGCCTCTTGAACCTTGCCTTTCCGGCGGTGGTTTCCAACACCATCCTGCGCCGGCTGACCTCGGACTGGGCCCGCCGGCTGCATACCGGCGAAAGCCGGGCGCGGATGGAGAGGTCGGCGCGCCGCATTCTCTTCGGCGGCTCGCTGCAACTGCCCTCGGTGCGCCTGGCCTCGAGCGCGATAGAAAACCTGGAGCCGGGGACGGTTCTCGGGCTGAATCTGGCCGCCAACACCCTGCCCGAGTGGAGGATTGGCGGCCGGACGGTGGCGACGGCGCAGGCCATCCGCCAGGGGGCGCGCCGCGCCGCACGCATTGAACGGCCGATCCCGGAGGCTGAATCATGAAAAGTTATCTCGATTGCTGGACCGAGGTCGCGGCCACGCTGCTCTCGCAGGCGCTGGCCGGTGAGCCGAAGCTGGAAGAGTCGCTGCCGAAGCCCCTGGCTGAGGGCTCCTTCGGCTTTGCCGCCACCCTCAAGGGGGACGAGGAGGGACGTTTTGCCGTAATCCTCGATCCGGAGGTTCTGGAGTCGCCTCTGATGGGCGAGGGCGTGGACCAGAAGGCTGGCTGGGGCGAGATTCTGAAAGAGACAGCCGAAGCGGCGGCCGCGGAACTGCTGGCCAAGACAGGCAAGAAATGCCGCATCGAGAAGTTCGAGGAGATTGCCGGGGAGAGCAAAGCCTCCTGCGCCTTCCAGTTGAAATCCGGCGAGCGCGCATGGACGATTCTGGTGCGCGACGAGGTGCGCGTGCCGAAGCCGTCGGCTCCACAGCAGGCGGCCCCGCGCGCCGCCCAGACGGCGCAGGCTCCGCTGCCGATCCTCAGTTCCGGAATCGAGCTGCTGCTCGACGTCGAACTGGAGGCCACGCTGCGCTTCGGCTGCAGGGAACTGCCATTGGGCGAGATTCTCGACCTCGGTCCGGGAGACGTGGTGCAACTGGATCGCAACGTGACCGACCCGGTGGATCTGATCGTCGGCGACAAGATTGTGGCCCGCGGCGAGGTGGTGCTGGTGGACGGCAACTTTGCCCTGCGGGTAACCGAGGTGGCCGCGCCCAGAAAGCGGCTGGAGAGCATTCGATGCCTATTCTGAGCCGGAAACAGGAATGGAAAGCGGAAGGCGTCGTCTGGGGCCGGCCGGCATCCATGGAGGCGGTCCTTGATAAGCCGCTGGCGGGAGCGGGCCAGGGCGCGCGGGAGCGGGGCGGCATTTTTGAAAGCTGCGCCAATCCCCGCTGCGACTCCGGCTGGCTGCATCTCTGGCGCAGCCGCCAGAGGCCGGTCTTCGAGGGCGGGTGGAGCTGTTCGGCCGCATGTACGGCGGCGCGGGTCGCTCAGGCTGTCAGCCGCGAGCTGGACGGGAAGGGCATGACGCAGGAAACCCACCGGCATCGCATTCCGCTGGGCCTGGCGATGCTGGAACAGGGCTGGATCACCGCCGGCCAGTTGCGTCTGGCGCTGGACGCGCAGAAGCGGGCCGGAGCCGGGAGGCTGGGTTACTGGCTGGTGCGCCAGGAGGGAGTGAGCGAGCAACTGGTCACGCGGGCGCTGGGCCTGCAGTGGAGCTGTCCGGTGCTGCCCATGGAGTTTCACGACGCCGAGGCGCTGGCCGTTCTGGCTCCCCGGCTGTTTGTGGACGCCTTTGGGGCGCTGCCGCTCAGGGTGGCCGCGGGCAGGCTGCTTTATCTGGGATTCGAGGACCGGCTGGACCCGGTGGTGGCGCTGGCGATAGAGCGGATGACCGGCCTGCGCGTCGAGAGCGGGCTGGTGCAGGAATCCATGTTTGGCCCGGCGCACGCCCGCATGTTGAAGGCGAAGTTTCCGCCGGTGGAGTTGATTGAGGCCGTTTCGGAGCCTGCGGTTGTCCATGCGCTCACGCGATCCATCGAGCGGGCGCGCCCGGCCGAGTCCAGGCTGGTCAGGGTGCACGACTGCCTGTGGCTGAGGATGTGGCGCGCGAGGCAGAGCGGACTGATGCCGCAGGCAGATTCAATTGAGGACGTGATCTGCTCGGTGGGGGCGCAATGACCGGGAGGCGCGGGGCGAGATGGAGGAGTCCCGCTCATGAATTGCCCGGCATCGCCGATAGAAAAAGGAGCAGAGGAGCGTGGGCATGAGCGAAGTTCGAGCCTTGATCGTCGATGATTCCTCGGTGATGCGCAAGATTGTGGAGCGCTCGCTTCGTCAGGCGGGGCTGGATCCGATGGCTGTCTTCGAGGCAGGCAATGGCGCCGAGGGGCTGGACCAGTTGAAAGCCCAGCAGGTGGATCTGATTCTCTCTGACATCAATATGCCTTTGATGGATGGGCTGGAGTTTCTGCGCCAGCTTCGGGCGCAGAAGCTGGCGCCCGGCGTACCGGTGGTGATGATTACCACCGAGTCGAGCGAGGAGCACGTCAAAGAGGCGATTCTGGCGGGAGCGCAGGGCTATATCCGCAAGCCATTCACCGCCGAGCAGGTGAAGGAGCGGGTATTGCCGCTGATCCATGCGGCGTGACCGGGGCAGTTACAGGTTGTTGAACGGAAGGCGAACAGCCGCTATCGCGCGCGAACGAGGAGCGGCCGGAAAGAAATGGAGCGTGCGATGGCGCAATCGTTGCGGAAGTCTCTGCATCTGGTTTCCGATCCCAAGAACCTGGATGCGAGCGTGGAAGAGGTCTTTCGGATGATGCTGGGGGTAGACTGCCGGCGCGATGCGGGACCGGCTCCGGCTGCGGAGCCGGAGTCGGTGACCGCGGTGGTCGGTTTTGGCGGGATGCTGAGCGGGGCCTGCGTTTTCCATAGCGGGGGCTCGGCGGCCAGGAAGATTGCCGGGCAGATGACGGGCATGGAGTTCGCGGAGGTGGACGAGACGGTCCAGGACGGGATCGGAGAAGTCTGCAACATGCTGGCCGGAGCGTGGAAGGGCAAGGTGCCGAATCTGGCGGCCAACTGCGGCCTGTCGATTCCGACCGTGATTACCGGACGGGACTACAACCTCCACGTGCAGGCGCCGGAGTTCCAATTGCACCATATCTACAAGTTCGAGGACGCCAGCTTCGAGGTCACCATCATCTGCGACGGCGTGCAGTAGGGCGCTTTCAGAATGATCCTAAAAACCGCAGTTGAGTTTCGAACCGAATGGCCGATTGTTTCCAATCAAAAGGGATTGCCGACATTGAAGGAATCACCATTTTGGTCCGATGCGGAGCAGTGCAAAGTTCTGCCAGGGACCCCTTTGGGCGCATTTCCATGAGCGCCGAGGATCAAGGCCGATGAAGTGTGCGTTTGCAAAACAAAAACAGCAAGTTAGCTTCCGCTTCGCGGAAATCGCGAGTTCGCGAGTTGGCCACAGCTCTTCCAGTCGTAAATTTGCAGCGGTGTACCGAACTCCTCCTGACTGCCGAATTCAGGATCAATAACCCCTAATCCCTAACCCCTGTTCCCAGCCTTTCCCCCGCCCTGAGTTTTCTCCAATCTTTTTCTCTCCATTTCGGTCCTTCTTCTGCAACGTCTCTCTGCGACACAGGGAGGGCCTTTCCCATGGACAGCGGATACTATGCGGCGGTGACGGGGCTGGTGGCGCGCACGCAGGCTCTGGACATTGCGGCCACCAATCTGGCCAATGCCGGGACGCCCGGCTACCGGGCCGAGCAGGAGTACTTCCGCTCGGCGCTCATGGGACCCGACGCCGCCGACTCGCAACTGGGGCAGACGGTCAATAACTATGGCGTGCTGGGCGGCGACCGGCTGAATCTGGCGCAAGGCTCACTGGATCAGACCGGCAATCCGCTGGATCTGGCCATCGAGGGCGAGGGGTTTTTCATGGTGCAGACGCCCAGCGGCCAGCGTTTCACCCGTGATGGCGGCTTTCATCGCGCGCCGGGCGGCCAACTGGTGACAGCGGCCGGCGATGCTGTGCTCTCTGCGAATGGCCAGCCGATTCCGATTCCGCCGGGCGAGGTGACGGTGGGGGCCGACGGCGCGGTCTCGGTGGCCGGCGGCGTGGTGGCAAATGTGGGGGTCTTCACCTTTCCGGCGGGCGCGCAACTGACCCCGGAGGGAGCCAACCGGTATGTCGCGCCGGAGGGCGTCAAGCCCGTTCCCAGCAAGAATGCGGCGATCCATCAGGGCGCCATCGAGGGCGCCAACCAGGGCGTGATTCCGGGAACAATGAATCTGATTCTGGTGCAGCGCGAGGCGGAGATGATGCAGAAGGCGCTGACCGTCTTCCATACGGAGTTCAACAAAATCGCCACCGAGGACCTGCCGAAGGTGTGAGGAGCAGCTAACAGCAGACAGCGGACAGCTAACAGCTAACAGGTAACAGCGAACAGCCAACAGCAAAGAGTCGTTGGCAGCCAGAAAGAGCAGGTTGCTTTACGAAGGTCAAGATTCAATCGGCAATTCGGCTATTAGGAAAGTGAACACCGTTTGCCGCAACCGAGAACTGATAACTGTTAGCTGATAGCTGTCTGCTGTTGGCTGTCAGCTGGCGACTGAAAGGAGCCAAATGATTCGAGCGTTGTATACAGCGGCCAGCGGCATGAGCGCGCAGCAGATGAACCTGGACACGATCGCCAACAATCTGGCCAACTCGTCGACGACGGGATTCAGGCAGTTGCGGCTGCAGTTTCAGGACATGGTCTACCAGAACATGGTGACGCCGGGAGCGGCGCAAAGCCAGTCGACGGTCTCGGCGGGATTGCAGATCGGGCTGGGTACGAAGTCGGCCGCCACCGAGGTCATCAATACCCAGGGTTCGCTGAACGAAACCGACAATCAGTACGATCTGGCCATCGAGGGCAATGGGTTCTTCCAGGTGCAGCGGCCGGACGGAACCATCGCTTATACCCGCGCGGGCCAGTTCCATCTGAATAGCGAGGGAACGGTCGTGACCACCGACGGCGACCCGCTGATTCCCACAATTACGGTTCCCACCAATGCGACGGCGGTGACGATCACCAAGTACGGCGTGGTTAACGCGACACTGGCGGGGCAGACGAATCCCTCGCAACTGGGGCAGATTCAACTGGCGACCTTCCCCAACGCGGGGGGATTGGAGCAGGTGGGATCGAACCTGCTGCAGGCCACGCTCAGCTCCGGCGATCCGGTGCTGGGCAATCCCGGAGGGACCGAGGGGCTGGGCAGCCTGCAACAGGGGTACCTGGAAAACTCCAATGTGGACGTGGTCACCATGTTTGTGCAGATGGTGCTGGCGCAGCGGGCCTACGAATCGGACTCGAAGGTCATCAAGGCCGCCGACGACATGTATTCGCAGGTCAACAATATGACGCACTGAGACAGGGACTAGGGATTAGGGACCAGGGACTAGGGACGAGGGATCAGGGAGCGAGGCTGATGAAGATGGGACGGACAAGACTGGGCGTGGAGATCGGAGCACTGCTGCTGGTCTTCGGGTGGGCCTCCACGGTGGGCGCGCAAACGCCGGCTGGCTTCCACGCGCAGATTCTGTTTTCGTCCTCCGGGCCGGTTGTGGCCGGCAACCGGGCAGATGGCGAGATTGTTCGCGAGATCGACGATCCGCATACCGGGGCGCGCTGGCTGCTCATGCGCAACGAGCAGAACCCGGGAGGGCCGGGACGGCTGGTGCTGATGGGCGTTGAGCAGAAGAAGACGGACAACAGCACCGGGCAGGGCGCGGAAGAGGAAGCCGGGCTGGCTCCCGTCATTCGTCCGGGTGACAGGCTGATCGTCGAGGAGCATACGGCGCGGATCGATGCTGTGCTGGAGGCGCGCGCGCTGAGTCCGGCCGTTCCTGGGGCGGCATTCAGTGCGCGGCTGACGATGGGCGGCAAGGTGGTGAGGGCCGTGGCTCTTGGACCGGGTCACGCGGCTCTTCAGCCGGAGACGGGGGCAGAGAGATGAGAGCAGGACTGCGGAAAGCCGTCGCCCTTTGCGGGGCGATGGCGCTCGTGGGAGCGGAACTGGCCTACGCCGGGAAACACATTCCTCTGATGCCGGCAGCCAAGCCGACTCCTCCGGAGACGGCGCTGCACGCGTATATCGAGCGCGTGCGGGCGCAGCAGGCGGCGGAGGTGCGGACGCCGGGCTCGATCTGGAGTCCGGAAGGCCGGCTGGTGCGGCTGGGCACCGACGCCAAGGCTGTCCGGCTGCACGACGTAGTCTCCGTGGTGGTCTCGGAAAGCCTGGCGGCCTCGACCGACGGGCAGGTGAAAAACTCCCGGGCCTCGAACGCCAGCTCCGGGCTGACTTCGCTGTTCGGCGCGCTGAAAACCTCGAACGCCATGCAGAACCTGGTGGGCATGAACGCCAGTTCAGGGTTGACGGCGCAGGGGCAGAGCACGACCAACTCCAGCCTGGCGACGACCTTTGGCGCCGAGGTGGTGGACGTGCTGCCGAACGGAATGCTGGTGGTGCAGGCCACGCGCCAGTTGACCTTCTCGCAGCAGACGCAACTGATCAGGCTGCGGGGCCTGGTGCGCCCGGAGGACGTGAGCGCGCAGAACCAGGTGCAGTCGACGGCCATGACGGATCTGGAACTGGAAGTGACCGGCAAGGGCATTGTGAACGACTCCACCTACCGGCAGAATCCGCTGGTGCGCTTTCTTCAGAAGCTGGTGGTGTTTTAGAAGCAGGGACTAGGGAGTAGGGACTAGGGACTAGGGAATAGGGAACAGGATGCAAGTGCAGATGCGAGTTGCAAATATGAGAACGGCGTGGAGCCAGTGGGGAGCGAGTTTCCTATGGTGGGTCGTGCTGGGCCTGGTGCTGCTGCTGGCCTCGATGCTGTCCCTTGGGGAGACCGCGGCGCACCTGGCGCGAATCAAGGACGTGGCGGCCATTGACGGAATCCGGGACAACCAACTGGTGGGCTATGGCCTCGTGGTGGGACTGCGCGGCACCGGAGACAGTTCGCAGACGGTCTTTCCGGCGCAGACGCTGATTTCGGCTCTGGAGCGGATGGGCATTACGGTTCCCCAGACGGGGTCGAACAGCGCCAGCAACATGCAGGTGAAGAACATGGCCGCGGTTTTTGTGGTGGCGACGCTGCCGCCCTTCAGCCGGCCCGGCTACAAGGTGGATATTACGGCCTCCTCGGCCGGCGATGCGCGCTCGCTCGAAGGCGGGGTTCTGCTGATGACGCCGCTCTACGGCCCGGACGGGCAGATTTACGCACAGGCCCAGGGATCTCTGGTGCTGGGCGGCTACATGGCCACGGGCGGGGGCAATACGAAGCTGTCGAACCATCCGACGACGGCGCGGATTCCGGGCGGGGCGCTGGTGGAGCGAGCCGTGCCCTTTGACCTGACGCAGATGCACACGGTCAGCGTGGTGCTGAACGACGCGGATTTTCATACCGCGGAGCGGATGGCGGCGGCCATCGACAAGGAACTGGGCAAGCCGCGGGCGCGCGCGATTGACAGCCGGCGGGTGGAGATTGCCGCCGCTCCGGGCGAGGACCTGGCAACGCTGCTGGACAGGGTGGAGCAGATCCAGGTGGACGTTTATCCGCGGGCGCGGGTGGTGGTGAACGAGCGCACAGGGACGGTGGTGATCGGAGGGACGGTCAGGCTGCAGCCGGTTTCGATTCTGCATGGCGGATTGAGCGTCAATGTGGTCTCCGTGAACGAGGTTTCGCAGCCCAATGCCTTTTCACCGGGAGGCACGACGCAGGTGGTTCAGCAGACGACGGTGCAGGCGCAGGACAAGCCCGTGAACCGCATCGACCTGAAGGAAGGGGCGACGGTCGAGGACCTGGTGCAGGAGTTGCAGCGCACAGGAGCGGGCGCTCGGGATGTGATTTCGATTTTGCAGGCGATGAAGGAGGCCGGCGCTCTGGAGGCCGACCTGGAGGTGCTCTGATGCTTTCGATGGCAGGGACTGCGGCGGCAACGGCCAGCGCGGCGGCGGCAACGCCGCAGCCCAGGCTGGTTCATGCGGCGCACGAGTTTGAGGCGCAGATGATGCAGGAGCTGCTGAAGCCGATGACCGAGGGCGACGGGCTGGATGGAGATGGCGACTCGGCCTCTGGTTCGGGCGGAGTGCTGGGGGAGTTTGCCTCGGAGGCGCTGGGACGGGGACTGAGCGAGCGGGGAGGGTTTGGGATTGCCGCCAGCATCGTGCGGGAGCTCACCGTCTCGGGTCACAAATCGGGAAGCGGAGCGGATGCCGGGAAAGTAAATGGGAATCCTGTCATCAAATCGCCTGAATGACTAAAGTGATTGGTAGAATCGCCGATGAACGAGGCAAGGAGTAATGCGTATGGACATTCGCAGTGGGTTGGAAGGATTGAAGTCGCTATTGGGAACGCCGGCGGCAGAGGCGGCCTCGACGCAGCAGGCGAGGGGCGCGGCCTCGGCGGCGGCGAGCGGGATCGGGAGCGACCAGGCGACGGTGAGCAGCGCGGGGAGCGAGATTTCGCAGATGGCGGGCGACTCGGATGTTCGCATGGACAAGGTTGCGGAGATTCAGGCGGCGCTCTCTTCGGGCAGCTACAACGTGCCGGCGTCGGCCGTAGCCTCCAAGGTTGTGGATGCGATGCTGGGCGGCCAATCATAAGGCGCGATTGAATGGCGTGCTGGGGAATGGAATTGGGAAGCGGCCCGGCGGGGGCGAGAGGAGCGATTGCATTGCAGGAGCCTGGAGAGCGCTGGAAACATCCGTTGCTGATCACGCTGGTGACAGAGGCCTCGCGGTCGCTGGCGTGCCTGGATGCGGAGCGGTTGGAGGAACTGGCGCTTTCCTGCCAGGCGCTGAACCGCGATCTGGCGCGTGCGGATGGAGAGACGCGCGCGGCGCTGGCTGCCGAGAGCAGGGAAGCCACGAGCGATATGGCGGTTCTGGCCAGGGTGCTGGAGGCGACGCGGGCCAACCTGAATGTGATGAACCGCCTGCGGGAATTGCGCGGGGGGCGGCTGGAGTACGGCGCGCAGCAAGCGCCGGAATGGCCGCCAATGGAGAGCGGGCATGGGAACAATTAACTCCGCACTCAGCATCATGTCGGGGGCACTGGACGCCGATCAGGAAGCCCTGAACATTATCTCCAACAATGTGGCCAACGCCAACACCACGGGCTATACCGAGGAGGTTCCGAACTGGCAGGAGAACTCGTCGGTCACGATCAACGGAGTCTCTTACGGGCAGGGCGTCACGGAGACGGGCGCCACTTCGGTGCGGGACAAGGTCCTTACGGAGCGGCTGGATCAGCAGCAGCAACTGGCTTCGGCCTCCGGCTCGCGGCTGACGGCGCTCGATACGCTGCAGGCTCTGTTCACTCCGGCTTCGTCCACTTCAGCCTCGGGAGACATTGGCACCGACATTACCAGTTTCTACGATTCGTTTTCAAAGCTGGAGGCGGAGCCTACCAGCAGCTCGTATCGCCAGGCTGTGCTTTCGGCGGCGAGCACGCTGGCGGCCGATATTTCCGGCGCGGCCAGCAGTCTGGCGTCGCAGAAGTCGTCGCTGGACCAGGAGGCGGCGGGCGTGACCAGCCAGGTGAATGCGCTGACCACCTCGATTGCCCAGCTGAATCAGCAGATCATGACCACTTCGCCCGACTCCGATGCGGGGACGCTGGAAGACCAGCGCCAGGCGGATATTACCGCGCTTTCGAAGCTGGTGGGAATCAACCAGATCACGACGGAAAACAACGGGCTTTCGATCACTACGACCTCCGGCGCGCTGCTGGTCTCGGAAGGCCAGAGCTTCCAGATGACCAATGGCACGGAGAGCGGGGAGACACACTTTTATGTGGGGACGACGGACATCACTTCGGGGCTGACCACGGGTGGCGGCGAGCTGGGCGGCTATCTGACGGCGCGAGACACCGACATAACCGGCGCGCTCAGTTCGCTGGATCAACTGGCCTATGGCATCTCGACCTCGGTCAACGCGCTGAACAATACGGGGATCGATGCGGATGGAAAGACGGGGACGGCGGCCAGTCCGCTCTACATTTTCAATGAACCCACGGCGGAGACGGGTAGCGCGGAGAACATGAGCGTGGTGATGACCGATCCGAACGAGATCGCCGCCGCCAGTTCGACGGAAGGAACCGGCGGCAGTTCGAATGCGACCGCCATGTACGACCTGGCCAAGAGCACATCGGCGGAGCTGAACGGCCAGACGCCGAGCGACTACTACTCGAGTTTTGTCTCCGCGCTGGGCTCGACTGTCTCCGAAGTGGAAAGCGAGAACACGGCGCAGACGGCCTCGGTGACGCAACTGCAGACGCAAATCGATTCGCTTTCCGGCGTCAATCTGAACGACGAAGCCGCGGCAATGACTTCGCTGGAGCGCAGTTATCAGGCTGCTTCCAAGGTGTTCACGATGCTGGATTCGATTATGGCCTCGGCGCTGAACCTGGGAGAACAAACGACAGTTTCCTAAGGCGGCCAGGGCGCGCGCGGCGGACGAGTTGCAGGAGCAAGGCGGAGGAGAGCGATGCGGGTGGACCCCTATTACGTGAAGAATCTGGTCAGTTCGCTCGATCAGGCCCAGGCCAGCGAGCAGCAGTTGACCTCGGAGCTGTCGAGCGGGGTGCGGGTGACCTCGCTGAGCACTGATCCGGTGGCCGCGGGGGAGAATGTGTCCCTGCTCAATCAGATTCAGAGGGACGACTCGTTCACGAGCAGTTCGAGCCTGGTTACGGGCCAGTTGCAGGTGGCAGATTCGGCTCTGGGCAGCGTGGTCACCGAGCTGACCTCGGCCATTTCGCTGGCTACCAGCGCCAACAACGGCACGATGAACTCCAGCAACGTAAAATCCGTCTCCAACCAGATCTCCGGCATCCTCGACGAGGTGCTCTCGCTGGCCAATTCCAGTTATCAGGGCAACTACATATTTGGCGGAACGCAGACTTCCAAGACGCCCTTCACGATGACGACGGCCACATCGCCGGCCACCACTGCCTACAATGGCGACGGCAACGTCAACTACCTGGAAACGCCCAGCGGGCAAAAGATTCAGTTGAATGTCTCCGGCAGCCAGATCTTTCTTGGCAGCGGCACGAATAGCGTTTTCGGGGCTCTGAATGCACTGGTTGCCGACTATTCCAGCGGCACAGTCAACACGGCCCAGGCCGTGAGCGATACGCAGGCGTTGAGCACGGCGTTGAGCTACGTTTCGCAGCAGCGGGTGACCATCGACAACTCCATCACGCAGCTCACTGCCGCTTCGGACGCGGTGACCAACCAGGAGACTCAACTGACCAGCGCGCAGACCAACCTGATGCAGGCTGACGTTGCGACGGTTTCCACGCAGCTTTCCCTGACCGAAACGCAGCAGACGGCGCTGGAAGACGTGATCGCCGAGGTGAATTCCGCTTCGCAGGATCTATTCAGCAAATTGTGAGCAAAAAAACAGGGGTCAGGGGTCAGGGGTCAGGGGAAATTATCTGTAAGTTTTCAGGTATGTCAAGCGCTTTCATTGCGGCCCGATCAATTAGCGCTACAGAGGCGAGACTGACCACTGTCATCCTGCCGTCTATACTCAATGCGAAGGGACTCGCCATGTTTGCTCCGCTCCGTTTTCTCTGGAATGCAACGCGCGGCCACCGGCTGACGCCGTGGCGGAGCGAGTATTTCCGCTGGAGGGTGGAAACCTATTCCGGCAAGCCGGCGGAAACGCTGACGTTCATGGACATCATGAGCTTTGTCTGGGCCTCGCGCTGGGAGCTTTTGAGCTATCTGGCCTGGATTGAACGGCTGGACCGCGAAGTGCGGGAGGCCAGCAAACAGCACACAGCACACAGCTGACAGCTGACAGCTAGCAGCGAACAGCAGACAACTGTAGGCTGTAGGCTGTTCGCTGTAAGCTGTTCTTGATATGAGATTCGGCTTGATTCGTTTCAGTTCATTTGCGATGGCGGCGACGTTCGCGAGCGCGACGGTCGTCGGGGCGCAGCAGTTGCCGCCGGTTGAGCCGCCGCGGCCGCTGCCGGGCGCGCATGAGGCTGCGCCGACGCTGCGCGTGACGGCCAACGAGGTGCTGGTGCCGACGCTGGTTGAGAAGCCGGGCGGGGCGGTCATCTATGGCCTGAAGCGGGATGACTTCGTGCTGGAAGACAACGGCGTGCCGCAGAAGATTCGCGTGCAGGAGGAGATGGACACGGCGCCGGTGGCGCTGGTGGTCGCGGTCGAGATGGGCGGCGCGAGCGTGCTCGAATTCGACAAGCTGGCCAAGCTGGGGCCGCTGCTGGATCTGTTTCTGAGCGACGGCAAGGGGAAGGCGGCGCTGGTGGGTTTCGACGCGAAGCCGCATCTGATTCGCGACTTCACGCACACGAGCGAGGACGTGAACGAAGCGCTGAAGCAACTGGAGCCGGGCAATGGCGGCGCGGCGATTCTGGATACGGTCAGCTACGCCGTTGACCTGCTCGAATCTCAGCCCAAGGAGTACAGGCGCGTGCTGCTGCTGATCAGCGAGGAGCGCGATCATGGCAGCAAGCACATCAAGACCGAACAATTGATTCGCAAGATCGGCCAGTCCGACGTGCTGGTGCTGGGCGTGTCGTTTTCGCCGGCGAAGGCCGAGCTGCTGCACGACGTCAAGGACAACGGCGACAACCGGACAATGAGCATCATCTCGACCCTGGCCATGATCGTGCCGGCCTTCAAGAAGAATGTGGCCAAGGAAGTGGCCCATATGAGCGGTGGCGAATACCACGCCTTCACCGGCGACAAGGGTTTTGAGAGCAGGGTGGTGGAGTCGGCCCAGCACGCACGGAACCGGTACCTGATCACCTTCAGTCCATCCGATCCGACGCCGGGGTTGCACACGATACGGGTGCGGACCGTGCAGGACTACGGGGCGCGGATTGTGGCGCGGGCGAATTACTGGAGGGATAAGGAACAGTGAACAGTGGTCAGTGAACAGTGAACAGTTTCTCCTGCCCGTTCCGAGGTACCCCCCCACCCGTATTTTGTAAATAAGTTCATTGTTTTCATGAGCTTACTGGAGTGGCTGCGCTGTAAAATCGTCAAAACAAAGAAGTTGTCTGCAAAATCTTCCAGGATAAGGAGATACGCGACGTTTCGGCCTCTGTTGGAGTCTTCCGGCTGAAAGGCGGCGCGAAGACTTCTGTGATCATTGTGCGACGAAGTGGGGAAATAATCTGCATTAAAACAGTGGTCAGTGAACAGTGATCAGTGGTCAGAAACACGCTCGTTGGGTTGGTGCTTTCCCCGGTCCCTCGATGATGCTGGAGTCATTCTATGATATAAGATTCCACCATGCGAATCGTCGTGAATTTGCTAGCTCTTTTCCTGTGTGTGTTAACGGCGTCTGCTCAAACTGCTCCCAGCAACGAGCCGACGGAAACCAAAGACGTGCAGAGCGGCTTCTGTCCATCGACGCACAATCTGGAGTTAGCTCCATCGGCGCAGTATTGGCTGGAGGGCGTTATTGGCTCCAAGACCGTGAAAATGTACCTTAATCGTGGTGGCTCAGGCATTGTCGGTTTGTTCTACGAGCCAAATGGCGATTGGAAGCCGGTTCTTCTAGGGGGAATGTGGAAGCACAGCGGAATCGATCTCTCCGCGGGGTATGACACCGCAGATTATCATTCCTTGAATCCAATCGGTCGTCTTCAAGGACAGCTGACAGATAATGTTTTTCTCGGGCTGTGGACACCCACGGGCAGCGACCATATCGAGCCGGTTCGTCTGTCCGTTGTTCCCGCAACTGGGTGTGAAGGGAATGGCGCGTGGAAGCGATTCAGTAGCCAAAAATGGCCCTTTTCGTTCTCCTATCCGGCATCATGGCATCTAGTGGAAGAACACGATGGACCTGGCGATTACATTCGTCTCATCTGTCCAGACCCAGAAGAGATGGCATATAACAACGACGTCACCATCGAAGAGGGAATTGGCCAACCGTCTAATGAAACCGGACTGGTGCAGTGCGACAAGAGTTGGAGAGTTGACGCCGAATGTGGCGAAGATATTAAAGATTCTCTCTATAGTCACATTCCAGCGCAGAGCGTGCGTCATGGCATGATAATCCTGGATATCAGCGATCACGAATGGAGGGCATATTGCCGGAATTGGGGCTATGTCGGACAAACCGAGGGTACAGATCGCGTTGTTCTCTTGCAAAATGGCTGGATCAAGATCACCAGGGTAGGAGATAATTCTGACTTGGTTGGGAGAATCGTAGATACGGTTCGCGCTCACACTGCAAAATGATTCCTAGCCGAGTTCCCTGCGCCAGAGCCGGAATTATTGAATAGCCGGACAAAATGCCGCGAAAATCGTGGCATAATGTCCTTATGAGCCAAGCTGCTGTCATTCCGCCGGTTTCTCCGCCGCCTTTTACCTTCGATTGGAGGGAGATTGAGCGCGGGCTGCCGCTCTCGACACTGGAGGAGTTTTCGGCTTATTCCGGCATTGCTGTCAAGGAATTGCTGGAGGTGGTGATTCCGGCGCGAACGCTGAAGCATCGGCGGCAGAAGAAGCAGCCGCTGAGCGTGATCGAAGCGGACCGGCTGGCACGGGTGGCGCGGATGTACGAGTTGGCTGTGAAGGTCTATGGGGATCGTGACGACGGCCGGAAGTGGCTGTGTGGATGCAAGCGCCGCTTTGACGGCAGGACTGCGCTATCCATGTTGGATACCCAGATTGGAGAACATGCTGTGGCGGAGGCCCTGGTCCAGCTTGATGAGGGAATGTTTATATAAATGAGCAGCCGCGAGCAGTGCCTTTGATGACGACTCTTTGGCGCATCAGCAACTTCTCCGATTTAAGCGGTAAAGGCGGCCGTGGTTTCTCTGCGCGTTGGCATACCGCGGGGAGGGCGATTGTCTATTTGGCGGATTGTCCGGCTGGCGCGCTGCTGGAGCGGATTGTTCACATGACGGACATGATCGAGGATGCGTTTCTTCCGCGCTTCTATCAACTGCTCAAGGTCGCTGTTCCCGATGATCTTGCCGTGAAGCAGTTGAATACGATTGCCCCTACCGACTGGAAGGAGCATCCCGAATTTACGCGCAACCTCGGCGATGCCTGGCTGGCATCGAAGGAAACGCCTCTGGCGCGGGTGCCTTCGGCGATTGCGCCGCAAACGTGGAACTACCTGCTGAACCCGGAGCATCCGGATGCGAAGGGGGTGGTGGTTGCCGAGGTGATTCGGGAGAGGTTTGACAATAGGCTCTTCCGATTTGGGGCGCGGTGAGTATCGTTCTGTCCCTACGGGACTGAAGGGCTTTTATTGGCTTCTTACCCAGGACTGCGCTTCGCTTGTCCTCCACCCCAGCACACAAAGGCCGTGTGCCGGGGACCCCGACCTGGGCTATTATCGTTCGCTCCCTCCGGGAGGTGGGTGAAGTTGAGGCTCGGGCCGGATCGAAGGGCCCAGGGCATATGACGCAAACCGCTGATTCATGGTAATCTCACTTTAGACACTTGATGAGTGGACTGAGAAGACAAGAGGAGTAACCTACGCCGTGCTGGCGACTGCAAAGAAAACATCCCTAATCGAAAGCTTCCGCACCCACGATACGGACACCGGTTCGCCGGAGGTCCAGATTGCGATTCTGAGTGCGCGTATCGCTGAACTGACCGAACACTTCAAGACCCACAAGAAGGATCACGCTTCACGGCGTGGACTTTTGCAACTGGTCAGCAAGCGACGCCGCCTTCTGGATTACCTGAAAACGCACGATACCGATCGCTACCGCGACGTCATCGGCAAGCTCGGGCTCCGCAAGTAATCAGAAAGCAAACATTGACCCGGAAGCGCCCAGACCGGAATTTGGTCAAGGCCCCCGTTCCATCCAGGACTTGGGGCCAAGGTGTACCTGGCGAAGACGAACCGCTGCCAGGGACGGCGCACAGCCATGAGCTGAGCGCGTCCCGGCCGCGGAGATTGGCACCGGACCGGGAGAACCCTCTCCCGAGCGTACTCAGAATTTGGCCGGCTTCCCCATCCGCCCCGGCGCCTTCCACACAAATTTCCCAAGCGAAAACAATGAAACGAGGACTCTATGTCAAAGCATGAAGTAGCTGTCGAGCTTGCTGGCGGCAAGCGACTGGTTTTTGAGACCGGGCGCATGGCCAAGCAGGCCTCTGGCGCCGCACTGGTGACCACGGGTGAAACCGTCGTTCTAGCCACAGCCGTGGCCTCTTCCGAACCCCGGGAAGGCATCGACTTTTTCCCTCTTACCGTGGATTACCGCGAGTTTACCTCCGCAGGGGGACGCATTCCCGGAGGCTTTATCAAGCGCGAAGGCCGGCCGACAGAGAAGGAAATCCTGACCTGCCGCCAGATCGACCGCCCCATCCGTCCGCTATTTCCTGATGGATTCCGCAACGAAACGCAGGTGATTGCGCTGGTTTTCTCCGCCGACAAGGAGAACGACCCGGACGTGATCGCGATCAACGCGGCCGGCTGCGCGCTGGCACTCTCCGATGTTCCCTTCAGCGCCACGATTGGCGCCGTACGCGTGGGCCGCGTGAATGGCGAGTTCGTCATCAATCCCACATACGCAGAGAGCGCTGCTTCGACGGTCAACATTCTGGTCGTGGCGCACAAGGACGGCATCGTGATGATCGAGTCGGGAGCCCAGGAAGAGACCGAAGAGGTCGTTCTGGCGGCAATCGAGTTCGGCCACACCGAGATCAAGAAGATCATCACCGGCATCGAAGAACTGGTGGCCGTGGCGGGCAAGCCGAAGCGCGCTTTTGTCGCGCCAGTATTCGACGAAGCCTACTATGCGGAACTGAAGGCCAAGGCAGGCGAGCAACTGAAGGCAGCTCTGGACACCAAGGCGCACGCCAAGCTGGAAAGCCAGGAACTGATCAAGCAGATCAAGACCGAGCTGGCAGCCGAGCTGCCCGCTGACGATCCTGCGGCCAAGAAGAAGCTCGCGACCTACTTTGAGAAGCTGCATGAGCGCGTCTTCCGCGAGCAGGTGACGAAGGAGCGCATCCGGCCCGACCGCCGCGCCTTTGACGAGATTCGCGCCATCACGATCGAGACGGGCATTCTGCCTCGCACACATGGCTCGGCGCTGTTCACCCGCGGCGAGACCCAGGCGCTGGTGACGGCGACGCTGGGCACGGCCGATGAAGGCCAGCGGCTGGAGTGCTATGAAGGCGACAAGAAAAAGAACTTCATGCTGCACTATAACTTCCCGCCCTTCTGCGTGGGCGAGACGGGCCGCATGGGCGGAACGGGCCGGCGCGAGATTGGCCACGGAGCATTGGCTGAGCGCGCCATCACGGCGGTTCTTCCCAGCGTGGAAGATTCTCCTTACGCGATTCGCATTGTGTCTGAGATTCTCGAATCCAACGGCTCTTCGTCGATGGCGACAGTGTGCGGCACATGCCTGGCGCTGCTGGATGCGGGCATTCCCCTGAAGGCTTCAGTGGCCGGCGTGGCCATGGGCCTGGTGAAGGAAGGCGACGACTACGCCATTCTTTCCGACATTGCCGGAGCGGAAGATCACTACGGCGACATGGACTTCAAGGTGGCCGGGTCGCGCAAGGGCATCACGGCGCTGCAGATGGACATCAAGATCAGCGGCCTGACCCACGAGATCTTGCAGCAGGCGTTGGAGCAGGCGCGACAGGGCCGGCTCTTCCTGCTGGACAAGATGGACGCGGCGCTCGACGGACCGCGCACGGAGCGCTCGCAGTATGCGCCCCGCATTGAAACCATCATGATTCCCACCGACAAGATTCGCGACCTGATCGGCAAGGGCGGAGCAACGATCCGCAGCATCATCGAGCAGACCGGCGCCAAGATCGACGTGGACGACAGCGGCAAGGTGAACGTGGCCTCGTGCGACGCCGAGGGCCTGAAGAAGGCGCTGGAACTGATCGGCAACCTGACGGCCGTGCCGGAAGTGGGCAAGGTCTATCTGGGCAAGGTGGTTCGGCTGGCCGAGTTTGGCGCTTTTGTCGAGCTCTTTCCGGGCACGGATGGCCTGCTGCACATCTCCGAAATCTCGGACCATCGCGTGAAGGACGTGAAGGACGAGTTGCGCGAGGGCGATCAGGTGATGGTCAAGGTTCTGGCCGTCGAAGGGAATCGCATCAAGCTGAGCCGCAAGGCGCTTATCAAGGAGCAGAAGGCCAAGCTGGTTCAAACAGCTCCGGTTGAGGCGGAAGGCGAAGCCGAAGAGGTGGAGATTTCCGCTTCCGAGTCCCCGGCTGCGCCGGCAGCGGCGGCAGCGCCGCAGAAGCCCCGCAATGAGTTCGACGAGCATCAGCCGAAGTCGAACCAGAGCACGATCCTGATCGAAGGCGGAGACGATTTCGAAGAGGGAGACGCGGAGGAATTCGACGAAGAGAACGAGCCGAACTTTAACCGCATTGAAGGCGCGCCGGCGCCAGTGCCACAGCCGGCAGGCGCGGGACGCCCGGCGGGCGCGGGCAATAACAGCAATCGCCGTCGCCGCCGGCGCAGGCCTGGTGGTGGCGGCCGCGGTCCCAGCAGCGGTGGCGGTCAGGCGTAGAGCGTTATCAGGTTGACTGTTCACAGTCGAGATTGAGACCTGTGCTCTCCCACCCATTCCGCGAATGGAAAACGCAGATCCTTCGACTGCGCTCAGGAGCGGAATGGATGGGGCACGGAGCATTTTGTTAACAGTTGAATCGAAAAAGCTCTAGAGCAGTTTTGGCTGTTCCTGTGGATTGAATTCGTGGTCTCCCACCCATTTCACAAAGGACGTGAAATGGATGGGGCCACCTGCGGTGGGGCCAGCCCCTCGCTATTCGCTCGCATGGACATTCGTGGTTTCCCACCCATTTCACAAAGAACGTGAAATGGATGGGGCACGGAGTTTCCTTACACCATTCGTGAAAATGCTATAGGCAGTTCTGATTCGCGATTCAGTTGCGACAATAGAAAGGCCCGAACGGTTAGCGTTCGGGCCTTTCTATTGGTGCGCGAGGAGATGCGGAATCAGGATTGGTTGGTGGAAGAGACGAATCCCTGCGTCATCGGCAACTCTTCTTTGACGTTGGATTCAGGGGCGAGGAGGGATTTCTGTTTGGCAGCGGCAGCATGCTGGCCTGACTTGCGGGTGTGGCGCTTGCTGTCGTACATGCGCCGGTCAGCGGCAATGCACAATGACTCCGCGTCGGAGGCGTCATCAGGAAAGAGGGCAAGGCCGATACTGGCGGCGATGCGCACACTATGGTTTTCCAGGTCGAGCGGCTCATTGAGCAGTTGCCGGAGCGAGTTTCCCACTTTCTCGGCATCGACGCGATTTGTAGGCCCCTCCAGAATCACGGAGAACTCGTCTCCTCCGGTTCGAGCGACAGTGTCGGAGCGGCGGACGCGCTCAGCAAAGGCTGATGCGACGCGCTGCAGCACCAGATCGCCCACGTGATGCCCGAGCGTGTCGTTTACCTTTTTGAAACCGTCGAGATCGATGACCAGCAACGCCATCATGGCTCCGGCGCGGCGGGAGCGCTCAAGCGTGCTGGTCATGCGGTCTTCAAAAAGGCGGCGGTTCGGCAATCCGGTCAGCACGTCATGCAGCGCGAGGTTCTTGTTGTGTTCGATCTGTTCTTCGAGCAGCAGGAGCAACATGCCCAGGGCCACCACATATTTTGGAAGGTTCCAAACCTCGCTCTCGACATGCACATGGGGAAGGAAAGCCGACAGCGTCGGCGCAATGACGAAGACCGACGCCCAGAAGACGAATCCAGTGATGATGACAAATGCGCCGGCAGTGGCGCGGCGGTATGCATAGGCAGCGAAGACGCCGCAGCCCAGGTAGATGGCGAACATGACACCATTCCAGGCCAGGCTGGAGCCATTTCCTGGGCGGTTCTGGAAAACCAGCAGAAAGATGGAGAGAGCGCCGTAAAGAGACACGGTGAACCAGCGCAGGGGGTGGTTGATCTCGCGAATCGATGCCAGCGTGACAGCCAGCGGGCTGAGGCCAAGCACAATCGCGGCCAGATTCAGAGCCCACTGGCCGCCTGAACCGGAACAGAGAATCGTGAAGTAGAGCGCGGTCGCCGCCAAGAGCGAGAAGAGCATCACGCGCCTGGACGCGGCGTTGCGGTAGGGAATCGAGGCGTGCATGAAGAGCACGCCGGCCCAAGCCAGGGAAGCAGAGAGAATGATCGAAGCCAAGGCGCCCCAGACGCCCGGAGCAAGGTTGAACAACTCGGCGGCAAAGTGGAGCAGAATCATCAGCCAAACCGCCAGCCATAACTTAGATACAGGCGCGCGATAGTTCCACGCCACGGAGGCAAATGCGCATATCAACAGCGCGATGACTGTTGTATCGGGAATTGCGCTCCAATTCAAGACGATCACCTCGATCCATTCACTCTGTTAATATCATCGGACATCCTGGGGCAATCAGAAGCGCTCGTTTATGGAACTTTTACACTACATGGCTACACTTTCGTAATGTCGTCTAATCAATGCGAAGGATCGATTCGATGAGTGCGCGTGATTTTCCACCGTAATCGGAGTCGAACTCAACCAGAGCGGAACAAGCGCAATCGCGCCCTTCGAGAGAGTTCTCAAGGTGGCTTTTTCTTGATGAAAAAACCACTTGGCGGAGGTGCTTCCGAGATACACCTGCTCTGGTTTCGCTGTAGACTCAAGACGATGGCTGCGAGTCTGTACATTGTCGTTGAGGGCGAGGACCCAGGGTTTGACATTTTTGTGAACGGCCATGCCCTGGCTCGGAACGAAGACGCCCTGGAGCAACTGGCCCAGCGGCTGGATGTGCATCCGCTGCTGGAGTTCTTTTCCGCGGACGAGGATTCGATGGCGATGCTGCAGGAGCAGGGCGCGGAGGAACTCGAAGAGAAGCCACGGCTGCCCCAGCCACAGTGGTTTAATGCGTCCGACGGCTTGCAGACCGTGCGCGCCCTGATTGGTTTTTTGAGGGAGGCCCCCACGGCTCTGGGCTCAGGGACGCGGCCGGTTCTGATGGAACTCGGCGAGTATGAGCGGGTGTTGCAGAAGGCTGAGAAGCGCGGACTGCGCTGGCATGTGGCTGTGAGCTGGTGCTAAGAGACTCGAGTTCCGTTTCTTTTTCTTTGTGGTTCTGTGCTTTCCCAGGTCCCAAAAGCGGGACCTGGGGCACCCGCATGTGGCTGTGAGCTGGTGCTAAGGGGCTGACCGCATAAATTCGTTGTATTCCGAGCCACTTGCAAAATTGCATTTCGGAACTGCGAATCACAAGAGACAATCACCGCAGGGGCTAAAGCCCCGTTCATTTCAAAGCACTTACGGCACGACTAAAGTCGTGCCCTGACGCTTCTTGCATTTCTCTTTGAGTTTTGCAAGTCGCTCTTCCTTCAAATCATAGAATAGCGGCAAAAAACCGAGCCTGAAGGCTCTGTATTCATGCGCCTTTTCAGAGGGCTGAAGCCCTCTGCTCCGTTGAAAGACAGCCGAACCGACTTTCATGCCTGGGGGCGACCCGCAGAGCCATTGATACTCCCTCCGGAACCGCTATCCGCAACTGTAGTACTAAAGCATTATCACTGTGTCTTTAGAATTGAATTCTTGGTTTCCCATCCATTTCACAAAGAACGTGAAATGGATGGGGCACGGAGGATGGTACAACTTCAAACGGCGAGAGACCTAAGCGTCGTCCGGCTCGTCTGTTCTGGAAGTGAAGACGTTGCCCATGCGGCGGATCTGCGCGCCGACGCTGGCCAGCTTCTGCTCGATGCGCTCATAGCCGCGATCCATGTGATAGACGCGGTCGAGGATGGACTCGCCATCGGCGACCAGGGCCGCCAGCACAAGCGACGCAGAGGCTCGCAGGTCGGAGCACATGACGGCGGCGGCAGAGAGCTTTGCCGGTCCCTGCACGGTGGCGGTGCGGCCTTCCACACGGATGTCCGCGCCCATGCGCGCCAGTTCCTGCACGTGCATGAAGCGATTTTCGAAGATATTCTCCTGAATCACGCTGACGCCTTCGGCCTGGGTGGCGAGCGCCATGTATTGGGCCTGCATGTCGGTGGGGAAGCCGGGATACTCCTCGGTGGAGATGCTGGCCGCGCGCAGGCGGCCTTCGAGGCGCACGCGCACGGTGTCGGGGCCGAGAATATCGATGCGGACTCCGGCCTCGCGCAACTTGGCAATGACGGCGGTCAGGTGCGCCGGATTGCAGTTGGTCACAATCAGGTCGCCGCCGGTGATGGCTCCAGCGACCAGGAATGTTCCTGCCTCGATGCGGTCGGGATGAATGCGATAGCGCGCGCCATGCAGGCGGGCGACGCCTTTGACGCGGATGGCCGATGTGCCGGCGCCCTCGATTCTGGCGCCCATGGCGACGAGCAGCGCGGCAAGGTCTGTGACCTCGGGCTCGCGAGCGCAATTCTCCATCAGGGTTTCGCCGTCGGCCAGGACAGCGGCCATCAACAGATCCTCGGTGCCAGTGACGGTGATTTTGTCGAAGACCAAGTGTGCGCCCTTGAGCCGCTGGGCGCGGGCTTCGAGGTAGCCGTGCGCCTGGATGATGGTGGCGCCCATTTTTTCGAGGCCCCGGATGTGCAGATCAATGGGCCGGCCGCCGATGGCGCAGCCGCCGGGCATGGCGACGCGCGCCATGCCGGCGCGGGCGACCAGTGGGCCGAGGACCAGGGAACTGGCGCGCATGGTCTTCACAATTTCGTACTTGGCGACGGGATCGGAGAGCGAGTGGCAGCGGATGGAAGTGGTGTGCGGCGCAGCTTCGCCGCCCAGAACCACTTCCGCGCCCATCGACGCCAGCAGACGCCGCTCGGTCGCGATGTCGCGCACCTGGGGAATGTTTTCGAGAGTGACCTCGTCTTCGGTCAGAATGGCCGCGGCCATGCAAGGCAGCGCCGAGTTCTTGGCCCCCGATACGTGAATGGTCCCGACGAGCGGATTGCCGCCGCGAATGACGAATTTGTCCATGAAAGCTGAGAGGCTCCTAATTATTCAGTGTAAATGGGGGGATTGGATGAGGCAGGGAACGAGCGGTTATACTTGCCGATGGCGTAGTGTCCTGAATCGGAAGTTCGTTGAAGAATCAAGGGGCGAAAACGCAGGTCCTTCGACTCCGTTTGGCGCAAAAAACGCGCCAAACTACGCTCAGGATGACAACCTTTTGTTTAGCGAATTGGTGAATCAGGACACAAGTGTTGCGGCTTCAAGGCGGGGAAAGGGAAAAGCGAGATGAAATCTACAAAGTTCCGGGGTTGTACAGTAGTATTGGCCGGGTTGGTTTTGGTGCTGTTTCAGGCGATTGCGGCTTTGCCGGCGGGGATGGCGCAGACGCAGAAGGCTGTTGCGGCTCACGCTGCTCCGCTGCCGAAGATCGTGGAGAAGGACGGCCGCTATGCGCTCGTGGTGGATGGCGAGCCTTATCTGATGCTGGGCGTGCAGGCCAACAACTCCAGCGCATGGCCGGATTATCTGGGCAAGGTGTGGCCGGCGGCTGAAACGCTGCACGCCAACACGGTCGAACTGCCCATCTATTGGGAGCAGATGGAGGCCACGCAGGGGAAGTTTGATTTCAGCGTGGTGGACCTGATTCTGAAGCAGGCGCGGGAACACCATCAGCGGCTGGTGCTGCTGTGGTTCGGCACGTGGAAGAACGCCAGCTCGCATTACACGCCGGAGTGGATCAAGCTGGACCAGGCGAAGTATCCGCTGCTGCGGAACCGGGACGGGCAGACGGTGGACTCGCCGTCGATCTTCGCTCCGGCGTGGCTGGGGGCCGACAAGGCAGCATTCCGCGCGCTGATGCGCCATTTGAAAGAGACGGATGCGCAGCGGACCGTGCTGATGGTGCAGGTGGAGAACGAATCCGGTGTCTGGGGCGCAGTGCGGGACTACAGCCCGGAGGCCGAAAAGGCCTTTGCCGGAGAGGTTCCAGAAAAGCTGGTCAAGGGGCTGGGCAAACAGCCGGGGACGTGGCGCGAGGTTTTCGGCGATGACGCCGATGAGATTTTCGAAGCGTGGTTTACCGCGAGCTACATCGAGCAGGTGGCCGAGGCGGGGAAGGCGGAGTACGGGCTGCCGTTGTATGTGAATGCGGCTCTGCGCGAGCCGTTCAATCCGGGCAAGCCGCCCAGCTACGAATCCGGCGCGCCGACCGACAATGAGATTGACCTGTGGAAGATTGCCGCGCCGTCGATCAGCGTGGTGGCTCCGGACATTTATATGCCGGAGTTTGCCAAGTACAGCAAGGAGATCGATTTTTACCGGCGCAAGGATAACGCGCTGCTGATTCCCGAGACGGGTAATCAGGCTGCGTATGCGCGCTACGTTT
>Ga0302320_10003821_pt1 | contig 34611 bp, 28 predicted proteins | sample Bog_T0_3_FD_202130 | JGI IMG/M metagenome (GOLD analysis project Ga0302320, IMG submission 202130) | Peat permafrost microbial communities from Stordalen Mire near Abisko, Sweden - Bog_T0_3 | ecosystem: Environmental > Terrestrial > Soil > Wetlands > Peat | place: Sweden: Abisko, Stordalen Mire...
CGGGTCGGGGACGGCGAAGGTAAAGCCTCCGACCGGAGGATTCCTGAGCGACGACATCGGCAGGGAGTTCGATGCATCAGGCCAGTATGCCTTCCTGGGCAACAACCTGACGTTGAATGCCGGCGTGGGTCACTTTTCGCCGGGAACGCTGATGCAAAAAGCCTCTTCGAAGGCAGTGGGAAAAGAGTATGAATCTCCGTTGTCACTGGCGTATTTTGGGCTGACCTACAAATTCAAGATCGAACGAAAGCCTTGATTCCGCCGTAATCAACCGGCTGAACCGGGGAAGAGTCTTTCAGGGGCGGGGAGCGCGCACCACGCGCTTCCCGGCTTGCATCAGGTGAGTCATTCCGCTCTTACCTCAAGACCCCATCACAGCCCGATGGCCGAACAGCCAGGATTGTCCTCGTCTTTGGATATCCATGCAGGGTTGAATTGCCTTTTACGGGCCGGTTTTTCGGTATTTCCGGTGTGTCAGAAGGCATATCTTGTCACACAGCCGGAACGGCCGAATCGGTCATCGATTTGATTGGAGTTACAGAGCGCGATTTGGAGCCCCTTTTCACACAGGTGGAAAGGGTCCGGTCGGGCGGTTTTCTTGAGGTGTTCGGATGGATGGTCGCTCGCTTGCTCAGTTCATCACTCCCGCCGGGTACGCTATGATTGTGCGTCCTTGAATGAAAGCGGGGTTAGTGAGGATATGGATCGACGGTCATTTCTGTACGCGGCAATGATTGCGAGCGCGCATAGGGCTTCGGGGCAGGGATTGGCGGAGCGCGGTGCGAGCATCCAGGCGAATCCAGAAATCAGGCGGCAATCTGAAAGCTCGCAGCGCATCGAGAGGGCCGTGGCAGCCGCCTGGGCGATGGAGCGGCGCGACTGGGAACAGGGAATCCTCGCCCAGGCGCTGCTCGAAGCCGGCGACCGCGAGCGTGTAATCCTGCTAACCACGGCGGCTATTGTGCAAGGGACTCCGGACGGACGGCTTGGTGTGGTCGTCTCCGGCGGCCCCACCGACCCCGCAATGGGAGGCGCGGCATACGCGAAGGCTGCGGAATGGACAGGCGACCCACGGATGCGCCTGGCAGTTGACGGGCTGCTGGACTGGATCAGGCACAAAGCCCCGCGCAGCGTGGATGGCACTCTGTATCACGTCTTCGGCGCGCCGGAGGTGTGGTCCGATGGCTTCAATGGCGCACCACCGTTTCTGGCCGCGATGGGTTTCTACGATGAGGCAATGGCCCAGATCAACGGCTTCCGGCAGCGGCTCTGGAATCCGCGGAAACAGTTGCTGGCGCACATCTGGGATGACGGCAAGCGGGAATTGAAGGACGGGAATTTCTGGGGCGGTGGCAACGGCTGGGCTGCCGCGGGCCTGGCTCGAGTCATCCGCAGCCTGCCCGCCAACCGGCGCGAGGATCGCGGACAGCTTGCCGAGTTTGCACGCCAGCTTCTTGACGGCTGTCTTGCGTACCAACGTTCCGACGGCCTTTTTCACGACGTGGTGGACCAGCCCGCGACGTTTGTTGAAACCAATCTTGCGCAGATGCTTGCCTACGCGTCCTATATCGGTGTTGCGGACGGCTGGCTCCCGGCGGGGTACAGAGTTCACGCTGACGGAATGCGCCTCGCCGCCCGCGCAAAGATGGATGAGTACGGCTTCGTCCAGGGTGCATGCGGAGCGCCCAATTTCGACCACCCCGGCGTTTCGACAGAAGCCCAGTCCTTCTGCATTCTCATGGAGAGCGCAGGCGGCCGTCCGATTTGAAACACGCAGATCGCGCCATTCAGCGGGTGCTTTGCCGCCCGTCCTTATTTCTGCGGTGCGGCGAGCACATGCGGATCTGCATAGAACGCTTTGATCGCATCGGAACTGGAGGCGGCCGGCGAAAGCACAATCCAGCGCCAATTTGTCTCCCTGGCCAGCGAGTCCGCAGGCGGTACGCCTGTAGCCACGCGGACCCCGAACGGTTTGCCGCCGGCGAATTGAGAGAGAAGCCGATCAAGCGGGAAACGGCGTCCTCCCCCAAGCGTTTCCGTGTCCAGCGTCATGGCATCGATGTACAACGCGCCGGGGAAAAAGTCTTCGAGACCGTTGTTTCCTCCGGGAATGAAACTGGGGGGCGCCGCTTCCCAGACCCAGGCTAGGTTGTGCAGGTTCCCGTGGCCGGTGAGGCGCTCATGAAGCTTCAGATATAACTCGCGCGAACCTGCGGGGCCGGGGCGGCCTGCCCACCAGTTGACAGTCACCTTGGCGTTCGACGGCGGAAAAGCCGCGTTTGGGGCCGGGCTGGTTGCGTTCGAGGCCGGATAAGGGCTCCAGAGCACGGCGAGATGCGCGTCGGCGAGCGGGCGCAGCAACGCGGCCGCGGCGTCGGCCTGGGCTTCCCAGCGCCGATTCAGATCTGTACCCGGTTCGAGCAACTGCTGCCATTCAAAATCGGTGAGCGCGCCGGTTGCGGCATTGTCGGAGGGGCGCGGCGGCGTCCAGCGCAACAAGACCAACTGGCCCTGCTGCGTGGCCCCGCGAACCTGCGCAAGCAAAGTTTTGGCGTCAGTGGCGCCAGTCAGATCGAGCTCGACCACTGCCGGCATCTTGCCGGTTGCAGCAACGATTGCCTGCACCTCAGCGGACGCCGGGTTGGCAGACTCGGCGACGGTTTGTCCGGCGAGAGTTCCGTTCCCTTTCGCCTCAGCCAGCTTGCCGAGCAAGGCGCGCACCTCCGCGCCGGCTTGAACGTCTCCCGGCCCCGGAGGCGCAGTGGGAGCGGGCAACGGCGCAGAGAGGCGTGGATCGCCGCGGTTGATGATATTCGTCGCGTGGAAAGTCGCCTGTAACTGGTCGGGGGTGTTGTAGCCCTCGGCCATTCCGCTCCACATCATGAAGTACGCCCAGCGCGGCTCTTGTGCAAGCGTATCGAGCGAAGGCATGGCGCCCACTTCAGCCAGCGCTATCGGTTTGTGAATGGGGTCGGCGAGCGCAACCATGCTCGAGTAGAAATCCGGCCGGTACGGTTCGTAGATATCCATGGTGAGCACGTCGGCGTAGGCCGCGCCGGGAAAGTAGTCGGCCACGGGACCCGCGCTGGTCCCATTGGGGCTGTTCACGTTCCACACCCAGACGAGGTTGTTGAGATGATGAATGTGCACGTAGCGGTCGTAAAGTTGGCGGTAAAGCGCGGCTGAGCCATTCGGTCCGGGACGGCCGCCCCACCAGAACCAATTGCCGTTTATCTCGTGATAGGGTCGGAAAAGCACAGGCACGCCGGCATCCTGGAGCTCTTTCAGGTAGCCGGCGATGCGGTCCACCTGGCGGCGCCAGCGGTTATTCAAGTCAGTGCCCGGGGTGAGCACCTGTTGCCACTCCCAGTCAGTCAGATGGCCCTGCACGCTGTCGCGAAAAGTCACAGGTTCATCGTCTGTGGGGCGCACCGCGTGCCAGGTAAGCGCAATCACGGCACCGCTGCGGTATTCGCGAATTACTTCGTCGATCATGGACGGACGCCCCAGCGTGGAGTCCTTGTCGTCACCGGCGGCGAAGCCGAAGTCCTGCCCGAAGATGCCGGGGAATTTGCCGGTCAGATCGTAAACGCGGTCTGAATAGCGGGAGACGGTGTTGGGAAAGTTATGCTGGCCGGCGATGGTGGCGTGGCCCGAGATGGTGTCGAGATCGTGAAGCAGGGCGCGCGCGGCCGGCGTTGCGTCCGGGTTGACCGGCTGAGCGTCGGGGATTTGCGCATAACCGGCGCAGGCCGTGCCGAGGCACAGGACGAATGCAAGAGACAGCCGCCGCGTGATAGCGAAACGCAATCGGGCGGCCTGGCGCGCGGATGCAACGTGGAATGGGTTATCGTTTCTTGCCATGTCCTGCCTCCCAGTGGCGGAAACCGCGGGCCCCGGTGTGACGCGGCAGGCAATCGAAGCCCGCGGACTCGTTTACAGAGACACCGCTGATACCGTTCTCAATTGACCCATCGATCTTACTGCCTGGCGGCCGGGAGAGACAAAAGCCGGTGCAGAGATGTGTTCGCGGCCCGGTGAAGGCGCCGAACAGGCCATCCGCCTGGTCAAACCATCCTGATATGGATGCTCCTGCGCAGCCTCCGCAGGAGGCGCAACGCATTGACTTGAATCTGCTCACTGATTGAGACTTAGTTCGACCGTACACGTGTGCAATGGAGAAGAACTGCCATGTTTGAAAAGAACGAGGGCAAAGTTCCGGTTGGGTCGTATGCCGACGTCCCGAAACGAGTTCTTCGTCAACCTTCAATTAAGGACATTGCGCGCCTTGCCAGGGTTTCGCACCCCACGGTTTCTCGTGCGCTGCAGAACAGCCCGCTCGTGAACGCGGAGACCGCCGCTAGAATCCGCAAGATTGCCGACGAAGCAGGCTATCGGGCCAGTGCCGTCGCGCGCGGCTTGGTCACCCGGCGGACGCGGACCATAGGGCTGGTGGTCACCACCGTTGCCGATCCCTTCGCGAGCGAGGTGGTGTGCGGGATTGAGCAGACCGCTAACGACCATGGTTACTCCGTCTTCCTGGCGGACTCTAATGCCGATCCGGTGCGCGAAAGAAAAGTGGTCAGGGCATTTGCCGAGCAACGCGTGGATGGCATTATTGTCACATCGTCCCGGGTGGGCGCGTTGTACCTGCCGCTGCTCGAGGAGATGATGGTTCCCATCGTCCTGGTCAACGATCAGTTTCCGGGCGCATTTGTGCATTCGGTGATGATTGCGAATCTTGAGGGAACTCGCGCCGTGACCGAACACCTGATCGGGCTTGGGCACAGGCGGATTGCGTATCTCGGCGATCAATTCGGCTACCAATCGGATGTGGAGCGATTGGCCGGGTACCGCGCAGCTCTGGATGCCGCCGGAGTGGCCCTCATTCCCGAACTGGTGGTGCATGGCGACGGCAAACCCGAGGCTGCAATCAAGGCCATGGGAAAGCTGCTTGACCTCGCCCATCCTCCCACGGCAGTCTGCTGCTATAACGACATGTCCGCGCTGGGTGCGATGCGGCAAATTCGGGTACGCGGACTGCGCGTGCCGGAAGATGTTTCCGTGGCCGGCTTCGACGACCTGTTTTTCTCGTCCTACACGCAGCCGCCGTTAACCACCGTTCGCCAGCCCATGCGGCGGATGGGGCAATTGGCCATGGAAAACCTGTTAAAGCTGATGTCGGGAGAAGAATCCGTGGCAAAGATCAGGGTGGAAGCGGAGTTGATTGTGCGTGAGTCGACCGCCAAAGCCAGAATGGTTCGCGGGCGTGGCCGCCGCAGCTAACCGGCATTTCCCGTGAGAACAGTGAATAGATCCCAATTCCTCACTCGCCTCTGCTTCGGCTCGATGTTTAGAATAGGTAGTTCTCTTGCGGCACAGACTCAGAGCGGCCATCTGTTGAATCGCGCACCCGGCGCGCCCAGACAGTGGGCTCCTTGCCCTAACTGCGATCGAGCACGAACTGGAAGACTAGAGGGGGCACTGGAATGACGATGCAGGAACCGTTGACATCGTTGCGTGTCTTCTGCGAAGAGACTCTTATTATTCCTGCCGTCCGAAAAGCTGAGCATGTGGAACAGGCAATCGCCGCGCACGGCAAAATCGTCTACCTCCTCACCGGCGACTTGGAAAACTCCGAAACAATGATCCAGAAGATTCTTGCCGCCGGCAAGCTTCCCATCGTCAACCTCGATCTGCTCAATGGATTCTCGCGCGACAAATACGCGGTGAATTATCTGAAGCGCGTGGGCGCGCGGGGCATCATCTCCACGCACCTTGATCCGTTGCGGCATGCGCTGGCGATTGGACTGTATGGCGTTCAGCGTACTTTTCTGCTGGACAGCGGCGCAATGGACACCATCACCAATCAACTGAAGAATACGCCGGTGCACGCGCTGGAAATCTTGCCTGCCAGGTAGCTCCCAAGATTCTTGATCGCGTGCGGGCGCTTTCGCTCGATCTTCCCGTTGTGGGTGGTGGGCTGATCCAGACCATGAAGGAAGTGGAAGACCTGCTGGCACAGGGGTTGAGCGCGATCTCGACCAGTAACCCGCTGATGTGGATTCCATAGCGAGCGCCCTCACTCAATGTCGGGATTGGGTAGCATGATGTCGCGGACGATGCTGTTCATCTCAGCGCAGGCGGCGATGAACTGACGCAAGGTGCGGCGAGTCGACCCGAACGTGTCGAATTCCTCAAGCGACAGGCCATTCTCTGTGTAGGCGCGCTTGAAGTCGGGAAACTTCTTGAGCAGCGTATCGACGATCGTGGGGTCGACCGGCGTGTCGATTCGGGAAATCACTTCGATGTCGCTCTCGTTGTAGCGCTTTTGCCAGGCGCAGGGCGGAGAAATCACGACATCGCCTCCGATCAACTCGCTCCAGTGCATGTGATTGCGAAAAGCCGCAGAGAGAAGCCGCAGCCGGTATCCGCGCTCGCGATAGATTTTGTATGCCTTCTTGAAGACCGCGACGCCCGCCCACTCCAGGTAGCCGGGATCGACGGAGAGATTCTCCTTGTCCAGAAGCACCTTGAGCCAGTCGTCGAGGCGGCCAACCATGATGGTGCACACCGGCCCCATGGTGGCGATCTCGAGGCCCTCGGCCTCTCTGCGTTTCAGGCCGCGCTCCACGGCCTCGGCAACGGCGATGGTTTGCGGCAGCGTAAAGCTCACCGTGGCGTTGATGCTCACTCCGCGATACGTCGCTTCCTCAATCGCTCGAATACCGGCGTGCGTGGCCGCGATTTTCACAATCATGTTGGGCGCCAGCTGGCTGAAGTGGATGGCCTGCGCCAGCATCGCATCGGTGTTGCGATAGTTTCTCGGGTCGGTCTGGATGGAGAGCCGGCCATTGCGGCCATTTTCGCGGTCGAATACCGGCTTGAGCAATCGCGCCGCGTTCACTGAAATCTCTTCGACGATCTTCCACGAGATATCGTCTTCAGTGGCTTGCGGCATCGCCGCCGCCAGCTCTCGAATGCGGGGCTTCCATGCGGCCATTTCGTTTTTCAGCACTGAAACGGCAATGGAGGGATTGCATGTGGCTCCCACGGCTCCATGTTCGATGGAGTAGGTCAGCTCTTCGATGGAAGCCGAATCGTTCCACAGGCAGGTGGGCGTGGTCTGCGTCATTTGAAAGAGCGGACTCTTGTATTGGAGAGCCGATTCAGCGTGAGTCATGCATCCTCCAAAAATGCAAACGTGTGCATGAAAAACGCTACCACCGCCAACTGCACCGGTCAAGATTCTGGACAACAAGGGCGTCGTCCATTCACCTGCGCAATGGCCCGCCTGGACTCGCGAAGTAGTTGCATACTACGGATAATGACCTTGCGATCAATCGCTGCGATCTTCTTTGCTTTGGTGGCTAACATTGCCGGAGCTGCATTAGCGCCGCATTGTGGTGTGAACACGCGGGATCCCGCCAGACGGGTGTTCGCGAAAATAGACGACAAAAATGCTTGGCGCGAATACCGAAGCATCAGCCACGTACTTGCGCTGGACGGCGGGATTTCGGCGCAGTTGTGGCTGGGGACGGATGGCAGAGTTTTCGTTCGTATTGCGGAGCCGGGTGAAGACTTTTGGGCATATACAGAATATTGCTTCAACCGAAGTGGAAATCTAGTCCGCGTCAATTCTGAGCGTCGCAGGGCTTGGGGGTGGACCTACCGACTCGAGGGCCCAGTTGAGAGCGGTGCGATCCACGCCGCGACTTCGGGATTCTTCAGCACGCAAACTGATAAGCCAATTCCAAAACCGGAAGAGGCGGACGATGTCTCTCAGGCTCTCATACCAACGCTCTATTTGGAGACAAAGCAACTCCCGTTTTCAAAATTGCTGGCTGCACCTTCAAACTGATTCGTCATCACGTTTTGGTCGCAGTTGACAGGGGCGGCTTTGGAGGTTGATGATTTTGGCGTGGTGCACACGTGTGCATTTTAGAAGCGCTGCACATCGAACGAGAACGCTTCGAATCGATACTGGGTAGCGAGAATCATGGGACTGGCCAAGGAGTGATGCATGAATAACTTGCTCGTCCGCCCGGAAGTTTTTCGAAACCGGATTGAAGACTTTGGTTTTCAGTTCCTGTCGTTCGAGACGCGCAAGCTGGAGGCGGCCCAGAAATACCAGGGCGAAACGGCGGACAGGGAACTGGCCATCGTGGTGCTTGGCGGCGTGTGCTCGGTGACAAGTTCGCGCGGTGAATGGCTGAGCATTGGCAAGCGCGCCACGGTATTTGACGGCCTTCCCTACACGCTCTATCTGCCCATTCATACGGAATTCACAGTCAGCGCCGTCACTGATTGCGAGCTCGCATTCTGCTACTCGAAAGCCGAAGAGGAATTTCCGGCGCGGCTGGTAACGCCGGACGATGTGGGCATCGAGATTCGCGGCGGCGGCAACGCCACTCGCCAGATTCACGATATGCTGCCGCCCAGGTTTCCCGCGCAGCGCCTGATCGTGGTGGAGGTGTTCACGCCGGCGGGCAACTGGTCCAGCTTTCCGCCCCACAAGCACGATGTGCACAACCCGCCGGGCGAAGTGGACCTTGAGGAAATCTACTACTATCGCATTGAGCGGCCCGAGGGCTTTGCGTTGCAAAAGGTGTACACCGCGGATCGCCGCATCGATGAGACACTGACGGTGCGCGATGGCGAAATCGTTCTCATTCCGGAGGGCTATCATCCGGTTGCGGCGGCGCATGGTTACAACGTGTATTATCTGAACGCGCTGGCGGGCTCGGCGCGCTCGCTGGCCGCATCCGACGACCCGGATTACGCGTGGGTACGCGGCGCCTGGCGCGAAAAGGATCCTCGGCTGCCCATGATTTGGTGTTGAGTTCAGCTCGGCCGCGCCGGTTCCGGCTGCCAAGTATCGATGGAATTGAACCATTTTGATCTTGAGGAGAGAAAGCATGAATACGCGCCGAATGACCATGGCCCAGGCGCTGCTCACTTTCCTGAAAAACCAGTACGTGGAGAGAGACGGAGAGCAGCACAGGTTCTTTGCCGGAGTGCTCGGAATCTTTGGCCACGGCAACGTGGCCGGCATCGGGCAGGCGCTCGAGCAGGATCGGGAACTCCCCTTTATTCCTATGCGCAATGAGCAATCCGGCGTGCATTTCGCCGCGGGCTTTGCCAAGGCCAGCAACCGGCTGCGCGCATTCGCGTGCACCTCTTCGATCGGGCCGGGCGCGACCAACATGATCACCGGCGCCGCGCTCGCCACCATCAATCACCTGCCCGTGCTGCTGCTTCCCGGCGACATCTTCGCGCGCCGCAACGTCGCGCCAGTATTGCAGCAATTGGAGTCGCCCGCCACGCAGGATATTGGCGTGAACGATTGCTTCAAGCCGGTCTCGCGCTACTGGGACCGCATTTATCGCCCCGAACAACTCATCACCACGCTGCCCGAGGTAATGCGCGTGCTAACCTCGCCCTCCGATTGCGGCGCGGCGACTTTGGCGTTGCCGCAGGACGTGCAGGCTGAAGCGTACGACTATCCTGAAGAACTCTTTCGCAAGCGCGTGTGGCTCATCCGGCGCGGTGCACCGGACCAGCTTTCGTTTGAATGCGCGATTGCGGCCATCCGCGCGGCCAGCAAGCCGATCATCGTGGCCGGCGGCGGCGTGCTGATGAGCGGGGCTTCGCAGGCGCTCGCCGAATTCGTTGCCGGGACCGGTATCCCCGTTGCGGAAACGCAGGCGGGCAAAGGCTCGCTCGAGTGGGACCACCCGCAATCGGTGGGCGCGATTGGCGCTACTGGCACGCTTGCCGCCAACCGGCTCGCGAATGCAGCCGACGTTGTCATCGGCATCGGCACGCGTTACTCCGATTTCACGACAGCGTCGATGACGGCCTTCCAGAATCCGCAGGTGCGCTTTGTGAACATCAACACCGCCGAGTTCGATGCATATAAAGTCGGCGCCATCCCCGTGGTGGCTGATGCGCGCGTTGCGCTCGAGCAGTTGACAACGGCGTTTGCGGGCTATCGTGTCCCGGCCGATTACGCGGCTGAGGCTGCCGATCTGAAAGCAAAGTGGGAAGCGGAGGTCGATCGACTCTTTCATCTCGATAATCCGGGCCGACCCGCGCAGAGCGAGGTGATCGGCGCGATGTGGGAGGCGTCAGGGCCGCGCGATGTTCTGCTCTCAGCTGCGGGCAGTCATCCCGGCGACCTGCACAAGTTGTGGCGCACGCGCACGCCCAACGGCTACCACATGGAGTACGGTTACTCGTGCATGGGCTATGAGATTCCCGGGGCGATGGGCGCGAAACTCGCCGACCCCAGCCGTGAAGTCTTTGTGTTCCTGGGCGACGGCACCTATCTGATGATGCCGAGTGAAATTGCAACCTCAGTGCAGGAGGGCATAAAAATCATCATCGTGCTGGTGGATAATCACGGCTTCGCCAGCATCGGCAACCTGAGCCAGTCGCTGGGCCAGGGCGGATTTGGAACCGGTTTCAAGGTCCGCAACTCTACATCCGGCCAGTTGGATGGCGACACGCTGCGCATCGACTTTGTGGCCAACGCTCGCAGCCTTGGTGCGCACGCCGTAAAGGCTGCAACCATTCAAGAGCTGAAGCAGGCTCTCGATGATGCCAAATCGGGCGACCGCACCACGGTGATCGTGATCGAGACCGATCCCACCATCGGTGTGCCTGGCTACGAGTCGTGGTGGGACGTTGCGGTAGCCGAGGTTTCTGAAATGGAAAGCGTGCGCGAGGCCCGGGCACGCTATGAAGAGGCGCGAAAGCGCGAACGTTATTTCCTCTGAGGTGAACTGAAAATGACGGAACGCTTGCAAAACTTCATCGACGGCGCGTGGCGCGACTCCAGTGCCGGTGAGGCGCTCAACGTCATCAACCCCGCGTCGGCAGCGGTGCTGGCGCAGGTTCCGCTCTCGCCGGCCGCAGACGTCAATCAGGCCGTCGAGATCGCTGAGCGCGCTTTCCTTCTCTGGCGACGTACCCCGGTTGTCGATCGCGTGCAGCCGCTCTTCAAGCTCAAGGCTCTGCTCGAACAACATCGCGACGACCTTGCGCTCTCCATCACCGAGGAGTGCGGCAAGACGTTGGCGGAGAGCAAAGGCGAGATGCAGCGCGCGATTGAAAACGTCGAGACCGCGTGCGGCATGCCGACGCTGATTCAGGGCACGAATTGCGAAGACATAGCGGCCGGCATCGACGAGCACATGATTCGCCAGCCGCTCGGAGTCGCAGCTGCAATTACGCCGTTCAATTTTCCCGGCATGATTCCGTTCTGGTTCATGCCCTATGCGGTAGCAGCCGGGAATTGCTTTCTGCTCAAGCCGTCGGAGCGCGTGCCAATAACGTCCCACAAGGTTTTTCAACTCCTCCGGCAAGCGGGCTTTCCGCCTGGCGTAATTCAACTTGTGAATGGCGGCCGCGACACGGTGAACGCAATTCTCGATCACCCCGGCATCCGCGCCGTGAGCTTTGTTGGTTCCACCGCGACCGCGCGTTACATCTACAGCCGCGCCGCGACCAACGGCAAGCGGGCGCAGTGCCAGGGCGGCGCAAAAAACCCGGTCGTGGTGATGCCCGATGCCGACATGGAAATGACCACGCGCATCCTCGCCGACTCGGCCTTTGGCTGCGCCGGCCAGCGCTGCCTGGCTGCATCTGTTGCCATCACGGTCGGGGACGCGCGGCCCAGCTTTACTGAGCAGATCGTAGCCACCGCGACCCATCGTAAAGTGGGATACGGCGCCGCTCCCGGCATCGAGATGGGGCCGGTGATCTCGGCTGAAAGCAAGGCGCGCATCGAGGGCCTAATCGCGAAAGGCGAGCACGATGGCGCGCGTGTGCTTGTCGATGGCCGCGGCCGCAAGGTTTCAGGTTACGAAGACGGCTACTTCGTTCTGCCTACCGTGCTCGACGACGTTCCACCCGATGCGGAGACGGCGCGCACGGAAATCTTCGGGCCGGTGCTCAGCCTTATGCACGCCGCCTCGATCGAAGAAGCTATCGCCCTGGTCAACGGCCGCAGCTACGGCAACATGGCGTGCATCTTCACCTCAGACGGCGCCAACGCGCGCCGCTTCCGTTACGAAGTGAATGCAGGCAATGTGGGCATCAATGTGGGCGTAGCTGCGCCCATGTCCACGTTTCCATTCAGCGGATGGGGAGAAAGTTTCTTCGGCGACCTGCACGCCCAGGCGCATCACGCGGTCGAGTTCTACACCCAAACCAAGGTGGTGGTCGAACGCTGGCCCAGGGAGTGGAGCCGAAAATTCTAAGGAGAAAGCATGAAGAACTTATTGGTTGGCAACGCGCCTTGTTCCTGGGGCACGATCGAGCACCAGGACACGAGCAAGCAAATTCCGTTTAACCGCATGTTGGACGAACTTATCGAGACCGGCTACACCGGGACTGAGCTGGGCGATTGGGGCTACATGCCCACCGATCCGGAAGCGCTGAATGCCGAACTCGCTAAACGCAATCATCTTGTCATGCTGGGCGCGTTCGTGCCCGTAGCACTCAAGAATCCGGCCACGCACGCTGACGGTGTGGCGAAGGCCGTGAAGACAGCGCGCCTTATCGCCGCGGTGGCCACCACGCAAGCGCCGTACCTGGTGCTTGCCGACGATAACGGAACCGATCCCACGCGGACCCATCTGGCCGGGCGCATTCCCGCGAGCGCGGGATTGAGCAAGGACGAATGGAGGACTTTTGCCGGCGGCGCAGACAGGATCGCGCACGCCGTCTTTGACGAGACCGGCCTGCGCACGGTTTTCCATCACCACTGTGCCGGCTACGTGGAAACGCCGGACGAGATCGCCACGCTGCTCGATCTCACCAACCCTGAGCGCCTTGGCCTGGTCTTCGATGCCGGTCACTACTACCACGGCACCGGAGGCGAGGATTGCGACCTGGTCGCGGCTCTTAATCGCTTTGCGGATCGCATCTGGTACATTCACTTGAAAGATCTCGAGCCGAATGTCTCGCGGCGCTGCCGGGCGGAGAATCTCGATTATTTTGCAGGGATGATGCTGGGCCTTTATCCTGAGTTGGGCAAAGGTTGCGTGGATTTTCCCGCGCTGCTGCGCTGGCTCGCCGCTCGCGACTACAGTGGTTATGCGCTCGTCGAGCAGGACATTCTGCCCGGCATGGGCACCCCGAAAGAGAGTGCGCAGCGCAGCCGCGATTATCTGCGCTCCATTGAATCGAATTTCACCGCAAACCAGCTTCTGGCATCTGCGCACTAGGTCTGTGACCGGGAGGAAATGTTCGTATGCCTACTGGCGGCGGGGACGCCGCCAGGACAGCCGGTCTGGAGACCGGCGCTACTATCCGCCGGGGACACATCTCTTGCCGGTCAGAGACCTAGTAACCTGCATTCTCGCGGGGATCCGCCGTCCCGATCCCCGCATGCAAAGGCTGGAAGCCAGAAGCTGGAAGCTAATCTGCTCAAAACCGTATTCTGCGAGGGCACAAAATGAGCACCAAGAGACTTCATTTCGGAATTATCGGCGCAGGCCGTATCGGCCGCGTCCATGCTGAAACTCTCGCCTTTCGCCTGCCGGAAGCCGAGATCGTTGCCATCACCGATATCAATCGCCACGCCGCGGAGACGCTTGCCGGCCATTGCAACATTCCCCAGGTCGTTGCCTCGGCTGGCGACATCTTCGCCGATCCACGCATCGAAGCGGTCCTCATCTGCACCTCTACCAGTACTCACGCCGATCTCATCGTGCAGGCGGCAAAGGCAGGCAAGCATATCTTCTGCGAAAAGCCCGTCTCTCTGAGCCTGGAAAAAATCGACAGCTCGCTGGCCGCGGCGGAAGCAGCCGGGGTACAGCTCCAGGTCGGATTCAACCGCCGCTTCGACTCCAACTTCATTCGCGTCCGCCAGGCGGTTGCAAGCGGCGAAATCGGCTTGCCGAACCTGATGCACATCATCAGCCGCGACCCTGCGCCGCCGCCGCTCTCTTACCTTGGACCCTCCGGCGGCATCTTCCTGGACATGATGATTCACGACTTCGATATGGCGCGGTTCCTCATGGGCGAAGAGGTTGAAGAGGTGTATGCCGCGGGCGGCGTGTTCGTCGACCCGGGTTTTCGCGAGGCCAACGACATCGATACCGCGCTGGTCGTCCTCCACTTCCGCAATGGCGCCATCGGCACCATCGACAACAGCCGCAAGGCCACTTTCGGCTACGATCAACGGGTTGAGATCCTGGGCAGCAGAGGCAAAATCGCCACTGAAAACCGCTATCCGAATCAGGTTGTAGTCAGCGGCGAGAATTCCGTTTACACTGATCTGCCCCTGAACTTTTTCATGCAGCGCTACACTGAAAGTTTTGCTTTGGAATTGCAGTTGTTCACCCAGGCCGTACTTGAAAACAAGCCCACGCCGGTCACTGGCGCCGATAGCCGCGTTCCAGTCGTCATGGCGCTGGCGGCGCGCAAGTCTTACGATGAGCATCGCCCCGTTCGCCTTAGTGAGGTCTCTCAATGAAACGATCCGCGCTCTTCTGCATCCTTACCGACATTCACCTTTGGGTGCCGGTCGTGGTGCTAATTCTGGGAACCGCACTGCTGATGACCCTGAGGTGAACCGGTGAGCTCGAACGCAACCGCCGCGCCTGCGCGGTCCACACTTTCCCTGCACAAGCTCGGCGTTTTTTGTGGCCTGGCCGCGGCCGTCTGGCTCGGCAGTGCTGAAGCACCCACCAAGCTGGTCAACGAGGGATTCTCTCCCTTCCTCATCTCGATGGGCATGGTCATGGGCGCATTTGTGGCGCGCTGGACTGTTCCCACGCTGCTGAAGGGCACGCGATTCCTCTACCGGGATCTGCGCGACAAGCCGCACCTGATTGTGTGGGCGCTGCTGGGCGGAATGTTGTGGGCCGTGGCCAACACACTCACCATCTTTGCGGTTCGCAACGTTGGTCTGGCCATTGCTTTTCCGCTCTGGAATACCAACAGCCTTGTCGGGCTCCTATGGGGCTGCATTCTCTTCAAGGAACTCCGCGGCTCTCGAACCAGGGATTGGGTTAAGGTGTTGGGCGGAGCAGCGGCCATCGTCTTCGGCGCGGCCGTGCTGGCCATTGCCACCGCGCAACAGCATGCCGGAGCGCCCGGCCGGGCTGCCATCGGCATTATCGCCGCGCTCGGAGCAGGCGTGCTGCTCGGCACCATGTATATTCCCTACCGCAAGGCCTACATCAGCGGCATGAACCCGCTGTCGTTCGTCACCATTTTCACTTTTGGCGAGTTGGGGACCATTCTCACTCTGGGATGGATTTTCTATGGCGGCGCCGGCAACCTGGTCGCTGAGTTGCACAGAGCCCGGCCCATGCTGTTCTGGCCGTTTCTCGGTGGCTTCTGTTGGGTCATCGGCGACTTGTTCCAGCAGTACGCCGCCAAATACCTCGGCATCGGGCGCGGCATTCCGCTCTCCAACACCAACCAACTCTGGGGATTGGCGTGGGGCGCGCTGGTCTTCTCGGAGATGGCCGGATTGTCCTTCTCGGGCAAAGTGCTGATCATTGCCGGATCGCTGATCATGATCGCGGGCGCTGTATCCATCAGCATGGCCGCGCCGCCGCCGTCGGAACTCGACAATTGGCGCCTGGCGATGAGCCGCGAGTGCGACCGCTATGGCCTCGACTCCAAAAATGTCGCCGCCGTGGTCCAGGGCGATGACCCGCTGGCAGATGATCCCCACTATCGACGCTGGTGGGAATTGCTCATCATGCTTACGGCTTGCGCAATCTTCGTCTGGCTGGCCATCGGTACACGCGCCCAGCACATCAGCGTCAGCCTTCCCTGGATGATTGTGCTCATGGTCGGTACTTTGATTCCGCTGCTGGTGTGCGGAACTCTGTTGTGGCGCCGCACCCGGTTCTCTTAGTCAGTTTCAGGGCGGATTCGTCCTGCGTTGCAGTATTCCTTCCCGCCAAAGTGCCGGGTTCGCCGGGTTCTCCGGTGCGCCTCTGCCACTCCGCACACGTTTGCAATCTGGCTTGGAATTGCACCCTTAGACGTTACGGAATTCACCGGATTTTAACCTTGAAAAACATCCCAGATTGAGTTTTTGATTCAACTTCGTCATTGTGCGTAAATAGCAGATAATAGGTACCCTAAGCGCATGTTCACCCGTAGGTCCCCATCCTTTTCACAACCTGACTGAATGCCCGGTTGGAGCGCGGCCCATTTTCGCTTGACACGCTCGTCTTGCGTTTGCTACGGTCCTCTTGCGGAAACAGACTTAGAGAAATCCACCGCCGAATACTGCCTCTTGTTGAATGGGTTAGCGAAAGTCCCTGCCCGCTCGTAGTCGCATGTGTTTGGAGTGGATTTTTTGTCTATTACAGGCATTTTAACGGCCCGTTCTTGTAACCTTAACGACCGTGAACAAGGATGAGTTCGACCCTTGCAAATAAGAAATGCCGTCCTCGTAAATGAGGAAAGACACTTAACCGTTTTTGAAACAACAACTTTGAGGAGGCAAAATGAAGTCGGCGAATCGATCTGAGGGGAATCGGGCAGGTACAGGCCTTAGCGCGAATTCTAAAACTCGGCGTTTCGGGTGGATTCTCTTAACACTGGCGCTCCTGTTCATTTTTTCCGCGAACAGGGCCGTCGCGCAGTACGACACCGGCACCTTGGTTGGCGTCGTTCACGATGCAACCGGCGCGGTCATTCCTGGAGCAACGGTGACGGTGTTGAATAAGGCCACCGGCGTGGTGTCCACGGTCACCTCGGGCACTGAAGGCCAGTACGAGGCGCCGTCGCTGCACACGGGCATCTACAAAATCACCGCCGAGCATAACGGTTTTAGCACCGCGGTGGCCGATAACATCACGGTTTCAGTGGGCGAGCGGCAGCACATCGACCTGACCCTTCAAGTGGGCCAGACCGCGACTACCGTGGAAGTAAGTGGCGTGGCGCTGCAACTGGAGACCGAAACCAGCGAGCGCGAACAGACGGTTTCTGGATATCAGACCGAAGCGCTGCCGCTGGTGAGCCGCAACTTCTCCGACCTTCTGGCGCTGGTGACCGGCTCGCGGCAAGCGCCGACCGCGGCAACCACCAGTTCCATCTCAAGCCTGGTGCGCGAGGGCGCCTACAACGTCAACGGCCAGCGCAGCATGTTTAACAACTACCTGCTGGACGGCATGGACAACAACGCGTATGGCGAGAGCAATCAGGGGTTCGACAACCAGATCATCGCCATTCCGCCGGATTCGGTCGCGCAGTTCAATGTGGTGACGAACAACGAAAGCGCCGAATTGGGGCGTTCATCGGGAGCGACGGTCAACGTTGCCTCAGCCAGCGGCACCAACAGCTACCATGCCACGCTGTATGAGTTCATTCGCAATACCGATCTAAACGCGGCAGGATTCTTCAAGCCTACGCTGGTTGGCAGCACCGGGGTCAGCGTTCCGTTTGAGAAGCCCACCTTCAACCGCAACCAGTACGGCTTGAATTTCGGCGGCCCCATCGCCAAGGACAAGCTGTTCGCATTCGTCGACTACGAGGGATTCCGCCAGACGCTGAGACCGCTCTACGTGCTCACGCTTCCCACGCAAAACGAGCTCAACGGCATTTTGGTCGTGCCGGTCAAGAATCCACTTACGGGAGTGACGTATCCGGCCGGGACGGCGATCCCGTCTGGCGCCATCAACCCGCTTACGTCCCAGATCCTTTCGTACTACGCACCGTTTTCCAGCACATTGCCGGTTTCCGGTCTCGCCACTACCGGCCTGTATTCGGATGACTACGCGAAGGAGGTCCCTTTCACCGACAAATCTGACAAGGGTGATGTTCGCCTGGACTTTCAACAGAGCCAGGCCAGCTCGTGGTTCCTGCGTGTCAGCGACCGCAAGGAAACAGGAGTCAACTATCCGACGATTCCACTTCCGCTCGACGGCACGGCGAATGGCACCATCCGCATTCTCGACCAGCAGGTGGCGCTTGGTTATACACATCAATTCAGCCCCAACCGGCTCGTAGACGCGCGCCTGGGACTGTCGCGCACCAAGGCCGGGAAATATACGCTCTCAATCGGCCAGAACGACTTCAATATCCCCGGTCTGCAGGACGTGCCCACGGCGATCGAGGGCGGCCTTCCCCAGGTGAGCATCAACAACTTCACCACCTTCGGCCGGCAGAGCACCAATCCGCAATGGCAGGATCCGGCGCTGCTCGATCCCAAGGTGAACTACACCTGGGTCAAGGGCAAGCACTCACTCAAATTCGGCTATGAGTACGAACACATCTGGATGGCAGTCAACGATAACAATCCGCTCTACGGTTCCTGGACCTACTCGGGCGGCTACAGCAACGCCGGCGGCAGCACGGTTGCCGATACCTACTGGGCCGATTTCCTCTTCGGGTTGACCAAGAGCTACCAGTTGGCAAACTACTTCGTTGTCCATCTGCGCCAGTCGATGGACAGTGTCTACGCGCAGGACGACTATAAGATCGCCCCCAAACTTACGCTGAACCTGGGAATCCGCTGGGAGTATGGCTCCCCTTATTCGGAGTGGAAGAGCAACATCTCCAACTTCGATCCTGTCAACCAGGTGGTGGACACCATCACCCCCGGAGCACAGGCGGGCAATGGCATCCAGCCGGTGACCGGGGGCGGAGTTTACGGCAGAACGCTCGTGAATCCGGATCTGCACGATTTTTCGCCGCGCATCGGATTCTCCTATGAGGTAATGCCGAACACGGTTGTTCGCGGCGGTTTCGGCACCGGCTACGTCCACTACACTCGCGCCGGCTCGGGAGACATCCTGGGCATTAACGCTCCACAGGCCCAGTTTGCGGTGGTCACACAGAACACCCCGACCACCACGAACAAGTGCGGGACCCCGCTTCCGGCAGAGATTATTGCGGTGGGCACGACGACTCCCAGCTGCTACGCAACTTCCGATCAGGGATTTCCATCCGGCCTGGTGACAACGTTCAATCCAGCTACCGATAACATCACCTGGGTTCCCAGGAATACGCCCGACAGCTACGTCGAGAACTTTTTCCTCAGCGTGCAGAAGCAATTGTCGAAGAATACCCTTGTCGACGTGGCCTACGTTGGCAACCACGGACTCAAGCTGCAGGGCTTCCTGAACGGGAATCAGAAGAATCCCTCCAACGGTTTCGCGCGGCCCTACGCCAACTGGCCGAGCGACATTACCGAAGCGCTCAATGAGTTCTGGTCTCACTTCAACGCGCTGCAGGTACGTTACGAGCAGCGATTCGTGGGCGGCCTCACGCTGCTGAACTCCTTTACCTGGGAACACTCGATGGACAATGCCTCGGCCTCGCTCGAAGGCAACACGCCGTCGCCGCAGGATGGCAACAATATCAAGGCTGATTACGCGCAATCGGACTACAACCTGCCCATCGCCAACGTTACCAGCCTGGTCTACGAGGTTCCGGTGGGTCAGGGCCGGCGTTTCGTTTCAGGCATGAATGGCGCCGAGAATGCAGTGCTGGGCGGCTGGCAAATCAGCGCCATCAATACCGCGCAGGCCGGCACGCCGTTTAACCTGACCTACACGCCCAATGGCAATCAGCAAGTGTCGGCGCAGATCTCAGCGACCTATCGCGGCGCCAACGAATACCGGCCGGACTATGTTCCCGGCACCAAGGTCACGCAGGGAAAATCGAACCGCGCCCCCAACAGCGGCTATGTGAACTACATCAACTACTCGTCCTTCCTGATTCCGCCCTACAAGGATGCGTCTGGGAATGTTCTGAGTCCGTTCGGCAACGCGTCGCGCAATCCTGGTCGCACGCCCGCGTTCAATGAAACCGACTTCGACCTGAACAAGAAGTTCAACACGCCGCTCGAAAGCATGAAGATCGAGTTCCGTGCCGAGGCCTACAACCTGTTTAATCACACCAACCTTTATCTGCCTAGCACGATCAGTGGTTCGCAGCCCACCGCGACGCAAACTCTGAGTTACGGGGCAACAGCACCGAATTCAGCGATTCCACCAACCGCCAATCCAACCAGCGGCGGACAGATCACTTCCACCTTCGAGCCCCGCATCATTCAATTCGGTTTGAAGGTGATTTACTAAATTGCTTAAACCAGCTGTGCCGGCCGCGTTGCGTGGCCGGCATACTTCGATTTTTTGTCCTTGAACCACTCAGATCGAGTGGCTGCTCTGACTCCGGACGCCTGAGATCGACTCCGGCCTCAGGCCATGCCGCGGATTGGCATGAATGCAGAGCAAGGGCGGGATCGATCTCGTTTGGCATTCCAGTATTACGCCACGAACCCGCGTCGCCCGGCGACAGGCACCTGCGCATCCAACCAGCCGCGCACTTTTTTGCCGCGTGATTTGGACCCTGTACGTGGCCGGGAGTTGAGGGTACGACCATGAGAACGAACATCCTGAAACAATTGGGGCGGCAAGGCGAGCAGTGGGATGTATTGGTGATCGGTGGCGGCGCCAGCGGCCTGGGCGCGGCCGTTGAAGCGGTTTCCCGGGGGTATCGCACCCTGCTGGTGGAGCGCTTCGATTTCGCCAAGGGCACATCGAGCCGAAGCACAAAGCTCGCGCACGGCGGCGTTCGCTACCTCGAACAACTCAACCTGACCCTGGTTCTGGATGCTTTGCGTGAGCGCGGCCGCATGTTGAGGAACGCGCCCCACCTGGTCCACGATTTGTCTTTCGTCGTCCCGGCTTATAGCTACTTTTCGCTTCCGTATTACGGCATCGGCCTCAAAGTCTATGAGCAGCTCTCCGGCAGCTTGTCGATGGGGCGCTCAGAGCTTCTCTCTCGCAACAGCACGCTTGAGAAGTTGCCGGGCCTGGCCGCGGATGGTCTTCGCGGCGGCATTCTCTATCACGATGGCCAATTTGACGACGCGCGTTTTGCCATCGCGCTGCTGCGCACGCTTGAGGACCTGGGAGGAACCGCCATCAACTACGTTGAGGCCACCGGCCTGCTGCAGGTTGGAGGCAAGACCGCTGGCATCAGGGCGCGCGACCGTGAGAGTGGCGCCGTCATCGAACTGCAGGCGAAGGTCGTGATCAACGCATGCGGAGTTCATGCGGAAGAGACGCTTGCCTTCGATGGCCACACGCGCGGATCGCTGCTGGCCATAAGCCAGGGAACCCATTTCGTGCTGCCGCATTACTTTCTGCCTGGAAATGCCGCGCTCATGGTTCCCAAAACGGCCGATGGCCGCGTGCTGTTCGCCATTCCGTGGCACGGCGCAACGCTCGTAGGAACCACCGATGAACCTGTCGACCGAGTGTCTGACGAGCCGCGCGCAAAAGCATCGGAGAGAGACTTTCTGCTGGATCACATCACCCGCTATCTTCACCGCACGCCAACTGCGGCAGAGATCCTCAGCGTCTGGTCGGGCCAGCGCCCGCTGGTGCGCAAAGGCGGCGTAAAAACATCGAAGCTTTCCAGGGACCACACCATCCTGGTTTCAAACTCCGGATTAGTCACGGTGACCGGAGGCAAATGGACCACTTATCGCCGCATGGGCCAGGACACCATCGATCGCGCCGCGGAAGTTGCATCGCTTCCCAGGGTACCGTCGCGCACGCGGGACTTGAGGCTTCACGGATGGACGCTGAATCCGAGTGAAGGAACTTCAGAGTGGGCGCGCGTCTACGGCTCAGATCTGCCTTTGCTCGACGCAATCCGAGCCGGAGATGCGGACCTCAATACGAATCTCGATGCGCCGATTCATCCGCGCCTTCCGTACCGGCTGCGCGAGGTGCTGTGGGCTGCGCGTCACGAAATGGCGCGGACGGTCGAGGATGTTCTGGCCCGGCGCACCCGCGCTCTTTTCCTCGATGCGCGCGCCGCCATTGAAGCTGCGCCCGTGGTGGCAGACCTGATGGCCAAAGAACTGAACAGGAGCGACGCGTGGAAGGTGAAAGACCTGTCGGACTTTATTGAAACCGCGAAGGGCTATATCTATGACGATTGCGATCTCCGCCGGGCGCCCATTGCCTATTCGCGATAGCACACGCGGCAGTTGCTATTCGGCGTGCAGCGCCACGTCAAACAGCAGCAGGCTTACGGTAGTAAAAATAATGTCGTAGCCCACCAGCATCTTGATCCACAGCGTCGGATCGCCTTCTCCGGTGAAAATGGACGTGGTGGCCTGCACCATGGCCAAAAGCGCAGGGATGAAGATGGGAAAGAGAATCAGCGAGAGCAGCAACTCGCGATTGCGGCTGCTCATCGCGAGCGCGGCAAAGAAGATGCCATTGCCGACCAGGGCCCATGTGCCCAGCGGCAGCACCAGCATCAGCAACCAGCCCTGGCCTGCGACGTGAAGGTTATAGAAGATAAAAAAGAAGGGCGCCAGGATCACCTGAACGACGGTGACAAAGATGAAGTTCACAATCACCTTGGCCAGGTAGAGCTCAGCCGAGGACGAAGGGACCATGCGCTGGGCATCCATCACCTGGTGGCGAATTTCGCGCGCCCATGCCTGATTGAGCGCGCTCACTGAGGCGAACATGGTGGCCACGCAGAGTACGCCGCCGGCAATCTGCTGTGAAAATTCGCCGCGCGGGTCGAATGCGATGGAGAAGAGCACGACCACCAGCCCGGAAAAGAACAGCATGGAGATCACCGCGTCGAGCGAGCGCCACTCGATGCGCAGGTCTTTCAGGAGATGAGTCCACAGGGCGCGCATCACGCTGGCTGGCCCTCCGAAGCTGCGGGATTCAAATCGTCGGATTTGGCAGTGTCTTTTGTCAGGTCCGCGGTTTGGGCCGCGGCGGCGCGGAAATAGTCGTCGGGGCTTAGGACTAACTGTGTTCCTCGCGTTCCGGCCGAGACGCTGATCTTGTCGAACAGGATTGCAGTCTCATCGACGAAGGCCGGAAAAGGCTTCCTGGCGCCGAAGACCGTCACACCACCGCGAATGTAGCCGGTGAGCGGCTGCACATCCTTGAGGGGAACCATTTCAGCCTTGCGCAGCCCGGCTGATCGAGCAAGCTTCTTGAAGTCCAGCTCGGCATTGCCGGGAATCACGGCGAATACATAGACGCCTGCCCCGCCCGTCGTAAGCAGCGTCTTAAAAACCTGCTCGGCAGGCATGGCGATTTTTTTTGCGACTGTAGTTGCCGAGAGATCGTTGGGATCGACTTCGTATTCGCGCAGTTCAAACGGGATGCCGAGGGATTCAAGAAAACGGGCGCCGTTGGTTTTCATAACGTCGGCCTTCCCGGCTCGAAAGACGCTATCCGGCCGGCGTGCAGCGTCAGTACCCAGTCGGCGATGGGCGCGGCCAGCTCGCGCTGATGGGTGGTGAGCACAATTGTGCGATCGCTCTGGCGGAAGCCGGCCAGCATTTCTACCATCTGCCGGGCGCTTTCGACGTCCATGTTTGAGAACGGCTCATCGAGCAGAAGCAATTCGGGAATGGGGAGCAGAACGCGGGCCAGCGAAGTGCGCTGGCGCATGCCTTGCGAATACTGGCCCAGGGTGCGTTTCAGATCGGGGTCGAGACCCACCTGGCGCAGCGCATCGGCCGTCGGCAGGCAGTCGCGGCCGGGATAGAGATCGGCAAAATAGCGCAGATTTTCCTGTGCGGTCAGCTCGTCGTAGAGCATGGGTGCATGGCTCATGTATGCGATGCGCGCGCGGGCCTGCTGTGGCTCGAGGCCGTTGAAGACTCGGACCGTGCCGAAACTGGGGCGCAGCAGTCCGGCCAGAATCCTCAAAAGTGTTGACTTGCCGGCGCCGTTCTCGCCCAGCAGGACGTAGCACCGGCCCGGTTCAAAGTCAGCGGAAACCTGGCGCAGCGCGGCAAAAGAACCAAAGAGCTTTGAAACCTGATCGAGCCGGGCGCAGAGCGTAGTGCGGGCGGGCTCGGATGGGTTGGCGCTCATTCGATCAGTTGGCTGCGGTCTGGTTGGCGGCGGGCGCTGCCGGCGCGGCGCTGGACGCAGCGGCGGGTTTGGCGTTGGCAGGACCTGCCGGCGCCGCGCCGGGCTGCACGGGCGCGTATTTGCTTGCGCACTTGGCCTGAAGCACGTTGGCGTGGAATACTCCGTCACGTCCATAGGTACCCATCGCCAGCGCCTGCGCATCGTCTTTGAAAGTGTCAGGAGGCGGCTCAGAGCCCTTGTAAACCACCTTCAGCAGCCGGCCGCTGCCGGCCTTGGGAGAGTGGCTCTCAAACTCATTCATTACAAAATCGACGTGGGTGCCGTTCTGTTCGATGGAGCCGGGCTGAACGAAGCCTTCAACACGCAGCTGGCTGTGGTAGGCCTTGTCGCCCAACCCGCCGAGCTCGGCAATGGTCACATAGTAGCTCTTGTTCGCCCCGTAGCCGGTGAAGGCGAGCCATCCGATGGTGCCGACGATAATGGCAGCCGCAATCCCGATCCGCAAGGTATTTCCAGAGATTTTCATTGTCAGTCTTAACGATACGAGGGTAGAGGGCCGGGGTCAACTGTTGGAGGCAACTTGAGTGATTTAGGTCACACCAGCACCTTCACCCATCGCAGGCGGTTAACCCCTTATTCCGAGGGGATTTAGCGTGAGGAGTTCAGGCTCTGCGTGGCGCGATCGAGCGCCTGCGCAAGCACCACCAACTGTTGTGCGGCGATTGCAGAGTTTTTGGCGTCGATGGCCTCATTCACGCCGGGGATAACGACAGCCGAATAGCCTGTGTATTCGCCGGGAGCGTAGATGGTGTGTTTGTACCATGGGCGATTGGGCAGACCGGCGTCGGTCAGCAACGCGGTTTCAGCGCCGCGTAGTGCGTTGTTCAGTTTTACCAGGTCGCCGGAGGCCGCGGCTTCCTGATCGTGCGCTCTTTGCGCCGCCACAGTCAGCCGCTGCGCTGCTGCCTCGGCCGGAGCAAAATCCAGGCCGGCCAGCTTCGCGTCTGCCGCCTTGTGCTGTGCCGCCTCAATGTAAGCGGTGATCTCGCGGGCGTAAGCCGTGTAGTCGTAAGGCAGCACGTCGGCGTCGGCCATGCGCAGCGCTTCCAGGCCCAGAATGCGGGCCATCTCCTGCAGATAGGCAAAATGCGGGTCGGCGTTTTGTGTATACCAGGCAAAATCGTCGAAGGTCGAGTGATACACGCCGTACGGGCCTTCCGACCCGATGTCCGTGGAGGGCACGCCCGCGTGCTGCAGGAAAGGTGTAAAGTCGGAACCCGAACCCAGGTCACCGACGCGGACCTCTTCATCGCTTGTGGGCGGCGCATTCGATCCTTGGTGTTCGTTGTCCTCGCGGCGCTCCATTCTCCACTGCTGATAAACCGTTCCGCTCACGGGGCTGGGAACGGAGCGGGTCAGATCGCGGAGAAACTGTTTCAGCGAAGGCACGGCGGAGGCCGAGAAATCCGGACCCGAGACTGCTACGTCCACGTTGAAGTACGCCACGGCATGGTCGAGCGTCTTGCCCTGCTGCTCCACCCACTCCGTTGACCCGATCAAGCCCTCCTCTTCAGCATCCCAACTGCAAAAGACAATGGTGCGTTTGGGCCGCCATCCATCCTTGAGCAGCGCGCCGACGCCGTGCACCGATTCGAGCATGGCCGCGGTGCCGCTACTCGGATCCACCGTGCCGTAGACCCACGCATCGCGGTGGTTGCCCACCACCACCCGCTCGCCCGGATATTCCGAACCCTTGATCTTGCCGATTACATCCCAGATGATCCGGCGCTGGTAATCCTGCTGCGAAACCAGGTGAACCTTCACGCCGCCGGGGCCGAGATGATAGCGGAAGGGAAGCGCACCCTGCCAGCCCTGCGGCACGCCCGGCCCTTGCAGAGCCTGCAGAATGGGTGCGGCATCGTGGTAGCTGATGGGGATGGAGATGATCTGCGGCTGGTTTCCGCCGCCGGCGATGCGGGCTGAGTCAGGCAGATCCAGCGTTGAAGCCACGCCTGGAGTTTCAGGATCGCCCGCATATTTGAACAGGTACTGGACCGAGCCGCGCTGCACGCCGGTATCGGGCCGCCAGGGGCCAATGGGCCAGGGATCGCCCTTGTAGTAGCCGTCGTCCTGCGGATCGGAGTAAATGAGCACGCCGGCCGCGCCACGCTTCTCGGCGATGTAGACCTTGACGCCCCGGAAGTTGGCGCCGTAACGGCAAATCACGATCTTGCCGTGGAGATCGATATGCTGCGCGGCCAGTCGATCGAAATCCTCCAGCCGGCCGTAATTGGCGTAAACCACGTCGCCGGTCAGGTCTCCCGATCCGGAAGATCCGTTGAACGGCATCACCACGCGCGGGTCGTCCTGGTACGGGTCGCCGTTGACATGTTCCCGCGTCGGCCCGCTCATTAGGAGCTTCCCGCCCGCGTCAAAAGCCTCTACGCGCACTTCTTTGGGCTGGTTCAACAACACGCGGTAGGGCACAATCTCGGTGTCGAGTCCGGCTGCGCGAAACTTTTGCGCTACGTACTCAGCCGTCTTGTGGTCCTCGGGAGTGGCGGCAAGGTGCGGCGCGGAGGTAAGAGTCTTCAGGTGTTCTCCGGCCAGCTTGGAGTCCGGCACAGCGAGAAACTTCTCCTCGACTTTTGCCTGGGCATCGAAGCTGCTGTAGCCAAAGACGCTCTGCGAGCCGGACGATTGAGCTTGAAGCGTGCCGGCAATGCAGACCAGGGGAAACCCGGAAAAAAAGAACGCAACCAGCGTCTTGCGCGAGAACATCGATTGTACCCCCCGAAAAGAAAGTTAAATGCGGGAACTCCGGCGGATGAATTGCGTCAAGTGCGGCGCATTTCTGACGCACGAAGCAACAAACCATCAGCTTACACCAAGGCAATGGAGAAACGCCTCTGAGCGCCGGGACATTAAGCAACGGGCTGAGCGCAGTGCGCGCAGCGCGTAGCGGCCAGGGGAATCTCGCTCAGGCACTCCGCACAGGGCTTTGTCGCGGGCGGCGGCGCGGGCGCGGGCGGACTGAACTTCTTGAGCATGTATTGCGTCGGCAGCAGAATCGCAAAATAGATTGCCGCCGCAACCAGCAGGAAGTTGATCAGCGTGTTAAGCAGCTTGCCAATATGAATCTCGCCCGGCGCAATGTAATTGGCCGGGAGCGGGTTCGGCGGCGGTGAAACGTGGTGCAGAACCGGCACGTGTATGACCAGGGTGGAGAAATCCGGCGCACCCACCAGCGCGGAGATTGTCGGCGTAATCACATCGGCGGTAACTGACGCGGTGATCGCCCCGAAGGCCGCGCCGATGATGACCGCGACCGCCAGGTCCACAACATTCCCACGAAGAATAAAATCCCGAAATCCTTTCAGCATCGCTACCTCCTGTGCCTCATCGGCTGTGCGGTATTGGTTTGATTGGCCACGCGGCTGGACGGTCGATCCATCCCGCCAGGGCGCCGTTGGGTGGTTTGCTCTGAACATGCTACACGGCGGATGCGGAGAGTCGTATGAGGAAAAATCCACTGAACTGCGCGCCGATCAGGGGCTCATCATGCGAGTGTCAGCAGAGCGACGATCGCGGCCAGGACCATCAGTTCGGAATAGAGCAGGATGAGCACGCCGGCGTGATAGAGGCTCCATCTGCGTTGCAGGCAGCGGGCCGTCTCGGCCATTCCCCAGGCCGCAATCAACAGAACGAGAATCTGCCAATTCGAGCCGTGGATGTTTTCGATATAAGGAAAGCCGGCCAGCCGCAGGCTTGCCGCGAACGCCCCCATCGACAGCAGGATGCCGCGGGGAAGCGACCGTTGCCGCAATCGAAAGATGGAGAGCCGGGGAAGCACGACACTTACAACTGTAGTACGGCAAATCTAGCCCGCCACCAGTTCCATCTCGCGTAGTGAGCCGATGTAAGGAGCACGCAGGACGCCGCGTTCGGTGATGATGGCGGTGACGTACTTAGCCGGAGTCACGTCAAAGGCGGGATTGCAGATGCCAACCCCGTTGGGCGTGAGCTGCTTGCCGCCGTGGTGAGTGACTTCAATCTGCGGCCGCTCCTCGATGGGGATGGCGTCGCCGGTGGGCGTGGCGAGATCGATGGTGGACCAGGGCGCCGCGACATAAAACGGAATGCCGTGTTCTTTGGCCAGGATCGCGACGTTATAGGTGCCGATTTTGTTGGCGGTGTCGCCGTTGGCTGCGATGCGGTCGGCGCCCACGACCACGGTCTGAATGCGGCCAGCTTTCATGAGGCTGGCGGCCATGTTGTCGCAGATCACGGTGGTGGGAATGCCGTCCGCCATCAGCTCCCACGCGGTGAGCCGCGCGCCTTGCAGGAAGGGGCGTGTTTCGTCGGCGTAAACATGGATGCGCTTGCCCTGTTCGAAAGCGGCGCGAATCACGCCCAGGGCTGTCCCGTAGCCGCACGTGGCCAGCGCGCCTGCGTTGCAATGTGTCAATACACCGCCCTCTTGCGGCAACAGCGCGGCTCCAAATGCGCCCATCGTTTTGCAGGCGGCGATGTCTTCCCGATACATGTCGTGCGCTTCAGCGAAAGTTTTTTCCTGAATTTCGATTAAAGTCGCGCCGCCAGCCAGCAGCTTTGCAAAAAGCGCTTTCATGCGGTCGATGGCCCAGAAGAGATTCACGGCAGTGGGCCGGGTCCCGGCCAGCCGCGCGCAGATTTTTTCAAACTCCGGAGCGAACTCTTCGGGCGTGGAGGCAGCCGTATGCCTTGCGCCCAGGGCGATGCCGTAAGCGGCAGAGACGCCGATGGCCGGCGCGCCGCGCACCACCATGGTGACGATGATTTCCGCCACCTGCTCATAGGTGGTGGCAAGCACGTAGCTCTCCTCGAGCGGAAGCTTGGTTTGGTCAATGAAGCGAACGCCTTCGGAGGTCCAGGTCAGAGTAGGTATCATGCTCTTCCAGTGTAAACTGTGGCCGGGTGCGGGACGGAGCGGGACCAGTGCGGCTGAAAACATTTTCAATTTTTGCTGGACGCACCCTTGCCCCGATGGATACATTGGTTCCGATAGCTGAGTCTGGTTTCCGCGCTCAAGTGCCGTGCAGCCGGCCAATTTGCGCCGCGACAGCTCAGATACCCCGCGACTTCAAGGAGCCATCTTGCAACTTACATCCGTCGACTGGCTGATCATGTTGCTCTACTTCTTCTTTGTGCTGGGCATCGGTTTTGCCCTCAAGCGCTACATGAAGACGAGCAAGGACTTTTTTCAGGCCGGTCGCGCGTTGCCCGCATGGATCTGTGGCCTGGCCTTCATCAGTGCCAATCTGGGTGCGCAGGAAGTCATCGGCATGGGCGCTTCGGGAGCCAAGTATGGCCTCGAGACAGCCCATTTCTACGGCATCGGCGCTATTCCGGCCATGATTTTCGTGGGCATCTTCATGATGCCTTTTTACTACGGCTCGAAGGCGCGGTCGGTGCCCGAGTTCCTGCGCATGCGCTTCGATGAAAAAACCCGCGCGCTCAACGCCTGCTCGTTTGCAGTGATGACCGTCTTCAGCTCCGGCATATCGATGTACGCGATGGCGCGGCTCATCGAGGCCCTGCACGTGTTCGACGGGCTGTTCCGCGCGCTGGGCTGGCCTCAGGGAGGCATTTTCACTTTCTCCATCTGCCTGTCTGCGTTGATTGTTCTTCTTTATATTTTTCTGGGCGGGCTCACCAGCGCAATCTACAACGAGGTGCTGCAGTTCTTTCTTATCGTTGCGGGTTTTCTGCCGCTGGTGCTGCTGGGACTGAAGAACATTGGGGGTTGGTCCGGCCTCAAGGCTTCAGTGCCCGTGGCCTACATGCATGAGTGGAAAGGCATGATGCATGCCAGCACCAACCCCATGGGGATTGACATTATCGGAGTGGGCATGGGTCTGGGCTTTGTGCTCGGCTCCGGATACTGGTGCACGGATTTTCTGGTGATTCAGACGGCCATGGCCTCGCACAATATGGAGTCGGCGAGGCGTGTTCCTCTTATTGCCGCCGTTCCCAAAATGCTGTTTCCATTTCTGGTGATTGTTCCCGGGCTGCTGGCACTCGGCCTGCCCACGCCGCACAGCACAACCGTGGTGCGCACCGAAAACGGAGTGATCTATCACGAAATCAATGTTGTGCCGCCAGAGGTGGAGGCGGGACACGGATTGATTCCCGCGAAGGTTAACCCGGTGACCGGCAAGCCGATGCTCGATGCCAGCGGACGCCCGCTGTTGGACTACGACATGGCCACGCCCAATCTGCTGCTGCATTATTTTCCTACCGGCATCCTGGGCCTGGGTTTAACCGCGCTGCTGGCCAGCTTCATGAGCGGCATGGCGGGCAATGTTACCGCCTTCAATACGGTATTCACCTACGATCTTTACCAGTCGTACATCCATAAAGGCGCCTCGGACCGGCATTACATGGCGGTGGGCCGATGGGCCACTGTGGGTGGCATTCTGCTCTCCATCTGCACGGCCTACGCCGCCATCAATTTCAACAACATCATGGATACGCTGCAATTGGTTTTTTCGTTCGTCAATGCGCCGCTCTTTGCCACCTTCCTGCTGGGAATGTTCTGGAAGCGAGCTACCGGGCACGGCGCATTTGCGGGGTTGATCACCGGAACCGCGGCGGCCATGCTGCATCACGGGCTCACGCTGCCGATTGAAGCGCATCCGGGCATTCACGGCGGATGGATCACCGTGCTGCATCATTATCCAAGCGACATGGCGCAGAATTTCTATGGAGCCATCTACGCCTTCAGCGCCAATTTTGTGGTAGCCGTGGTGGTGAGCCTCTTCACCAAGCCTTATCCCGAATCGCAGTTGGTGGGCCTGGTGCACTCACTTACGCCCAAGCCCTCCCACGAGCATCTCAAGTGGTGGAAGCGTCCTGAAGCGCTGGCCGTCGCTATTCTGCTGGTGGCCGTTGCCCTGAATATTTTCTTTGCCTGAGGAGAGAGGAAAACCATGAATCTCGATCTGCGCGTTCCCATGGGGTTGATGTTCACCTTGACGGGAATGATCCTTACGGCATTCGGCCTGGCCACCAGGGACAATACTGCCCTCTATGCCAGGAGCCTGGGCATCGACGCGAATCTCTGGTGGGGAATCGTGCTGCTTGCCTTCGGAATCATCATGCTGACGCTCGGACGCCGCAGCCAGATGCGCATGGCGCGAGAGGAAGAGAAAAAAGGGAAAACAGAAATAAAATAGCGCCTTGCCGAAATTTGTTTGAGCAGGGAAAACCGCAATCGGAATGATGTAGCCTGTTGCCATGTGCGGCCGATATTACAGGCGATCTGACAAGCAGAGAATCGCGGAGGCTTACCGCCTCGGCGAAATTCCATTCGACCTGGTTCTCCCCGACTGGAATTTCAATATAGCTCCTACCACTTTCCAGCCCGTGATCCGGCTGAATCGAGATGCGGGCGGGCGCGAGATGGTGCTCATGCGTTGGGGCCTCGTTCCTTTTTTCACCAGGCATCTATCGGATGTGAAGGGAATCTCGACCATCAATGCCCGCGCTGAGACAGTGCGGACGAGTCCCACCTGGCGGACGCCATTCAAGAAGCGCCGCTGCCTGGTTCCCGCGGACGGCTTTTACGAGTGGAAGCGCGTGGATGAGAAGACCAGGCAGCCCTACGCATTCCGGCTGGCCAACGATGCCCCGCTGGCGTTTGCCGGCCTGTGGGATCGATGGAAAGCGCCCGACGAGAGCTGGCTCGAATCGTTCAGTATCGTCACCACCAGCGCCAACGAGTTAATGGCGCCGGTTCATAACCGCATGCCGGTCATTGTCCACAAGCGCGACTACGACCGATGGCTTGACCAGGAGGAAGACCCGACTCCGGTGGACATTCTGCGGCCCTACGAGGCCGAAGAGATGGCGTGCGGGCCGTGCAATCCGAAGGTCGGCAATGCGAGGAACAACGGGCCGGAGATGCTCGACAGTGCGTGATTCACGATGCGAGGCCGAAAACAAAGCGTGGCCGCCCCAGAGCGGCTGCCTTGAGGCGCAATAAGCGCGGTGTGGTACATTTGCGCCATGAACTGGAAGGCTTTGGCGGCTCTTGTTCTTTTGCCAGTGCTTGCGCAGTGGCCCTCAGCAGCCGTTGGGCAGACCGGCGGCCACCCCGCAGCCAGTGCACAGACAGCACGGCCTGCTTCCGCCAACGCAGCTCCGCAGAATCCGGGCAGTACGCCTGGCCGAACCGATTGCGAAGCAGGCCCGTGCGACTATCAGCCATCCCACATCACCATTGCTACTCCGGCTCTCGCGCCCGCACCCTGGTCCTTGCTGGATCAAATTAAATGGGCCGCCATCCTGGTGCTGGTGATCCTGGGGTACGCGGGAATCATGATGGCGCTCTCGTTGCTCAGAAAAATCGAGCGGCAGACCCGGTTCGCAGAAACGGCAGCGCAGGCTGCGGCTGAGAGCGCCCAGGCTGCAATGCTGCAGGCGCAGGCGATCGTGCGCTCGGAGAGGCCGTGGATACTCATCACCGTCGAGCCCTCGCGCAGCGTCGAAAACGGATTTACGGTGTTGGCCACCAATCGCGGGCGGAGTCCGGCGAGAATTGTCTCAACTGTGGACCAGATCACCAGTGCGATCGATCAGAACCACCTGCCCGATACACCCCAATACAGGGATGCGGAGCCGAGTGCCGCGCCAGACTCCGTTATTCTCCTTCCCGGCGAATCGACGGGTATCCGGTCCTTTAGCCGCGACGACGTAAAGGGATTCTGCGTAAATGAAGAGAAGTTGAAACGAGTGGAAAAATGGGAAGAACTCATCTTGCTCTATGGAAAGGTTATCTACAGGGATCTCATTTCCGCAGGCGATGAGCAGGTGCACGAAAGCTCGTGGTGCTGCTGGTATATTCACGGACGCCAGAAAAGCGGAATGGTGCTGGCGGGGCCGCCTGCATACAACCGCCATAATTAGCGACTGGCCGGTGTGGCCCAACTCTCGGGCCTCTCTCGCAGTTCCAACTTCTTACGCAACCGTCGAACCGCGACTTCAGGCGGTTTTTGGTTCGCTGAGATGATGCTCCGCGTAGAGCGGGTCAGTCTCCGCGAGCCGGATGAGGCGGTGGAGATAAGCCCGGGAGATGCAAAGGCTGCGGGCAGCCAATGTCTTGTTGCCATTGTTCTCGCGTACCGCCGAGACGGCCAGCTTGATCTTGTAGTCGCGGAGTTGGCGTTCAAACGAGCCGGACGGCTGGTAGTCGCCAATGTCGACCACGCCGTCGGATCCGGCCACTTCGTCTTCGTTGACGTTGAGGCTCAAATCTTCCGCGCGAACGCTGCGGCCGGGAGCCAGAATGATGGCCCTCTGCATCACGTTCTCGAGTTCCCGCACATTGCCGGGCCATGCGTAGCCCTGGAGCAGTTCCAGAGCTTCCGGCTCGATGCTCTCCATCGGCTTCTGGAACACCTTCGCATACTGGCGAAGGAAATGCTGCGCAATCTGGGGAATGTCTTCGGGGCGGTCCTGGAGCGGCGGCGACTCGATGCGCATCACGTTGATGCGGTAAAAAAGATCCTGGCGGAACTTGCCTTCAGCCACCAGTTTGGCCAGATCCTGGTGCGTGGCGAAGATGAGGCGCGCACGCAAGGGAATGAGCCGATTGCTGCCCAGGCGGCTGAATTCCATCTGCTGTAGCACGCGTAACAGTTTCACCTGCGTAAAGAGGCTCAGATCGCCAATCTCATCGAGGAAGAGCGTTCCGTCGCCGACTTTTTCAAAGTAGCCCTCGCGAACTCCGACCGAACCGGTGAACGCGCCCTTCTCGTGACCGAAAAGTTCAGCCTCGATCAAGGTTTCAGGAATTGCACCGCAGGAAACTGCCACAAATGGCTTATTGGCGCGGGTGCCCAGATTGTGAATGGCGCGGGCGATCAGTTCCTTGCCGGTTCCGCTTTCGCCGGTGATAAGCACGGAGGCGTTGAGATTGGTTACACTTCGGACCAGTTGATACACGCGCTGCATGCTGGGTGTCGATCCCAGGATCTGGTCGCAACTGCCGGGTTCCTCCGCACGTTGCTGTACGGTATGGAGTTGCTGCTTCAGCGAGGAGTTTTCAAAGGCCCGGCTGAGCATGGTCTTCAGGTCGCGAATGGAGGGCGGACGGCGGCAGTAGCCAAAGGCTCCGGAGCGGACCAGCTCAAATGCGGTCGAGCGGAGACTGTCGTCGGCCATGAGAATAGCTGGAACATTCGAAGCGATGAGCCGGCGGGAGCACTCGATCCGTCCCTGCAGGGAATCGCGATGCGAAGAAAGGTCGAGAATCATGACATCGCATCCGCATGCCGAGACGAGGCCGTCCATCCCCTTCTCGTCGGACTCGAGGAGAACCTGGAAGTCCTTACCAAGAGCAGAGGAAAGCAAGGGGTGCAACGTGCGATCTTCCGAGTAGAGCCCAATTCTGATCATATGGACAGAAAATCCTCCCGCGGGAATCCGCCATGCCGTTCTTGGGGAAGGAAACAGTTAATCTCGATCGGCAATGTTGAGCTATGATCCCGCATCGAGATGAAAATGCCAATCCCTGAATAGTGCTAATAGGCGCGACAATGGTAATACAACATAGCTGCGAGCCGGTCATCGATTCCCGCCGGCCGACAAAATGCACAGCTACTAATCCCCTATGTACTTCGAATTAAAGGCTTTGTATCCAGTAGAAACATCGCCCCGATTCGATCGGTTGGGATGCGGGCGGCTGAATAAAATGACTGTAAGCGCT